>Ga0302324_100028779_pt1 | contig 10553 bp, 8 predicted proteins | sample Palsa_T0_1_FD_201949 | JGI IMG/M metagenome (GOLD analysis project Ga0302324, IMG submission 201949) | Peat permafrost microbial communities from Stordalen Mire near Abisko, Sweden - Palsa_T0_1 | ecosystem: Environmental > Terrestrial > Soil > Palsa > Peat permafrost | place: Sweden: Abisko... | reverse complement strand
GGAAATCGGCGCGCTCGTGCCGTCGGGAAAGACGATCGAATCGAACGCGAGCTTCAGCCGCGCGGGCTTGCCTTGTCCGGCAGGCGCAACGTCGCTGACGTGGCCGCGGAGTTTCGCGCCGGCGAGGTTCGCATCGCCGTTCGGATACGGTTCGACGACGTTCATCGTGAAGCCGTCGCCGATTTGCGCCGTCTTGGTGTCGATGTCTTCACTCGCAAGCACCGCGGAGATCTGCGTACCTTCGGCGAGAGTGTATTGCGCGGCAGCCGGAAGCGCAAGCGCAGCCAAGGCCGCGACGCACGCGAAACCCGCAAGCGCTCGCACGATACCGTGCCGAATCGAAACGTTCATGGGGAACTCCCTGGAAGTAGGACTACGCTCGTAACGTGGCCGCCGCACTCAGAGTTTCGCGCCCGTGCGGTGCGAGCAGATCCAACTCGGGCCCGATCGGGACGATCCGCGTCGGATTGATCTCCTCGTGGGTCATGTAATAGTGTCGTTTGATATGGTCGAAGTCGACCGTTGCGGCGACGCCCGGCGTCTGGTAGAGGTCGCACGTATAGCCCCAGAGGTTGGGGTAGTCGACGATGCGTCGCACGTTGCACTTGAAATGCCCATAGTAGACCGCATCGAAACGGATCAAGGTCACGAACAAGCGCACGTCGGTCTCGAGGATGCTCGGTCCGAAGAGGAACCGGCGGCTCGACAACCGCTCCTCGAGTTCGTCCAGCGTCTCGAACACGCGCTTGGCTGAATGCGCGTAGGCCCGCTGCGAAACGGCAAAGCCCGCGCGATAGACCCCGTCGTTGACGGTATTGTAGACATGGTCGTTGAGCGCGTCGATCTCCGTCAGCAATCCGGCGGGGGCGAGTTCGTAGGCATCGTTGCCGAGCGGTATGAAGACCGTTTCGAACATCCGCAGGATGTCGTCGTCGGAATTGCTCACCATGACGTTGGCCTTCTTGTCCCACAGCACCGGTACGGTGACGCGTCCCCGATAACTCGGATCGGTCGCCAGATACGCCTCACTCAAAAAGTGAAACCCGTTGACGGGATCGGGCTCGAGCCCGGGCGCCGTCGCGAACGACCAGCCGCGATCGTCGCGTAACGGATCGACCACGGTCATCGAAATCGCCCCCTCGAGCCCCAAAAGCGCGCGCGCGATGATCGTGCGGTGCGCCCACGGACACGCAAGCGACACGTAGAGGTGATATCGGCCGGCCTCGACCGGAAAACCGGAACGACCGTCGGCCGTCACCCACTTGCGGAAGGCGTCCCCTTGCCGCACGAAGTTGCCGTCCTTGCCCTCTTCGTCGGGAAATTGCGCCTTGACTTGCTCGTTCATGGCCGCACGCTTCGACGGAAATCTAGCCGAGCCAGCTTGGGTTCTGGACGGTGCCGTCGAAGAAATGCGACGATTTATAGAGTTCCGTTTTTCCGTCGCGGGCGAGGCCGGCGGTCTTGGCGAGCAGCGCGTTGACCATGGCCTCCTCGAGCGGCCGAAACGTCGTCGCCGCTTCGATCGCTTGGTCGAGAATGTCGGGCCGGTCGATGCCGGTAATGACGACGCTCGTCGGCAGGTTCAGCCCATAGTGGAGCATGTCGATCGGCGCGACGGCACCGGTCGCGACGATATGTCCATCGCCGAACGTCTTCATCGCGAGAATTCCCATGTCGAGCTTCACGACGTCGGAATCGGCGAGGTTCGGCTGGCCGAGATGAAAGCCGCCCATGCCGATCATCGAAACCTGTTCGTTGGTCCGTCCCAGCCGTCGCTTCGCTACCATCGCAAGCATTGTACCCCAAAACAAAAACGAACGCCGCCGAGCGAACTCGGCGGCGCTGCTGTGTCTACCGGCTGACCGGGGCTCCTATCTCCGGTCGTGTCCGCTGCCGCCGCGGGCGACGGTGCCGCCGAAGCGTGCGCCGCCGCTGAAGGCCGTGTGGGCCGGGCCGACCGGCACCACGCGGGCCGGCGCGCCGCCGCCGTGGCTGAAGTTGTTTCCGGTGTTGACGTTACGGTTGAAGTTGCCTTCGTTGCCGTTGAAGCCCCGGTTCGGGGTGACGTCGTTGTGGACGTTCACGATGTTCGTCACGTGCTCGGGCGCGTTGTAGGCGTAGCCGTTGTGACCGTAGCCTCCGCCGCGGACGTAGCCCACGTAACCGTGGTGCCACCAGCCGGTATTTCCGAAGAAGAACCCGAGGCTAATCGCCGGACCGTAGTACGACCAGGGATGCCCGAGGTAGTACGGGATGCCGGCGTCCACCGTGTACGGCGTGTCGACTTCATCGGCCGCGAAGTACTGGCCGGCGTTTTGGCCGAGGATGCTGACGACCATGCCGGGTGCGAGCGTGATGCCCGTCGGGTTGATGATCGTGCCGTCGTGCAGCGCGACGTTGTCGAGGTAGCCGTTGTCGTCGCGCACCGTCAGGTTGTAGCCGCCGTCGAAGCCGGTGACGCGACCTTGGATCTGTTGGTCGGTCGAGGCTACGACTGCGTAGGAGGGGACTTCTTGCGCCTGCGCCGCGATCGGCGCCAGCAGGGTCAGTGCCGCCGCTGCGGCGAGGATTTGTTTGAGCATAGTGATCTGGTTACGTAATCTGCACCCCAAAGGTGTTGCGAGGATCCTGGAGGGCGCCCAAGGTGTGGCACAGCTTCCTCTCCCCGCGTTCTAACATCGGGGCGGCGAAGGCCCCCCGATCCCCCCAAAACCTTAACGAGGAAAGTCAACGCCGGGCTGACACTATGCCTTGGTATGGCTACCTCGCCACAACGGCGCAACCCGATCGCCCGTCTGGCTCTCGCGGCGTTCGCGCTGGCCCTGGCCGGCTGCAGCACGGCCTCGGCCGGACGCGATCCGGATACCCTGGTCGTCGTCTACGGGTCCGACGCGAACACGCTCAACCCGCTGTATGCCAACAACGAGCCGTCGTTTCTCTTTTACGGTCTCGTGTTCGATGGGCTCGTTAACGAGGATTCGAATTACCAGGTGATCCCGTGGCTCGCCTCGTCGTGGACGAGCACGCCGGACCATCTTCATTGGGAAATCAAGCTGCGTCACGATGCGACCTGGTCCGACGGCGCACCGTTCGATTCTCGAGACGTCACCTTTACCTACAGGACGATGCTCGATCCGAAAGTTGCCTTCTTGTACGCCGGCTCGTTCGGCTATATCAAGCACGTCACTGCCGAGGGTCCGTATCAGGTCCGCTTCGACCTCAGCAACGACAACGTGCTGTTCCTGCTACAAGGCCTCGGAACGCCGATGTTGCCGGTCCACATCCTTGGGAAAATCCCCTCCGCTCAGCTGCGGCTCTCGTCCTTCGGTCAACATCCGATCGGCACCGGCCCATACATCCTCTCGAGCTGGCATCACGACGATACCATCACGTTCGTGCGCAATCCGCATTGGTGGCACGGACCCGCGAAGATCAAACGAATTCAATTCCGGATCGTGCTCGACAACGATGCGCGGGTGGACGCGATGGCGGACGGTTCGGCCGACTTGTACGCATCGATGGCGCCGGCCGACTACCGGACGTTGCAGTCGATCGCGCCCCACCTCGAGTATTATCATGTCCCGGACCTTTACAGCCGTTTCATCTTCAGCAACGACACGCTGCCCGGACTGAGCGATCTCCAGGTACGCCGGGCGATGATGTACGGGTGGGATCGCGATGCCGTCGCGAACGGGCTCTACCACGGTGACGTCGTCGTCAACGACGCTCTCACGCCGTGGGCGCTGAAGGAGTGGCACGACTCGAACGTCACGCATTATGCCTACGATCCAGCACGCGCGATGGCCATTCTCGATGCGGCGGGATGGAAACTTGGGCCAGACGGAGTCCGCCAACGCGGTTCCGTGCGGCTCTCGTTCACGCTCAAGAACTCGACCGGCGACTCCGTGCTCAACGACGTATGCGCCGCCTTCCAGGCCGACATGCGAGCGATCGGAATTGCGGTCAGCATCCAGCAACTCGACTACGCCACCTACATCGACCAAACGAACGAAATGCACTACGAGCTCGCGATGGCCGGCTGGGGTGGGGTTTCCGACCCGGACGAATTCACGTTCCTGGATTCGTCGCAGATCGTCCCGGTTGGAAATAACGAAGTGGGCTACCGCGACCCGGCGGTCGATCACGACCTGCGCACCGGCCTGCGAACGTTCGATGTCGCCAAACGCCGCGCACTGTATGACGATTTTCAGCGCCGGATCGCCGCGAATCTGCCGGTCCTGTGGGGCTACGATGAAAAGTTCGGCGCCGTCTGGGCGCCGCGCCTGAAGATCGACCGCGCGCAAGCGATGCCGGATCTGTTGTTCTGGTGGAATGTCTTCGATTGGCAGCTGGCGCAGTGACTGCATTCATCGTACGGCGGCTGGCGGGGGCGATTCCGCTCCTATTCCTCGTCACGCTCATTTCGTACGCCTTGATGGGTCTCTCGCCGGGCGGCCCGGCTTCGATCCTCGGTCAACAGGCCCGCGGCTTGACGCCCGCGCTTCGCGCGCACTTCATCGCGTCGCTGGGCCTCGACAAACCGTGGTACGTCCAGTACTTCTTTTGGCTCGGCAGTCTGCTGCACGGGTCGCTCGGTTTTTCGTTCGTCGACAACCGGCCGGTGACCGATAAGATCCTCGAACGATTGCCGGTGACGCTCGAACTGCTCTGCCTCTCGCTGTTGCTGACCCTTGCCGTCGCGATTCCGATCGGCGTCAAGGCCGCAACCTCGCGCGGATCGTGGTTCGACCACATTAGCTCCGCTATCGCATTCGCGGCCTATGCCACGCCGATCTTTTGGCTCGGCATCGTGCTCGTCGACATCTTCGCGATTCACCTTCGCTGGTTCCCGACGTCCGGCATCGCATCGCTCGGACACGAAGGCGACGTGCTCGACCGCTTGAAGCACCTCGTCCTGCCCGTCGTCACGCTTTCGATCGTCAGCTTTGCTTCCTGGATGCGCTATCAGCGCGGCTCGATGATCGAGGCCATGACGGCGCCGTTCGTACGAACGGCGCGCGCCAAAGGTCTCTCCGAGCGCATCGTCGTCTACCGGCACGCCCTGCGCAACGCGCTGATTCCAACGGTGACGCTGCTGGGTCTCACGCTGCCCGGTCTCGTGGGCGGCGCCTATTTCATCGAGTTCGTCTTTTCGCTGCCGGGGATGGGGCTGCTCGGCATCGACTCCGTGTTCAGCCGCGACTATCCGACGGTGATGGGGATCACGCTCCTCTCGGCGATCCTCGTCGTGATCGGCAACCTGCTCGCGGACGTGCTGTACGCAGTCGTCGATCCACGGATTCGTTACGAGTGATTCGCTCCGCATTCCGCCGCTTCACCCGGGAGCGCTCCGCAGTTGCGGGTCTGGCGATCGTGGTGCTCGTCGTGCTCTGCGCCTTGCTCGGACCGTTGCTCGATCCGTCCTCGCCGATCGCGATCGACCACGCGCTCATGGGTTCTCCGACGGCGCCCTCGTTCGCGCATCTCCTCGGAACCGACCTGCTCGGACGCGACGAACTCGCGCGTGCTTTTGCCGGAGCGCGCGTTTCGCTGACGGTCGGCGTCACCGCGATGCTCATCGCAATCGTCGTCGGCACCCTGTACGGCGCCATCGCGGGTGCGGCCGGCGGGCGCATCGACTCGATCATGATGCGGATCGTCGACGCTTTGCTCTCGTTTCCGTCCTTCTTCCTCATCATCACGGTCGAAGCGCTGACCGAGAAGTTCGCGCTCGTGCTCATCATTCTCATCATCGGGTTGCTCTCGTGGATGAGCGTGGCGCGCCTCGTGCGCGGCGAGGTACTCTCGCTGCGCGAGCGCGACTTCGTCGAAGCGGCACGCGCGCTCGGGGCGAGTCCCGCACGCCTCGTGCTCCGCCACCTCATTCCAAACGCCCTCACGCCGGTCGTCGTGGCCGCGACGCTCGCCATCGGCGACAACATCCTGGTCGAGGCCGGTCTCTCATTCTTGGGCCTGGGCGTTCAGCCCCCGACGGCGTCGTGGGGCAACATGCTGCAAGACGCGCTGACGCCGGATGCACGCAACGCGCCGTGGTTGATCCTGACGCCGGGTCTCCTGATCGTGATCACCCTGCTCGGCTTCAGTCTGCTTGGCGACGGTTTCCAAGTCGTCCTCGATCGCTCGATCCAGCAAGAGCCCGGCGGTCACGCCGAAGAGCCCGCCGTCTTCGTCTCACCACTCACGTTCGAAGCGGGCTAAGCTTCCTGCCAAACTACAGAAGCCATGAGACAGAACCTGAGCGGTTGCCGTGTCATCCCGAGCGGAGGGTCGAGCACGAAGTGCTCGACCCGTAGTCGAGGGGCGCGCGCTACCGTGCAACCCGTCCTTCGACTGCGCGCGCTTCGCGCGCGCTCCGCTCAGGATGACAGAAGCGAGTTCCGTCGCAGGCCTCAGTCGCTCGTTTTGATTTCCTCGCCGTCCTGCGCCCAGCGGACGTGGTAGGAGCCGGGTTTATCGATGCGCTTGTAGGTGTGCGCGCCGAAGTAATCGCGCAAACCCTGAAGCAGGTTCGCGGGCGTGCGTTCGCGCCGGTAGCCGTCGTAATAGGCGAGCGATGACGCGAAGGCCGGAACGGCGATGCCGTTCTGGACGGCGAGCGCAACGACGCGGCGCCACGCATCGTCGCAGCGCGCGACCCCGTCGCGAAAGTACGGCGCAAGCAGCAAATTCTTCTCGCCCCAACCGTCGGCGTACGCCTCTTTGATCCGGTCGAGGAACTTCGCGCGGATGATGCAGCCGCCGCGCCAAATCGTCGCGATCTTGCCGAGGTCGAGCGCCCAGTTGTATTGCGTGGCGGCTTTGGCCATCTGCTCGAAGCCTTGCGCGTACGCGATGATCTTCGAGGCATACAAGGCATCGCGAATCGACGCGAGCGCCGCGTCTTCCGGCGCCAGCGTCGAGGGCTTCGCGCCGCCGAGTTCGTGCGATGCCGCGACGCGCTCGTCCTTAAACGAGGAGATGACGCGCGCGAAGACGGCCTCGGTGATCGCGGTGATCGGCACGCCGAGTTCGAGCGCGTTCTGCGCCGTCCAGCGGCCCGTCCCTTTCTGCTCCGCTTCGTCGAGAATCAGATCGACGAGCGGCTTTCCGGTCGACGCGTCGACCTTACGCAGCACCGCCGCCGTGATTTCGATGAGGTACGAATCGAGGTCGCCGGTTTTCCAGCCGGCGAAGATGTCGGCCATGCGCGCGGCGTCGAGCCCATAGACGCTGCGCATCAAATCGTAGGCTTCCGCGATCAGCTGCATGTCGGCGTACTCGATGCCGTTGTGGACCATCTTCACGTAGTGGCCCGCGCCGTCGGTGCCGATGTACGTGCAGCACGGCACGCCGTCGACTTGCGCGGCCATCTTTTCGAAAATCGGTTGGACGCGCGCGTAGGCATCCGGATCGCCGCCCGGCATCATGCTCGGGCCCTCGAGCGCACCTTCTTCTCCGCCCGAGACCCCCATACCGATAAACTTCAGGCCGCGCGCCTCGAGGGCTTTGCCGCGGCGTTGCGTGTCGCCGAAAAGCGAGTTGCCGCCGTCGATGAGGATGTCACCGGGATCGAGGTGCTCGGCAATTTCGTCGATCACGTCGTCGACGGGTTTGCCCGCCTTGACCATGATCAGGATCGGGCGTGGCCGGGCGATCGCGGCGACGAATTCGGGGATGTCGTAGGCGGGGACAAACCGGCCCTCACCTCCGTGATCGCGGATCAAATCGTCCGTGCGGAAGCGGCTGCGGTTGTGAACCGCCACGCCGAACCCTTTGTGCGCGGCGTTGCGCGCGAGGTTGCCGCCCATCGTCGAGAGGCCGGTGATGCCGATATCGCAGAGCGCCATGTCTATCGTGTACCCCGTTGTGTTAGCGCAAGAACCCGTTTGGAACGAAATCGATGAACGCCGGAGCGCTCGGCACGTCGTGCCCATCGTCGTCTTGGTACGAACCGAGCGCGTCGCCGTAGGCGCCCGCCGACTCGTTGAGCTCGTGCGGGTCGAGATTCGGCCACGAGCCCGTCTGCAACCGGGCCTCGAGGCTCTCGAGGGCGACCAGCGTTTCCTCCGATGTGAACGCGCAATGGCCTGCCCGGTTCACGAAGAGCTGCCGTAGGTTCGAGGGCCGCGCCGAAGCCGGCACGGCCTCAGCGTAGTTGCGTTCGTGTCCGACCGGCACGAGACCGTCGGCGACGGTGTGCAAGGTCAGGACCGGAACGGGCAACGTCGCGCCGGCGTCGGTATTCGTCTTGGCGTACGCTTCGGCGGTCGCATCCGGCGTTATGCGGGGCGTCGCATCGAGCGCGCGCAGGTCGGCATCCAGGTCGAGCCGAGCGTCCTTGTACGCCGCGACGATCAAGTCGCGCTGCGGCAGCTCGCGAAACGCGTCGAGATAGGATTCGCCCGCGTTGCCCGAGGGGTTGCCCCCGGCGCGCGTTTCCAACTCGGCGCGAAAGAGAAACCCGAATGGGAGGGCGGTACTTTCGAACCAGCGCAGCATCGCTGCGACCTGTCCCGCGCGGTCGCTCGGCCGGCTCGCAGCCCGGGGATCCCAGGTCGGCTCTTCATTAAAGGCGGCGGCGAGCGCCAGGCGGGCGCGGCCTGCCGGCGTTCTCGCTGCATCTTCGAAGATGCGTTTCGCAGCCTGATAGTTCGCCCCGGCGTCGCTGATGTGAACGGGCGCGAGCGTACTCCCCTCGGGCGCCGCCAGCACCTTGAACGCGAACTCGGCATCGAGCACTTGATTCCACGTCGCTCGCGTGCCCGCGAGGATACCGCACATCGGCAGCGCGCCGTCGAAGCGGTCGGGGTGGCGCTCGATCAAGCCGACCGAAATCAGGCCTCCGAGCGAATGTCCCCAGGCGATCGTGCGCTTCGGTTTTCCGTAACGCCGCACGAACTCGTCGAGCGTTGCCATCTGATCGCGCAGCGCTTCCTCGACGGCATAGCCGGTCCCGGCGTATGACGAACCGGCGAGCGCATAGCCGCGCGAGAACAGCGTCGGGCGAAGAGCGACGAGCTCGCTGTCGCCATCCGTCGCCGGATTCTCATCGCCCGGAGCATTGTATCCGTGGCTGTACAGCAGCAGCGTGCCGTTCCAATTGGTCGGCACCTCGATTCGATAGGTCGCACCATCGGCGAACGTCGAGGCCGCTTGGTCCGCGGGCACGGGCGGCGCCGATGCCCCAAGCAGCGACACCGCGAGCACCGCCCCAAGGGCGGCCCGTATCGTGTTAATGCCCTGGTTGCCGAAGAGCGCGATGCGCGCGGGCCGCGAGCAGCGACAGGTGCGCGCGTGTCGTCGCGTCGGACGCTCGCCCGGCGGCGCGGTCCGCATCCCGGTCGATCGAAACCAGCTCCGTGCGCGCGAGCGCGATCGCATCGCTCGGCGTGCCGGGCTCGGGTGCCGTCGCCACCGCGATCAACGTGTCGAGATAGTGCTGTTGAAGCGCGCGTCGCAGCGGGTCGATCGCCGGCGCACCCAGGTCGCGCAGCATCGCGCCGTGCAGCCAGGCGAACAGATCGGCAAGCCGCATCGGATTCGGATCGGAGGTCTCCGAAGCTCCCGCGGCGATGCGCGCCAACACCGAAGCCGAGAGCATTTCCTTGATGGCACCCGCTTGCGCCGTTCCGACGTCTTCGGCGTACGTGTAGTCGTGCCGATGCGGCGGATCGTACGCCCACTTTTGCAGGCCGCCGTCGACACCGAGGAACGGTCCATAGCCGTAGCCCGCCCATTCGCTATACCCGAGATGAGATAGCACGGTGGCCGGCACGCGCCATCCCTGGGATGAGAACAGATCGCGATCGAGCGCGTCGAACGCACGTCGTTGATCGCGTTTGGGAACGGGAACGATCGACGGCTCCGCGCCGGGATCCCCGCGATGAGCGCGCGAGAGGTACTGGCCGCCGATATAGTGCGCGGGCAGCGTCGCGCAACGCTTCTCGCGGTTAAACACAAAATCGAAAGCGTCGGTCTCATCCTCGTACGCGTTCCCGTTACTTGGGAAAAAAGCGTCCAGGTGCGCGATCAGATCGCGGTACATCCCCCGCTGGACCGCGCACCATCCGAGCCAGTCGCCGGTGAGGACGTTTTGCTCGACGCGTGGGTCGGAAGCGTGTCCTTCACCCCACGAGACGTCTTCGTCCGAAGCGTAACGATGGCGCGGATCGGACCACGAATTCGCCCACGCGCGCAGCTGCGGCAGTTCGTCCTCGGGCGTCTTCGCGTTCGGGATCGTGCCGTAGGCGTAGCGCATCGCGTAATAATCGTACGGTCCAAGGGTCGTTTGGGCGTAGTCGCCTTGTGAGTACTGGCGCGGCCACACGTTCGGTGGGGCGTATTCCATGACGGTCGACGCGATGCCGTATTTCGAAGTGAAGCTCTTGTCTTGCAATTCCTTCGCCGAGTACGCCCGCGATCCGATGAAGTTGTGCTGCATGCCCATATTGTGGCCCGTCTCGTGCAGGATGACGGAGAGCCAGACGTCGTCGAGAAATTTCGCAGGCATCGGATCGGTCGACCGCCCATTGCGGACGGGATCGATGACGTAG
>Ga0302324_100028778_pt1 | contig 10553 bp, 7 predicted proteins | sample Palsa_T0_1_FD_201949 | JGI IMG/M metagenome (GOLD analysis project Ga0302324, IMG submission 201949) | Peat permafrost microbial communities from Stordalen Mire near Abisko, Sweden - Palsa_T0_1 | ecosystem: Environmental > Terrestrial > Soil > Palsa > Peat permafrost | place: Sweden: Abisko... | reverse complement strand
GACTTTCAATGCATCATCCGCGCGCTCATTTTTCTCCGCGGTTTGCAAGGCGGCTTTCGCGTCCGGATTTTTCTGCAATTCGACGAGCTTGACCTTCGCCTTGCTTCCAATCGGCGTCCCATCGGCGCCGTTGGAGAGATCCTTCAGTTTCGCCGCTGCCGAGGTGTAGTCCTTGCTATCGATCAGCGGATCAACGGCCGCCAGCGCCGCCTCTCCGGCGGCTTGCCATTTGTCATCGGCGTCCTTTACTTGCGCCGCAAAGTCATCGTCATCCAGCGCTGCCGCGGCGATGCGCTTACGCTGGTGCAGCGCTTCGCCGAGGTTGTTGGCCGCGATCGCGGCCGTCATTTTGTTTAGCGTCGCCGTTGCATCGGCCATCACCGCCGCATCGACGATCTGCGGTTTATGGTCCTTGATCTGGTCCTCGATTGCCCGGTCCAATAGATCGGGCAGCCCCGCCCAGAGGACCGTGCCCTCCGGCGAAACCAGATAATCCACATGCCAGAGAACCGAAAAATCGTTGTCTCCCGTCTTGTGGCTTGCTTTCCAACGTTGCGAATTCCCCGTCGCGAAGCCCTCCCATTCAAATCCAATCGGCCAATCGATGTTGGGCTTTTTTTGAAGGAGGTTTACCAGCGGCGGCATGTTCGTATCCATGGATACGCCCACGATAACGACCCCTTTCCGCGCATAATCGCGCTCGACTTCCGCCACGTCATCGAAGCCGGTCAGATCGCTCGCATTCTCCGCGCGGAAGAAATCGACGACGACCATCTTTCCACGATAATCCTTCAGATTGATGGTGCGGTTGGACCCGTAGGCCTTGATCGTCAGTTCCGGCGCCGGCCTTCCCACGAGGCTGGCGGGTCCGTCGTCATCGGCCCCATTCGCGGGCCTGGCGATCGCCACACAGATTCCCAAACCCATCAAAGCCAAAACCCTCATGCCGAGGTGGAACCGAGCGCAAGGGATCAGCTTCATGTTTGTCTCCGGAGATGATCGATAATGCCGGCGGCAAGGACGTATACCAAGCTAACCGTGCCGTCGGCGATGTCAACAAAAACCTCGGAATATCCACGCTGGTTGACGATTGATTTGGCGGCGGTGGGCGGTTCGACTGAGCTCGCCGAAGTCAGCACCGCGCTCGGCTTCGCGAAGAACGCACGTTTCCGATTTCGGGTATAATCCCCCGCGTCGTTATCAGGAGAATTCCTTTGCCGATCTATGAATATTGCTGCAAGAAGTGCGACCACAAGTTTGAGCACCTTCAGCGCTCGATGAGCAATCCAGCGAAAGTGAGCTGCCCATCGTGCGGTTCAAACCAGACCGATCGCGCGCTGAGCGTCTTTGCCGTTGGCTCCGTCGCAGCAAAATCATCGCCGGCGCCCGCATCGGGAATGTGCGGCCGCTGCGGCGGCCCCGGTCCCTGCGGCGGATAGCGCCATCATCTCTGCCGTTTGTCTGTGGATGCGTGTTGTCTCCTGATGTGTCACTGTCGTCGCTGCAATCCATAGTCGCAATTGGATGATCTCGCGCATCGATGAAGATTTCGATATTTTCTTGCGGAGTCGCCCTTTCCGACATAGCGTGTAGCCGTCTCAAACCATTCACGCTAACCCGGGAGGTGGAAGATGCGGCGAAAATTGGCCCGCAAGCGATTCCTGCTTGCAGCCTCAGCCGTATTCAACATGTTGTCATGGACGTCCGATCGCAGTATCTGCGGGGCCGCGAGTCTTTCGTGGTCGAACATCAGTGGCGGCGATTGGGGCAATAGCGCCAACTGGAATCCCCAGCAAACGCCCACCAGCGCCGACAGCGCAACCTTCTCGCTGGGCGCGACCAGTCCGTATCCCGTCACGCTCAGCGCCAACGAAGCGGCAAGCTCAATCACGGTCAGCAACGACCAGGTGTCGATCAACCCGCAGGGCAATACGTTGTCCGTCGGGACTATTTCGGTCAGCTACAATCAATACTCCCCGCCTGAGCCCCCTGCGTCGACGCTCGATCTCGCCGGCTCAGGTACAGTCAACTTGTCGGGCCCATTCGACGTCGGCAATGGCACGGTCAACCAGTCGGGCGACTACGTGAGTGCTACCGGCGTTTCCCTCAACCCGTTCCTCTCAACGGCCAGTTACTTACTGTCGGCGGGAACCCTTGTTACCGGCGGCGGAGGGGAAGGGATCGGCAACTTTAATAATTTCGGCCAAATGACCCAAAGCGGCGGGACAAACCAGTTTAGTTCAATGTACATTGGCGGTGCCCAAGGCGGGGGCACCTACTCGATCCAAGGCGGCTCTGCTTCGGGTAACACCATCACTCTCGGCGGTGATGCTAGTTTGAATATCCAAGGGATTGGTACTTTGAATCTCGGCGGAGGAAGCTTGCTCCTCAGCGGTGGCATTGTCGCATCCTCCAACGGCAATTCAAATGTGAATCTCTCGGCTGGCACGCTCGAAGTCGGGTCGATGAAGTTCGCAGGCACCACATCGGGCGGATATGCTAATTTTAGCTGGACCGGCGGAACCTTGATCCTGCACGGTTTATTAACCCTTGGCCCCGTAGGGCAGATTTCCGGAGCGCCAACACAAACCTTTACCATTCCCAGCGGACTTACACTGATCGGTGCGGGTGGGGGCATCGGCAATCCGCTCAACATCAGCTCCGGAGGCACTCTATCAGTGGGTAACGGAAGTCCGTCAACCTTTGGTCTGGGCTTCATGCTACATGGGACGATGTCTGCCGGCTCTAATCTAGTTATGCAGATTGACGGTACCACAGCCGGCACCGGCTACTCCCAGCTCACGGGAGAGTCCGCCACCCCGAATAATCTCGGGACGTTTACCCTCGGAGGCAACTTGATCTTTGACCTCGGCTATCCGGCAGCCGTGGGGGATCAGTTCACGATCGTCAAGGACATTGGACCCACTGGTTTCGATGCCCCGCATTTTTTTAACGGACCCTTCGCCGGTCTGGCACAGGGGGCTATTTTCAACGAGGTATACGGCGGACAGACTTACGGCTTCCAGATCTCTTACACCGGCGGGAGCATCGGTGACAACGTGGTCGTCACAACTGTCTACACGCCCGAGCCCGCGCCCTTGGGATTCTTGTCCCTTGGAATGTGCTACGTCGCGATGCGTCGCCGTCGCCGCGGCAACGCTGACGGCAGCGCACCGGCGATCTCCCTCCACCGCATCACTTGCCAAGCGCCTGCGCGACCGCCGCTTGCACGTCCTGGTCTCTCAGATTCATTCTAATCACTCGCACGTCCGGCACCACCTCCCCCATCGCCCTGGTCGGGCCGGATTTGCCCGGATTTTACCAAAGAAGGGGTTGGCAATGGCTCAACCGCAACAAATGTTTGCAACCAGATGTGAATAGAAGGTAGATTACGGGAGCGGAACCCCTGAATTGCGGCGGAAATAAATGCCCTAGAGCACTTTTCATGTTGGTGTGGCGGGCTCCATGACGGGGTTGCTGAAGCAACGCCCGCCGCTCAACGGTTGTTACGCCAGACCAACGTGAGAACTGCTCTACCATCAAAGCAATTGCCGTCTGTGATATCGGGTAAAATCCTCGGGCACACGGGCTGACGGAGAACTCATGTCCAAGTATTTCCTGTCGTTCACCAGCACCTTCGAGAGCCTGCTCGCCGGTAAGCTCACCATCGCCGATCTGGCCACTGGCATTTTGGTATTCGGGTGCAAGCGCGAGCATATTCTTTTGCCCTATGACCTGATCCCCATCGAGGTGACCTTGAATAACAAGGTGAAACCCAAACAGGCCGGCAACGACAAAGTGACCACCGTCACGCGCGAGAAGGTCGACCACGATGTGCTCAAGGCTTGGGATGCGTTTGCCGCCCAGGTGAGAAGGGCCAGTACCGAGGGGCGTTTGATATGGATGCACGATATCGGCCATCCTTCGTATCGCCACTTCAGCCAGGACGTCGTCCGTGAGGGCCACCAAGCCTTCTGGAAAGGGAGCTGGGTCACGCTGGAGCAACCGGCTTCAGTGTTAGGCGCGGCGCACAAGCACTAAATCAGGATGCGTTGGTGGCCAGACCGGCGCGCGTTCCCCGAGGTTGACGCGCCGTGCGCAGCATTCGTGAACAACTGCGGCCTCGGCCTCGTCGAGACAATTTCAAAAACCCCAGATGCCGAAGGCCCGGATTCGCGCAACAAAATCCGCGCCTCGTGTGACATCACCAAGTTTTGCTCGTCGTTCAGCCAGAGCGGCCGACTGGGCCAAATATCTTCGCTGACATCTCGCCGTTTGACACCCGCGCTCCCGCGCATACAGTTGCCCTCCCCATGAAGATCAGCTTGGAGTGGCTCGGCGAATTTCTTCCCGATTTTGGTTCTGGCGCGGCCGTCGCCCAGAAGGCTGGGGAAGCACTGACCAACGGCGGGTTGCCGGTCGAAGTGATCGAGGCCCAGGGCGATGATACGATCCTGGATGTTGAGGTGACGAGCAATCGCTCTGATTGTCTGAGCCATCGGGGCGTCGCGCGCGAACTGGCGGCGCTGCTCGATCGGCCATTTGCCGACAAACCGCCGGTGGTCGCGGAATCCTCGACTCCCGCGACCTCCGTAACCAAAGTGCGGATCGATGCGCCTGCGCTCTGCCCGCATTACACGGCTCGCGTGATTCGGGGCGTGAAGATCGGGCCCAGCCCGGCGTGGCTTGTGCGGCGGCTGGAGGCGGTGGGGCAGCGGGCGGTCAACAACCTCGTCGATGTCACCAATTATGTGATGTTCGAACTTGGACAGCCGCTGCACGCGTTTGATTTCGATCGACTTTCCGGCGGACAGATTATCGTGCGAACGGCGGCGGCGGGGGAATCGATCGTGAGCATCGATGCGCACGAAAGGAAATTAACCACCGAGATGCTGGTGATCGCTGATGCACAGCGTCCGGTTGCGCTGGCCGGTGTCATGGGTGGACGCGATTCGGAAGTCACGGACCGCACGGTCAATGTGCTGCTCGAATCGGCCCGCTTTGATCCGCTTTCGGTGCGGAAGACCGCTCGGCAATTGGCGCTCAAGAGCGAAAGCTCTTATCGCTTCGAGCGCGGAATCGATCCGCTGCTCCCCGTTTATGCCGGCCTTCGCGCTGCCCAGCTAATCGTTCAAATTGCCGGCGGCGAATTGCTCGGCGGATTCGCCCAAGCCGGAGGTGATGAATATGTGCCAAAATCACTCGTGCTGCGCGAGTCCAAGCTTCGCGATGTGCTCGGCATTGACCTGAATGACGCGGAGGTGATGGCCGCGCTTGCTCGACTCGGGTTTGCTCCCAGGAAAGTGCCCGACGGCTGGGCGGTAGCGGTTCCCAGCTACCGGCTGGACGTGAATCTCGAGATAGATCTGGTGGAGGAGGTCGCGAGGCTGATCGGCTACGACCGCATTCCGGTGCGCGATGAGATTTCGATCCGTTTGACACCGCCGGAGCTTTCGCTGCGGACTATCGATGAAATCCGCAATGAACTGGCGGCCGGCGGATACTTCGAGGCGGTCACGTTTTCGTTTGTGAGCGATGCGCTGGCCGAGGATTTCAAACCGGCCGACGCAGCTTCGTTGCCGCGCGCGGATGCATCTGTTCGCAAGGCGGATGCGCATCTTCGCCCGAGTTTGCTTCCCGCGCTTTTGGAAGCGATCGCCAGGAACGAATCGGCGGGAACGGCCGATGCGCGGTTGTTTGAAATCGGCTCGGTCTTCTGGATCGATGCTTCGAAAAACCTGATTGAGAAGCGGCACATCGCGATCGTCGGTGGCGAGTTGAGCGATTTGCGGGGGACGGTCGAGTCGCTGCTGAATCGATTGGAGCCGGGTTGGAAATGTACGGTGGTTCCTGCTCCGATCCCCGGGTTGTCGTCCAGCGGCAGAATCGAATGGAACGGCAACGCCATAGGTTCGATCGGCATTGTGAACAAGGCGGTTGTCGGCAAACTTGGCCTGCGCGAAGCGCCGGCGGCGGCGGAATTGGATCTGGCCTCGTTGCTCGCTGGCGCGCGGCATGTGCCGCAGTTGCGCCCGCTGCCGCGGTTCCCGGCGGTGCGGAGAGATCTTTCGCTGGATATGCCCGAAGGAACGCGCTATGCCGAGGTCGAGAAAACAATTCGCGATTTGAATCTGGATCATTTGGAAGAAATCGAGCATGTGACAACCTATCGTGGCAAACAGGTGGGGAAGGGAAGCAAGAGCGTGACGATCGCGCTCATCTTTCGGTCTGCAAGCGGTACGCTGACGAGTCAGGAGATCGATGGCTCGATGAAGCGGGTGATCGAGGCGGCCAGTCAGTCGCTGGCGGCTAGGGTGCGGGCGTGAACCGGATAAGAATCTGCCTCTTTAGCTCTCTCGCCAGGGATCGGGCATCGGGTTTTGGCGGGGCGACGGGACCGGTCCGACACGGCCCGGCTCGGTTGGGGATACAACCTATTGACGTTCTGCCAACGTCTATCCTATGAATGGTGTCGCGAACGAAAGATTTAGTTGCATTATTTTGAACATGCGGTAGCCTGCGGAAATCAAATCCGAGGCCCGGGGGCGATTGATGTATCGGGTGTTCGGAGATGGACGGAATGTCGTACAAATTGATCGCCATCGATCTCGACGGCACGTTGCTCTCGCCGCAGGGAAAGGTGACGCCTCGGGTGAAGGCGGCGGTGCATCGGGCGCTGGCTTCGGGAATGTTCGTGTGTTTTGCCACCGGCCGCAACTGGACCGAGAGCCGCGCGGTGCTCGAAGCGATCGAGCATTTCGATCACGCGGTGTTTGTCGGCGGTGCGATGGTGGTGGATACAAAGAAGAGGATAACGCTGCATCGCACGCTGATGGCGCCCCGATTGGCCGCGGAGGTGTGCGGATTGCTCGAGAATTCCGGGCACGCGGTTCTGGCGGCTCAGGATTCGCAGACGGCCGGAATTGATTACCTGATCACCGGCGAGGTTGAGCCCAATGCCTCGACACAGTTGTGGCTTGCGATGACCAAAGCGACCTTTCGCCGGGTGAAACGGCTGGCGGAGTTTAATCACCAGCACACGGTTCGGCTGGGGATCGTGGCGCCGCCGGCCCAAACCGCGAGCGTGCAGAAACAGATCGATGAACGTTTGGCGAATCGAGTTTTTTGCCACAGCATTTCCATCACCGCGCAGGGCGTTGATGTGCTGGAAATATTCGATCCATCGGTGAATAAGTGGGAAGGTCTGCTGCACGTGGCTCGCGCCCATAAGATTTCGCCGGAGGAAATCGTGGCGATCGGCGATGATTTGAACGATCTGCACATGCTGCGAAATGCCGGGCTGGGCGTTGCGATGGGGAATGCCCATCCGCGAGCCAAGGCGGCGGCCAAACGAGTCATTGGAAGCAATCGCGACGAAGGGCTCGCCGTGTTTCTCGAAGAGTTGGTGGAAAGCGGTGCTGTTGAAATCGCGGTTTGATTTTGGGCGGTGCGGTGCCGGTCGCTACCCTTCGCGCGGCGGTGAGCAAGCGGTGGGGGAGATATTGAACTATGGAAGGTGCGAAAGGATTCGCAGGCTCTAGCGGTCGACGGGCTTCGGAAGCCCGTCGGCCGTTTTGATTGCGCACCTCACCCGTAACACGGCCGTCTCGGCCGTGCTGGCGATGTCACTGGACCAGGCCTATGCAAAAACCGGATTTCCTCGACATTTTTGAGACGCCAGCACGGGCGGGACGCCCGTGCTACCAATGGAGAACGTGTCGCCGCTCTTTAAGCCCCGGTCTTGGCGGCCGGTTTTGTGGTCGGCGGTTTTTGAATGTGCACGTGCTTGTTGAGCGCCGCTGTGGCCGTGCTCGGCGTGGTGGGTGTGGCGCCTGATGCCAGCAGAAGTATTTTCCGCATGAGGGCGGTTGCGCTCTCGGGGCTGTAGCCCAGAATCCCATCGACGGGCTCACCGACGAGGCCGACACTGAGATCTTCGGGGCTGTAAATGCAGACGAGTCTGCCTCCTTGCGTGATTCCGCGCAAACGTGGGGTTTTAAGATTTCCCAGCGCGGCGCGCGCGAAGGTTCGGTAGCTCACTTCCTCCAGTTTGCCTCCAGCCAAATACAGCGGACCGTCTTCCGGCAACAGATCTTGCGCCTGAACCGCATCATCCCCAAAGATGCTATGGAGCGTCTTCTCCGCGGAGTCGGCGAAGGCCGTTTTCCCGCCGGCCGCATCGACGATCAAGGTGCCGCCATTCTTGATGAATTGCTGCAATTCCGTGATCGCGGAAGTGGTGAGCCTGAAGCGATCGGTGCCGGTGAGATGAGCGATTTTCTTCCCCGCCAGTGAGTCGCTGGCGGGATCGACGGCGACCGCATTCACATCGAGGCTGTCTCCATTGTGCATCACAGCGCTCAGCCGCCGCCATCCGCCGGGCTCGGGGTCCCAGTTTCCATCATATTTAATGCGCGCGACATCGATGGTTTGCTGAGCTTTGACCGAAGGATCGGGATCGACGATGTAGGTATCGCCCTTAACAAACATATCCTCCTTGTCGACCGCGTAGAGGAAAATGTTGGCCGCGAGTTGGAAAAGTTCTTCTTTGCCAGCAGTCTGCTGCATCTGCCACGCCTTGGCGGGGTCCGCGTCTGGAAACAGGAGCATGAGTTGGCGTGCTCCGTTGGACAAACCCAGCAGCGTTGGTTGTTGCCGCCATTTGGCGCTGTCGAACTGCTCATCATGCATGATGGGGTCGGCGGGGCCCACGGCGGTGAACTCACGGTTCTGAAACATAGACGTGCCGAGCTTGCGGAACGAATCGGCGAAGGCGTTTTTGCCGCAGTCGGCGCTTCCCATGATGAGGCCGCCTTGCTCGATGAAAGCCTTGAGCTTGGCCTGTTCCTCGGGGGTAAAGTTCAGGGCGTCATCGCCGGTGATGTAGAGGATTGGGGCATCATGCCAGTCGTGGACGGGGGAGGCCATGGTACTGACTTGCCAGTTCAGCGTGTTTTCCGTTTCCTTGCCGATCCAGCGTGTGATGCTGTACGCATCGCGCGGCCGCTCGTTCCAATCGGCTTCCTTTCCATCGATTTGATACTGCAATTTATTCATCACGACCGGAGCGCGGCCGTGCGAAAGGAATAGCAGTGCAAAGCAGCTATTGGCCAGCGAACCGCCAACGGCAGTGCTGAAATATCTTGGACTAGCCGGAGGAAAACTTCCGTCGGCGTTCTGAGCCGCAAGAAGATAATCAGCGCCGCGCTCGTACCAATCGACGTCGCCAAAATATTTGTAGCCGCTCGCCATGCCGGCCCGCGCAACGCCGTACAGCCCGTAGAACGCCCACTCACCGGTCATCACCTGATCAAAGTTCTGGGACATCCACTTCAATCCGGAATCGATGTTTTTGTCGACAATGTTCCCCGTGCATTCGGGCGCCCGGCCGCGATTGAGAAAATCCTGCGTGATAAAGAGGGTGGTCAAGCCGGCGGCTGTCATCGACGGGCTGCCGACAACGGGATCGCCTCTGGGATCAGTGGTTCCCGGACGAAATTGGTACGCCCACGATCCATCGTCTCCCTGGTCGGCCCTCCAGCTCGCATCGGCTTGTGTCCAAAATGATTCGGGGATCGCCTCCACGACATCCGAGCAGGCCCACAGCCCGAGTACGCCGGCCTCGCTGCTGGCGTGATCGGTGACACCGGTGGGCCCCAGATTCATAAACGTATATTCGCCCCTGTTGGGCCCGATCGTCCGCCTGGCAAGCACCAGCAACTTTGCATCCTTGGAAATCGCCTCGCGGATGAGATCGTTCTTGGGGATGTTGAGCCAAACCTGCGAGCGCAGCGCGATCGCATCGGTGCCGATCAGATCGGCGGTGCGGAGAAACTCGATGGCTTTTGCCAGTTGGGGGTCCTGCGGATTCTCCCCGGCCGCCAGGAGAGCATAGGTACACAGAGCCGTCATCCCGCCCCACTGCCCACCGCGAATATCAGAAGGTTTGCCCCTGGCACTCCGCCGGGAGAGGATCTCCCAATTGTTCCCCTTCATTTGCGAGTAGACATACTTGGTGGTTTTATCAATCGCATCCTGTACCTGCTGGGCGGTGGCGGCGCCAGAATTCTGCACAAGCCCCGCATAAGGGAGAACCAACGCCGTCAATGCGAGGACCGCGACTGATCGCATCAATCTCTCCTTTCGTAACCGCGCCTGCCAAAACGCTTCTCCACCGCCGCCGCGTATCGCCGGGAAGTTCCAAGGAATGATAAGGAGCTGTCCTTGGTTGATCCACCATCCGTGGTGCTTGCACTGGTGAGGGGGCGTGACCATTCTGTGCAATCCGACTGGGCTTGCCGCTTCAGCGGCAAGCGGCAGCCGCCAAAGCGCCCAATCAAATCGAGTAATCCTCGCGGAACACGCGCGTCTCCTTCGGTTCCACGCTTACCCAGTCTCCCTTCTGGAGCTGAAGCTGCGCGAAACGATCCCGCGACACGTGCACCTGCAGTGTCTGGCCATCGGCGAGAATGATTTCCAGCTTGACCGTCGCGCCCAGAAATCGCACCTGCTCGACGCGCCCGGCGAGTTCCGTGGTCGTGGGCCCGTCGCCA
>Ga0302324_100028777_pt1 | contig 10553 bp, 8 predicted proteins | sample Palsa_T0_1_FD_201949 | JGI IMG/M metagenome (GOLD analysis project Ga0302324, IMG submission 201949) | Peat permafrost microbial communities from Stordalen Mire near Abisko, Sweden - Palsa_T0_1 | ecosystem: Environmental > Terrestrial > Soil > Palsa > Peat permafrost | place: Sweden: Abisko... | reverse complement strand
CATCTCGACGGTGAGCTTGCCGCCGATCGACGCGCGAGACATCGGCCAAGTGCGCAGACTCTTGTACGCTTGCGGCCGTGGGCGCAGCGGCCGCCTCGGTGTCTCTGGTTGGGCGGGCGGCTGAGTTATCAGCGCTCGGTGAGTGGCTCGGCCGCGTGTCCGCCGGCAAGGCCGGCCTGGGGTTGATCGAGGGAGAGCCCGGGATCGGCAAGACGCGCCTGGCTCAGGCTGCGTTGGCGGCGGCGGAGGCCTCATTCGCCGTGTTCTCGGCGCGGGCGGACGAGCTGGAGCGAAGCCGGCCGTTCGGGGTGCTGGCCGATGCGTTGAGGTTCGTGCCAGAGGCGCCGGATGGGTCGGTTGCCGTTCCCGGGTTGGAATACAGGCTTGTCGATCAGATCGTCGAGCGCGTCGAGGCGTTGGTGCTCGAGCGCCCGGTGGTGGTCGGGCTTGAGGACTTGCAGTGGGCGGATCCTGGGACGCTGGCCGCGCTGCGGGCGCTGCGCCGGCGGCTGGCGCATCTGCCGCTCGCGCTGCTTGGCACGTTCCGGCCGTCGCCGCGATCAGCGGACCTGGAACGACTGATCGAGGATTGGCAGGCGGCCGGCGCTTTGCACCTGGTGCTGAAGGGTCTGGAGCATGCCCGTGTCCTGGAGCTGGCCGCCGAGCTGATCGGCGTGCCTGTTGGCCCGACGCTCGAGCAGCAACTCGCGAAGTCGGCCGGGACTCCGCTGTTCGTGTGCGAGCTCATCGGTGCGCTTCAGGACGATGGCGCGATCGAGCTGGCGGGTGGGGTGGCGGAGCTCGCCGGGGAGTCGTTGCCGCCGTCGCTGCGGCTGACGATCTTGCGGCGGGTTGGCCTTTTGGGGGATTCCGCGCTGTCGCTGCTGCGGATCGCGTCGGTGCTGGGAACGACGTTCTCGCTCGCTGATCTCTCGACGGTGTCTGGGCGCGCACTCGCGGTCGTGTTGGACGAGCTGCTCGACGCTCGGCGCGCAGGGGTCGTGGAGGAGGCGGGTGCGCTGTTGCGTTTTCGTCACGACCTGGTGCGCGAGGCGCTGTACTTGGATCTGCCCGAGAGCGCGCGGCTGGGGCTGCATCGCGAGGCCGGGCGATCGCTCGCGCGCGCCGGGGCTCCGAGGCTGCGGGTCGCTGAGCAGCTCTCGCTGGGCGCCTCGCCGGGCGATCGCGAAGCGGTTGGTTGGTTGCGTGGCGCGGCGGCGGACTGCGTGCTGCGCGCCCCGGAGACGGCGGTTGCGCTGCTCGAACGGGCGGCCGAGCTCGCAGACCCGAGTGACCCGGCCGGTGACCAAGTCCTGGCCGATCTCGCGGACGCGCTGGTGTGGTGCGGCCGACCCAGCGAGGGCCAATCGCTGGCGGCCGACCTACTCGCGCGCGGCGCGACGGCAGGCACGCGCGATCAGGCGCGTGCGACGGTGGTCCGCGGCCTATGGCTCGACGGTCGCTGGCACGAGCTCGTCGAGCAGGTCGACCGCTGGCTCGGTGCGGCCGGCCCTGAGCTCACTCCCCACGCACGCGGGCGGATGCTCGCCGACCAGGCGATGGCGTGCGTGTTCGGCGGCGACGCCGCGCGCGCCGAGGAGCTCGGATTAGAGGCGCTGCGGATCGGCGAGCAGCTCGACGACGATGCCGTGGTGTTTCAAGCGCTTTACGCGCTCGGGCCGGTCCACAACTTCCGCGGCCGCAAGCACGACGAGCTGGCCGTCGCCGAGCGCGCGCTTGAGATCGTCGAGCGCGGCACCAACCCCGACCTCGTTCGCTTTCACCCGCACTTCGCTGCTGGCATAGCGCTGGCGGGCAACGACCGCCACGAGCAGGCGGAGGCGATGTTCGAGACCGGTCTACGACTTCGCGAGGACCTCGGGACTGTGTGGGACCTGCCGCTCTATCAGGCGGGCCTGGCCGACCTGCACTGCCAGATGGGTAAATGGGATGAGGCGCTCGCTGAGGCCGAAACCGGCGTGGAGATCGCCGGCGAGGTAGGAACGCGGCTGGCGGTCGTGGTCTGCGCCGGGGTCGCGGCTTGGATCCACGCGCACCGCGACGAGCTTGCCGAGGCTGAACGACTGCTCGCGATCGCGCAGAGCGAGATCGACCGCGCAGGACCGCAGTGGGGCTCCTACTGGGTCATCCTCGCAACCGCGCAACTGGCTGACGGCCGCGGCGATCAACCGCGCGCGCATGAGGTGCTGTGCGACGGCTGGACCGCGAACGAACACAGCGTTGGTCTGCGCACATATCTGGCGCCCGAGCTGGTCCGCGGCGCCCTGGCGGCCGGGAACACTGAGCTGGCGCGATCGGTCGCCGACACGGTCGCCTCCTACGCGCCAGGAGCGAACGCGGCGAGCGCCCGCGGCAACGCGCTGCTGGCCCGCGGGCTGGTCGATCACGACCCCGAGCTGCTCGCCCAGGCGACGGCCGCTTTCCGGTCAGGCGGCTCGTCGCACGATCTCGCGATCGCGTGCGAGGCAACCGCCATGACCATCGCCGAGCACGGCGACACGCTCGCCGCCAAGCCGCTGTTCGCAGAAGCGCTCACGACATACGAACGCCTCAGCGCGCGGCGTGACATCGGCCGGGTGCTCGCGGCAATGCGCGCAGCCGGAATCAGGCGCGGCAGCCGCTCCGCCCACCGCCAGGACCTGAAAGGCTGGGAGTCGCTGACCGCAATGGAGAGCGACGTCGTGCGACTGACCGTCGAAGGGCTGACAAACCGGCAGATCGGCGAGCGGCTGTTCATCTCGCGACGCACCGTCCAGACACACCTCTCGCACGCGCTTACCAAGCTCGACGTCTCCTCACGCGTCGAGCTCGCCGCCGAAGCCGCCCGACAAGTCTCCGTCTGAGCAGTTGGGTGGAGGGCAAAGCCCTCTTGCGGGCGTGCCCCGGGTCGTCGATCTCCGGCGCCCTTAGCCAAGCCGACCTGCCATTCAACGGGATGACGGTGATCGCTTCGGCGAACGGCTCGTGGACCGGCCTAGTCGCCCAGGATCTCAGTGTGAGCAGCGCGCCAGTCACCGGGGTCGCCACGTTCCCGCTCGGTGCCTCGGTCAGCCTCACCAACGAGAACACCAACCGGACCATCAAGCTGACCGCCGGCCCGTTCACGATGCCCACGGGCGTCGGTACGGTCGGGGCCGAACCTCCCGTGACCGACGACCGAACCGTGTCCTGTCTCGACGAGGACCAGGGCTGCGCGGCCGCAATTGTCGTGCCCTCCGACGGGCCCGCGCACCTCAAGCTCACCGTCCGCCTGCCGCGCAGCGACCTTCGGCTGGTGGAAGTTCGTGGTGGTGGCGAGTACGTCTTCAGCGGCGGACACTTCGAAGATGGCCGCTCGGAGTGCTTGGCGACGCTGGAGGCGGCGCACCCCACCTCGCAGCCATCGCTCGTGGTCCTGACGTTCAAAGCATCTGGACGATCGCTCATACCTGACGACTCGTCTGCCGCCCATGTCCAGTGATGAGCCGATGCTGGAGCGATTTGTGCGCGCCAGCCAGAGCCGACACATCGTGTCGACGTGAGACCGGGGGTGCGGAGACCCGAAATGCCGGCGATGCCTCCAGTCGGCCAGTTGTGGGCGTGCGAGACGTCGGCGTCGGCCCGGTTGCGGAACGCGCGCGACGACCGCCCTCGCCTCACCGTAGGGTGACCGCGTTCCGGGGATCTCAGTCATCCAGCAGCGCGACGACCCGGCTCCAGCCTGCGCTCGCGCCGGCGATCGTCACCGGGAAGCAGACGACGGTGAAGCCGGTGGGGGGGAGCGTCTCGAGTGCGTGAAGCTTCTCGAGCTGGCAGTAGGGCATCTCGGCGCCGGCCTTATGACCTTCCCAGATGAGCGACGCGTCGCCGGTCTCGGCGTAGCGGCGGGCTGTGATCGAGAACGGCGCGTCCCAGCTCCAGCCGTCGGTGCCGACGATCTTGACGCCCTGGCGCAGCAGGTGCAGGGTCGCGGCGCGGCCGAACCCGCAGCCAGCGTGGATGTACTGATCGGTCCCGTACAGCGCGCCCGCACGCGTGTTGCAGACCACGATGTCCAGCGGCTGCAGCGCGTGACCGGCCCGGGCCAGCTCGGCGTCGATCTGGGCCGGGGTGACGAGGTGCCCGTCTTCGAGCTCGCGGAAGTCGAGCTTGACGCCGGGACGCATGCACCAGTCGAGCGGGATCTCATCGATCGTGGGGGCGCGGATCGCGCCACCGTCGGTCGTCGGGTGGTAGTGCCACGGGGCGTCCATGTGGGTCCCGTTGTGGGTGGTGATCCGCACGCGCTCGACCGCCCAGCCCTGGCCGTCGGGCAGGTCCCCGGGCTGCAGGCCGGGGAATGCAGCGGCGATCTCGAGCGCGCCCTGCTCGTGCGCGGTGTAGTCGATCTCGACCTTCTGGAACGGCGGATCGGCGGGCACGTCGTTGGCCAACGGGACCGACAGGTCGACGATGCGCATCAACCCTCCGTCTCGACGATGATTCCGCTGCAGGCGCCGAACCCGATTGGGACGAACCCCTCACGTGCGCAGCGGCCAGTGAAGATGATCTCGTCGCCGTCGGCGAGGAAGCTGCGCCCTTCCCCGTTGAGCAGCGTGGCCGGCCGGCGGCCGTCGTCGCACAGCTCGATCAGGCTCCCGAGCTGCTCGGGCCGCGGTCCGGAGATCGTGCCCGAGCCGAGCAGGTCGCCGGACTGCAGGTCACAGCCGCCCGAGGTGTGGTGGGCGAGCATTTGCGCCGGCGTCCAGTACAGGTGGCGAGCGTCGGAGGACAGCAGCTGCACCGGGTTCTGGCTGGCGGCGCGCATCGCCGCGGTGCGAATCCAGACCGTCAGCGCGATGGCGATACCGCCGGCCGCCTGGTCGTCCGCGTCGCTGAGATACGGCAGCGGTGCCGGGTCGCCGGGCTCGCGGGTCATCACGGGGACGCGGAAGGGCGCCAGCGCGTCCGGAGTGACCACCCACGGCGAGACGGTCGTGGCGAAGCTCTTGGAGAGAAACGGGCCGAGCGGCGCCATCTCCCACCCCTGGATGTCACGCGCCGACCAGTCGTTGAGCAGGCAGTAGCCGGCGATGTGGTCGGCTGCCCGCCCGATCGGGACCGGCCAACCGAGCTCGGTAGGCGGTCCGACGTAGAAGCCGAGCTCGAGCTCGAAGTCGAGCTTCTCGCAGGGCGCGAAGACCGGATCGGCGTCGGGGCGCTTCAGCTGGCCGGCGGGGCGGCGGACAGGAGCCCCGCCGGTGCGGACCGTGCTGGCGCGGCTCTGGTAAGCGATCGGCACCCAGCGGTAATTGGGGCCGACATCGCCGCCGGGGACGAGGATCTTCGAGACCGCGCGGGCATGATGGATGCCCGCGTAGAAGTCGGTGTAGGAGCCGATCCGGGTCGGGAGCTCGAGCGGCACTTCGGCGGCGGGGCGAAGCATCCCGGGCGCCGTCCGGACCGGCTCCTCAGCCCGTGAACCGCGCTCCAGCAGCGCGGCGAGCGCGTGACGGAGCGCCGCGCGGTCGTCTGCTGCGGCGGCGAGCACGGGGTTGAGCCGGTCGGGGCCGCCCGTGGTGGCCGCCAGTTCGCCGGCGACCCCGACGAGCAGCCCGGCCCGCGCGGCGGCCCCGGCGTCGAGTACCTCGTCGCCGATCGCGACGAGCAACGTCGAGTGGCCGCCGGCGGCACTCGGACCGACCCCCAGCGGCAGGTTCTGCAATGGAAAATCGGTGTCGGGCGCGTTGGCGGAGCCGACCCAGCTGCGTCGGCCTGGGTCGTGGGTGTGGTCGAGCTGGGTCGTCATCGTGTCGCGTCCCGGGCCGCGGCGCGGATCGCCTCGACCATCTTCTGGTAGCCGGTGCAGCGGCACAGGTTGCCCTGCAGCGCGTGGCGGATCTCGACCTCGGTCGGGTCCGGGGTGTGCGCGAGCAGGTCCTCGGCGGCGAACAGCTGCCCGGGCAGGCAGAACCCGCACTGGAAGCCATCGGCTGCCCAGAACGCCTCTTGGATCGTCGACAGCCGCTCGCGCGTGCCCAGCCCCTCGACGGTCGTGATCTCGGCCCCGTCGACGGTCGCCGCGAGCACGAGGCACGACTTGACGATCCGGCCGTCGAGGCGGACCGTGCAGGCGCCGCAGTCGCCGTTGCGACAGCCGGCGTGCGAGCCACGCAGGCCGAGTTGTTCCCGGAGCACGTCGAGCAGCAGCTCGCGGTCCTCGGCCTGAAGTTGGCGTCGTGTTCCGTTGACGGTCAAGGTCAACGGGCGCGCCGGAGTTGTCGGCATGGTCATCTGGTTGCTCCTAGATCAAGTCGGTCGAGCACGCGGCGGGCGAGGGCGGGCGCGACGGCGGCCCGGTAGCTGCCGTCGGCGAGCGCGTCGGACCACGGCTCCTGCAGCGCCGCGACGATCCGGTCCGTGAGGTCGCCGCCGTCGGCGTCATCCACCTCGACGGGAGTCGTGCAGACGCCGCCGAGCGTGATCGCGCGCCGGCCGGCGGCGGTCGTCGTCGCCGTGCAGGTGACGATCGGCCAGCTGCCCTCGCAGTGCTTGACCTTCTCATAGGCATAGGGGGCGTCTGCGGTGGGCACGTGGATGTGGGTGACGAGCTCGCCGGGTGCCAACGCGGTCGCGAACGCGCCGGTGAAGAACGCGCTCGCGTCGATCACTCGGCTGCCGTTGGTGCCCGCGGCGACCAGCCGCGCCTGCAGTGCGACGAGCACCGCTGGGGCGTCGGAGCTGGGGTTCGCGTAACACGCCGAGCCCCCGTAGGTCGCCTGATTGCGCAGCTGGGCGCCGCCGGTGATCCTTGTCGCGACCTCGGCGAGCAGCGGGGCGTGCTGGCGGCATAGCCGTGACTCGGCGACCCGGCTGTAGGTAGCGCGTGCCCCGACGACGAGCTCGTCGTTCTCGCGCGTGATGCCGTCCAGCCCGAGCGCGCCGAGGTCAATCAGCGCGGTGACCGAGCGTTCGCCGCGGCCGAGCGCAGGAACGAGCAGTGTGCCGCCGCCGAGCACCGCCGCGTTGTCGCCGTGCTCGTCGAGGAGCGCCGTGGCCTCGGCGACGCTCTCCGGGCGATACAGACGCAGCGGCGTGCGGATCATCGGCTCGCCTCGTTTATAGCCGCGAGCAGCCGCGGCGGCGTCAGCGGCATCTCGTGGACGATCGCGCCGAGCGGCGACAGTGCGTCGTTGACCGCGTTGGCGATCGCTGCGACCGCTCCGGAGACGCCGCTCTCACCCGCGCCCTTGGTGCCGAGCAGCGTGTAGGGCGAGGGCGTCACCTGGTGGCCGAGCCGGACGCGCGGCAGGTCGGGCGCGCGGGCGGTCAGGTACTGCTTGAAGGTCCGTGCGCCGAGCCGGCCGTCGCGGTCGTAGGGCAGCTCCTCCCACAGCGCGCCGCCGATCCCCATCGCGATCGATCCCTGCAGCTGCCCCTCGACGAACGTCGGGTTGATCACCACGCCGCAGTCGTGCACGCACGTGTAGTCGTGGATGGTGACGACGCCGGTAGCCCGGTCGAGCTCGACCTCGGCGAGGTGTGCGGAGTAGGGGAACGTCGGGTACCCAGACGTGCGGCCGCGCTCGTCGGGGACGTGGAGCATGTTCTCCGGCCCCCACGTGCGCGTCGCTTCGAGCTGGGGCTCGTCGATACCCGGGATCGCGATCGACATCCCGTAGACCTTGTTGGCGACCTCGCCGAAGGCGATGCCCTCGCCGGCGCCGCGCGGGCGGATGCGGCCGGCGACGAACTCGAGGTCGGCGGCGTCGATCTCGAGCAGCACCGCCGCGGCACGAGCGAGCCGCTCGCGGATGACGCGCGCGGCGAGCAGCGCGGAACCGCCCCCGACGTTCATCCCGCGGCTCGAGAAGTTGCCGAACCCGTAAGGCGAGACGTCGGTGTCGCCCTGGCGGACGGTGACCTGGCCGAGCTCGACCCCGAGCTCGCCGGCGACCACCTGGGCGATCCCGGTGTCGTTGCCGGTCCCCGGGTTGGTCACGCCCGACAGCACAGTGACCGCGCCGGCCGGGTCGACGCGGATGGTCGCGGTGTCATAGCCGCGCAGCAGCGAGCCGGGAAAGTCGCCGCCCTCGGGGCACAGCTCGAAGGCGAGCCCGAGGCCGGGCAGTTCATTTCTGGCGCGGCGTTCGGCGCGTGTGCGGCGGCGCTGTTCCAGGTCTCCGAGCTCCACGAGCTGGCGCAGGGCACCGGCGTAGTCGCCGCTGTCCAGCCGCTTGGCTCCGACCCAGTAGGGGAACTCGTCCTTGGGGATGAAGTTCACCATCCGCACGTTGACTGAGTCGATTCCGAGGTCGGCAGCGATCAGCTCGACAATCCGCTCGAGCAGCAGCGTCGCCGATTCCTTGCCGTAGCCGATCGCGCCGTTCCACGGCGGCTTGTTCGTCACCACCGGGACCGCACGGATGTCGTAGTCCAGGATCTTGTAAGGGCCGGGCAGGGTCATCCCAGCGACGTACACCATCCCCCAGCCGCCGCCCGCGCCGAGCGCACCGACGTCGCCGAGCACGCGGTCGCGCAGGGCGAGGATGCGGCCGGTGTCGTCATAGGCGGCCGCGAACGTGTGGTGGTACTCGCGGCCGCCGACGAGCATGCAGTCCTCGCGTGTCTCCAGCCACTTGACGGGAGCGTCGACGATCCGGCTGACGACCGCGAGCAGGCCCTCCTCAGGGAAGCCGGGAAACTTGTGGCCGAACCCGCCTCCGACGCGAGTGGCGATCACCCGGATGTCGGACTCAGAGATCCCGAGCATCGTCGCCAGCAGCGTGCGCAGTGGGTGGGGGTTCTGAGTCGAGGCGTAGAACGTCAGCCGGCCGTCGTCGCCCCAGCTCGCCACGTAGCCGCGCGTCTCGAGCGGCGCCGTGTTGTAGCGCTGGATGCGGATCTCCCCCTCGACCACGTGCGGCGCGCCGGCGAACGCCGCGTCGGGGTCGCCCTCCTGGAACGGGAAGTCGCCGAGCGCGTTCGTCCCCCAGTCCTCGAAGACGAGCGGTGACGCCGGCTTGAGCGCCGCCCGCATGTCGGTCACCGGCTGGGACGACGCGTAGCGGACCTGGATCGCGTCTCGGGCCGCCTCGGCCGCGGCGAGCGTGTCGGCGACGACCACCGCGACTGGCTCGCCTTCGTGGATGACGCGGTCGACGGCGAGCGCCCGGAAGCTCGCCGTGTGGGCGCCGAACGCGGCCGGGTCGAACAGGTGGGCGATCCGGGGCAGATGCTCGGCGAGCTGTGCGCCGTCGAGAGCGAGGCGGACGCCGGGCATCGCCCGGGCCGCGTCGAGGTCCGTCCCGAGGATGTCGGCGCGCGCGTGCGGGCTGCGGAGAATCGCCGCATGGAGCATCCCGGGCATGACGACGTCGTCGAGGTAGCCACCGCGGCCGGTCAGCATCAGTTCGCCGCCCTTGCGGCGGGCGCGCGCGGGATCTGGCGGATTGGCGGGCGGCGCCGGCTTGACGGGTGCGTCGGTGCTATTCACGTCGGTTCCTCTCCTCGTCCTTCGGTGGCGGCCGTCGTGGCCCGACGGCCGGACGGCGGCGTCAACTCAGCGCATGCGCATGGCGGCCGACCGCTTCGATCCGCTCGACGATCTGTTCGACGTCCCCGGGCTCGCCGACCGCGTCGACGGTCACGCGGATATGCTCGAACAACATCGCCACAGCCGCGTCGACGTCATCGCCGAGGCACGCGTCGCGCAGCCGGCGATGCTCCTCGAGCACCCCGTCCCAACCGCCGCGCAGGCTCACCGACTGCAGCCGGTACCGAGTCGTGTGAGCGCGCAGCGTCTCGACAAAGCGGGTCAGCCAGGTCTCGGCGGCACGGCCGACGAGCGCCTTGTGGAACGCGGCGTGCGCGGACTCGAACGCGACCAGATCGGCCGGCGCGCGGGCGAACGCGGCTTCCAGCTCGTCGAAGCTGCGATTGACCTCGACCTCCCACCCCGGCGGACGCGCCTCGAGCGTCGCCCGCAGCGCAAACGGCTCAAGCAACAGGCGCAGGCCGTAGACCTCACGCAGCTCCTCAGCGACGATCGGCGCCACTCGCATTCCGCGGTTGGGGACCGCCTCGACCAAGCCGGTCGCGGTCAGCCGCTGCAGCGCCTCACGGATCGGCGTCGGGCTGACGTCCCACGCCTCGGCGAGGTCCTGAGCCTTGAGCTTCGTGCCGGGCGCCAGCTCGCCGCCGAGGATCCGCGTCGCCAGTTCGTGCTCGGCCCAGTCGATCCGCGTCGTCCACATTCTGCAATTAAAAATAGATAATTGTCGACGCCTGTCAAGAGCGGGATTCGCCGCACGCGTAACAGTGCCAGCACGATGGCCCTCGATCTCGATGTTCACGCGCGGGCTTCCGGCTAACGGCCTGCTCGATGAAGGCGGGGCCCTGGAGCGCCTGCGGCAAGAATCCTGCTGTGGGTATGGCGCGGGTATCGGTAGCCGCGCCCGCATCCGCCGATCGCGATGCGTTTCAGCCCGCGCGTAGGGACTCGCTCAGGCCTTGCTGGACCGTTCTGTGTCGCCCTCGGATCGTCAGCGCATCCTGAAGGCGTATCTGGATAA
>Ga0302324_100028776_pt1 | contig 10553 bp, 6 predicted proteins | sample Palsa_T0_1_FD_201949 | JGI IMG/M metagenome (GOLD analysis project Ga0302324, IMG submission 201949) | Peat permafrost microbial communities from Stordalen Mire near Abisko, Sweden - Palsa_T0_1 | ecosystem: Environmental > Terrestrial > Soil > Palsa > Peat permafrost | place: Sweden: Abisko... | reverse complement strand
ATGGATGGCGCTCCGCAGGTGAAGAATGACGAGTTCTCCCCGCACGGTGATTTCGGACAGGAGAGCCAAAGGGTGGATGAGTACTGGAAGGCGCATCTCTCGAAGTAACCTCATAACTCGCACCGGATCAGGCTGCGGCATGACTGACGCGCCAACAACCTTGACACTCACCACCGGAATAGATTTTTACCTATAGCCAGCCACCGGTGAATCCTGCGCGGCGCAAGCCGGTGGCAACGTAGGAGCAGCGCCGCATCAAGCGCCACAACAGGCATGTGCGGTGATTCTCGATCATCAAAATAATCGGCCCTTGATTCAGGCCGAAATGCCACGGAGATACCCAGCCGTGTGGATTGCGTGACTTGTCGGGATAGGTCGGATTGAACGTCGCCTTGAAGCCGTACGGGTTGCCCAATTTCAGATCGACCTGATGCACTAGATAGTCGATTGCCGGGAATACGATTTCTGGCGCGAACGGTAGCGAAGCTACCACCGCCCAGGGCCCGATGGTGCCATCGTCCGGCCCGTACGGTACTCCGCGCCCTAGGTAATCGAAGAACTGGCGCTCGATGCCGTTCACTTTGATAGTGTCGGGACCCGGTCCGTCACTCGCGGTGATCCCCCAGCAATCCTTGCCGTATCCCGCGAACTTGAGCGGATTGTCGATTGCGTAGCATTGCTGCACATAAGTTGCACGGCGGGTGTTTTCGAAATAGTCGATGCCTTTGTCGCGCATGAACGCGTCCTGAATCCCACGAAAGTCGATCCAGACATGCGAAATCTGATGCGTGAACAGAGAACCCGCGTACAAGTAGTCGTAACCGTAACTACTCTTCCATTCGTAGGTGGACATCCAAGCCATGTAGCTTGCCTGGGGCAATGGATGCGTGGGCGAGCCGAGCCCGAGGATATACAGCACCAGCGCTTCGTCGTAACCCTCCCACCGCCATTTTAAGAATCCGCTTTCTGGCTTCCAGCCATGCGTGACCGTGGCACCACCGTTTTGTGCCCATGGCCAGTCCGCACGGCGATAGAGTGCATCGGCGAGCGTTCGTATTTCCTTTTCCTCGGTCGCTTTCGCGTCAAAATACGCGCCCGCAGTCAACACGCCCGCCAGCAGTATCGCGCTATCCACCGTCGACAGTTCACATTGCCAAGCGCGGCGTCCGGTCTGCATGTCCAGAAAATGATAGTAAAAGCCATGATAGCCGGTGGCATCAGTTTCGGGGCCTTGCCGGCTGTTCCAGAAAAACCGCAGTGTGGTGAGGACCGTCGCGATCGCCGCGGCGCGCGTGATGAAGCCGCGCTCGACCGCGACCGGATACACGGCCAAGGCGAGCCCGGTGGCCGCAATGCTGGCGGGCCAATCGGGCGCGGTCTTGTCGAGCACCAACCCATTTTGCGGATTGGTCTCGTGCAGAAAGTAGCCGAAGGTCTCTCGTTGAAGGGACTCCAGCTCGGCATCGACCGCGGGTTTATTGGCGTTCATGGCCTCACGCGTCCCTTGGCTGCGAAGGCAACTCGATCCGACGAAACGACCGCAGGCGCACAGTGACTCGGCTCAGTCGGTCTGATTATCGTAGTCCAGTTTGGCACTTCGGCAGTTCAGTGGTAAACGTGGCCACACGCGTTCGTCGCTTCGGATTGCTGGGCCCAGGCCGTGCGGTCGTCGAGTCACGCGATCTGCGCCGCAAGGCCCTTGATGGCCTAGCCGATGGCGAGGTTCAGCTGTTCGGCGACGCGCGTGAGGTCCCCCAGGGCGCTCGTGCGCCCGGTCAGCAGCGTCTCTTCGAGCCGCTCGAAGCACCCGTCAGGCGTCGCGCGCAACTCGGCGAAGTGCGGGGCTTGCGCCCCGTCGGCGAGTTGGAACGCCCCGCTTTGCCATCGCATAGCGCGCGGGAAAAGTCATCTTATGCGCGAGATCTCCGGCGACGCCGAACAACATCCGTGCGTCGGACTGTGCCGTGTCGCGTCTTGGCTTGTTCATTTCAGCTTTTTCCTTTCTTCTTCTCGTTATGCCCACCGAATTGTTTACGCATTGCAGACAACGCACGATTGCCGAAATCCGCATCGCCGCGCGAGCTAAACCTTTCGAAGAGCGCAGCGCTGAGGATCGGAGCCGGCACTCCTTCGTCAATGGCAGCTGTGATCGTCCATCGTCCTTCGCCTGAATCCGACACGCGGCCCGCGTACTCTTTCAGGTCGGGATCATTTAGGAGCGCGGAAGCAGTGAGGTCGAGCAACCACGAACCGATGACACTACCGCGACGCCAGACCTCCGTAATCTCCGGCAGGTCCAGTTCGTACTGGTAACACTCGGGGTCCCGCAACGGCGTCGTCTCGGCGTCCTTTTCGCGCGCCCGTTTGCCGGCGTCGGCATTGCGCAGGATGTTCAGCCCTTCGGCATACGCTGCCATCACGCCGTATTCGATGCCGTTGTGCACCATCTTGACGAAGTGGCCTGCGCCGGTGGGACCGCAATGCAGATATCCATACTCGGCGGGACCAGGTGCACCCTTCCTGCCTGGCGTGCGCGGCGCCGCTTTCACCCCGGGTGCAATGCTCTTGAATATCGGCGCGAGATGCTTCACCACCTGGTCCTCTCCTCCGATCATCAGACAGTAGCCGCGCTCCAGCCCGAACACCCCGCCGCTGGTGCCACAATCGACATAATGTATGCCCCGCGGTTTGAGCGCCTTGGCTCTCAGGAGATCGTCGCGATAGTAGCTGTTGCCACCGTCGATGATTATGTCACCGGCATTCATGTAGGAAGCTAGTTCCTCAATCGTCCTGCCGGCGACGCCAGCGGGAACCATTACCCAGACAGCCCGCGGATTGGCCAATTTCATAACCAGTTGGTTGATCGAGTCGGCGCTCCGAACGCCGCGACCTGCGATCTTCTCCACGGCGGCCAAATTCACGTCATAGACTACGCATTGATGACCATTCCTCGTCAAGCGCCGCACCAAACTGGCGCCCATGCGCCCTAATCCAACCATGCCGAGCTGCATTACGAGACTCCTTGCCGGGTGATTCACCGAAGCTGGTCTATCGACAGCGAAAAGCGGGCCATGAAGATTGGTGAATCTATCTTGGTAGCGATCATTCGCGGCGCATTTCCCAGGCGCGACCCACCGAGATTCAAATGAGAGCCACTGTTTCCGCTCGTCCAGCCTGACTTCTTCGATGGGGTGATTCTGGATGTTGTCGGTGCTGCCTATTGTCGACTGGTGCCAAAAGCCCCGCCGATGGCCTGGACCGCCGACACAGAGAAAGATTGAGATGTGGAGGGCAATAGGCTAGACGCAACTGGTCATTGGCCCAATTTCCGCTGAAGATTAGCGCCAGCGCGCACGCCCAGTCGGTGCGACAGCGCACATAAGAAGGTTGCGATTCAACCCCGTCGAAGCGTCGTCGCCCGGGTTTCTTCCTTGGTCGACTTGATGTGCGTTACCCGGGAGACGTCCGTCAGCGTCGACCTGAAAGTACCTAGAATGAGGTGCCATGCGGAATTAGTGCGTCTATTCATGGCTACTCAATGCACGTCCGGCGACGGCCGCGAATCGCGCCAACACGCAGCATCGCGCCACCGGCCGCGACCAAAGCTCCGAGACCAGTAGCGAGCCAGCGCGCCGAGGCGAGCGGCATTGACGAGTTGCAGAAATTCTCCCGCAAGCCACGCAGCTACGCATCGTGATCAATCGTCAGGCGCGAGCTGCTCTGAAACATGTTGCCGTGTGTACGCCAACGCACAGAGCGTGCGCGTTGCGAAGCGGAAAATGTGATCTGCGTCGAATGGCGGCTATGCCGCCTTGGGTCTTGTGCCGCCACGTTATGCGCAGTGTCGGATCCGAATCTCCGCGCATCCGCATCGACGGGGAGCTCATGATCGCGAAGTCCGTCACCCACCTCCTCAATCTCACCTCAATTCGGGAAGCTTGAACCATGAGAGCCAAGACCCTCGCGCCGGAATTGCTCCAAAAGATGAACGCCTACTGGCGCGCCGCCAACTATCTATCGGTGGGTCAGATCTATCTCTACGACAATCCGCTGTTGAAGGAGCCACTGAAACTGTCGCATGTGAAGCCGCTGGTGGTCGGCCACTGGGGCACGACGCCGGGCCAGAACTTCATCTATGTGCATTTGAACCGGGTCATCAACAAGTATGACCTGGACATGTTCTACATCGCTGGCCCCGGCCACGGCGGCCCAGCGATCGTAGGCAATGTCTACCTTGAGGGCACCTGGAGCGAGGTTTACCCGAATGTCACCCAGGACGAAGCGGGCCTGAAGAAACTGTTCACGCAGTTTTCGTGGCCCGGCGGTATTTCCAGTCATGTCGCGCCGACCACGCCGGGGTCCATCCACGAAGGCGGCGAACTGGGGTATTCGCTGAGCCACGCCTTTGGGGCCGCGTTCGACAATCCCGATCTCATTGTCGCCTGCATCGTCGGCGACGGCGAAGCCGAGACGGGCCCCTTGGCGACCTCATGGCAGTCCAACAAGCTCCTCGATCCGATTACGGACGGAGCCGTGCTTCCGATCCTGCATCTCAATGGTTACAAGATCAGCAATCCAACCGTCCTCGCCCGTATCGAGCACGAGGAGTTGGAGCAATTCTTTCGTGGCTGCGGCTGGACGCCGTACTTTGTTGAAGGTGACGAGCCGGAAATGATGCATCAACTCATGGCCGCAACGTTGGACAAAGCCATTGAGGATATACGCCAAATTCAAGCCAACGCGCGGAGCAAGAACCACACCACGCGACCGCGCTGGCCAATGATCGTCCTCAAGTCACCGAAGGGCTGGACGGGACCGAAAGTCGTCGACGGCCTGCAGATCGAGGGCACGTTCCGAGCGCACCAGGTGCCGCTGCTGGTCGACGCCGAGCATCCCGATCATGTGACGCTGCTCGAAAGCTGGATGAAAAGCTACAGGGCCGAAGAACTGTTCGACGAGAATGGCCGACTCCGGCCGGAATTGGCCGAGTTGGCGCCCAAGGGCGACCGGCGGATGGGCGCCAATCCGCACACCAACGGCGGCATCCCGTTGCGCGACCTGCGTATGCCGGATTTCCATGATCACGCGGTGAACGTGCCCTCACCCGGGGCCGTTGACGGCCAGGATACGCTCGTACTGGGTAGGTTCCTGCGCGACGTAGCCAGGCTCAATCAGGATCAGCGCAATTTCCGGGTGTTCGGTCCCGACGAAACGCTTTCGAATCTCCTGGGTGCGGTATTTGAAGCCACCAATCGTCAGTGGGACGCCCGAACAGTGGCGAATGATGAGTTCCTCGCGCCCGCCGGACGGGTGCTCGATTCCATGCTGAGCGAGCATCAGTGCGAGGGCTGGCTGGAAGGCTATCTGCTGACGGGGCGGCACGGTCTGTTTAACAGCTATGAGGCCTTCATACGGATCGTCGATTCGATGTTCAGCCAGCATGCCAAGTGGCTGAAGGTCACGTCGGAACTGCCCTGGCGCCGGAAGATTGCGTCGCTCAACTATCTGCTCGCCTCCCACGTCTGGCAGCAGGATCACAACGGCTTCACGCACCAGGATCCCGGTTTCCTCGATCACGTCATCAACAAGAAGGCTGATATCGTGCGCGTGTACCTGCCGCCCGATGCCAACTGCCTGTTGTCGGTCTTCGATCATTGCCTGCGCAGCCGGCATTACGTCAACGTGGTGGTCGCCGGTAAGCACGCGCTGCCCCAATGGCTAACCATGGACGCCGCAGTGGTGCATTGCACCGAGGGCATCGGTATCTGGCAATGGGCCAGCAACGACCAGGGCGCCGAGCCAGACGTCGTGATGGCTTGCTGCGGCGACACGCCCACGCTGGAAATCCTAGCCGCCGTCTCCATCCTTCGCCAGCATCTGCCCGAGCTGAAGATCCGTGTGATCAATGTCGTCGATCTCATGAAGCTGCAGCCCAGCACCGAGCACCCGCACGGGCTGAGCGAGAGGGAATACGACTCACTGTTCACGAAAGACAAGCACATCATCTTCGGTTTCCATGGCTACCCTTGGCTGGTCCACCGGCTCACTTACCGCCGGAACAACCGCAACCTGCACGTTCGCGGCTACAAGGAAGAGGGAACGATCACGACGGCCTTCGACATGCGGGTGCAGAACGACCTTGACCGGTTCCACCTGGTGCAAGACGTGGTCGATCGCATACCGAACTTGGGGTCCAAGGGCGCCTACCTGAAGCAACAGATGCAGGACAAACTCATCGAGCACAAGCATTACATCGACAAGCACGGCCAGGACATGCCCGAAATTCGGAACTGGAAGTGGAGTCGGGCCGAAACGCAGCGAGGGAAACCCCTGGTGGAAACGAGACTTGTGCCTGCCCCAAGCTGACATTGAACAAGCAGGCTCGGACGTGGAAGAGACGTTGACCTGAAACGAGCCGAAGGAGTCCCTCAATGCCCATTCACTTCCTTGCAGAGGACGGCGGGAAGATTCTCGTCGTTGGCCGAGGCCGCTGTAGGCCATGGAACGGGGACAGAAGCCGTCCAGAGTGCCGGGATTACCTTGGTGAAGGGCGATCTTGCGCGTGTTGCGCGCGCCATAGTTTTGATCCGGGCGACGATGCGTAACATCCGCCAAAATCTGGCATTTGCATTCGCCTACAACACGATCGGAATCCCGATTGCCGCAGGTGTCCTCTACCCCGCCTTCGGCATCCTTCTCAGTCCGATCATCGCGGCACTAGCGATGTCGCTCAGCTCCGTATCGATCATTGTGAATTCGTTGCGCTTGCGCACGCTCAAACTCTAGGGACGTGTCCACGAAAACAAGCATCAAACCCTGCGTAAGAGTAAGACGGAGAAAGACCCATTATGAAGCCCAATGCCGACCCACTCAAAGCTTCCGAACCGAAGCCCGATGCGAAGTCGAGCTCAAAGCCCGGATCGAAACCCGATGCGAAGGACGATCTGAAAACCCTGCCTCTGGCGGAGGTCGAGAAAAAATTAGCCTCGTCGCCGGACGGCCTCACGCAAGCCGAGGCGCAAAAGCGGCTGACCCGGTATGGAGCCAACGAGATCGAGGAGAAGAAAACCAATCCAATCCTGAAATTCCTCAGTTACTACTGGGGCCCCATTCCGTGGATGATCGAGATTGCCGTGATTCTGTCGGGCGTAGTCCGGCACTGGCCCGATTTCTTCATCATCCTTATCTTGTTGCTTGCCAACGGCGTGATCGGGTTCTGGGAGGAACGCCAGGCGGGGAACGCCATCGCTGCGCTCAAGGCCAAGCTGGCGATCAAGGCACGAGTAAAGCGCGACGGTAAGTGGATCAACCCGCCGGCACGGGAGTTGGTGCCGGGTGACGCGATTCGACTGCGCTTGGGCGATATCGTGCCGGCGGATGCGAGGCTGCTCGCTGGCGACGAGGTTCAGGTGGACGAGTCCGCGCTGACGGGCGAATCCTTGCCTGCCACACGCAAGCCCGGCGAGGCCGTATTTTCCGGTTCGATCGTTCGCCGGGGCGAAATCGGTGCATTGGTCTATGCCACGGGCACTAACACCTATTTTGGCAAGACCGCGCTACTGGTCGAGACAGCGCACACGGTCAGCCACTTTCAACGCGCGGTGCTGAAGATCGGCAATTACCTCATCCTCCTAGCCGGGGTTTTGGTGGCGTCGATTATCGGCGTCGCGATCTTCCGCGGCGACCCGATCCTCACGACGCTGCAGTTCGCCCTGGTGTTGACGGTGGCGGCGATTCCCGTCGCGATGCCGACCGTGCTATCGGTCACGATGGCGGTCGGTGCGCGCCTCCTCGCAAAGAAACAGGCGATCGTAAGCAAGCTGGTGGCTATCGAGGAATTGGCGGGCGTGGACGTGCTGTGCGCGGATAAGACCGGCACCCTGACCCAGAACAAGCTGTCGCTGGGCGATCCGTTCAGTGTGAATAATATCCCCACCACGCAAGTGATCCTCGATGCCGCCCTGGCCTCGCGCGCGGACGATAACGACACCATCGATCTGGCCGTTCTAGCCGGCCTGAAAAACGATCAGGCTTTGAAGACCTACAAGGTCGTTCATTTCCAACCGTTCGATCCGGTACATAAGCGCACCGAGGCCTCCGTCGAGGGTTCGGACGGAAAGGCGTTCAAGGTGACGAAGGGTGCGCCGCAAGTGATCCTCGCGTTGGCGGCCAATGCCACAGAGGTGAAGGCCGCCGTCGACAAGGCGGTCAACGAATTTGCGGCGCGGGGCTTTCGAGCGTTGGGCGTGGCGCGGGCCGACGCCGATGGCAAATGGCAGTTTCAGGGCGTACTGCCCTTGTTCGATCCGCCACGGGACGATGCCAAGGAAACCGTCGCCACCGCGGAAAAAATGGGCGTGAAGGTCAAGATGGTGACGGGCGACGCGCTCGCCATTGCGCAGGAGACCGCCAAGAAGCTGGGGATGGGCACCAACATTCTTGACGCAAGCATCCTCGGCGACGCAAAGCACAAGGAAACCACAGCAGAGACTGCGTCCATCGAACAGGCCGACGGATTCGCGCAAGTCTTTCCTGAGCACAAGTTCCACATCGTGGACATCCTGCAAAAGCACGGCCACATCGTCGGGATGACGGGCGACGGAGTGAATGACGCCCCTGCGCTGAAGAAAGCCGATTGCGGCATTGCCGTTTCAGGCGCCACCGACGCGGCACGCGCGGCGGCGGCCATCGTGCTGATGACACCCGGCCTGTCGGTGATCATCGACGCGATCAAGGAGAGCCGAAAGATTTTCCAGCGGATGAACAGCTACGCGATCTACCGCATCGCAGAGACGCTGCGCGTGCTGTTGTTCATGACCCTGGCGATACTGATCTTCAATTTCTACCCTGTGACGGCGGTAATGATCGTCATGCTGGCCCTGCTGAATGACGGCGCCATCCTGTCCATCGCCTATGACAACGTTCATTACAAGGATCAGCCGGAAGCATGGAACATGCGCATGGTGCTGGGAGTCTCGACCGTGCTGGGGCTCTTTGGCGTCGCAGCCGCGTTTGGCCTGTTTTTTCTTGGCGACCGCGTATTTCACCTCGACCACGCGCACGTCCAGACGCTGATGTACCTGAAGCTTTCCGTGGCCGGGCATCTGACGATTTTCCTGACGCGCACGCGCGGGCCGTTCTGGTCCATTCGCCCCGCACGGATTCTATTGATAGCGGTGTTCGGCACGCAGGCGGTGGCGACCGTGATCGCGGTCTATGGGTTGTTCATGACGCCCTTGGGCTGGGGGTGGGCGGCATTCGTCTGGGGCTATGCTCTGTCCTGGTTCTTCGTGACTGATGGCGTGAAGCTCGTCGCGTATCGATTTCTTGATCGCCCGAAAGCCGGGGCCAATCCCGAACGCAAGCCTGAGGCCAAACCTGACGCCGAGCCCGATGCCAAGGCCGCGGATAAGCCTGACGACAAAGCCGCGCCGAAACTCGATGCCAAAGTGGACCCGCAGCCTGAAGCTGCCGGCGAACCCCAGCCAGAAGCCAAGGCCCAGCCAGACGCCAAGACCACGGATAAGCGTGGCGACAAAGCCGAGCCAAAGCTCGATGCCAAAGCGGATCCTCAGCCTGAAGCCGTCAGCGAGACCAAGCACGAAGGCAACGCCGAGCCCAATCCCGCTGCCAAGCCTCAGTTCAAGGCGGACGAACCTAACGCCAAACTCGAGCTAAAGCTCGATGCAAGGCCCGACGACCACAAAGTCGATCCTCAGCTCGATGCGAAGGCCGCGCCAAAGCCTGAAGCGCAAAGCGAATCGAAACCTGACGCAAAGACCGATGCCGGCACTGCGGGCAAGGTCGGGCCCGCGCCTGGGTCCAGGACACAGCCCGGATTGGCGCCGCAGCTCATTAAGCGAGTCCACGAACTCTACGAGCAGCTAGGACGTGAGGAGGTCGAAGCAGTTCAGGACTGGGAGAAAGCGCAGCGGGAGATCAAGCACGAGAAGCCCGAGCCTGAGTCGCAAAAGTGATCGAACGCAACCCATGTGCCCGAACTATCGAAGGGACCAACATGAAAATTAATTCCAGCGATTTCCGTGTGCCGCCGGGTAAAACGCTAAATCTCAAGAAGCTGCCGACGTTAGTCAATCCCGTGTACAAATCGAAGAAGAAATACAAACAACTTCTGGCAGAACACGTCGACCAACTAAGTTCGCTACAGCAGCTTCACTACGCTTCCAACCGCTATGCCTTGCTCCTGATATTTCAAGCGATGGACGCCGCAGGAAAGGATGGCGCCATCCGCCACGTGATGTCCGGTGTGAACCCGCAAGGTTGCAAGGTGTTCAGCTTCAAACACCCCTCTCCTGCTGAACTGGAGCACGATTTTCTGTGGCGCACGACGCGCGATCTGCCGGAACGCGGCCAGATTGGCATTTTCAACCGCTCCTACTACGAAGAAGTCCTGATCGTTCGTGTGCATCCGGCAATTCTCTACGCGGAGCACCTGCCGCCCGCGTTGGTTAGCGCACAAGACGTCTGGCAGGGCCGGTATCAGTCCATCGTCGATCTAGAGGACCATCTCTATCGCAACGGAACGGTGATTA
>Ga0302324_100028775_pt1 | contig 10553 bp, 5 predicted proteins | sample Palsa_T0_1_FD_201949 | JGI IMG/M metagenome (GOLD analysis project Ga0302324, IMG submission 201949) | Peat permafrost microbial communities from Stordalen Mire near Abisko, Sweden - Palsa_T0_1 | ecosystem: Environmental > Terrestrial > Soil > Palsa > Peat permafrost | place: Sweden: Abisko... | reverse complement strand
CGTCTTTGTTCACCACTCCGCGATCCAGGCTGACGGTTTCCGCAGTCTTCAGGAGAACCAGCGGGTCGAGTTCACCGCCGGCCAGGGCGCGAAAGGCCCGCAGGCTGAGCAGGTCCGCCCGCTCTGACCTACCTGGCCGCACGGTTGTGACGGCCCGCCGGAGGGCGGGCTGTCAAGACGGGTGCGGGTGACCCGTTACGGGTCACCCGCATTCTGGCTTAAGCACGCCCGGCTTGCGTCCCTGGCTAGCGTCACTGGCTAGCGGCTACCTCGTAAGCCGAGGCCATTTCGTCAACTGAGTCGCCCTTGCGCCGGAGTCCGCGCGTCGGCCCCGCCGTCGCCGACGCGGCTGCGGAATGAACCGCGTTTGCCCGGTTGCCGCCGCACCGCACCATGCCCGTGAGCTGTTCATGGGCTGGTCATAGTCAGGCGCACCGGCAGCCTCATCACAGGCCCACCGGCAGCCCATCAGCTGGCTGCCGCCGCAGACACGCTGGGGCCGCCCCCTTCGCGGGCTGCTGCCGCACGGTGCGGCGCAGGAACTCGTGTCCTCAATTGTACCTACCAGTGATATTTCCATTCGCTATGCCAGGAATAGTCATGGACATGATCCCAAAATTGATCACTAATAGTCCAAGAGTTACTAATTGCTCGTTACGCATGCATATAACCATTGACAAATCTACGATGTCGGATAGCTCTCGTTAAACTGCATGCTGGGGGAGTCTGCCTGTGCTATAAATCCCTCGTCTCCCTACTGCCTGGATTGCCCGGAAGGAGCATTGCGTTGGCTAAGGCGATTGCCGCGAGTACTGCTGCCGCCCGGCTACGAATTGGGATGGCGTGACAGGCCTGCCGTCTGGTGCCACACGGCAGGCCAGCCACGCCAGCCCGCCGCAGCGGGCTCCGCTGCACGGCGCGCTTGGCCACCTCACCTGGCCCGCGCTGCGGCTGCTGATCGGCGTATCCGTCTACCGCGAGCCCGCCGGGCGCAGCGCGCTGCTCTTCCAGATCGGACAGGCGGACCCGGGCTTCCAGATCGGACAGGCGGACCCGTCCACCGCACCCGAGCCCCCCTTGCATGGCCCCGCCCCGCCCTGGCACGCCCCGGCCAACATCGCTGAACTGGTCTCTGAATGCGAGGATGCGGGCCTGCTCGTGGTGCCGCGGGTTCCCGGCGGGCGGGTTCCCGGCGGGCAGGTCCCCGGCGGGCAGGTCCCCGGCGGGCAGGTCCCCGGCGGGCAGGTTCCCGGCGGGCAGGTCCCCGGCGGGCAGGTCCCCGGCGGGCAGGTCCCCGCGCGCGGGGACGGGCCGCCGGTGTTCGTCGACCAGCGGACTGCGGGCGCGCTGCACCGGGACCTGACTGCCGCGGGGCGCGGCGACGAGGTCACCAGGGCTCACCGGCGGGCCGCCGAGTACTGGCAATGGCGGGCCGCCGCCTGGCCGCAGGACCGGCACGCGGACCTGCACGACCTGCTCGAGGGCCGCCACCACCTGCACGAGGCGGGCGACGACGAACGGGCCGGAGCTGTCACCGAGGTCGTGTGCGCCCAACTGCACGCCTGGGGCGAACTTGACCACGAGGCTGCGCTCATGCGGGAGACGCTCGGCTGGCTCCCCCCTCGCTCGCCGCTGCGCGCAGCCTGGATCCGGGAGATCGGCAAGATCGCCCAGGCCCACGGCAACTATGCCGAAGCGAAGCGGCATTACCAGCAGTCGCTGGAGATCTTCACCAGCATCGGAGATGACGCCGCCGCTGCCCGCAGCCACCATTGGCTCGGCATTCTGGCCCAGGCTCGAGGCGACTACGCCGAGGCGGAACGCCGCTACCAGGAGTCCCTCTACCTGACCGGGCAGCCCGCACATACCGACGAGGACGATCCGGGCCCGCAAGGCGAAACCGGGCCGCGCAGCACGAAGGCGCACGACGTCCAGCCGGGCGACGTCCAGCCGGGCGACGTCCAGCCGGGCGACGTCCAGCCGCCGCGGGCCAGATACACAGGTACGACCGGTGGACGGCACACCCGGCGCGGCGGGCGATGCCGTAGCCGGGCAGGTGAGCTGCTTTGCCGGACCGGGACTGCCCTGGCTGCCGCCGTGCTGCTGACGGCGTTATCCGCGGCCGGCTTCACCAGGTTCCTGTCCCCCGGCGGCCGGGCGTCAGCCGCCGTTCCTGCCGCGGTCCGCTCTGCCGGCGCGGCGGCGGTCCGCCGCCAGGCGGCCGCCTGGATGGCCGGGCAGCTCAGCCGAAGTACCATCATTTCCTGCGATCCAGCCATGTGTGCTGCGCTGCGAGCGGCGGGCATCCGCGCCGGGAACCTCCTGGTGCTGAAGCCGTCGGCGCAGGATCCGCTCGGTTCGGACGTGGTGGTAGCCACCGCAGCCGTCCGAAGCCAGTTCGGCAGCCGCCTAGCCGACGGGTACGCGCCGGAGGTAGCGGCAGCCTTCGGGGCCGGCAATGCGCGCATCCAGGTCCGGATCGTGGCGCCCGACGGCGCCGTCGCCTACCGGAACGCGCTGCGCGCCGACGTAGCGGCCCGCAAGGCCGCCGGCAGCCAGTTGCTACGCAACGAGTACATCGGCGTCACCGCCGCAGCCAGGAGGCAACTTGCCGCCGGGCAGGTGGACTCCCGGCTGCTCATAGCGCTCGCCGCCCTGGCCTCGCAGCACGCCCTGCGCGTCGTGGCCTTCGCTGACTCCGGTCCGGATGCCAGCCCGGGGACGCCGCTCCGGATGGCCGAGATTTCCGGGCCTGGCACCGCGAGCGGCCCGGCCGGGGCCGGGCCGGCCTCGGCCAGCCGGGGTAGCTCCAGGTTCCAGCACTGCGCGCTCGCTTTCCTCCGCGCGCAGCGCCCGCCCTACCTGGCCACGAGCGTGCGCACCGCCACGATCGGCGACGGGCAGCGCGTCCTGCAGGTCGAATTCGCCAGCCCGAGCCCGCTCGGGCTGCTTAACGCTGTTGATGCCAGCGCACGCACCAGTCCCTAATGTCCATCCCTATCTGAACGCCCACGGAGGCCGCCGATGCCAGCCCGGAAAAGAAAGAGAAGCTATTATCACGCTGCCCGCCAGGGCCTTTCGCATGGCGAGGCCGCTCGCCGTGCTTGGCTTCGCTCCCGGCCTGCTGTGCGACGCCGCTCCCGTTGCGCCGCTGCTGCCTCGCGCGACCGCTTGCGCTGCGCGAGAGCGGTGGGGTGACGATGCGTTCCGGCCGGACGGCTGCGGCGGGAATCCTGGCCTGCGGCCTGCTCGCCCTCGGCACCGGGGTGAGCGGCCTGGTCGCAGCCAGCCACATCCGTCACGCAGCGCTGCCGCCAGGGCGGCCGACCCCGACACCGGCCCCGGCTGACCCCCCGGCGGCCCGTCAGGGACAGCGGCCAAGAGGAAAGCGGCCAAGAGGGCAGCTGCCCGGCCCGCATGTTCTGACGCATAGTAGGCAGGCAGGCACCCGGGGGAACGTAGGATCAGACTTGCGTCGTGAGATCGGATCAGGGGAGGCCAGTTGACGAGTGCGCCAGGCACCCTCGATCCGGCTGCGCCTGGTCCGCAGGCCGAGATCTACCGCGCCAGCCGGCAGGACAAGCCATGGGGTCACGAGCTGATCTTCGCTGCCATCGAGGGCAAGTACGTCGGCAAGATCATCTACGTCGAGACGGGGCATTCGCTGAGCCTGCAGTACCACCGGGAGAAGGACGAGACGATCAGCATCCTGGCCGGCCAGGCGCTCGTGCTGCACGGCCCGGCCGCTGACCAGCTGACCGAGCAGCATTTCAGCCCCGGCGACACCATCCACCTGCCGCCGGGCGTCCTGCACCGGATCACGGCCATCACCGACGTGACGTTCGTCGAGTCGTCCACGGCTGACCACGGCTGGCGCGAAGACGTCGTCCGGCTCGAGGACGCCTACGGGCGCTCGGGCACAAGCGCACCCTGACGCTCAACCTCGGCGCTCATCCTGGCTCGGCGCTCGCCTCGGACGGCGATCACGGGCTGTTCTTGCATGATCCTCCACGTTTCCGCTAGTGACGCTACCGTGCCCGGGCGATCACCAGCCGAGCAAGCGGGAACATCCTGTACTGCTGGTAGGTTAGGGATCACAGCGGCACGTGTTGCCGCCACTCCCGCGGGCGAGCTGCCCGCGTGGTCGCTTCTGTGAGCAGTTCGCTTCCCGGTGAGCCAGAGGGTTTGCCGCCGTCGCCGAGACCTCCTCCCGCTACGCGGCCCCGAACTGCCGATGGAGTTTTACCTATGCCCCAAAGTGCTGACCGCCGCGCGGCCTCCCCGCGCCGCCGTCCGGCCGACCCACGCCGCGGCGCGGCTGGCCCGCGCCGCCATAACGGCGCGCCCCGCCGGCGCGGCGAGGACGCGGCGAGGAACGGCCCGGCCGTCCGCCGCGACAACAGGCTCACCAGCCGCCGCGATGATCAAGCGACCGAGCTTGACCGCGCGCTGACCGCCGCCCTGGCGGTACCGCCGCCCCCGCCGACGACCTTCCGCGAGCTCGGCCTTGCCGCCGGGCTCGTCGATGCGCTGGCGGCCAGCGGCATCGACGTGCCGTTCGCCATCCAGTCCAGGGCGCTGCCGGATGCCCTCGCCGGGCGTGACGTGCTCGGCCGTGCGCAGACCGGGTCGGGAAAGACGCTTGCCTTCGGCCTGGCCATGCTGACCCGGCTGGCCGGCCCGTCAGGCGCTCTGCACGACAAGGCGCCCCGCGGGCTGGTGCTCGTCCCCACCCGCGAGCTCGCACAGCAGGTAGCGGACGTGCTCGCGCCGCTGGGCCGCACCCTCGGCGTCAGCGTCACGACGGTGTACGGCGGCGCCCCGATAGGGCGCCAGATCGACGCGATCCGGCGTGGCGTCGACATCGTGGTGGCTACCCCTGGCCGTCTGATCGACCTGCTGGAGCGCCGGGCGGTCACCCTCGCCGACATCGACGTCACCGTCCTCGACGAGGCCGATCACATGGCCGACCTGGGCTTCCTGCCAGCCGTCACCCGGATACTCGACGCCACCCCGGCCGGGAGACAGCGGATGCTGTTCTCCGCGACCCTGGACCGTGGCGTCGCCCAGCTCGTGCATGCCTATCTCAGCGATCCCGCCGTGCATGCCGTCGCCACCGAGGTGCTGGACGGCGGGGTTGCCGAGCACCGGCTGCTCGTGATGTCCGCACAGGACAAGGTGCAGGTCGCGGCGGAGATCGCCAGCCGGCCGGCCCGCACCCTGTTCTTCGTCCGCACGAAGCACGGCGCGGACCGGCTCGCCAAGCAGTTCCGCAAGGAGGGCGTCGATGCCGTCGCCATCCACGGCAACCTGAACCAGAACCAGCGGCAGCGGGCACTTGCCGCCTTCACGGCGGGACAGCCTCGCGTGCTGGTCGCCACCGACGTCGCCGCCCGCGGCCTGCACGTGGACGATGTCGAGCTTGTGGTCCACTTCGACCCGCCGAACGACCACAAGGACTACCTGCACCGGTCCGGCCGGACGGCGCGGGCCGGCGCCAGCGGCATGGTGGTCGCGCTCGTCGACCACGCGCAGGCACGCGACGTCGGCCGCATGCACGTTGCCGCCGGGGTGACCGCCACCAGGGACGACGTGCAGGCCGGGCACCACGTGGTCCGCCAGATCGCGACCTCGGGGACGCCGTTCGTGCCCACGGTCAGCCCGCAGGCACCGCGCTCGCCGCAGGCCGCGCCGCGCGGCGCGAGTCGCTCCGGTGCGAGTCGCTCCGGGGCTGGTCGTTCCGGGGCCGGCCGCTCCGGCACGGGCCGTTCCGGCACGGGCCGTTCCGGCACGGGCCGTCCCGGGGCCGGCCGGCGGGCCAGCCTCCCTGCTGGCTAACCTTCCTGCTCGGTGGGGCGGATCATCAGCTCGTTAATAATCATGTGGCGTGGCCTGGTCACGACGAATCCGATGGTCTCGGCGACGTCGGTGGCCTGCAGCCGGGTGATGTCGCCGAAGCGCCGGTTGATCTGCTCGAGCACCTCCGGCCGGTTGTGGCCGGCCAGCTCGGTCTCGGTGACGCCGGGCTCGATCAGCGACACCCGGACGTGCCGGGTAGTGACCTCCTGGCGCAGCGCCTCGCTGAACGCCCCGACCCCGTGCTTCGTGGCGTTGTAGACGGCGTTGCCGCTGCGGGCTATCCGGCCGGCCACGGAGCTGATGTTGACCATGTCGGCAACCTGCCGCGGGCCGTCTTCCGCCGCGCTGACCAGGTGCGGCAGGGCAGCCTGAGCGCAGTACATCAGGCCGAGCAGGTTGACCTCCACCATCCGTCGCCACTCGTCCGTAGGGGCGCCCTGCACCGGCCCGAGCAGCATCACCCCGGCGTTGTTGACCAGAGTGTCCAGCCGCCCGAGCTCGGCCACGGTGCGCTCGACCAGCCGTCCGGCCTCCTGCTCGCTGCTGACGTCCGCCGGGAGCACGACGGCGACCCCGCCCTTCTCGCGGATCCGTGCCGCCACCTCGTCCAGCCGCCCGGCCCGGCGGGCGGCCAGCGCCACCGCCGCGCCGTGGCTGGCCAGCTCCAGCGCGGTCGTCACGCCGATCCCGCTCGACGCGCCGGTGACCAGCGCGACCGTCCCGTCCAGCCGATCAGCCATCGAGCCTCCGCCACGGTGGCGTCGCACCCCGCGACGCGCCTGGGCCGAGCCTACGGCCGCTCGCACCCGCGCAGGCCACAGGGCCGGCCGTGGCCGGCCCCGCGGCACAGTTCGCTACTTGATCGTGTACTTGTACGGGACGGCCGCCAGCTCGTCGCCCGACGTCTCGCCGTACGGGGGCACCGCGCTGACGTAGTCGTCGACGTACAGGTCGCCGCTCACGACCGTGCCCGGCGCGCCGGACGGCGTGATGGTCACCGGGATGGTGACGGTCGCGCCCGGCTTGACGGTCACCGGCGAGAACGAGCCAAAGGCCGACGGGTTCACCGCCACCAGCCACAGGTCGCCGGTGGCCGCGGTCACCGCGGGGTCGAACTCCCTGGTGGTCGCGGTCAGCGACATGTTGACGAACCCCGGCGTCGCGCCGCCCGGGCCGTACGGCCCGATCTCGTCCGGTCCGCCGTACCATATGCCCGGCTGGACGGTCCCGCCCGCGGGCGCGTACGAGCCCGCGGCGGTGTCACCGGCACCCGGCGGCCCGTAGAGATCCGGGTCGCCCTGGTTGGCGCCGTAGTCGAACTCGATCGGCACTGTCGCCCTGGCCGCGGCATGCACGCCGGACGTCTGCGTCGGCACCAGCCACTCCGGCTCCACGGACGCCAGCGGCAGCGGGTACCCGCGGGCGCTCGGCGGCGGGTCCAGTGAGGCCAGCGAGATCTTCGCCGTGGTGTCCAGCCGCGCATCGACGAAGAAGTCCTCGGCCGCGGCGCCCTTGTTGGTGATCGTCACCGGAACGGTCACCGGGGTGCCCGCCGCCAGCCTGGCCGACGCGCTGTCCGGCAGGCCCGCGGCGCTCGCGCTGACGTCGTCGAGCCTGACGTTGCCGGTGAACCGCTGGGACAGCTCGTTCCCGACGACGGGCTCGGCGAACTCCACGGCCAGCGTCCAGGTGCCGGCCGCCGGGTCGAGGGTGTAGGCGGTCAGCGACCTGCCGCTGGTGCCGTTCAGGCTGTTCTGGCCGAAGCCGAGCACGTTGCCGTCGGGGCTGACGAGGTAGGAGCCCACCGGGTCGCCCGCGTCGTTGGCCATCGTCACGTCGGCCGTGACGCTCGCGACGCCCGCGGGCAGGACGAACTCGTAGTAGTCCACCTGTCCCTCACCAGGCGGGCGGCCGTTGCCGCCGGTCAGCACGCCGCTGAAGTCGCCGCCATGAGCGACGTCCACCAGGCTGCGCAGCGTCACCGCGATCGAGTTGCTCTCGAAGCCGAGATCGGGGTCGAAGCCGCCGCCGGACGGGGTCAGCACGATGGAGCCGGCCGCGTCACCCGGCCGGGCCGGAGTGGTCGCCCTGACGGTGACCGTCCGGCTGGCGCCAGGCGCCAGCACGAGGTTGCCCGGGGACACCGAGCCGAATGGCGCGAACTGCTGGGTGGCCACCCGCCACGGGATCGTCCCGTTGGTCCCGCCGTCGGCCTTGACGTCGCCGAAGATCACGCCCGTCCAGGTACCGGGGGCCGGTGCCCGGACGTCCACATTGCCGAAGTTCCCGACGCCCTGCGGCAGCGAGTGCGCCGCGAACCGGCCGCGCGGGTCGATCAGGATCAGCCGCACCCTGGCGTTGTTGGTGGTGCCGGCCGCGGCTGGGTAGGCGATGGAGGCGTCCAGCCGGGCAGCGCCCCACGGGACCTTGAAGTGGATGATGCTGTAGTTGTTCTGCAGGCCCTGGTAGTTGGCGAACTGCGGGCTGGTCGCGTCGTTCAGCGTGACGCTGCCGGCCTGCACGTGCTGGTCGGGCCCGAACGTCCGGCCCTGCAGGTGCACGATCTGCGGCTGCGCGCCGGTGTTGGTGACCGTGACCGGCCAGCTCTCCCCGGTGCCGGGCGCGCCGACCGCGTTCAGCTGGTTCGTGCTGGTCAGCAGGGTGTCGCCGACCGGCTTCGGCGAGCCGCTGCTGGTCTGGATGGACTCGGCGAGCTCGACCGCCTTGTAGGAGTTCAGCAGCCCGGCGCCCTGCTCGGTCGCGGGGACGCCCATGTCGGTGGCGGTGCTCACCAGGATCTGCTTGACCAGCGCCGGGCTCGGGCTGGCGCCGTGGTGCGTGTGCCGGTAGGCCTGGATGACCAGGGCTGCCGCGCCCGCCGTCAGCGGTGACGACTCGCTGGTGCCGCCGCTCTCCTCGATGGGGGAGGGCTTGCCCTGGAAGTTAGTGCACTCGGTGTAGATCGTGGTGTCGGTGCTGCAGGACGCGAAGCTAAGGTCGCCCGGCGCCACCAGGCTGACCGTGCCGCCGGTCTCGTCGAACCCGCCCGAACTCAGCGAGCTGATGTTGTCGTTCAGCCAGCCGGTGGTCGCGAAGTAGCGCGCCGCCGCGTAGTTGGTCTGGGCGTAGAAGCGGAAGTCCGTCGACGCGCCGACCGAGATGACCTTCGGATCCGTCGCGGGCGAGCCGATGGTGTTGGTGGAGCCGGCGTCGCCGCTGGAGACCGTCACCGTGGTGCCGGCCGCGACGGCGGCGTCGTTGAACTGCTTGGTCACGTCGATCGCCGTGACGTCGGGGAACGGGTTGGAGCCGAACGACTCGTTCAGCACGTTGACGTGATCGGTCTGGACCGCGTAGTTGATCGCCTCAAGGAAGTTGGACTCGAGGGTGAACTCGAACTCACCGAAGACGTCGAGCCCGACCAGGGAGGCTCCGGGGGCGACGCCCTCGATACGGATGTCGCACGCGGCGGGGTCCGGCTGGGCACTGAAGCCGTTGACGTCGTAGACGTGGATGCCCTGGCCGGCGATCGAGTTGGCGTCGAGGAACGCCTCGTCCCCGCCGGTCACCTTGCCCGGCCCGTCGCCGCTGAAGTCCTGGTAGTCGCCGCCGGTGGCGGTGTCGAACACCGACGTGCCGTCGGGCCGGATGAAGTTCACGTTGTCGGGGTCCAGGCCGTCGGCGATCCAGGCGACCTTCACGCCCGCCCCGGTGAAGCCGAGCGCGCGCGCGGTCTGGGCATGCGGGTCGGTCGAGGCGGTGTGGGTGACCTGGAGCGCCTCGGGGTCGAGCTGCGCCTGGCCGTTCGGGCCGCAGGCGCCGGGGATCGGGTGCGGCGTCAGCGAGGTGCCGGCATCGGTCTCCGCCGTCTTCGCCGCCGTCGTCGCGGCTGTTGCGCTCGCCTGCTCAGGTGCCGCCTCATGGATTTCAACGTCCGGGACGACCTCCCGCACGCCGGAAGTCGCCTTCAGCCGCGCTGCCTCGCCGGCCGACACCGTTGCGGCGAACGCGTCGACCAGCTGGTACGCCGTGACGTGCGTGGCGTGGACCTGCCGGAGCTCCCGCATCACCGGTGCCTGGATGGCGGAAATAGCGGCAGCGCGCACGGCAGACGCGGTGCTGCCCTCCGGCGCCGCCTCTGGCTGGTTCTTCATGATCACGATTACCCGGTCGTTCACGTTCTTCGACAGCTGGGCGGCCAGCGCGGCCGTCATCGGCCGCAGCGCCGCCCCGGCCGACGTCACGCTGGCCGACGTCACGCTGGCGGCCGCCTGCCCAGTAGCGGCGACGAGCGCCTGCCCTGCCACCAGCGCGGGGATCGACGCCGCCACCGCGATGCGAGTAACGGTCCTGCTCTTGCCGCGCGCCGTCAGCGCGTCGCCCTTCATGCGTCGTCGCATGACTTCCTCATCCCTGGGGCGGCCGCGCGGCCGCGCGTCTGACCTGGCCCAGCGCGCACGTGCGGAGGAGCGGCTGGGGACAGGAACCTGGTCCGTCGAGAACGCCGTCGAGTACGGAGCGTCGTCGATAAATGATCGATGGGCAGAACGTTATAAGACTGGCCATAATAGCGTTTTCTGACCGGGTCGCCCCGGCTTTCTCAGGAACACGGGCGCAGCGGGCCTCCTGCGCCGCGCCTCCTGCGCCGCGCCTCCTGCGCCGCGCCTCCTGCGCCGCGCCTCCTGCGCCGCGCC
>Ga0302324_100028774_pt1 | contig 10554 bp, 4 predicted proteins | sample Palsa_T0_1_FD_201949 | JGI IMG/M metagenome (GOLD analysis project Ga0302324, IMG submission 201949) | Peat permafrost microbial communities from Stordalen Mire near Abisko, Sweden - Palsa_T0_1 | ecosystem: Environmental > Terrestrial > Soil > Palsa > Peat permafrost | place: Sweden: Abisko... | reverse complement strand
AAGCCGCGGCCGCGGTCGCCCAGCTTACCCGTTCGCAGTTTGAACGTTTGTGGAAACATGCCCTAAATAGCGGCAAGACGGCTGTGGAATTTGCGGATGTCCTTTTGGCGAATGAACTGCCAGCCTTCATTGCGGCGTTTCGCGCGTCCTCGCCCACGTCCGCAGAACCCACGCTTCTGGAGCGAGCCTGGGAACACATCGAACTGGAACGGGAGTTCGAGCCTCGCTGCTTGGGCCTGAGACTGCTGTGGCCTCAATGGCAAACCCTCTACAAGCAAGTCGCAAACGAGGAAATGCGAACAGCAGATACAGCGCCGACGAATCTGCCAGACCTGCTTCTTGGCATTATCGATCAGCAAGATCCACGAAAGCGATTGCCGGACTTCGTGAAAATTCTGGAGCTCGCAGCCCGCCGATCGAGCCAGGCCCGCGCGGCAAAAGAGTTACGACGCGCGATACGGGAGCGTCCGGACCTGAGTCCGGTGTACAAAGCGGTTCTGTCAAACCTCGGTCCAGATACGAGAAGGCTCTTGAAGCTTGGCATTTGGATTTTTGTTGTGGGAATTGTCCTGCCAACTGCAGGCGCAGTTGTCTATCTGGAGTGGCCGCCACCGCAGTGGTCATTCAGCAGCCATGACGCTGCGCCCGTTCTGGGCGATTGGAGTGGACATACGACCGAACGAAACATTGGGCGGCCAACCGGCGTCTGTGAGTCCCGCATCCCGGACAACAATATGCTTGTTGTAACGGGCGAACCTGTTGTCTTCCAGCGTTTACGGAGATATCAGTATCAAGATTTTAGGCTGATGTTCCGGGTTAATCTTTGCCGGCACCAGAAGGAGTTATCCTGGCTAATCCGATATAACGGCGATAACAGTTATTATCGATTCGATCTGGAATTTAATCTTCAGCCTTACGGCTTACCCCAAGATCCGGACAACAAGGTCCCTTATGGCAGTGCAAATATCAGAGCTTCCAAAGAACCCGCCAGCAAAAACACTCCTTCAGCGGAGCCTCACCTAGTGAAGGGAGCTGCGTCGACTTTCCAAGTTTCGGCACTGGCGGACAATCAGCAAGTTGAAATCTATCTGGATGCGCAGAACCGACACGGCGAATGCCACTTCTCTTACAACATTCACGCGGTCCCACTCTCCAACCAGGAAATCGAAAACGTCCACGAGACGACCGAGCGGAAATTCCTTCGGCAGCAATTCTTCAGCCAAAACGGCGCCGTGCTTTATATGCCGACTGAATTCGTTGTAGAGCAGGGCTGTCTTGGTGGCGGCTCATTCGGTTTCATCGGCCCCCCCCAGTCACCACTGAGAATTGACCGGGTCGAGCTCAATACGTCAGAGGCCGCGCCGCCGAGTACAGGAGGCAGGTCCCAATGAGTCTGCATTGGACTCACGATGTCTGGGCTCGTCGATGCGAGTTTCTACAGCTTTCATTTATGTCCAGGCTGGCCTACCTCTGGCTTTTCGCAACTCTGGTTATGACCGGAACATTGTTTGCCGACTGCATCCCACACGGTGGCAAGGTTTGCGTCCGCGGAAGAGTTTATTATCTTGATCTCCGGCCTGGTCAAATGGACGCCCGGCACCCGCTCGGTGGGGTTAGGGTAGTATGTACCCAAACCGAAAAGGAGGACTGCGGAAATGTCCCCACAGATCAAAAGGACGGATCCTTTGATTTATTGGCCGATCCCCGAAAAAACGGCGGGCGGGTTTCTATAGAGGCGGATATCGCCCTCACCAACGGTCCCTCGTACACAAACGACCATCCGGTATCGGTAGGCGTGAACCGCGGCAGTTCGGAAATTCCAGTCAACTTTCCCGATATTCAACTCAAGCAGATCGGCGTAACGCGGCCAAACGCAATCAATGCGCGAACGCGGCGAGTCGGGAGTTACTCCGTAACAGTGGAGTTGGTATCCATGAGGTCTGCACCCCGCCAAATCGCTCTGGATAAAGCGGCATCGGAAGCTGATAACCCATCAGGGTTAGCGCCGTGGACAATCCCAGGCGTGGTTACCGGACCCGATCAGTCGCCGATTCGGGGCGCTGTTGTGGAAATCGAGCAAGTCGGCGGAAACGAGAAGGCCACGCTGCCGCGCCAGAAAACCGACACGGCGGGCCGCTTCGCTGAGCGCCTGAGTGCAGCAGACTATAACGTTTTCGTGCGCGCCCGCGGATATGAGCCTGATCACTTCCGTTTTCATGTAATCGCCAGTGATCAAATTGCCGTTTATCGCGCGGGAATTGAAGGGGCACTTGGACCGCCACGGAAAGACCTTTCCTTATCATTGGAGCTCGCGACCGATATCAATGACCCCGCCCCTGCGTTTGATGCGACATCAATGTCTCGCGGCGATGGATTTGCGACCGAGTTTGCCGCGCTTCTGCCGCTTGGCGGCTGGCGCAGCCCGGACAATCTCGCCTTTCTGAGCCCTGGCGTGGCGCCGCCGCCTCAACCGATCGGTTCAGTGATTTCGGCTGTCGCGCCAGGCATCGGATCGCCGGGCCAGTTTGCCGTCAATGGCCTGCGGCCGTTGGCCAACAACTTCACGGTCGATGGATCCGACGACAACGACGAAGAACTGGGGACGCGCCGACAGGGACTCATTGCACCGTTTCCAGAGCCGCTGGAAGCCGTAGCCCAATTTCAACTCGTCACTTCACTCGCTGGTGCGGATTACGGGCGAGGGGTTTCCGGACAAGTCGATGCACTCAGTAGAATCGGCGGGCCCGAGTTTCACGGACAATTATGGGGATTCATCACTGGCGGAGCTCTAGACGCTGCCGACCCTTTCGAGGTAAAGAACAGCGCGTATTCGCCGTCTTACCAGCACACCGTTCCGATCACGACCGACGGATTGCTTCCATCTCTCAGCAATTCGCGGGTGATTTTCCGAGGCGCGGATGGCAGAGGCGATCTGCCGTTTTCTGTGAACGCAGCCGGGCAGGGCGGCCAGCTTAACCCCACGGCGGCAGGCAATCAGTTTTTTCGCGCGCAAGAGGGCCTGTTGCTGAGTGGACCGATTTGGAGAAGAAAAGATAAATCGGGCGAGGAAATCAGCTCAAAAACGCACTTCCTGTTGTCTTACGAAAGACATACACTCCGGCAGCAGCAGCAGACCAGTTTTTCCGTGCCCACACCAGATCAGCGGCAGATATGTCCCGTGGGTGATCGGGCGTGCGCATCGAACGTGCTATTCTCATCGGGTTTCTTCCCCTCATCTCTGCGAGGCGACGCCCTGTGGAGTCTGTATCCGTTCCCGAACAATCCACTCGGACCCTACGGCGGCAACACCTACACCGAGTCCCTTTCCTCCGACGGAAATGGCAATCTTTTTCTCGCCGGAATCGATTCGCGATTTGGTGCAAGGAACACGATTTCGTTTCGCTACAACGGTACAGACGAAAGCAGTATTGTCCCGAGCACCGGCAGCGCGATCTTTTCCTCTGTAAAACCGACGATCTTCACGCAGGATGCTGCACTATTATTGGACAGTGTCCCGACGGAGCACGTTGCCAACACACTTCGAATCTCTTATGGCGGGACAATCTCGCATTTCAGCCAGCTGCGTGACCCGTACCTCGAACCGTCGAATCGCGGGAACTCTTACCTGCTGAATGCCCCCCTCCTGCTCAATGTCACTACGTCGGGTTCCAATATCACCTATCAGCCTGCCGGCTCGACTGCCGCCAGCAATCCTCTAGCAGGGTTGGTTGCTGCCGGAATTACCGACGAATTCTTCGGGGTTGCGTCCGGAAAGTTCCCGGTTTCGTCCGATCAGCTGGATACCGGGGCCCTTGGGAGACTATCCGTCGGCGGATTCAGCACGGTAGGACCGGACACCTTCCAGATTCCCCAGCGCCGACGTAACGACACGTTTCAAGTCGCGGATACGGTGCTGTGGACGAGAGGAATTCATCGGTTCACTTTTGGTTTCGATGTACGCAGGGTGGATTTGAGTAATGTGGCGTTTCCACCGGAGGCGTCAGCAAATTATGACGGCATTGTGGCGACGCCATTCTCGACTGTATCGCAGGCGGGTGTGCCGCAAAACCCCATTTTCAGCCCCGCGTCTCTGGTTTCCACGGGGCTCGCGGCAGCGGCGCAAACGTTTCCGATCATCCAATGCGCAGCCTCTTTCGCGGTGACGGACAACCCGCCATCGGCTCCGTGCCAAACGCCTTCCAATTACCTCTCACTGGACCTGGGTGCTTATCAGGCCGATGAGTTCATCGAGGACAATGTGCGGATGGCGCGGAATTTCCGGCTGATTGCGGGAATTCGCGCCAGGTATGCGCCGGTACCGCAGGACCTGTCAGGTCATTTCACCGAGGCCTTCAACCCAAATACCGCAGTCAGCATTGTTGCGGGGTGTTCCAGCCCGACCTGTTCCGGCTTGCGGCAGGCTATCAGCCTCCTGGTGCCCACAGGACTGATGAGCGCTTTTGATCCCAGCCCTTTTGGCATTGACGGCCGTCTCGGCTTCGCATGGGACGTGCGCGGCGACGGGAAGTTGGTCGTCCGGGGCGGCCTCGGCACCTATTCGGGGCAGTTCCCGGCGCTCCTGGTGGATGAGGCGCGGAATGTCTTTCCTCAGTTCCTGACTCTAACCGGGGGGGCGAACACCAACTTCGCGCCAGGACAAGCTGCGAGGTACGGATTCGATATCTACAATGGCTCCGTATACCTCCCGCCCGGAAAAAACGCCGGCGATGCGTTGGCGGCTTTATCAACAACGGCAACCAACAATTCGATTTCAGCGAACCTGATATATCCCGCGACGGGTCTGAAAAACCCATACGCCGAGCAGGCGAATCTGACTGTCGAACAACGAATCGCCGACGACGCTCTGATCTCATTGGCGTATGTCGGAACCGCGGGAAAGCATCTCCTCAGTGAATCCACGCCGGAGGGGGGACCAAACCGCAACACGGTGGACTACGGCACTTGTCCGACAGTCCCCCTGGGGACTCCGAGTCCGTTGGGATCGACGCCGTGCCCCGCGCCATCGAATTCATTCCCTTTTCCCAACGTGGCGACGCTTTTCAATCCGGCGCAGGAAATCGCCAGGCGGTTTTACGTCACTCCGATCCTCCTTGGCGGCGAAGCTAGCAGCACGTACCACTCCCTGCAAGCGACGATTGGGAAGGAATTCAGCAACGGGTATCAGTTTTCAACCGCTTTCACCTGGTCGCACGCCATCGACAATGCCTCGGATTTTCTCTCACTAGCCGGGTCGTTCCCCGTGGCGCAGAACAGCGAAAGCGCGTCCGAACGCGGCTCTTCAAACTTTGACGTCCGTTTCCGCTCGGCGACACAGTTTCTGGCCGACAGTTCGTCGTTTCTGCACCGATTCGGCGGGTACTCCCGAGGTACGATGTACAGGCTCTTGTCAAGCTGGCAACTCTCCGGCGTACTCGTGCTGCAGACGGGGCAGCCTTACACCATCAACACGGCGGTAGACGTAAACGAAGACGGCAATGCCACGGACCGCCTGAAAGACACCGGCTGCCTTCGGCCGGGGACCAATCCGCGCCAGCAGTGGCAGATTTCGCCGGCTTGCGTCGATCCACTGCTCGAAACGGGTGTCGAGCCGCAAGCTACCGGGTATTTGGCGGCTCCTGGCCTCGCAGGGCTCGTCGGACGAAACACCTTCACAGGCTTCTCTTTGTACAATCTGGATTTTTCGATCAGCCGCAGCTTTGTCATATCCGATGCTCACAGGGTTGTAGTACGTATGGAGGGTTATAACGCCCTCAATCACCCAAACTTCGGCATACCAGACCGGATTCTGGAATCGCCGTCTTTCGGGCGGGCAGTGAACACGGTTGCGCCTCCACGCATTGTTCAGTTTGCGCTGAAGTACAGCTTCTAACCTGAAATACCGAGGGAACTACACGATGACAACGCGATGCCCGGATCTCACGAGCGTTGGCACGAATTACCCCGCGGACATAGCGGCTCGGCACCCGAATGCCGTGGTAGTTGGGGCTCGATCCGGCCGGTTGAAGTTCAGTCCACTGGATACCAGACGTATGCCATCAACTCGCTCTCAGTGGCCGCCGCCCCTCCGTGTTCCGACCCGGAGGAGAACCTACGTGGTAGGTAGTTCGCCCAACCCGGCTACAACCCAGTCTGCGCCGGTACTGTCGAACCAGGCCCACGCGCCACGGGTGCAACGGAACAACTGCTTTGTCCGAGCGCCATGACTGGACAGGGCATGGCGGCCAATAGCAAGAAAGGCAAAAGGTGGTCGGCTCATCACACAGATAATACGAACAAAACCAGCTCGTGCGTTCCAGATTAACGGCGCAGTGTTTAGCGACTGCTCCGAGCGGATCCTGAGAGACTCGTCCACAGGTCGGAAACGGCGAAGTGCAGAGCGTGCAACAGACTAGAGAGCGCGGATTAGTCGTGGGGGGGCGGCCATCACCCGACGGAAAAAAGCTCATGTTAAGATGCGGTCGAGCCCGGTCTGTGTGCCGTTATTGTGCGTTACGAGTTCCAATTTGAGTATTACCAGAAACGGTTTTCAACGAGTCCAGTGTTCATCGGCCTGCCGCTGGTTTTGAATAGTGTAGCTTATTGTAGCTTATGAGTCCGTATTCATCCGTATCTGTGGGGGCGCCGATCTTTGATTTTTGAACGGGTAAGGGTGCTTAGGTATCCTTCAGTATGCTTGGATTTACGATTGTGGTTCTGGAAGTCGAGGGTTCGAACCCCTCCAGCCGCCCCAGAATCAATCACTTACGAGAACTCCTCAGTCATCCAGACTTTCGCATCGTAAAATCTGGATGCCGTGGGTTAAAATCCATGAAGACTCAATAACTTACAAAACCATCAGCCTTGGTGACTGTACCTCATCTGTGCCCTTACGAAAAATCATCTGTTTCAGAAATTTGCTTCGAAACCAATAAAATTAGGCGCCCGGCGCATCACTGACGCGATACTTTACCTGAAGATCGAACCGGCGACCTGCTGAGATTACGAATCACCCTGGGGATCGCAAATACTTCAGAATTCAGTGTTTCGCGCAGAATTACTCCCGCGATTTGAGCGCACTGCGTCGGACGTTGAACACGTTTCTGAACAGGCCACCCACTGACCTGACTTCCATTGTCGACATCAGAGGTGCCCAATACTTGACCTTTGGCTGTCTCGCGTCTTATGGTCGCCCAAACTCCTCGATTAGGCTTGCTTCCCGGAAGCTCCCTCGGTATTTTCTCTTGAATCTTGGGGCGGCTTGTCCTCTTTGGGCCTGAGTTTTCGCTATGCCGAGTATTGGAAGGTGTGTTTCCGAGCATATGACCTTATTCCCGGCAGAAATCAGCGTCAAATCCAGTTCCTCAGTTATAATAGCTCCTTATCCAAACATGTCTGCGCAGAAGGGTGAGGTCACTCTGCTCTTGGAGCGAGTCGCGTCCGGGGATCGTTCCGCCGAAGATGCGCTCATCCAACAAGTCTATTTGGAGCTACACCGAATCGCCACAGCGCGTTTGCGCAGAGAGCGCGTGGTGCACACACTCCAACCGACCGCCTTGGTCCATGAGGTGTATCTGCGACTTTGTGGATCCGGCCAGATCGCGTGTCTCGACCGGGCCCACTTCTTTCGGCTGGCGGCTCGCTTGATGCGGCGCATCTTGGTGGACTACGCTCGTCAAAGAAATGCCGAAAAACGCGGCGACGGGCACAGCCCGGTCGCTTTGGACGACGTAATCGCGGTCTCTCCCGAGCAATGTTCCGATTCCCTCGAAGTCAACGCTTTGCTGGATCGTCTAGCCGAGTTCAGTCCGCGTCAGGCGTCGGTCGTGGAGCTTCGCTACTTCGGTGGCTTGACGGACGAAGAGATCGCAAGTGCGATCGGCAAGAACGTCCGGACCGTCCGCCGGGACTGGGCCATGGCTCGGGCCTGGTTCAGACAGCAAATGAAACAAGGGTGAAGCCGGGCTTCCGGCTCCCGATTTCAGCGATGGACGAAACTAACTGGAAAAAAGTCACGGCACTTTTCGATGAGCTGCTCGCCGGGGCCGATCTGGAAATTGTTCTGGCAAGTGAGTCGAACCCACAGGTGCGCGCGCAAACCCGCGAACTCTGGGAGGAGCACCTGCGCGCAACCGAGGAGGGGTTCCTCGGAAAGACGATGTCGTTCGAAGTCCTTCCGGTGTTCCGCACAGGTGACAAATTGTTGAATCGCTTCCGCATCGACGGTCTTCTGGGCGCCGGCGGCATGGGAGAGGTCTATCGCGCCTTCGATGAGCGCATCGAAGAGCCGGTCGCCATCAAGACAATCGCCCGCCTGCTGGCACATTCGCCAGCCATCCGGCGGCGGATCGCCGCCGAGGTCCAAAACGCCCGCCGCGTTACCCATCCGAACGTGTGCCGGATACATGAGCTCTTCGATGCGGGTGATACGGTTTTCTTCAGCATGGAGCTCATCGAAGGGCCCCTGCTCTCCGACGTTCTGGCAAACCCCATCGACAAGAAACGCGCGCTGCTTTTGATCCGGCAGATCGCCGAAGGCCTTCACGCTGCCCACAGAACGGGCGTCGTCCACGGCGACCTGAAGCCGTCCAATATAATCCTCGAGGAAAAGACCGAGGTCCGCGCAGTTCTCATGGATTTCGGCCTAGCTCGCGCCATTGATCACACTGCTCCCCGGGCATTGGGCGCCTGGTCTCTGCAAGCCGGAACGCTCGACTATATGGCGCCGGAGTTGCACGCCGGCGGCGCGCCAAACATTCGAAGCGACATCTTCGCCTTCGGGAAACTGGCCAGTGCGTTGTGTCCCGGAGAGCGTTTCTGGCACCCGTGCCTGCGACCCCATCCTGAGGAGAGGATCGGCTCCTTGGAGTCGGTTATCCGCGCGCTCGCATCACGATCGCCACGCCGGTACTGGCTGGGCGGAGCGGGCACCGCGGTACTCGCATTAGTCGGGTACAGCGCGTTCCGCCTAGGGGGACCTAGGCTTACTCTTCCGAACGGAGCTCGCGTGCTGGTGAACGGTTTTCGAACCCTGCCGGGCGCAAGCCGGATGGCGCGCGTGGCGCGAGGATTATTCATCAGCGGCGTCGCCCAATCGCCTCGCATTCACCCCTTAGCCGACGAAGATCTCTTCCCGGCGCTCAAGAAGTTGGCCGGTGGCGCGCTGCCCGTCAATGGGCGCATCCTGGACATCTTGCTGGCGCAGTTACACGCACCTTTTTGGATCGACGGTGATTTCACTCAGTCGGGTGGCCGAAATTCATTGGTCCTACGACTGTTGCGTTCCGAAGATCGCCTCTTGTTGACTGAAAATGCGTTTCGGGACTTTAGCACCGTAAGCGGGGTCGCGAGTGAGGCCGCCACTTGGCTCAGAGCGGCTTCAGGCGAATCGCGAAGATCGCTCCGAATCAATGAAGCCGCGCCATCCGTATATTTGTCGGATGTGCCCGAGGCTCTGTCGAAATTCTATGACGCGATGGAATTGTACGCCGTAGCAGACATGGAGCAAGCGGTTCCACTTTTCCGGGAGGCGCTGCGGCTGGATGAAAGTTTCGCCCAGGCGCACGCTATGCTCTCCAGTTGTTTACATGGCATAGGCGATTTCGAGGAAGGATTTCAGGAGGCCGATCGAGCGATGCAACTTGCCTACAAGCTGCCCGAGCGAGAACGCACCGCCATCGAGGCGATCTACTACTCGTTTGCCGGGAATTCCGCCAAGGCCATCGAGGCTGCACGTCGCAATCTTAGCTATCATCCCGACGAAGCGCGTTATCTGCGCGTACTGGCCTCGAATTTGGCGCGATCGGGCGATTTGGCGGAGGCGATCGTCTACAATCGCAAAGCCACCGAACTGGCTCCTGACGACGCGCTACAAAGAACCGAACTGGTGGAGAATCTCGCCAGCGACGGCCAGTATGAAGAAGCGCTAAGGACTTTTGAAGAACGCTCCGACTTAGCCGGAATCAGCCCTTACTTTCACCGCGGTCAAGCCATGGCCCTCATGGGCTTAGAACGCTATGAGGAGGCGAGCAACGCCTATCGGAAAATCCAGCAGGACGTTCCGTGCTGGTTGGCCAGCCCCAAGATTATGGCCGGCGACTTGGAAAACGCCATCGCCTCCCTGCGCGAAGCTGCCGCGCGCGCCGAGGCGCATAACCTCCCCCAAGACAGCTTTGAGATCGCCGAGTTCCTCTGCGGCCTTTATGTTGTGACGGATCGACTGGATTTGGCCGTTACTCAAGTTCGCAAGATGCTCGCGACGCCACGCGTGCCGTCTACGGCTAGGTACTTGGACGCTGCGGTGTTCTGGGCCTCCCGCGTTGGCGATGACGCGTCTCTCCTCGAACTGCGGGACCGCCTCCTCCGCAACGCGATGCAGTGGCCGAGCGAGGACGCCCACGCGTGGCTAGACCACGCCAACGCGCTCGTAAGCCTGCGGAACCGCGACATGGCCAACGCAGAGAACCTATTGGTGCGGGCCTGTGGATTCCCGGGAGCGCGCTGGAGCTTCGTGGATCTCGCCGAACTTTATGCGGCCCGTGGCTCCTACGATGCTGC
>Ga0302324_100028772_pt1 | contig 10554 bp, 7 predicted proteins | sample Palsa_T0_1_FD_201949 | JGI IMG/M metagenome (GOLD analysis project Ga0302324, IMG submission 201949) | Peat permafrost microbial communities from Stordalen Mire near Abisko, Sweden - Palsa_T0_1 | ecosystem: Environmental > Terrestrial > Soil > Palsa > Peat permafrost | place: Sweden: Abisko... | reverse complement strand
GCTTCCAATTCTCTGATAAGGGCTGGAATGTGTTTGTGTCCCTGGACCCGGCGGAACTGCTTTTCGGCGACCAGGAGCCCCGACCCAACCCATCGCTCCCGCTGGTCGCCGCCGTGCCAGCGTTTCACGTTCTTGCAAACCTGCTCGACAATCGAGAACGCCGACTCAATCACGTTGGTGCTGGCCATCGTCTTGCGCAATTGCGTCGGCAGATGCAGCCGATGCACGGTCAACGTCTCCTCCATCCCTTCTCCCAAACTCCGCGCCGCGCTCGGATTCAGATCCATCAGTTCGCGATGCAACGTGTTCAGGGCTTGCTTGGCGTCGGCATAGTCTTCCAGAGCGTAGGCCGTGTTCAGTTTCTTCGCCACACCAGGTTTTTGTTCGTCGGTCAGATGGTCCAGCACGTTCCGCCGTTTGTGAACCTGGCAGCGCTGGATCGACGCCGACTCGCCGGCATACTTTTTCACTGCCGCGCTCAGCGCCTTGCCGCCGTCCAGAACGTAGAGTCGCGGCTCGGTGAAATCCAGCCCGCGACCCATCAGGTCGGCAAGTAACTCGCCCACCACCGTGGCGTTCTCCGTCGCTCCCTGGCGTATTCCCAGGATCGTTTTTCGCCCGTCCTTACCGATGCCCAACGCCGCCACCATCTGCTGCCCCTGGAACGGCGTCGCGTCGATGAGCAACGCGCACAATCGCGTCTTGTCCAGCCGGCGCTCCATCAGGGCCTTCAGCTTTTCCCGGCTCGCCTCGATGAAATGCTCGCTGATGGCACTCTTTTCCAGTCCGTATGCTTCGGTGAATTCGCGCACCGCCTGGCCGTATTTCCTCGTGCTCAGGCCGAGCATCAACTTCTCCCACACCGTCTCCGTCAGCGGTTCACCGCGGTGGAACATTTCATAGCTGCCCAGCCGCACTTCTTTGTTGTCGCTCGTCCGCACCCGCGGCCGCGGGATCGGAACCTTCTGCCCCATCACCACGCAGTAGCCGCGCTCGTGGCCCCAGCGCGTGGCCGTCCTTTCCGTCTGTTGTTGGCTGCGCTCCCCAGCCAACGCGCTGACTTCTTCCTACATCATCAAATCCATCAACTGCAAGCCTGCTTGACGGATCAACTCACCAACGCCTTTGCGCAGCCAACCGATCATCTCGGCCAGTGGCAACATCATCTGTACCGCCGGGTTTCCATCGGCGGCCATTTCCGCGAGCTGTTTCACGGCTCGCTGCGATTCGATTTGGTATGGTTTCTTCATAGCGACTCTCCTTTTTTCTCAGCAAAGAAAATTTGCTCTCAGCCTATCAAGGCTTCGAGCGGGAGTCGCTACTTCCTACGATCTACCGGGCATTTCCGTCGGGAATCTCAATGATCTCTGTTTTCGGCCCGTTGATCTGGAGCTCGAACGATTGAGTGACGACATGCAGCGCTGCCAACGCTTTTTCGGCGTCTGCTCTGGTCTTGAAGTAGAGATGATAGTCGTCGATATAACGGACTCCATGAAGTTTTTGCTTCATGATCTTCTCAATCATCAGATCCATGCTGGAAGCGACGACTTCTGCAATTAAGAAAGAGGTATCAGGCCCAATGGGAATGCCGCCCGTTTGCCGGTCCTGCGTCTCCCTCATCCATGTGTCGATCTGATTTCCGTACCACTTCCTTGCACGTCTCGACCTCGCCACTCCCTTACCGTGGATCGCCCAGGGAATGCTGTGTCTGTAGATACTGGGATAGAAAGACGCGATATCCGCCTTTAACATAAAACGCCGACCAATGGAGGTGTGAGACCGCCGAACGCCTTCAATCCTTCTACTGTGTTCGGAGGCGACTGCCCTTCGCGGCGAAGGAATCGGACGACTGAGAGCAACGGACGATTTTTTGCACAGTGCATTTAGCCGCTCCCAGTTCTCGGCTACAACGATGGACAGCATTGACTGGCTGTATGGATTCGGAATTCCAAAGTGCCGCCTCAGATGTTTCATTTTTGGCACAGAGTGTCGTACCAGACGTGAGCGTCGTCTGGCGTCGGATGGCTTGTTCATTTCAGCACGCGCGAAGGCCAACAGGTCATCCATCACCGACGCGAGTTTGAGCGAGCTGATCGGCGGTATTATGCGGTCGTGAAAGAGACCCCGAGAGAGCAGGTCTCCGGCACTTGGGCTGGGCATTGCTTGATTCTAATGGAACGATCTAACACAAGATGTAATACGGCTTGGGATCGCTCTCCCAAAAGCGCACTGTTCCGCCGATCCAGTAACGGAACATGCCTCGGAGATGAAGCAAGACCACTGCTGATTCGTCCGCTACTCTTCTGGGCGAATGGAGCAGCCCTGGGCCGCCGTCTTGTGCGCCTTGATGGCCTCCACGGCCACCTTGGCCTTCAGGCTGGGTGGGTGACTCTTACGGGTTTTGGGCATTGACTCTCCTCTATTTTCAATGCCGCGGCAACCAAATGCGGCCCACCTTTACGACGCGGCACGGACGGCGCTACAAGTATTACTCTTGCCAGGCGGCGAGGCTGACATCCCTGCGAGCATCGCGCGAGAGTTTTGGCATCGTCACAGTCTGCCACACCTGGTGCGGCGGTTCGAATACGTCACATTTCCACGGCGAGAAGCTTTCGGAGAATCGGATACGAAGCGATCTTCAGAACCATTCCTTCGTTAAACTGAATCGGTCCGCCGGGGCCTGGAAAGAAAATGAACCGTTGGTTGTTTACGGGACGGGGAAGCGACAGTTAACTCTGTCTGCCGATTTCGATCAATCAGTCCCGAGTTGCTCTGGGACAGTACTCATCTGGTTCCACACCTCCCGGAAGCGGTCCTCGATCTTACTGAAAACGGCCGTTACTGCCGGATCAAAATGCTTGCCGCTGTCCTGGAGTATCAGTGCGCACGTCTCGGGATGCGGGATCGCTGTTTTGTAAGACCGTTTGGATCGTATTGCGTCATAACAGTCCGCCACCGGTTTGGATGTGATGCGCTTTTTGAGCGCGGGTGGATCGTTTTTTGGCGCGGACGGAAGAAACTGCATCATGATTACACCCGCCACCGCCGTGTGCCGTACCCTTCGGGAAACAAATGCTGTCATAGCGTCGCCGGATTCTTGCTGCAAGGATCGGCCCAACTACGAACCCAACCGTGCTAGAGTGGAGCTACTCGCCCAACTGCGTCGCCCCAGCAAGCAATATTGCATCTGGCAACCTCTCCGAGACGAGATCACTTCCGCTCCTGACGAATTAACCTTGCTGGATTCGCCGGGCGGTTGCTTGTTCGTCGCCAGGAGACAACATGAAGCGCATATTTGGGGCTGTCCTTTGCCTGATTGAGCTGAGCTCCCATTGGGTCGCAAAGGACTGTCCATCCATGTTGAAAACGACGACGTTTTGCTTGACTGCCCTGTGGTTGATCGGGGGCATAATCGTAAGTGCGGAGACCGTTATTGTCCAAGGCGGAAACGGGCCAGTGGGTGGTAATGATAGCGCTGTAACTTTCCTACTCGGGCCTCCCAGCGGCCCATTCAATCACACCTTTACATCCGCAGATTTCGCAAGCGCTCAGAGCGGCCCTGCGGCATTCATCCTGAGTCAAACCCCTTATTGGATATCGGGGTTGAGCAGCGACCCATCGGCTCGCTGGATCGGAACTAATCCTAGCGCGGGTTTGTCACAGGGCAACACCGCCTTGTACGCCGTCAGCTTTCAAATCACGAGTGCGTTCACGTCGGCAAACCTGGGACTGTACTACGCTGAAGATGACGCAATCGGCGACACCGTTGTTAATAACGGCCCCAATACCGGCGTGTATCTGAACGGATCAGCCGTTTGTGGTGGCGCGTTCGCTGTCGGTTTCAGCCAGCAGCATTCGGCGAGTTGTGGCGACGTGAGTTCCCTCTTGAAGGTGGGGACAAACTGGCTCTACATCGAGGACACGAATGCTGTGGTTAGCGCCGCTGGCCTGCTCTTCTCTGCGACTGTCGCCACAAATGACGTCGCGGGAACTGGAGTCGCGCTGCAGGACGATTTCAATCAACCGGGGCTTTGGACCGCTGCCGCCACGATGGGCTTTTCGACAACAGTAACGAGCAATGCGGTCACGTTTCAGCAGTCAGCTGGATTCGCCAATGGCGAAGCCCAGCTGATAACCGTGTCCCCTATGGTCGGCGACTTCACCGCGGACGTGGAGGGTAGCCGCACTTTGCTCTCTAGCATCGCAGAGGCTGGAATTGCATTGAACTCTCCGGCTGATGTTAGCGATAATTTCGCGGATATTTTCTTTGTAGGCAACGGTGGTCAAATCAACTCCAATCTCTTCACGTCGGAATCAAGGCACACCAGCAGCACCATGACGGCAGCGACCTCCGTGCAGTTCCGTATTTCGCGATCCGGCCAGACTCTGACGGAATCGTTTGACGCAGGGGGCGGATTTGTGACGGTCATGAGCGGCACCGATCCAAGTTTCGCGCAGCCGATGCAAATCAAGCTCTTTGAGATCATGGAATACGGAAGCACCAGCGCATCGCAAATTGCTTTTGACAGTTTCAGTTTGTCGATTCCCGTCGCGGTGCTGTCGATCAATCCCGGAGGGGTCATGAACGCGGCCAGCAGCGTTCCGGGGCCCGTGGCGCCTGGCGGCATCGCGACTGCGAAAGGGAACTTCCTGTTGACTTCTCCGTCGATAGCCCCATCCGGTCAGCCGTGGCCAACGAACCTCGGGGGTCTTTCAATGGTCCTCGGTGGAGCGAAAGCGCCACTGTATTACGTTAGTGCCGCCCAAGTGAATTTTCAAGTTCCCTGGGAATTGGCGGGAAGCACGGAGGTCCAATTAACAGCAACAGTGGGCAGTCAGACCAGTTCTGCACAAACTGTCCCAGTGCCCCTTTTCTCGCCGGGCCTATTCAGCATGAACTCCGAAGGCAGCGGCCCAGGTGCGATTTTGGATTCGGAATACCGACTCATCGACTCCTCGAACGCGGCCTCAGTTGGCGATGTGATTCAGATCTATTGCACCGGCCTCGGAGCTGTGACCAATCAGCCAGCCAGTGGTTCCCCCGCGCCGTTTAATCCTCTCGCCGAAACAACTACATCACCATCCGTGTTTATTGGCGGTCATTCTGCTCATATCCTTTACTCGGGCCTCGCGCCGGGCAGCGTGGGTTTGTACCAGATCAATGCGCAGGTGCCTGCAGGAATCACGACGGGCACCGATGTGCCCGTGGCCACGAGTATTGGTGGCATCACATCGAATGCGGTAACTGTCGCGATTCAACCATTTCCTCCTCCGCAGAATCCACTGCCTTCGATAGCCGCGCTCTCGCCCGCTTCGTATCCAGCAGGAAGCTCATCCCTAACGCTCACGATCAACGGGAGCGGGTTCATCTCATCTTCGTCGGTCCTATTCAACGGGGTGCCCCACGCCTCGTCGTTTTACAACAGTGGAATGCTCTCCATTTCGTTGGGCGTCTCGGATCTAGCGTTGGCGGGAAATTATTCCGTGTCGGTGACCAATCCGCCGCCGGGCGGGGGAACCTCGAACGCCGTATCCTTTAGCGTTACACCCTCCGTGGAGGTCACCAACTTAGCGGGAGATTGGCAGGGGACATGGAGTGCCTCTTTGGGAGCTAGGGGAAATCTCACGGCCAATTTTTCCCAGTCAGGTACCGCGATCAGCGGTTCGATTTCTCTTGCGAACTGGTGCTTTTCATCGGGTGTGCTTTCGGGCACCATCAGTGGAAATCAAGTCAACTTGAACCTAACATTCGGTGCAGGGCAGAAGGTCTCGTTCAACGGAGCCACCAACCTGCAGGGCGCGGCCTTGACGGGACAATATACCGTCTTGAATGGGTCTTGTGTTGACGGTAGCACCGGTGGGCTGTCTTTCGGACGCTGACCCTCGCGTTTTACGAACCGTCAGCGATTCTTCGTTGACGTCGATGATGTGGGGTCCAAAGGCGTCTTCATTCTCCATATTCGCAAATGGAACTGTTGCTTATCGTCCACAGAAACCGACGGGCTTGCAATCCCATGATTAGGGGTTGCTCGGTTCCCCAGATTTTCTACCGGGAGAAAAAGTTGAAACGGTTTGCATCCAGGCAGACACGCCTATGCCGTAGGGCCCTCCGGCCAGGCGCCTGTCAAATTTAGCCGCCAGGGACTCTCCCGGCGACGGCTACGTGCCGTTGACAGCCTTGGTTGTTTAATAGCGGCAGCGTTCCGCTCTCCACCAGCGATCAACCGCCGCGCGGCCAGCAAAGCCCTGTAGAGACAGGGTGCGAAGGACCGTTCTCTTAAGGTCGCCGAGAAAGCGAGGCGCCAGACCTATCGGGATCAACAAGACTGAGCAGGCCAAATCGGAGCCATCCTGCACGAAAGGCCGGCAACCCGGGAGCAACAATTCACATCAAGGCTTCTTCGATCGGACTCGCTTGATAAATGCATCCCCACATTCGTCTTGTTGGGATGGCTCAACTTGCAGAACCGGACTTAGCCCGCTTGGTGCATGGCGAGTTTGGACGAGATTGACAACTGCGGATTATTCCTTGAGCAACGCCGGCACATGTTCTGCAGCGGCAAGCTCTCTATGCAGCAACCGGAGCACGCGAAGGTCAAGAGACCAAGATCTACGACGAGTCCTTCAGTCGTGTTTGTACTTCAAGAATGAATTCCGATGCGCCGTTGTAAAACCGCTTGCCATACTTATTAACGGTAAATCCGGAATAGGTCATATGGACTTCATGGCGCGCGCGCATGAGGCCGACATAGAACAAACGTCTCGGCTCACGCTTGCTATCCTTGGTCTTCGCAGCCCAGGATGGTATTCTGCCTTGCTCCATCCCCATCATGCAGACAACGTCAAATTCCAGGCCTTTGGCACTGTGGAGCGTGATGAGATTCAGATGGTCAGGTGAACCGCCCTGGCCGCCTAACCCTGCGACAGTCAATTCACGCAGCTTGCCCTCATTTCCGCAAACGCGCCGAAGATTTGCCAAGGCCACGCTTTCGTCGCGGAGGGTAGGCTCGCGCTTTATCGTGCCCTCCAGTAGGCTGCCGTATGCGTCGTTGAGCCAGGCGCCGGCACTCGACGGCTGTCGGTGGCCAAACAAGAAGCGGACAAGCGACAGCCTGTTTTTGTAAAGCTCGCTTTCGGTGCGAACGCTCGCGTTAAAGCCTTCCCATGTCCGAATAAGAGCCGATAGCCGCGGAGAACCTGTTTTCCATCCGCCCGCGCACCAAGCGGCACAGTCCTCAAGCCATCGGGTAAGCGGTGTCTTGGCATAAGGACCGCCTTTATCGACGCGTATGAATTTCATCCCTGCTGCCCGAACCGCTTCTTCAATTACATCGCCGTCATTCTTGTCGAGGTACAAAACGGCTATATCACCCAAATCCCTGCCATCCCGGCGTGCCAGAGCCGCGGGGATGATCTCGTTGCAGATCCGGGCCGCTTGCTGCTGCAATCCATCCGGACACTCATAGAAATCGATTGTGCCGGCGTGCCTCTGGCTTGACCTGTAACCGCGCGGCTCGCCAAGGGCGACTTCCGATGCATCGATGATTTTCTGGCCGCTTCGGTAATTGAATTGAAGGCGAACTGTTTCGACGCCTGGTTTCTCCGACAGACTGCTCAAGAGATCCGGGATGGCCCCTGCAAACCCGTATATGGATTGGTCAGGATCTCCGACCGCAAATAGCCGCATTCCACTCTTGAAGCATAACGACAAGACAATGTGGTGCAGCGGCAGCCCCAGGTCCTGATACTCGTCGACGACTAAAATGGGGAAACGCGCCTGCAGGCATTGTCTTACCCATACGTTTTCCTCGATCAGCCGGAGACCCAACAGCATCATATCGTCGAAATCGATCAGGCCCTTTTGATGGAGCCGTGATTCATATTTCTCGATCAGCTGCGCCAGATCACCGTCATCGCCGCGCCAGTTTGCCGCGGTGCGGTCGAGGTGCGTCCGGCGATACTTGTCGAAGCCTGTTCGCCAACCGTACGGCGGAGCATTCTCACCGTAAACTTCAGGGAACACTTCTTCGAAAATCCGGTCCTGCTCGCTCGGGACCGCTACGGCCAGACGTCCGCCGAGATCCAGACCGGCGAGGCGGCCATAGGGCATCACGACGTGCTTCAGGCAAAATGAATGTATTGTGCCGATGAATGCGTTTCTGCTTTCGCGAATACCTAATTGTTCCAGCCGTCTTCTGAGCTCGCCGGCGCATTCGCTACTGTATGTGATGCAAGCAATCCCTCGCGGAGGGCGCACGTCCTCGGTCAGCATGCGCGCCATCTTGATCGTGAGAGTTTTCGTCTTGCCGCTGCCGGGGCCGGCGAGGACGACGCAATGACCTTCGGATTGATAGGCCTGCCACTGCTCGGCATTGCCCCGCAGATCCTCTGCCGCAGACAGATAGGGAACGCGTAGGTTAGCTGCAGCGGCCGATGACATAGTCAAATGCCTCTTTGATGTATGCCGGGCAGGGATCTCCCTTCATCTTGGAAGCGAGGCGTTGAGCAAACCGCCCCTTTCCTATTTGCTCGATGTCCTTCAAAAATCGCTCGATTTCCAGCGTCGCAGGCTCTTTTTTCCATGCTTCCGCACGCTCCGCCGCCTTCTTGTATTCTGTCAACTCGGAAAGCGTGGAACACATGCTCTTGTGGCGGCCACATTTGAAAAGATCGACTTCTAGCGTGTGCTCATTGAGAAAAAGTCCAGATCCGCGGGCTGAGGCGATACGTTCTGGATTGTCCTTCCCAGCCAGCTTCTTCTTGGGGACGACAATCTCAGCGAGCTTGAGAATGCGAGCTTCTCCGAGATTTTTTCCGCCATCCTGCGGGTCGAAATCAGTCAGAACGGCGAAAGGCACGTTCAGGCATTCCGGCCCCAGCAACTTTACATATGGGACGAAGTTTGTGCCGGCAACGGAGCAAACGGTCACTCCGAGCTCGTCCAAATCATGTCCCAACAGCTTCGCTAGCGCCGGAATCAAGTACGTTTCCGCTTCGCCCTCGACCAAGATCACGCCTTTCGCGAAAAGCATTTCGCCACGGCTTACGTCGAGATATCGTTCGAGATCTTCGCGCTCCTCCTCCTCAAGTTCAAGGCTTGCCGTGGAGACGCCCTCGGAGCTGTCCTCTCCAGCGGCGGTCCGTAGCACCACGAGCGATTTCAAGGGCGACACGCTGACGATATGCGGCGAATGCGTCGTCATGAGGATCGACGTAGCGGCCCGCGGCTCCTCGCCCTCCCCTTCTTGGTGCACGCGGCGACGTAGGAAGTCTCTGTAGACGAGCCGCTGCAAGTGAGGATGGAGATGCGCTTCGGGCTCCTCAATGGCCAGGAACGTATGGTCCCGTTTGCCCTTCGTCACCAACTGTTCGAGCTCTAGTGCCTTCAAAGCCAGATACAGCAAATTCGCCGAACCGAGGCTGGCATCACCGACACCGCGTTTGCCGTCGTCGATGAAAAGTCGTAGCGCACGGATCAGCCGGTCGGGTTCAGTGGGCGAAAGTCCAAGCGACATATCGAGAGCGTGAGCCTCACCCACCATGTCCTCGATGCGCTCGGTGATTTCAGCGGCCAGCGCGGTCACTTCCGTCGTACCGGTCAGGGCCTCGGTAGCGTCCGAGATATTCTCGGCGATAGTCGCTAGTTCGGAACGGTCGATCCGCATCGAGACCTCATCGAGCAGCGGCCGCAACGGAGAGCGCCGCCAATTGGCAAGATCGCCTTCGGCATCCCGAAGCGCCGGCAGCAAATCGAGCGGAATACGGCGGCGGAACTCGCCGCCGATGCGGGTGTCCGATTTGTCGCCGCCATAGATGAAGAAGTCGTAGTTGGATTCCTTGACCTCTTCCTCGTCGACTACGTCTATCGGGCCGAATACATAGGTCAGTCGAGCCACCATCGGTTCCGTCGAAATGAGGAACTCTCCCAAGACCGCCAGAAATCTCTCATCGTCCTCAAAGTCCGCAAAATCGACGGCGATGCTGATCACATCGTCTTTGGTCAACGGTCGCGGCAATCCATCCCAGAAGTCTTCCTCTTTTAGATGGCGGGCCGTATCCGGAAGGGACGGGTCCATCAGTAGACGAAGTGCGAAAAGCAGGTTGGACTTACCGACCTTGTTTTCTCCAACGACCACGGCGTTCTCGCCGAGCCCAACGTCGAGCTTGTGAAAATTGCGGAAATTTTCGATTTGGATGCGAGCGATTCGCATTGTCCATCCTATTACCTGTACACAATCGAAGCTCCTCTACTCTTGGATCGCTCCGGACGGCCAGATCTTGCGCGTCGCTTATTACTGTACATGGGTCTATGCTTATGCGCGACTGAAAAACGACGCGCGCCATGTCTCCGGCATAAGATGTACGGCTTGCTCCAGCGGCGACGCGATCGTGAAAAGGCTCATCCGGAAATTCGATCCTGTCGAGCGAGACCACCGCCATATTCCGGAGCGATGGCCATGGAGTTGAGTTTTACGTACCGAGCAGAAACACCCTGCTATCCCTGAGGCTGAAGAAATAGTGGCCATACTGCCCGTGTGTCGCGGTCGAGCGTGT
>Ga0302324_100028771_pt1 | contig 10555 bp, 9 predicted proteins | sample Palsa_T0_1_FD_201949 | JGI IMG/M metagenome (GOLD analysis project Ga0302324, IMG submission 201949) | Peat permafrost microbial communities from Stordalen Mire near Abisko, Sweden - Palsa_T0_1 | ecosystem: Environmental > Terrestrial > Soil > Palsa > Peat permafrost | place: Sweden: Abisko... | reverse complement strand
TCCCCTTTCCACATGACCCCCGAGAATCTCTTGCTCTTTCAGAGTCTGATCGCTGCACGATCAATCCGCTACCTGCATGGATATCCAAGCGCGATTGACACATTGGCGCGGAGCGTCATCGCAGCCCGCGACCCACACAAGGTTTCCGCCTTGATCAAAGCTGTCTTGCTCATTTCGCAACCAGTGACGCAGGATCAGCGTCAGGCCATTGCCGAAGCGTTTCCGTCGGCTCGGATCGTTGTTCAGTACGGGCTCACCGAGCGAACTGCGTTCGCTCTAGAGCGAACGGACGAGCCAGGCGTCTATGACGTGAATCCTATGTACTCAACTGTCGAAATCCTCGATGACAATGACGGGCCTGTCGCAGCGGGACAACGAGGAAGGATCATCGGCACGAGCCACATCAACACTGCCGCACCGATTATTCGATATGACTCCGGCGATACGGCCACAGTGATCTCCATTGACGGCGAGTGGCCATCGTGTCGCTATGTTCTGGCCGATATTCAGCCGAGGCGAGAAGATTCATCCGTCGTCGGTCGCGATGGGCGTCAGGCACATGTTGTTGCGCTGAATTTGCACAGCACTGAGTTTTCCAAAGTCGCTGAATATCAGTTCGTTCAGATGGCACCGGGGGTAGTTAAGTTGCTGCTCGTACCAACTGAACGTTCGGCAGCCGCCGTCATGCCCGCTGTGGCTAAGCAGTTCGCTTCAAAGCTAGGTAATGCATTTGAGCTCAGCTTTGAAGTTCGCGATGAAGTGATCATGCCGAAGAGCGGCAAACGTCGACTCGTTATTGGCAAAGGCGAACTAACTGATAAATAGGTCGGTATATGTATCAGCCATGTTGGCACGTGGGTACCGAATGTAGCACCTCGGCCAGGTGCGCGCAGCCAGGAATCGACGAACCTGCGCGCTTTCGGCTCCTGCACCACGCCCAGGAGGTGGTCACCGACGGCACCTCCTACCGCATGCGCCAAGCCAGAGCCAAGAAAGGAACCACACCGAAAAGAACTAACCAGCCCGAGGGGTGGGGACTTTTACCTGGCCACCAGTGGGGACCGCAACTTGGCCGTTGACACCTGGTCCTAAGTTGGCGACTCGCCAAGCGGAACCGTCGACGAAACGAACTGCAATGCACTATCGTGTGGCAAATGGGTGATCCAGCAGCTTCCGCCGATGGTGTTCCCCCGCTGACGGAACAAACGGAGTTCTGGAACGAGTGGAACTTGTCGCATTTGGCCTCGGCCGAACGTGACTCTTTCCAACTCCAGCAGCGAGGCGTCGCTCATGCGGCGGCGGGCGGCGCGGCGGCGGGCCTGGAGGATGGACGACCTCTTCGCATCCTGGACTTTGGCTGCGGCACCGGTTGGCTCGGCGCCTCACTGACCTCTTTTGGTGATGTGACCGGTATCGACCTTTCCACAGCCGCGATTGAGCACGGCCGGCAAGAGTTCCCCGACATGCATCTAATCGCCGGGAGCTTCACGGATGATCTCTTGTCCGGGCCATTCGATTTGATCATAAGCTCCGACGTAATCGCACACGTCTCTGATCACCAGGCGTACATCAGGCGCGTCGCCGGCTTGCTGCGTCCCGGTGGAGTCTTCCTTTTGATGACTCAGAACGGATTTGTGTGGCGCCGGTCGAGCCAGCTGAGGCCGCAAGGCCACGGACAGATCAGAAACTGGCCGTCACTAAAAGCCCTTCGGGCGATGCTTAAGGGCAATGGCTTCCAAATACTGCGTATTGGATCCATTCAGCCGGCAGGGGACCGCGGAATCTTGCGCGTGCTCAACAGTCGCTCGCTCAGGGGCGTTTTCAAGCTCCTTGGCCTCGGCGCATTCTGGTGCACGCTCCTGGAGCGGCTCCGCGTCGGGCGAGACTTGACGATAGAGGCGCGCCGTCGCTAATCTCCCGCGCCGCCGCGGCGAAACGTGCCCGTGAAAAATTCGCCGACAAACTTCGGCCGCCGGGATCCCGGCAGACATGGGCGTGGTGACGATGAAGTACAAAGGCGGCCATCTGCCGAAGTTCACCTTGCCCCCGCGGCGGAGATCAAGAAGATCGCCAAGGCCAGGCCGGGCGAATATGACCTGCCCTTTCGACCTGAAGCCTGTCTAGGCTGGCCGAGTTTCTGGTCGCCGAGGGGTGGTCGACGACATCAGCCACGAGGGGCTGCGGGTGCTGCCCCGCGAGGAGGGCGTCACCTTTCAGCGCCTGAAAACGTGGAAGACCTCCAAAGACCCGCGGTACGCGGAGAAGAAGGCCAGGGTCGAGCGCCTATACGCGATCGCCGACCGTGAGGTGACCCCGGGCGCCGACGACGCCGGGATCGTATTTAGCGCCCGCGTTCATTCGCGGCCGTGACCACGGCTTACGGCCTGACGAGGGAGTTCACGCATGAGCCCGGCGCACGTTCCCAGCCCCCCGATGATTGTGGATTCCAGACCGGCGGGCAGGTCAGTCGCGACGGAAGACGAGCAGTTCGGTGGTGCCCGGAGGCGGAGGCAGCGGCGCGAAGTAAGAGCCGCTCAGCGTGAGGCCTCGCCGCTGCAGGTAGTCGATCGTCCACGACCGCGAGACCGGGCGGTAGATCGAACCCTGCTGGGTCCATACCTCAAGGATCTTGTCGTCCAGGCAGTCCTCGGTGACGAGGTCGAACGCGATCGCGCCGCCCGGGCGGACCACCCTGACCATCTCGTCGAGATAGCCGACCGTGACGTAGAACTCTAGGTAGACGAACGTCTTCTGCGCGTGGACGAGGTCGACCGAAGCGGAGGGGGTCTGTGACAGCGTGCGGCCGTCGCAGTCCCGGATCACCGCGTTGGGCAGCTTGCGCAGATGAGGCAGCCAGTCCTTGGCCGTCTCGTAAATCTCGTAGGAGTCGGGATGCAGGGCCGCGATGACCTCTTCGGAGTAGCGCCCGGTTCCCGCCCCGATCTCGCAGACAGTCTTGCACTTGTCGTGCAGGTCAGCGAGCTCGAGCATGGCCTTGACCGTGTTGGGCGTCGTGCCCGGCTCGGCGAACGTCCGGTCGATGTAGGCGCCGACGGACAGGCCAGCCTTTTCGGCCGCCGCGATGGTCTCTCGGGCCGAGATAAAACCCCGGATCGCCGGGTCCCGTGAACCGTCAGGCACAAGTCGCACATGTAGCGGCCGCAGCGCGTCATTCAGCGGCTTGGCCAGCGTGGCTCGAACCGACAAGGTAACTCACATCCTTATTACGTAGTTTCACAGCACGCCGGGGCACGCGAAACGCACGAGCGACGGCGCGAAGATCGCGTCCGGCAGAACTTGCATCCCTCCCCGGTAGGTGATGTGTGTCGGGTCTGACGACGGGACATTACATCTGCCGCCTATGTGACCTAGGGCAGGCCCGCTTTGATACATCTAAGACAGGATTGTGCGGGGATCGGCCTGTGTCCGCCATGGCGGCGCCGACCGCCCTAAAGATCCTTAACGGTGGGGATTACAAAGGGTGCGAGGTCCAGGCCGGTGCTGGCGAGGAACCCGTCGAGGAGGGCGGGCCGGTATTGCATCCGTTTCAGCTGGTTTTCACCAGGGCGGTCAGCTTGGCGAGGCCGCCTGTGCGGGCAGGTCTGCCAGGACCGTGGCGCCGCGCAGGGCGGCAAATGGCGCACCTGCCCGCTCTGGCAGCAGACAGCACAGCCGCTGAGCGCGTTGCTTCCCCCGGCAGGCCCGACACCCGCGCCACGGGCACCGGTGTTCACCGCCCACGGGAGCCGCTTGGCATCCGGACCCCCGTGATCGGCTGGATCGCATCATCCGTGATCCGCTGCGGCACCGGCCGAGCCATGTTGTACTCCCGGATCAATGGCTCCGGATCAGCCCCGACAGCCCGGGCGATGATGCGGATGTACCCCCGGGCATAAGAGTCGCCGCCACACGCTGAGTAATCATCACCCTCCATGTCGGTGATGATCGTTTCCCTGACGCGGGCCCGATCGCTGAGACAGCTCACGGTCAGACCCGCCTGACGTCGCGCGTCCGCGAGCGCTTCGCCAATGCTCACGCCGTCCCTCCCGGCGGGACCAGGCGGAGCATATGGCGCTCGCCGTTGGCGGAGACCCCGGAAGCGGGCGATCACGGCGGGTACGCTCCGCACGATCGTGACTACTGTCGAGCGCGCGAACACGGTGAGCACCGCCAGGTAGACCAGGCCGAACACCAGGGCATCGACGGTCAACAGGGCGACCGCGAGAAACAGCCCGCGAGTATCGGAGCGCAGTACGTCGTGTTCCAGCCACCACGTCACCACAGTTGCGACGACCAGGCTCGGTATCGGCGTCGCCAGAACTCTCAGGACTTTGCGAACCGGTACGGTCACCACCAGCTGTGCCACACCGAGCATGACGGTGGCGGTGACCAGCGAGGTCACGGAGATGTACAGCGAGGCGCCCACGAACCCGAACGGCCGGATCAGAATCAGCAGGAAGCCCACGCCGAGGAACAGGTCGGCGAGGGTGTACCAGTTCATCAGACGGGTCCTCTTTTGAGCCTTGACCGCGTCCTGCACGACGATAGTGATTGCGGATCCGATGTTCAGCCCGGACATGGCCACCAGGGCGACGCCCGCGCCGCGCCACGGCTCACCGAACAGGACCACGACGGCCGGCTCACCCACGGCGATCATCAGGCCCGTGCCGGCTGCCGCGCCGACCATGGACCAGTGCAGCGCGCGCAGGTATGCGGCGGCGAAGCGTTCACGTTCGCCCGCGATGCGGGAGAACGCGGGGAACAATGTGGTCGCTCCGACCTCCATAATGCCTGCTTGGGGAATTCGCGCGATTCGTTGCCCGTACCGGAAGAAGCCCAGGGCGCCGGTGCTCAGGACACGGCCCACCACGATTGACTCGACGGCGGTGCGGAGCCGAAAGCCGATCATCGCGGTGACGAGCGGAAAGCCGAATCGCGCCAGCTCGCGCCACATCGCGACCGAGGCACGGCCTCGGCCGGGCCGCCAGGATGTGATCATCCAGAGAGAGACCACCCAGGCGATGTAGGAGGCGTACGTGCCGGCCACCATGGACCACACGCCCCAGCCGAGCGCGGCCAGGCCTACGGACACCACCGCGTAACTGACAGTGATGACCGGCCCCACGATCAGCCGTCGTTTGACGCTGAACTCGCGTTGCAGAACCGACTCCGGGACGTTCGTCAGCGAGTGGATGAGCAGGACGCCCGCGGTCGCGGCGGCGACTAGGCCGGCAGCGCGGCTGTTGAAGATGATGCCGATCACGGGTGCTGCCGCGAGGCTGGCCAGGCTTGCGGCAGCGCCGACTATCAAGGTGACCCAGAACACTGTCTCGTCGGCGTCGGCCAGGTCGCCCTGGCGTTGCACTAGGCCGGCTCGCAGTCCGCCTTCGACGAAATTGGTGAACAGCATGGTCAGCACGGTGCCGGCGGTGAATATGCCAATGTCCGTCGGAGTCAGCAGGCGTGCCAGGATGATCGTCTGCACGAAGGACACGAACTCGCCGAAGATCTGCGCCAGCGCCGACGCACGGGCCACGCGACCGACGGAGCCGGACAACGCCCCGTGGGTCGTGGACAGAGTGCCAGTGGACGACGCCTTTGCTGTCACGTGGGCAGGTCCGTTCCGGCCGTGGCCCCCTCGTCTGCGGTCGGGAGCCGCACGGGATCGGCCGCGGGCGGGAGGTGGTCGTGGGTCGACGCGATCGGGGCTGTCGCGGGTGCCTCGGTCAAGGTGGCGACGCGGTCCATTGCCGCCCGGCTGGCATCGATCTGCATCCGCGCCCGGGCACGTAGCGGCTCCTGCACGACCGGGGCAGCCAGCCACGCCCGGTCGATCGCTATGGCCAGCGTCTGGTCCAGGCAGGGATCGTCGAGGCGGACCAGGGTCAGGCCCTGGCCGAACATCGCACCGAGCCCGAGGAACTTGTCGTCGTAGTAGGCCGTGGACGTCAGCGCCACCACGGGGATGCCCTGGGAGAGCGCGAAGACGGCGAGATGGTAGGCACCGGTCACGACAACCCGGCAACGCCCTACTCGACGGGCGATCTCGATCGGGTGCACATACCGGGGCAGGGGGGCGATCACGTTGGCGCAGCCGCGAACGAGCGGTAGGGTTGAGCGCCGATCCTGGGAGCGGTACTCGGCGATGATCAACGGGACGAGCGCTGCTGTGCGCTCGGCTGCTGCGGAACGCACCGTGCGGCCGATCAGGTCGGCCACTCCGGCCGACACCGGTGCGTATCCGGCGACTCGCAAGCAGAATCCGATATCGGAGCCGATCTCGTCGGTGCGCGCGTCGTAGGCCAACTCGATCGCGTCGTCCCCGGTGACCAGCACGCGCTCGGCGGCCACCCCCGCCCGGTCGAGGATCTGCGGGCCCCGGCGACCTTCCCGCAGGGCGATCAGACCGACCTTCGGCAGGACCTGAGCTGCCCTGGCCTGCAGCCTGGGGTCGTCCAGCGGGCCCAGTCCCTGCCCGACGAGCGCCACCGGGACGCCCGCGTCGCAGGCGTGTTCCACCAGGTTGAGCACCCGCACGGTCTGGGTCCGGTCGGCGTCCGTGAGGTACCCGCCGCCGAGGGCCACCACTAGCGAGGACTGCGCCGCGGCGGCTGCGCTCCCCGGATGCAAGGGGCCTGTCGGCAGTGGCGCGGTTTCGCTGGCGGGGATGTCGGCCGGCGCGGGGCGTTGTAGTGCCAACCGCAGCAGCTTGCGGCGGCCGGCCCGCAGGCGGTCCGGCAACTGCTTGCGTCGCACGCGTAGGCGCAGTCGGGCCAGGGCGACAGGTCCCACCACCCGAGGGCCGAGGTGTCCGGCCAGGCGCTCGAGCCGCGTGGGTGGCGCCCACGGGTCCTCGTCGAAGACCGAGATTCCTTCGGCGCGAGGGAAATAGGCACGAAGTTGGCATGGGGAGTCGGTAAGCACGGCGATTCGCGCGTCGGGCCACCGCTGGTGCATCCGGTCGAGGGTGACGGCGAGCATGGCCAGGTCGCCGTTGTTGCGCAACCAGTACTCGCTGTTCTCGACGAGAATGCGCAGCGGCCGGGTGGCCTGCCTGGGGCGTTGCCGCGGTGCCTCGTGCTCACTCATGCGACGCCCTAGCCTGCTTGTCTCGGAGAGGAGCGGCCTCAGCCACGCGATCGTCGGCTCGGACGCTGTCGTCACGGCCTCGATGCGCATCACGTCGGCCTCGCTCGCTTCGACGCTGGCCCGCACGGCGATCCGGGATCACGACGGGCACGGAGCCCTCCCTGAATACCAATCACGTCGACGACACCGTGCTCGTCGACTTACCAATGGGTGATCGGGCACACGGCTACCACGATCGCGTCACCGGCTCCCGGGCGTCGTGCCTAGTCCGATTGTTAAGATGACTCGCCAACCCCAGTCGGTGATACCGCGACCGTCCCTTGTTTTCGACGATCTAAGGCGCCAGTCCTGATCGATCCGGTGTCGGTGACGGTCAGCGGGGGGCGGGACAAGTCGTCAGTGTCTGCGTCGTGACGTCATCCCACGCACTGCTATAGGTAAGCTCAAGAGCACTATCATCGAGCCGGGCAACTTCGTCGCACCTCTACGCCCTGAGAGAGCGAGGGGCCTCGGTGGCCAGTGCGGATCGCCAGCTGTACACGTCGCGGCGAGGATTCCTCCTCGCCGGGACCGCGGTCATGGCCGCCGGGGCGTGCACAAGGGCGGGCGTGCGTCAGCAGAACCCGAAGAACGTCCCCGCGGCCGCCCAGGCGTCGCGGGAGTTGACGTTCCCGCGGACCGCGACCTATTACCTCGACCAGGACAGCTTGCCCCCCGTCGCCACATTGGCCCGGTACGACCTGGTGGTCATCAACAACGAGTGGCCGCACCGTGTTCCGCCCGACTACTTCGTTCAGCTCCGCGCGGCCAACCCTCGCTTGCGGCTGCTCGCGTATGTCGACCTGGTCGACTCGATGTCCCAGCTCGGCACCGCCCAGAACTGGCCGAACAGCTACGCCCTGTGGCAGTTCCAGACCCCGTCGTCGAGCCGCTTCCCCCACGCCTGGCTGGCCCACACCGCCGCGGGCGTCCCGGTGCACGAGTACCAGGACAGCGTGATGACCAACCTCACCGACGTCTGTCCCCGGGTCGCTGGGCAGCGCTTCGTCGAGTATGCGGCCGACTGGGTGGTCGGACGGGTCTGGTCGGCGGGGATCTGGGACGGCATCTTTCTGGACGTCTGGGGCGACACCCTGTGGTCTGTCGACCAGAACGGGTGGGACATCACCGGTACCGGCCATGACGTGCCCAACGCCAAGATCTACGGGCCGGGCAACCCGCTGGACCGCGGGCTGACCAGCGGCGAACGCACCATGCGGTCCCGGATGCCGGACGCGATCCTGGTCGCCAATGGCACCCGCACTCTGCATGACGGCCTCTTGGACGGGCTGGCCTGGGAGAGTTTCGCCGACCCCCTGGCCGACCGGGATCCGAGCACCGACCTCACCGGATACGTGGCCACAGATGCCGCAGGGGCACATCGCAGCCCCGGAGTAAGCCTGACCATCTCCAGCAGGCGGGTGCCGGCCGGGTCGGCAGACGACTACCGGCGGGCCCGATTCGCCATGGCGGCGACCCTGATGCAAGACGGGTTCTGGGCCCCCACGGACGACGGTTACGGCCGGCCGCTGTACTACGACGAGATGGATGGTGCAGGCCTAGGCCGCGGGTATCTCGGCCGCGCCCTGGAGCCCGACCCGCCCCTATCGGCCATTACCACGGCCAAAGATGGCGGCACCGGAAGCCCCGCCCCGCACGTGTATCGGCGGGACTTCGAGCACGGCATCGCCCTGGTCAACGTCGGCGACACTGCCCAACAGGTCGCGCTCCGTCGCACGTACCGGCACCTGTCCGGCATCACCGATCGGCTGGTGAACAACGGCACCGCCGTCGATCGCGTCACCATCCCGGCCCAGGACGGCGTTATCCTGCTCGATCTTTAATCCCGTACTTGGGTGATGAGCTGGCCCACGCGGGCCGTGGGTGGCTCGGGATTCCGCCGAGCGGTGTGATGGGCGGTGCGCTACCGGTCCCGTCCCAGCGCCGGCCTCGGTAAGACCGGGCGCTTCATACCGCGTGCATGGTGATCGTCCGGTAGAAGTCCAGGAGCCGCTGTGTGTAGTTCGTCACATTCAGAGATTCGGCGGTGGCGCGAGCTCCCCGCCCCAGGGACGCGCGCAGTGCGGGCTCGGCGACCATCTGGGCGAGCGCCGCAGTCAACGCGCCCCGGTTCCCCACCTCGACCAGCAGTCCCTCCCGACCGTGCCGGATCACGTCAGGAATCCCCCCGACGGGGGTGGCGATGACCGGCAGGCCGTAGGCCATCGCCTCGAGGATCGCCATGGGGACGCCTTCCTGGTGCGATGGCAGGACCAAGACGTCGCTGGTGGCCAGCAGGTGGTTGCGTTGCTCATGATCCAGCCAGGTGTGCACCACCACATCGGGGCCGACGTCGGCGGCACGCCGCCGCAATTCCTCGACCCGTCCGTCCCCGGCGAACACGATGCGGGCTGTCGCCCGAGACGAAATCGGCAACGCCCGATAAGCGTCCAAGAGCTCGAACGCCCCCTTCTGGTCATCGATGCGGCCTAGAAAGAGAAACTGCACACTGTCGTGACGGCTCCGATCGGGCACCGGGCTCGTCGGGTTCGTGGGATTGACCATGATCTGGATGCGGTCGCGGCGCAACGCGAGCTCGCTAGCGTAGAATTCCTGCCACTGAGTGGACAGGACCACAAAACCGTGCGACCGACGGAAGATCCCGGCCACCCGGCCCTGAATCGGTCTCGGCAGGTTCGAGAAGAAGCTGTCGAAGCCGCCGCCGTGGGCGTGCAGGACGAGCCAGTCGGACGTCCGCAGCACCATCAGGCAGACGATGCACTTACGGAGTGTGCTTCCACGCGAGGCGAAGTGCACGTGAAAGATACACGGGCTCTTGTCGCGGAGAATGCTATGGATGCGCCAGAGGGCGGCACCGTAGACCCGCAAACGGCGCAACATGCCGCCGTCTTCCATGGTCGCGATGTGCTCCACCTGGACGTGATGAGAGACGGATTCAATGATCAGTCTCTCGACCGCCGATACGCCGCCGCGGACCGCGAGCCCCGGACCCACATGGACGATCTTGGGAAGATTAGGTGATGATGTTGCCATGAGGTGTCCTCAGCCTGGGTTGGAAGCCTCGGTGCGGGTGGCCTGAAACCGCCGTTCGGCGAATCGGCCCGCGGCCCAGGATGCCGGCTGCGGTCCCGCACACGTTTCGGACCGGGATCGCTTCACGGGCCGGGTACGTCACAGACACAAGAGCGGCGGGACGGTGCTCTGATACCGATGAGCCGATTTCTGTCGCCGGGTTCTGTCGCCGGGTTCTGCCACCCGGGGTCAGGGTGTGTGACGGCGCGGGTCCGGCGGCCCGATCGCGCCAGGCGCGGATGAAGCCGACCCGCAAGCCCATGGCCGACGATCGCCGGGAGGTAACCCACCGGAGCGGAGCCACCGCTCCTTCATCACATGCGCGATGACTTGC
>Ga0302324_100028770_pt1 | contig 10555 bp, 3 predicted proteins | sample Palsa_T0_1_FD_201949 | JGI IMG/M metagenome (GOLD analysis project Ga0302324, IMG submission 201949) | Peat permafrost microbial communities from Stordalen Mire near Abisko, Sweden - Palsa_T0_1 | ecosystem: Environmental > Terrestrial > Soil > Palsa > Peat permafrost | place: Sweden: Abisko... | reverse complement strand
CGCGCTCCGGATGCCCATGCGCGTCGTCTGCCCAGCCTGGAACGCCTGATCGTTCCGGCGACCAATTTCGCCGAGGCTCAGTTTCATGGCGAAGGCAACGCCGTCGCGCAACAACTGGAGCTCTACGACAATCCCCAATTGTTCTACAAGCCGGCCTCAGCCCAGGGCGCGTGGCTGGAAATGCACTTTACTGTCACCAATAAAGAACCGGTGCGCCTCCTGCTCAACGTGACCAAGGCCCCGGACTACGGCGCCTACCAGGCCTCGCTCAACGGCGTGAAGCTGGGCGGACCGCTGGATTTCTACGACGCCAAAATTGTCAGCGGGGAATCCCATCTGCTGGATTTTTGGCCGGCGCCGGGCGATTACACCTTGCGCCTGGAATGCACGGGCAAAAACATCGCCTCCAGCGGTTACTTCTGCGGGGTGGAGTCGCTGCGGTTGCGCGGACGCCGCCCCCGGGTCACCGCCATGGCGCATGACAAGGAGAAGGATTGGCGCAAGGATCCCAAGCTCTACGGCGATGAGTGAGGAAGTAACGTAGCCGCCGACGTAAGGAGGCGGACCCGCCAACTGTTGACGAACGATCCGCCTCCTTACCTCGGCGGCTACAAAGAACGATCGCTCCAAATGCCGGCATGCAAGTCATGGCTAAAGAGAAATTCGCGGGCGCAAAATCTGCTCTTGACTTCGCGGGCAATCGAGTCCAGTCTCGCCCGCCAGTGGTGTATATGTGGCCATTTATCCTGAACGCAAACAGGAATGGGAAATCGCAGAGGCGCGTCCTGGCCTTCACCTTGATCGAACTGCTGGTGGTTATCGCCATCATCGCGATTCTGGCGGCGATGCTGTTGCCGGCGCTGGCTCGGGCCAAGTATCAGGGGCAACGAACCTCCTGCATCAATAATGTCCGGCAGCAGTATTTATCCCAGCTCATGTACGCCGGGGACAACCGTCAGAAATTCCCCACCCACATTGACGCCACGCCCGATTATCAGCGGACTCCAGCCGATCCCCCAAAGCAAAGCATTGTCGATGTGATGCTGAACGCCTATGTGCCCAATCCCTGGATTACCATTTGTCCGATCACCAGCGCCAACTTCGGCCAGCAGTGGCCGAATTACGCCAACCCAGCCTCCCAGGACGGCGTCGGCAGTGGTTACGGCGGTTGGACTTCCGGCGCGGAATACGTTTATACGACTTACATGTGGCTGGCCAATTTCACACCCACGCCGACTTACCTCGATGCGGCCGGCGTTTCCAACGCGAACCCGAACCTGAACGAACCGGCCTGGCCGGACAAGGCAACCGATTGTGACTCTCGCCGCGCTTTTATCACCCACCGCGTCAGCGCGACCCCTGGTTCCGCTTTTTGGGATGTCGGGCACAACGGAGGTTGGAACGAGACGTCGTTGGCGGACACGGGCAGGGGGTTTTCGTTGTGGTCGAAAAGCAACGATCAGCCCGTGGGCATGGCCGACGGCAGCACCATCGTGCGGCAGAAATCGCTGTTGATACCTCGTGCCATCAATAATGCTGATTCTTCTTACCCCGACACCACTTATTTTTACTGAACGGCGTTGTCCTGCACACGCTTAAGGCCGTCGGAGGCTTGGGTGAGTTACGGGTGGTAGGGACGGCTCGCCGAGCCGTCCGCAGGTGGTCCTTGCCGGGGCGGTCGCCTCGGCGAGGCGACCCTACCAGCCCCCTTCAGATGGAAAAAGGGAGTGACAAACACGGCTGGCAGGTGAATACTATAGGGGAAACCAGCGTCTTTGCAGATGCGGCCATGATTTCGTTGACCACTCCACCAAGCTGGAAAGAAGGCGGCTTTTGGCGTGACGGATACATTTTCTCCGTCTCCAAAGGCGCGTGGGGTTGCGTACTTATGGCGGCGGCCTTGGCCTGTCCGCTCGCCGCCTCGGCCGCTGGTGAAACGGTGTCCTACAACAACGACATCGGCCCCATCCTCTCCGAACATTGCTTTCATTGCCACGGACCGGATTCCGCCGCGCGCAAGCCCAAGAAGAATCCCTTGCGGTTGGATCGCGCGGATTTCGCCTACCAGTCGCGCGATGACGGCAAACCGGTCATCATCAAAGGCGATCCCGGCGCCTCCGAATTGGTCCGGCGCATCAGCGCGACCGACGATGACGTGATGCCGCCGGCATCGGAGCACAATGCCTTGAACGCCGGCGAAATCGCCCTGATCCGGCAATGGATCGCGCAAGGCGGGAAATACGAGAAACATTGGTCGCTGATCCCGCCGGCCAAACCCGCCGTGCCGGCGGATGGGGCAGGCTGGGCGCGCAATCCGGTGGACCATTTCGTGGCGCGCAAACTGGCGCAGAACGGCCTGGCGCCCAATCCTCAGGAACAAAGAGCCCGTCTTTTCCGCCGGCTGAGTTTTGATTTGACAGGTTTGCCGCCCAGCCCGAGTGAGGCAGAGGCCTTCGCCCGCTCCGGCTCGGACCGGGCCTACGAAAAGGCCGTGGACCGCATGCTGGCCAGCGACGCCTGCGCCGAGCAGTTCACGCGCCAGTGGCTGGATGCGGTCCGCTACGCCGACACCCAGGGAATTCATTTGGATTACGCGCGCAGCATCTGGCCGTATCGCGATTGGGTCATCGCCGCCTACAAGGCCAACATGCCCTTCGATCAGTTTACCATCGAACAAATTGCCGGCGATATGCTGCCCGGCGCGACGGAAAACCAGAAGATCGCCTCCGGCTATAATCGGCTGTTGGAAACGACCAGCGAGGGCGGGGCCATCCCGGAGGAGTACGCGGCCGTGTACGCCAAGGACCGCGTTGATACGACAACGGCGGTCTGGCTCGGATTGACCGCCGGTTGCGCGACTTGCCACGACCACAAGTTCGACCCGATCACGACAAGGGATTTCTACGCATTGACTGCGTTCTTCCGCAACAACACCAGTTCCATTTTGGACGGCCCCAACGGCAACAACGCGCCCACGCTGTTTCTTCCCGCCCAGCCGGACGTCGCGCGTTGGGGCAAGTTGGAAAAAGCCATCCCCAAAACAAAACAAGCCATCGCCGCGCGCAAGGACGAAGCGGAACTCGCGTTCCTGAAATGGCTGATCCGGCAGAACACCAATCCCACTACCCAGCCCATCAGCACTTCGCCGGTGCTCAATTTGCCATTGACAGAAAGCAACGGGCCCTACGCCGGCGACGCCCTGGGCAAGCGAATTCAATGGGCGGGCGGCGGCGCCAAAAAGGCGGGCCCCTTCGGCCCCGCGCCATTGGTGACCGGGGGCGGCGCCGTCGTGGAAAAGGCCGCGCCCGTCCTGACGCGCAACGGCCAGGCCAGCTATGGCGCCTTGATCTATTTGGAGGACAAGGCCAGCGGCGCGGTTTTCTCGCGCATGAACGCCGCCACCAATTATCGCGGATGGGATTTATTCCTGTCCGAAGGACGTCCCACGGTGCATATTGTCGATCAATATCCGGATAAAGCCCTGAAAATCACCGCTAACGATGAGCTTTCCTCCGGCCGCTGGCACCATGTGATGGCGGTCTTTGACGGCCAGCGCAAGGGAGCGGACGCCCTGGCTTTGTACGTGGACGGACTCAAGGCTGAGGTGGAGGTCAACAATAACAATCTCGGCTCCAACATCTTTGCCGATGTCCCTTTCCGGCTGGGCGCCCGCACCGACGGGGCCGGCCCTTCCGACGTTCTTTCCGGCAGCAACGTTTTCCTGCAGGACGTGCGTTTTTATGACAAAGCTCTGACGCCGCGAGAAGTCGCCCGACTGGCGCTGGCCGGTCTGGCGCGCAGCCCGTCCAAGGCCAAGCCCGCGGAGATCAAGGATGCCTATCTGGCCGGTTATGATGGTCCGAGCCAGAGGCTGGCGGCTGAATTGGCAAAGCTTGAGGATGAGGAAAAAGAGGTGCGCAAACGCGGAGCCACCACTCTGGTCATGCAGGAAAAAACGGATACCAAGCCGAGCGCCAATGTCCTTTTGCGTGGCAATTATACCACCAAGGGCGAGGAAGTCGCCGCCGCGACGCCTGGGGTGCTGCCCCCCATGGCCGCGGATGCGCCCCGCAACCGCCTCGGTCTGGCGCGCTGGATAGTCTCACGCCAGAACCCGCTGGTCGCGCGCGTGACGGTCAACCGTTTGTGGGCGCAGTTGTTCGGCACCGGCATTGTGGAGACCACCGAGGATCTCGGTGTCATGGGCGCCCGGCCCAGCGACCAGGAGTTGTTGGATTGGCTGGCGGTGGAGTTCATGGACTCCGGCTGGAATTTCCGGCAGATTGTCAAGACGATGGTCATGAGCGCGACTTACCGGCAATCCGAAGCGGTGTCGCGGGAGAAATTGGAAAAGGACCCGCAAAACAAATGGCTCTCGCGCGGACCGCGCGCGCGTTTGGACGCGGAAGAAATCCGTGATCAGGCCCTGGCCGCTTCCGGTCTGCTGGTGGCGAAGGTAGGCGGGCCTCCGGTCAAGCCTTATCAGCCTGAAAACGTTTGGGAAGCCGTGGCGATGAAAGAATCCGACACGCGCGTCTACAAGCAGGACACCGGCCCGGCGCTCTACCGGCGCTCACTCTACACCTATTGGAAGAGGACCGCGCCGCCGCCCAATATGGAAATCCTCAACGCGCCCAGCCGCGAAACTTTCTGCACGCGGCGCGAGCGGACCGACACCCCCTTGCAGGCCCTGGTCACCCTCAACGACACGCAATTTGTCGAAGCCGCGCGCCATCTGGCCGCTCGCGCCATCCACTCCTCCGCCCACTTCGACTCGCGGCTGGACTACATCACCGAGTCGCTGCTGGCACGAACGCTGGCTCCCGAGGAACGAGGCCTCATGCGCCAGATGGAACAGGATTTCCGCACAGGCTACCAGGCCGCTCCGTCGGACGCCCAGGCGCTGCTGGCGGTCGGAGAATCCAAGACAGACCCAAAAATTCCGCCCGCCGAATTGGCGGCCTGGACGCTGGTGGCCAGCGAGATTCTCAATCTGGACGAAACCCTCACCAAATGAAAGCCGCGCCATGAACATTGATCCGCTTTGGACACCCATTCTGCACGACCTCAACGCCACGCTGACGCGCCGGCAGTTTTTCCGCCGGGGCGCCACCGGCCTGGGCGTGGCCGCCCTTTCGTCGTTGCTGGTCCCGCGCGTCTTCGGGGCTTCGGACAGCGGCGCGGCGCTGGCGAACAAACTCTGGCGCATCGCGCCCAAAGCCAAACGGGCCATTTATATCTCGCTCATCGGCGCGCCCTCGCAATTGGATACTTTCGATTACAAGGCCGGGTTGACGGCCCGCTTCAAGGAGGACCTTAAAGACTGGCTCAAAAATCAAGGCGAGCGGCTCACGGGCATGACGGCCGGGCAGCAAACATTTCCCCTGGCGCCCTCCATTTTCAAATTCGCGCAGTACGGTCCGGGCGGCGCGTGGATCAGCGAACTACTGCCCTGGCACGCCAAAATGGCGGGCGATCTCTGCTTTATTCGCTCGATGCACACCGACGCCATCAATCACGAGCCGGCCAACCAATTGTCCTATACGGGGTCGATGATCATGGGCAAGGCCTCCATGGGCTCGTGGGTCGCCTACGGGCTTGGCTCGCTCAATGAAGATTTGCCGACCTTCGTCGTCCTGCACGCCTCGCATTCCAGCCCGTATTCCAATGTGCAAGCCATCTCGGCGCGGCTCTGGGGCTCGGGTTTCCTGCCCGGCAAATACGCCGGCGTGGCCTTGCGCGCCAAGGGCGACGCGGTCCTCTACCTGAAGGATGCGCCGGGCATCTCGCGCGAGATGCGCCACAAAATGATTGACGGACTGAGCGCGCTCAACGAGCGTTCCTACGCGGCCATAGGCGATCCGGAGATTCAGACCCGCACCCAACAATTTGAAATGGCTTTCCGCATGCAGGCCAGCGTGCCGGATTTGACCGATCTGTCCGGCGAATCGGACAAGACTTACGAACTCTACGGCGCGGATTCCAAGGATCGCGGCACCTTTGCCAATTCGGCGCTGATGGCCCGGCGCCTGCTGGAGCGCGGCGTGCGCTTCGTGCAAATTTTCCATCGCGGCTGGGATCAGCACGGTTCTCTGCCGCGCGACCTGGCCTCGCAGTGCAAAGACGTGGACCAAGGCTGCTACGGACTCATCCAGGACCTCAAACAACGCGGCATGTTGGAAGACACTTTGGTCATCTGGGGCGGCGAATTCGGCCGCACCATTTACTGCCAGGGAAAGCTGGAGGCGGATGATTACGGGCGCGACCATCACCCACGCTGCTTCACTATTTGGATGGCCGGCGGCGGCGTCAAGCCCGGCTTCGTCCATGGCCAGACGGACGAGATGTCCTACAACATCGTCGAAAATCCAGTCCACGTCCACGAACTGCACGCCACCATCCTGCATCAACTCGGCATCGACCACGAGAAGCTGGCCTTCGCCTATCAGGGCCTGGACCAGCGCCTGACCGGCGTGGAACCGGCCAAAGTGGTGACGGACGTTCTGGCCTGAGCCGGAATGATGCAGTTGGATTGGGGAGCGCGAGCGTCCTCGCTCGCCGCCTTCGGCGTCTCGCCGAAGGCATCCGGAAATGCGCCTCATTGACCAAAGGTTGGCTTGCTTTCGTGCTCCGGCCAGTCGGCGGGACGCCGACTGGAAGCGACCGGGACGGTCGCGCTACCCTTTTTCAACTGCATGGACACGGCTAAGACCACCAACAACTCCGAAGCTCGTCTGCCTTGGGCGTGAGGCAACCAGGCCCAAATCACTGTTCCCGGACGCGAAAGAAAAGCTCCGGGATATTGGTGACGGGCACCACGAATTGGAAGAGCGAGCCATTGCCGGTGAAGTTGGTGTAACTAACCCAGGTTCCCGTCGCGAGGTTCGCATTGGTCTGGACCGCGTAACTCTGGCCATTGACGGTTGGGAACGTAAACTTGAATGTATCGTTGGTAAAGCTCGGTGAACCCAGCGTCACCCGCGGTGGACTCGGCGCGCCCAACTCCAAGTAGAAATCAGTGGCGGTGTAATTGGTGCTCCACATGTAGCCTGAGGGCAGCGCGGTGTTGGTGAAAGCCCCGGTGAAGGAACCGTAGTAGAGATTGGTAAACGCGTCGCCGTTCACGGGGACGAAGCCGTTGTTCAGCACGGCGCTGACGGTGCCGCCCAGGACCGCGGCGCCCGACAGGGTAATGGTGCCGTAATTGGTCAGTCCGCTGATGCCGAACTCAAGTGTGCCATTGGCCAGATTGTAAGCGCCTGCCAAACTGATGTTGCCAACCTGGGCGTCCAAGGTACCGATGTTGGTGAACACGACGTCGCTATCAAGCACGGTGGCGCCGGTGTTGCCCGACTTGAGGAACGTGCCGAAGTTGTCAAAGAGAGTCGTGCCGCCGCCATAGCCTCCCTGAAATTCGTTGTCGCCTTGCGCGTTCCACAAACCGTAATTGTAAATCTGCGCGTTGCTGGGGCCATGGCTGTAGATGGTGGTGTTGGTCCAGTTGACGGTCCCAAAGTTGGTCAAGACCAGGCCGTTGATTTCATTGCCGCCGCCGGCCACAATGTTCAGAAGGCTGTTGGTCGGAATCGTCAAAACGCCGGACAAATTGCCGCCATCCCAATTGAGCGTCCCCACCATCGTTCCGCCGAAGGCGGCCCCGCCGGCCACGAAATTGCCGGCGCCGGTGAACGTATTGGTGTCAACAAAGTTGTAGTCGGAAAAGTTGATGATGCCGCTGCCAGAGGTCGTCAGATCACCGTTGCTGCTGGTGCCGCCGCCGTTAATATCCAGCGTGCCGCTTTCCACAGTGACGGTGCCGGTATTGTTGAACAGAAGCGCGGAATCCAGGGTGGTGCTGTTGGTGCTGGCCGATTTGAGGAACGTGCCGAAGTTGTCGAAGAGCGATGAGCCGCCGCCGAAGCCTCCCTGGAAGGCGTCGTCGCTTTGTGCGTTCCACAAACCATAGTTGTAAATCTGCGCGTTGTCGGGGCCATGGCTGTAGATGGTGGTATTGGTCCAATTGACCGTGCCATAGTTGGTCAATACAAGATTTAACATTTCATCGCCTCCTCCGCTGACAATATCCAGGGAGCTGTTGCTGGCAATGGTCAAAACGCCGGAGAGGTTGCCCCCGCTCCAGGTCAGCGTCCCCATCAACACATTGGTGCCGCCGAGGGTGCCGCTGACCAGTTGCAGATTGGTGGCAGTCAAGACGCCGTTGACGGAGGTATTTCCTCCTAGTTGCACCACGTTGCTGCTGGCGATGGTGACGCCGTTGGTAAAGTCAAAGCCGTCCAGGACCAGCGACCCGCCGTTGGCGGTGGTAAAAGCGCCGCTGCCGCTGTTGACGCCTCCGCCTTGAATTTGCAATGTTCCGCTGTTCCCATGGACTGTGCCGGTGTTGTTGAACACCACTCCGCCATCAAGAGTGGTGGCGCCGCCGTTGCCGGACTTGAGGAACGTCCCGAAGTTGTCAAAGAGAGTCGAGCCGCCGCCGAAGCCTCCCTGAAACGCGTCGTCGCTTTGCGCGTTCCACAAACCGTAGTTGTAAATCTGCGCGTTATTAGGGCCATGGGCGTAGAGTGTGGTGTTGCTCCAGTTAATGGTCCCATAGTTGGTTAAAACCAGGCCGTTCATTTCATCGCCGCCGCCGGTCACGATGTTAAAAGAGCTGTTGGTCGGAACCGTCAATACGCCGGACAAAGCGCCGCCACTCCAACTTAGAGTCCCTGCAATCGTTCCAGCGAAGGTCGCGCCGCTGGTGACAAAAGCGCCGCTGCCGTTAAAGGTCGTGCTGTTGGTAAAGTCATAGGCCGTGTCGATAAAATTGAGGAACGCGCCGCTGGCGGTCGTGAATTGGCCGCCGCTGCTGGTACCCCCGCCGATGTCCACCGTGCCGCTGGCGACATCGACCGCGCCCATATTGTTGAAAACGACGCCGGAATCCAGCGTGGTGGTGTTCGTGCCGCCCGACTTGAGCAACGTGCCGAAGTTGTCAAAGAGAGTCGAGCCGCCGCCAAAGGCGCCTTGAAACGCGTCGTCGCTTTGCGCCTTCCACAGGCCGTAGTTGTAAATCTGCGCGTTGCCGGGGCCATGGCTGTAGAGGGTCGTATTGCCCCAGTTGACCGTCCCATAGTTGCTCAAGACCAGGCCGTTCATTTCATCGCCGCCGCCGGTCACGATATTCAAAGAGCTGTTGGTCGGAATCGTCAAAACGCCGGACAAATTGCCGCCATCCCAATTGAGCGTCCCCACCATCGTTCCGCCGAAGGCGGCCCCGCCCGCCACGAAATTGCTGGCGCCGGCGAAGGTATTGGTGTCAATAAAATTGTACTCGGAAAAGTTAAGGATGCCGCTGCCGGAAGTCGTCAGATCACCGTTGCTGCTGGTGCCGCCGCCGTTAATATCCAGGGTGCCGCTTTCCACCGTGACGGTGCCGGTATTGTTGAACACGAGCGCGGAATCCAGGGAGGTGGTGTTGGTGCTGGCCGACTTGAGGAACGTGCCGAAGTTGTCGAAGAGCGAGGAGCCGCCGCCGAAGCCTCCCTGGAAGGCGTCGTCGCTTTGTGCGTTCCACAAACCATAGTTGTAAATCTGCGCGTTGTCGGGGCCATGGCTGTAGATGGTGGTATTGGTCCAATTGACCGTCCCATAGTTGGTCAATACAAGGCCGTCGAACTCATTGCCGCCGCCGGCCACGATGTTCAGGACGCTGTTGCTGGCAATGGTCAAGACGCCGGAGATATTCCCCCCGCTCCAAGTCAGCGTGCCTATCAGCACATTGGTTCCGCTGAGCGTGCCGCTGACCAGTTGCAGATTGGTGGCTGTCAAGACGCCGATGACCGTCGTATTGCCGCCCAGATCGACGACGGTGCTGCTGCGAATGGTCACGCCGTCGGTAAAAGTAATGCCGTCCAGAGCCAGCATGCCGCCGTTGGCCGTGCTGTAAGTGCCGCTGCCGCTGTTGACGCCGCCGCCTTCAATTTCCAATGTTCCGCTATGTGTCTCGACGAGGCCAGTGTTGTTGAATACGACACCGCCATCAAGAATGGTAGTGCCGGCGTTGCCCGATTTGAGAAAAGTTCCGAAGTTATCAAAGAGAGTCGTGCCGCCACCGGCGCTTCCCTGAAATTCGTTGTCGCTTTGCGCGTTCCACAAACCGTAATTGTAAATCTGCGCGTTGTCGGGGCTGTGGCTGTAGATGGTGGTATTGGTCCAATTGACCGTCCCATAGTTGGTCAAAACCAGGCCGTTGAATGCATTGCCGCCGCCGGTCACGATGTTAAAAGAGCTATTGGTTGGGACCGTCAAAACGCCGGACAAACTCCCGCCACTCCAACTGAGGGTCCCCGCAATGGTTCCGCCAAAGGTTGCGCCGCTGGTCACAACAGCGCCGATGCCGTCAAAGGTCGTGCTATTGGTAAAGTCATAAGCTGTGTCGATAAAATTGAGGAACGCGCCGCTGGCGGTCATGAATTGTCCGCCGCTGCTGGTACCCCCGCCGATGTCCACCGTGCCGCTGGCTACATCGACCGCGCCCATATTGTTGAAAACG
>Ga0302324_100028769_pt1 | contig 10556 bp, 14 predicted proteins | sample Palsa_T0_1_FD_201949 | JGI IMG/M metagenome (GOLD analysis project Ga0302324, IMG submission 201949) | Peat permafrost microbial communities from Stordalen Mire near Abisko, Sweden - Palsa_T0_1 | ecosystem: Environmental > Terrestrial > Soil > Palsa > Peat permafrost | place: Sweden: Abisko... | reverse complement strand
CCACGCGCTCGCGCAGGGAATCAAGAATGTACTGTGTTGCCTCGACGCCGACGTCGGCGGCGAGGAGCCGTGTTTCGAGCTCCTCGAGAATGTCCGCATCGATCGCGCGGCCCCCCACCAGCGAGCCGATGTCGAGCGTTAGCCAGGAATTGCCCCGATTCAGGCGCGCGCGCAGGCGCTGCAGGAAGCCGCCCGGCTCAGCCGCGCGCTCACTCTTCGACCAGGATCCGAACATGGATGACCTCGTAAGCTGCGCGTATTGTAGCGGCGATCTGTACGGCTCTGATTGATCCATGCCTGGGCAAACGCTCACTAAAAAAAAGCAACTGCTGATTCTCGCGGGAGCCGCCGCCGCGTTCCTCCCCATCGACTGGGTATGGCAGCACGCAGGCGAACTTTTCGCACGGGTGGCGCTTCCCGGGGACGATCCGGCGAGCCGTCTTGCCTGCGTTGCGCATGGGCTGCTGCTGCCAGGACTCACCTTGCTCGGCGGCAGCTGCTGTGGGCGGCAATCGCCTGGGCGGGAGTTGCGCTCGCCGTTACTCGCGAGCACCTCGTGGTGATTGCGGCGATGGCCTGCCTGTTTGCACTCGGCCGGATCACCTTCCGGGGCGGCTATCTTCTGCACCCGCAGGCGCGCGCGTTTGGGATGGTCTTGACGGCATTGCCGACCGTGGTCGCCTACGGGTGGCTCGTGGCGGAGTTATGGCGGGCGCGCGGCACATGAGCTCGCGCAAGCGCGCGACAGGTGAATCGCGCTCCGCAGCGTCCGCTCGCGGCGCAAGTTCGCGCGTGCTGCGCATCATTGGAGGCACCTGGCGCGGACGGCGCCTTCGCTTCAGCGCTGCAGCGGATATCCGCCCGACTCCCGATCGGGTGCGCGAGACACTTTTTAATTGGCTGCGCGACAAGGTTGCAGGAGCGCGCTGTCTTGATCTCTACGCCGGCAGCGGCGCGCTGGGTCTTGAGGCCCTGTCACGCGGCGCGGTGAGCGTGCAGTTCGTTGACAGTGACGCGGCCGCGGCTGAGGATTTGCGCGCGCGCCTCGCCCAATGGGGCGCGCAAGGTGCAAGCGTCGCACGTACCGATGTGCTGCGATACCTGCGCGCGCGGCCCGACAGCTTCGATATCGTGTTTCTCGATCCGCCGTTTGCCGCTGGAATTCTCGGCATCAGCGCGCGGCTCCTCGAAGAGCGCAGCTGGCTTGCCCCCGGCGCACTCATCTATCTTGAATGTCCTGCGCGCAGCGCACTTCCGGATCTGCCGGCCACGTGGATGCCACTCAAGGCGAAGCGTGCCGGAGAGGTCGGGTATCATCTCTTCCAGAAGAACACTCCGGGAGGCATGACCGAATGAAGCGCAATGCTATGTATCCCGGCACGTTCGATCCCATTACGACCGGGCACCAGGATCTGGTGCGGCGTGCCGCGAGCATCTTCGACCTCGTAGTGGTTGCGATCGCCGCGAATCCCAACAAGACGCCCCTGTTCTCGCTTGAGAAGCGCGTGGAGCTTGCGGCGCGCGTGCTCGCCGATGTGCCCAACGTCAAGGTTCTCGGCTATGGGGGGCTGACGGTCGACTTTGCCCGCGACCACGATCTGGGCGTCGTCATTCGTGGTCTGCGCGCCGTGTCTGATTTTGAATTTGAGTTCCAGCTTGCGAACATGAGCCGCCACTTATCGCGCGACATCGAGACCGTGTTCATGACGCCGCAGGAGCAGTACACGTTCATCTCCTCAACGCTGGTGCGTGAGATCGCCGTGCTGGGCGGCGATGTCAGCGAATTCGTGCACCCGATCGTCGCTGCGGAACTGAAGAAGCACAGCCGCGTGTAAGGTACGGCCGCGCGAGCGGCGTTAGTTTTTCTTTGCCGCACGCGGCCGCCGCGTCTTCGCTTTGCGGCGCTTGGTGCGGGGCAGGCGAATGCGCTCGGCAGGTAACGGCAGCTTGCCGGAGCGCGACAAGTCCACCGCCCGCCACAGATACCAGGCGGCCGCGGTGCGGTGTGGCCGCCAGCGCTCGCCATACGCGAGAAGCGCTTTGGGCGGCGGCATCTTGCGCAGGCCGTACGCAAGACGAAAGCCATTGCGCACGCCGAAGTCCCCGGTGGGCAGCACGTCAGGCCGGCCGAGCTGAAACATCAGCATCATCTCCACCGTCCAGCGGCCGATGCCGCGGACCTGCGTAATGCGCTCGATAACCTCATCGTCGGTAATGTCGGCGAGCGAGGCGCGTTCCGGGACCACGCCGTCGAGGGTTTTTTTGGCGAGATCCTTGAGCGCTACGATCTTCGAGAGCGAGAAGCCGGCAGCGCGCATCTTGCGCTTGGGCGCTGCGAGGACCTCTTCGGGCGTGGGGAACTCTCCCTTGCCGCAGGAGCTGATGAAACGCCTGAGAATGGCGTTGGCGGCGCTCGCGTGCAGCTGCTGATGGGAGATGGCGCGCGCAAGGGCCTGAAACAGCGGGGAGTCCAGCTCCGGCGCCAGGCGATACGGACCTGCCGCCGCAATTAGAGCGGCCAATACCGAATCGGTGCGCGACAAGTGCGTGGTGATGCGCTTCGACATAGCAGCTACTTCTGGCAGTGCGGGCAATAGTAGCTCGAACGCTGTCCCTGGTTGATGTGGCGCACGTTCGTGCGACACACGCGGCAGGGTTTTTTGGCACGCTCGTAGACGTAGAGTTTCTGGCGAAAGTAGCCCGCCTCGCCATCCGCACCGACATAGTCGCGCAGGCTCGTGCCCCCGACTCGGATCGCAGCCCTTAACACCGCACGCAGCGCGCGCACCAGCCGCGCGGCATCGGCGCGCGCGAGGCTGCGCGCCTGACGCTGCGGGCGAATGCGCGCACGAAACAGCACCTCGTTGGCGTAGATGTTGCCCACGCCGACGACGAGATGGCTATTCATCAGGAGTTGTTTGATGGCAACGCGCCGCCGGCGCGTTACCGCGTAAAGGTAGTCGGCGCTGAACGCGCGATCGAAAGGCTCGGGCGCGAGCCGCGCCAGAAGTGGATGCTCGTGCACGGGACGGTCGGTGTAGTGCAGACTGCCGAAACGCCGCGGATCATTGAAGCGCAGCGCCTGGCCCGAATCGAGCACCAGGTCGACGTGATCGTGAGGACGGCGCGCGGTGGTCGCGGGCAGCACGCGCACACTACCGGACATGCCAAGGTGCAGCAGCAAAGTGCCTGCGTCGAGCTCGAAGAGCAGATATTTGGCGCGCCGCGAAGTGGCGCGGATCCTCTGGCCCGCGACTTGCCGCGACATGGTGCGGGCAACCGGCCAGCGCAAACGCGGTTCGTGCACGGCGAGCCGCACAATTTTGCGGCCGACCGCGTGGGGCTCAATGCCGCGGCGGGTAGTCTCGACTTCCGGAAGCTCGGGCAAGGCCGCCTATTTGATCTTCGTTTCCTTGTAGGCGACGTGTTTGCGCACGACCGGATCAAACTTGCGCACTTCCATCTTGTCCGGATGCAGGCGCTTGTTCTTGGTCGTCACGTAAAAATGGCCGGTGCCGGCTGAGGAGAGCAGTTTGACCTTCTCGCGCATGCTGACTCCTTACCCTAGACCTTCACGCCATCGGCGCGCAGCTTGGCGAGCACGACGTCGATGCCGCGCTTCTCAATCGTGCGCAACGCGGCGGTCGACACGCGCAACGAAACCCAGCGCTTCTCACCTTCGATCCAGAAGCGCTGCGTGTGCAGATTAGGCAGAAAGCGGCGCCGCTTGCGGTTGTTGGCGTGGGAGACGCGATTGCCCACCGCGGGCTTCTTTCCGGTGACTTCGCAGACTCTGGACATATAAAACCTTCTAAATCAGTGATCTGCGAACGGCCTAGGGTGCTAGCCGTGGGCGCGGGGCGGTTTTTATACCAGCCCGGCGGCTGAGCCGCAACCGCATCTCCGTTGGACGGTGGCTCTGACAAAAAAAGCCTCCGCAGCGTGCGCCGCGGAGGCTTCCGGCTCTCTCCACTGTGCGGCCGCCTCGCGGCGTCAGCAAGGTGGAGTGTTTCCCAAACGCTTAGCTTGTCGTCTTGATCGTCAGCGTGGCGGTCGCAGTGCTACCTTCCTTGTCCGTTACCGTCACGCTCGCCACATGGCTCGCGGCGGTGGTGTACTCGTGACTCACCGTCGGTGTGGACGAGTTCATCGGGGCGCTGCCGTCGCCGAAGTTGAAGCTGTACTTCGTAATCGAGCCACCGGCATTGGGATCCTTTGATGCCGATGCATTGAAGTTGACGGTCACCGGCGCAGCGCCGCTCGTGGGCGTCGCCGTCATCGAGGCCGTCGGCGCGGCACTCGCCGCCTTCACGCTGATCTTGACGTTGGAAGAGGTGCCCGTGCCGCCGCCGGTGTCGGTGACGGTGGTGCTTGCCTCATACGTGCCAGCCTTGGTGTAGGAGTGGCTCACCGTGGGTGAGCTCTGCGTCACCGCGGCGCTGCCGTCGCCGAAGTTGAACGTGTAACCGTTGATCGTTCCGCCGTTAAGTGGCGGATGCGATGCGGAGGCGTTCAGCGTCACGGCAACGGGCGCAGTCCCGCTTGCGGGGGCGGCCGACAACACGGCAACCACTGCAGCCGCCGGATTGCAGGCGCTGTCGCCCACCATCGTGTAGCTGCCACTCGCGGTTGAATCGATGGTCTCCAGCAAGCCTGCATCCGCACCGGCCAGCAGCTGCGTTACGCCCTTGGCGCCGGAGAGCTGCGAGCCTGCGCTCGGCGGGGTGCCCGACGTGCCGGGTGTCACGTTCGGAAACGTGCCCACCGGCGGGATGATGAGACTCGCGGGCAGCTGCCAGGTGATGGTGTTGTTGGCCATGCTGTAAGTGCCGGGAATCGCACCCAGGCTCGAATCGCCATTGCCGCCTGCACCGTTGGGCGTGGTCACGCCATATTCAAACTCCGGTGTAGCGGGCGTACCGCCCGGAATGACGGTGTCCATGTCGACAAAATAAACCTGGTTGTTGAAGCTGAAATACACCTTCCAGAAGGTGTTCGGCGGCAGCACCGGCAACGCGGCGAGGTTGGCGACCGTCATCGTGATGGTCAGCGTCTCCGGCTGCGTGGCCGACACGTACGGCTCAGCGAAGTTGACAGCTACGACGTCATCCTCCGCATTAGCCGGCGCGCCAGTCTGGTTGCCAGGCGCTTGCGAGATGACGAGCGTGCCCGGCAGCACGCAGGGCGATGTCACCGCAGTGACGCCGCTTTGGCCGATGATTGCGCTTACCCCAGCGACGTCAAATGAGCCAAGGCCCGTGGTGAAGTCCCAGCCCGGTGTTGACGGATAGATGCCATTGGTGCCGAGCGTGATGTCGGTCATGCCGCCAATGGTTGCGAACGGCGTACCCGGGGTCGAGAGCGCATACAAGGCTGGCGCGGCAAAGCCGAGTTTGTCGCCGTGCGCGTTTTGAATGCGCGCCCAGGAACCCAGCGACAGAGGCGATGCGAGGCTCGTGCCGCCGTTGGTCGTGTCGCCGCCGCCGTTCACAAAGCCTGCGGGGGAGAGCAGGAAGTCCGCGTCCATCGCCACGTCCGGCACACCTTTGCCGGCGCCGACGTCGGCGGTGCCGACGGTCACGGGCACGAAGGGCGACTGCCAGGCGCCCGAGTATTCCCAGAGCGAGAAGCCGCCGCCGCCCGCATCCCAGGCAGTGGTCTCAATGATGTTGTAGCTGGAGTCGACGATGAGCGATGTGCCACCGGCGCCCACGACATACGTATCGGAGGCGGGGAACTCGACGGCCGCGGCAACGCCCGAGAGCGGCACGCCATTCGTGTCGCCGACAAGGCCGCAGGCCGAGCCCGAATCGCCCGAGGAGGCAAATACGGTCTGCCCCTGCACTGCAGCCTGACGGAAGATCTGGTCATACACAGGCATGGCGCCCGAGACGTACTCGAGCGTCTCGCAGCCGCCCCACGAAGCGCTGCCCGCCTTCGCCTTGTTCTGAGTCACGAAGGCATTGAAGTCCGGAATGAGGTCGATATCGTTCATCGAGTCGGCGACATACACGATCAGCTGTTTGACCGCGCCGGCCATGCCCGTGGACTCCTGGGTGTCCATGTCGAACTCGATGGCGCCGCTGGTATCGGAGCTGCCCAGTCCAACCTGCACCACGCTCACCGGAACCTGCGGCAGCTTGTTCTCGCTCTCAAACTGGCGCAGGTCATTCGGCGCGCTCGGATTTGAGGCGAGCGGCACGATGCCTGCAAGGTTGCCTTCGGCGAAGATCGCGATCGTCGTGTTGGCGGCTGCCGCAATCGAGCCGACGTCATACACCTTCCAGAAATCTTGCGGGGTGAAGGTAATCGGATTCGCCGGCGTGCTCGGTGGCGTCGGTGCCAGAGCCTGGCCCGCGGGCCAGCTGCCGAGGAATGTATGCATCGTGTCGATGTTCTGCAGACCCACGACCGAGAGCACGATATTACCGAGCGAGGCCGGCACTTGCGCCGGCTGCGTGTTGGCAAACACGGTGCGTGCTGGCTCGCCGTTCGGGCCGGAGATGTGGTACTGCCACAGCGTGGTGTTGAAAGCGGCGCTGATCTGCGCCGCGGTGCCGCTGGCGGAGATGTACATGCTATTTGACGCCGGCGTTACATTGGTCAGGCCTTCGGTCTTGAGATAATTCGCCACCGCCTCCACTTGCGCGGAAGTGGGCGCATAGGTCGCCGCGAATTGAGCGGGCGTCAGATATTTGCCGTACGACGGATTGCCCGGCGTATTGACGGCCACGATCTCATTCGCCAGTTGCGTTGCGTTCTGCAGGCGCAGGCCGACGATGATGCGCAGCTGCGTCGTGCCTGGAAGCTGTCCGGCCGAGTGCGCAGCGATCTTGAAGTTCTGCAGAGTGATCCCTTGGGTCTGCGTCTGAGTCCAGGCGGCTGCCTGAGCCCCCGGGACGTGGCAGAGGAGCAGTCCCATCGCGAACAATGCGCTGCGGCATACCGTACGCGCAGGCGCAGTCCAATCATTGACATGAGTGTGCACGGTTATCTCCCACTTAATTTCGTTGTAGACTTAATGCGCTGTCCGCTCGGACAGCGAAGTGGCCGCCCACTAGCAACTCGCGTGCCCGGGCAAAGGTTCCCATCAAGTAAGCTCTTTCGCGGTGCAGCAAAGCGGCGGTGACGCAAGGCGTTGCCCGACGGGCAGTCACACGCATTTTTTCAGACGCAGCAGTAACTTAGGCGCGTGTGGCGCACGCCTCTTAGGGCTCGCACAGGCGCGGCAATAATGTTGAGACGCGTGCCGGCGCTATTCCGGTACGGCATATCGTTGGGCTCGCCCACTCGACGGAAGAAGCCGCGCTGGCTCGTGCATTTTCTGCTCCCTTACAGACCCCGGGCAAAATTTGCCTTGGGCAAGAGATCGCGGACCGACGAAGCTTTAAGTCTAAAGTTTCACTCAAATGAACTGGCTGGACACCTGTACGAGACGCAGCGGCGTGCGCACTCGCGTAACAGTTTGCGGCGAGTCGCGTGCTCCAACTTGTTTGACCGTGTGCCTGCGGGCGATAGTTGTGGCTTCAGATCCTAGAAGAGTCCCGCTTCCGGCTAGTAATGTTGAGCTCGACATTTTTCGCCGAACGTGGACTGATCTGATATGTGGAGTGCGCGTTCCGGTGTGCGGTTTTACACCGGTTTCTGCTGCTCTAACTCCACATATTATTCACGACGGCTCAGGGACGTTTTCGCTCTTCGTATTGGCGAACAGTAGGTTGGCTACAGCGATGGCAGCCAGTGCGCCGAGGAGCTGCGCGAGGATGAACGCAGGCACGTGAGATGGCGAGATTCCAGCGAACGTGTTCGACAGAGCCCTCGCGATCGTGATCGCAGGATTCGCGAACGAAGTGGACGAGGTGAACCAGTAGGCCGCTCCGATCCAGGCGGCGACCATCCAGGGCGCATCCTGTGCCTTTCGGTGACCCAAGATCACCAGCAACAGTCCGAGAGTCGCCACGAACTCGGCGAGCCACTGAGCGATGCCAGTCCGCTCGTGAATCGAGGATTCGATGAGGGGCAGCGAGAACATGGCGTGTGCCAGGATTGCTCCGGCACAACAGCCTAAGACCTGTATGAGGGCATATGCACCGGCATCGCGCCACGGCAATGCGCGGCGAAGCGCTTGGACCAGGGAGACCGCGGGATTGAAGTGAGCCCCGCTCACCGGTCCCAACAACGCGATCAAGGTTGCAAGAACCGCAACCGTGGCCCCGGTATTCGCGATGAGCGCGACGGCCAAGTTCCCTGCAGCAAGCCGCTCGGCCATGATGCCGGAGCCGATGACGGTGGCCGCAAGCAGCAGTGAACCTAAGCCTTCAGCGGCGAGGCGGCGAAGCACGACTTTAGGCTTCCGTCGTGGCCGGCTGTTGTCCGATCGCGCGCAGTTTCTCGCGCAGCGCCATTTGATCGAGGGATGCGATTGGCAGCTGTACGAAGAGCTTGATCCGGGTTTCGAGTTCCTTGAGTGCTTTTCGGAACGCGCAGGCCTTATCTGCATCTGAGCCTTCGGCCGCAGCCGGATCAGCGATTCCCCAGTGAGCTGTCATTGGTTTACCTGGCCACACGGGACACACTTCGTCGGCCGCGTTGTCGCAGACCGTGAAGATGAAGTCGAGCGGCGGCGCCCGCGGCCCCGCGAACTCGTCCCAGCTCTTACTCCGGAAGCCCTCCGAAGGCAGATTCGTGCGTTTAAGTAGATCGATCGCCAGCGGATGTACCTGACGTTTCGGGAAGCTCCCGGCGCTGAAGGCCTGGAACCTGTCTTTACCCCAGTGATTCAAGAGCGATTCGGCCAGGATGCTGCGCGCCGAGTTGCCGGTGCATAAAAAAAGCACGTTGTAAGTCCGCTCAGCGCTCATTTTGCGCAGCAGTTGGCGGGCTGAGCTCGCTGCGCGGGAACACAGCATCCGGCCTGTGGGGCTTCGACAGGAGTAGTTGATTCGCCGTGATTGAACACTGCGGTATCTTCGCCGTACACGGGGATGCGATCCAACGTATGGAAGGTTTCCCACGCAATCCCGGTGGGATCGATGACCCAGTACTTGTCCGACTTGGCGTAGCAGCAGAGCTGCTCGTTTTCTTCGACCATACGCGCATCGGCCGCTTCGAGTTGCGCTCGCATGCCGCGCAGCTCCTCATCGGATTCGACCTGGAAGCCTAAGTGATTGACACCCACCGGTTGTCGATTCATCGAGATTGCGAAGTTCACCCGCGGGTCATCCAGCATCCATTTGGCATAGTCGCTCTGCGTTACGACCGGTTCCGCACCAAAGAGCGTCCGATAGAAGCGGATCGAGGCGGAAAGGTCTTTGACGCTGACGTGCACGTGAAGTCGCTTCATAGCTCACCCGTCGGGTTTACAGTCGTTTGATCATTAAGGCGGAGCTCGACGGGCAAAGGCTCGCGAACTCGCGCGTGGACTCAATGGCGGGCGGCGCTTCGGCGCGATCGATGCGCCGATAGCCTCGATGTTCGAAGTAGGTTTCTGCAGTGGTCGTGAGCAGATACAAAGCGCGCATCTGGTGCGCGGCGGCGTACTCTTCTGCATGCCGCACGAGGGCGGATCCGAAGCCCTGAGTTCGTGCCGCCGCACTCACCACCAAGGAGCGTAGCAACGCGGCGTCACCGTGGATTTCAAGCCCGACGAGTGCGCTCGGCGCACCATAAGTTCCTGTGAAGAAGAAGTGATCCAAGTGTTCTTCAGTCAAGTCGGACGCCGGCAGTCCTTCGGCTTCGAGCAGCGCCACCACGCTAGAGTGCCGTGGTCGTTCTCGGATCATGATGGGCTCGGGCATACGTGCTTTAAGCCACTTTCGCGGCACGCTTCGCCGCTTTGGGCTGCCGCACCGGCGCGCAGCATTCCGCCGCACTCTCCGCGCAGCAGTTGTCCGTCAGATAGCCGACCAGCGCCGTCATTGCGTTGAAGTCCGCTGAGTAGATGAGCTGGCGGCTCTCGCGCCGCTGGGCGATCAGCCCCGCGCGCTGCAGATTCTGCAGATGGAAGGTCAAAGACGAGGGCACCAGCCCCATGCGTTCTGCGATCTTGCCGGCGGGTAACCCCACGGGGCCCCGCTCGACCAGCAGCCTGAAGATCGCGAGCCGATGCTCATGCGCTAGAGCGCCTAGCGCGCCGATGACCTGGGGCGTTTTCATATTGATACGATATTTCGACTAATGTCGTATTGTCAAATGCTTCCGCTGCCTGCCTCAACACTACGATGCGATATGCCATCAGATCAGTCCACGTTCGGCTAGCGAGAGCGTTTCGCCCCCTGCGACGATGATGTGATCGAGGATGCGGATATCTACCAGCGCGAGCGCGTCGCGGAGCCTTCGGGTGATGAGCTCATCCGCCTGACTTGGTTCGGGCACTCCGGACGGGTGCGGGTGCGCGAGCACCAGCGCCGCGGCGTTGCGTGCCAATGCCAGCTTCACCACCTCGCGTGGATGAACGCTCGCGCCATCGATCGTGCCGCGGAAGAGTTCCACGTAATCGATAAGGCGATGACGTGCATCGAGCAGCAGCACGGCAAAGGTCTCATGCTCCAGCGTGC
>Ga0302324_100028768_pt1 | contig 10556 bp, 11 predicted proteins | sample Palsa_T0_1_FD_201949 | JGI IMG/M metagenome (GOLD analysis project Ga0302324, IMG submission 201949) | Peat permafrost microbial communities from Stordalen Mire near Abisko, Sweden - Palsa_T0_1 | ecosystem: Environmental > Terrestrial > Soil > Palsa > Peat permafrost | place: Sweden: Abisko... | reverse complement strand
GGATGGTTACGGCAATGTCACGATTACCTTTGGCGACTTCACGTCCGGCGCCAGCGGTTCCTTCGTGTACGCTGCTGATGGCGGCTCTCTCGAAGATGGCGGAGGCGCGAACTTCATGTTGAATACCGTTACCGGGGTATCGACGTCAACTCTGCCCACCTCCGACGCGTCCGTGCAGGCCGCCCGCCCCGGGGTCCACGCGAAACCCGCGCAGCAGTAGGCGTCCGTTACCTAGTATCTGGCGGTTACAGCGACACCCCCGCTGATCGGGCCGGTGGTGCACAGACGCTGCAAGATGGCGCCCGCATCGCCCAACGGTCGGTGACCAGCACCGCGCCGCAGTCGCGGCATGCGGCGATCACCAGCTCGTCACCACGCCACAACGCACCGAGCAGAAACACCGCGTGCTCGAAAGTGATCAGCGGCGTGCCAATCAGCGAGCGATAGCTCTCATAGGCCTGGCACAGCAGCTCACCGCGACCGAGTCCGGCAACGCTGCGCGCCGGCTCGGCCGGATTCCTGGAGGTCATGGCCGCCGCCTTCGCCACCACTGCCGGCGCCGGCAGCGCCCCGACCAGCCGGCAGAGACTAGCCAGCAGTGCACTCTCGTGCCGGGCGCGAGCGCTGCGGGTGAAGAACGCGGGCTGTTGCGGGGATTTGCCGCGATGGCGCACCAATGTGGCGCCCTGTGACTCCTTCATATAGGAGCGGTAGAGCTTGCGGATGCGGTCATCGGTCAGGCCGGTCCAGAGGCGGATGGTGTGCGTGCGGGCCTCGTGCTGAATGAACCGCATGGCCACTTCGAAGCGGCGCACGTCGCGGTTGTAGCGATCATCGTGGATGCGCATTGGGGTCTCCCGAGCTAGCGATGTTACTAGTAACAGTTTCGGTACGAGTGTCGCAGATATGGACTCCGGGTCCAAGTGTGGATGCGGCAGGATATCTCGCCCGAACCTGGAGGAATGACAGTAGGCCGACGATCTGGGTATTGACCGATACGTTGGTCCAATGGATTCGTCGCCGCGCTTCTGCCAATGTCGCCGAAAAGGCCACTGGCTCTGACGCCGAAAGGGGTAGCAATGGGCGGCACAAATGGACTGACAGAGGGCACGCGCGTGACCGCGCCTGTCGCGTCGAACACGCTTAACGTGAACGTTTTTACCGCCCGGGGAAAGGCTATGGTCGCCGAGCGGCCATGACGGAGCTATACCCGCATTGGGTAGCCAATCAGTCGTGGTTGATGTTCGGATTCCCGAGGGTATAACTCACATCAACGCCGCTTATCGGAAATGGGGTTGTCAATGAGCGTTCAAGTCGAGCAAAAGAGCTATGAGATGCCCCCGCGCGACGGGTTCACCATCACACTTTTTATCACCGTCGCCGACGTCAATCGATCGGCTGATTTCTACGAAAGGGTCTTCGGCGGCCGCATTCTGAGCAGAGGCGACAGCAAGGGTGCGTCCGGGCACATTCAGATTGCGAATACGTGGCTCATCGTGAACGTCGGGGGCCGCCCCACCCCGGACAAGCCGACGGTAACGCTGAGCGTGCTCGCCGACCCGGATAAAATCAGCAGCTTTATGAATATCCGCGTTGCGGATATTCAAGCGTGCTATGAATTGTGGAAAAGTCGAGGAGCCGAGTTCATCACGGGGCCGATACAAAAGTACGGCGAGATACGCTGCTACATCCGCGATCCTGACGGCTATATCATCGAAGTCGGGCAGAGCACCGACATTATGTAAGATTAGCGCTCGGCCGGAAAGATTCGTTGCGTGCGGTACCGAACCGATGGGCGATTCGCCGCGCGCCGAGGCGCACACTCACTTGCACGTCAAACACTGTCGTTTCAGGTAACGCCTGTTGTCGAGATGGTTTTATTTGACCTGGGGAAGCGGATAAGAGTAAAAGCCTGAAAGCGGGGCCAAAATAAGTAACAGCACTCTGTGGGATTTGGTCTGACCGTCTCGATTAGCTCTACCGCGTGCGACTGGCTCTGCAACCGCCGATGTGTCTCATCAAATAATGCTGGCGAATCCAGAGAGGAACCACAAATGACGTTCGTTGACACTCTTTACGTGGCCCGCATCGCGATGGCCGCGAGTCTTGCCATGGTCCTCTCGCTCTCGTGCGCGTATGCATCGCCGGTCGCCGATGACGCAGAGGCACAAGCGCAGGAGGCTTGGCGCGAGAGCATCGCGCAGAGCGACGTGCAGGCCGAAGGGTGCCTTTATGCCACCTACCCCAGCACCGAATGGTTGAAGGTGCCCTGCGCGGAGCCTAAGGCTGTGCCAGCCGCCCCGCGAATCAGGGCGGCGAGCCGCGGTATCGTCGGCGATGGCACGGATTATTCGGCGGCGGTCAGCTCGGGTTTGATCAGTAGAACCATGGGCTCCTTTCCGATTTTCACGTCGACGGGCGAGGAAGACGGTGGCAGCGCGAACGATTACACGCTGCAGCTCAATACCAACTCCCAGGACTGCCCTGGCAATCCGGCGAACTGCTCGGCCTTCGTTCAGTTCTTCTATGGGCCCGGGGAAGGATTTTTCCAATATTGGCTGATCGGCTGGCCCACTACCTGCCCCAGTGGGTGGGGCACGTACCCCTACGACACGTCCGATTGCTACCGGACTAGCCCCACGGTGTCGGTACCCGCGGAGCCAGTCTCCTCCGTGCTCGAGACTGTAAAGCTGTCGGCCTCGGCCAAGGCGGGCGGCCAGGATAGACTGATCGTGACTATAGGGACCGAGGCTTATACCACCTCGATGAAGGAAGCCCAGCTCAAGCTCGCCCCTAACTGGACCGAGTCGGAGTTCAACATTTTCGGCGGTTGCTGCGGGTCGGAAGCCGTTTTCAATAGCGGCACCTCCATCAGGGTGAAGGTCGGGGTGACCAACGGCACTACAAATGCGCCGATTTGCGAATCGAACGGCTTGACACTTGAATACAGTAATTTGACGCTTGGCAAAAAGTGCACGGCTGTGGGCGGCACGGCTCCTTATATCGTGTTTAACGAGTCGAACTGACGCGGCCGCGCTGCCGGATTAGCGCTGACCACGAGTGCAGGCCGAAGGGGTTTTCTCTCGGCCTGTTTTTTGTACTACATATGTTACTAGTAACACTTTCAGTACATGTGTAGCAGATATGGACCTCGGCTCCCAGTGTGGATGCGCCAGGATATCTCGCCCGAACCTGGAGGAATGGCAGTCATGGCCGACGAAAATCACACCGTACCGGGCCTCATGGGAGGCTGGGACAGCGCCGTGCTGGTGCCGGTGGCCGAAATCAACCAGCACATGCTGCAGATCGTGCGTGCGAGCGCCGACGAGTCTGCTATGGCATCGCGGCCGCAACCGCGGCTGGTGAGCGCATTGAGTGAGCTGTGGCGCGCGCTGGATCCGGCCGCGCTGCAACGGCTCGCGAACTGTCCTTATCTGCTGCTCGATGCCGGCTTTGCCGCACCCGAACGCTGGGACCGGCTGGCCTTGGACAGCGGCGTCATGGACGGCGCCGCCTCGCGCGGCTATTTCGCGAGTCCGGCGGGCGTGGCGCTGGTGCGGCGCACGCTGGTGTTCGCCTGGCATCTGGCGCGCTCCAATCGCATGACCGCGCGGGTGTTGCTCGGCATGACGCCGCAATGCGCCGGGCGCATCGCGGCCAGTACGCTCAAGGATCTGGAGCTGCTGGCGGAGTTGTGTCCGCTGTGGGTGGCGCCGCGCTGGGAGACGCACTCGACGGTCTGGCGGCAGCTAATCCAGGCAGCCATCGACGGCCGCGCAGCGCCCCTACGGCGGGTGCAATTGCGCGGGTTGCAGCTGCTGGCGGCGGGCGAGCGCAGGGGCGACTGACGGCTAGGATGATATACTTGTGATATGTATATCATTGGAGTCAGCCATGCGTGTCGCGAAATGGGGCAACAGCCTCGCGGTTCGGCTACCTGAGTCAGTGGTGAAAGTCTTGGGCCTTAAATCCGGCGATGAAATAGAAATAGTGGTCACGGGCACCAGGCAGTTCCAGGTCGGCCACGAGCGCAGCCGTGAGCGCGCGCTGGCGCGCCTGCGTGCGCTCAAACGACCTCTGCCGAAGGGTTTTCGTCTTGAACGCGAGCAGGCCAATGAGCGCTGAATGCTTCCTCGACACCAATGTTCTGATCTACGCCTTCGCGGCCGACGATCCCCGCAGCGCCCGCGCCGAAGCGCTGATAGAGGCCGGAGGCGTCATCGGCGTGCAAGTGATCAACGAATTCACCAACGTCACGCGCCGCAAGCTCAGTTGGCCTTGGGAACAGATCGAGGCGGCGCTCGCGGTCATTGCTGAGCTGCTAGGACCGGCACGAGCGCTCAATGTGGCGATCCATTCGCACGCCGTCGCGTTGGCGCGTAGCCACACGCTGGCTTTCTACGATGCCTTGATCGTGGCGGCGGCGATCGATGCCCGTTGCCGCTGGTTGCTCAGCGAGGATTTGCAGCAGGGCCGGCAATTTGGTGCCCTCACGATCGAGAATCCGTTCCGGGAGGCGTAAGGCCGCTAGGCATACTTCACCGCCGCGATGATCCCTGTCGATGCTTCGGCGCTCCTCTGCCCTAGCTCCCCGCCATGTGCTAAGTTGCGCGCCCCATGCTTGCCCTGTCGACCCGAGCGCTGACCAAGACCTATAAGAACGGCGTGCATGCGCTGCGCAGCGTTGACCTGGACGTCGAGCAAGGGGATTTCTTCGCACTGCTGGGCCCCAATGGCGCCGGCAAGACCACCCTGATCGGTATCGTGACCTCCTTGGTCAACAAGACCAGCGGCAGCGCCAGCGTGTTCGACTTCGATATCGACCGCCAGATCGAGCGCGCCAAATCCTGCATCGGCGTGGTGCCGCAGGAGCTCAACTTCAACCAGTTCGAGACCCCGCTCACCATCGTCATCAACCAGGCCGGTTTCTACGGCATCGAGCGCAGCGAGGCGCGCACGCGTGCCGAGCGTTATCTACGGCAGCTGCAGCTCTGGGACAAGCGCAACAGCGCCGCGCGCGGACTGTCGGGCGGCATGAAGCGGCGGCTCATGATCGCACGCGCGCTCATGCATGAGCCACGGCTGCTGATCCTGGATGAACCCACTGCCGGCGTGGACATAGAGATTCGGCGCACGATGTGGGATTTTCTGCGCGACATCAACGCCCGCGGTACCACCATCATTCTGACCACCCACTATCTGGAAGAGGCCGAGAGCCTGTGCCGCAACATCGCCATCATCGACAAGGGCGGCATCATCGAGCGTGACCGCATGAGCAATCTGCTGCGCCGGCTCAACACGCAGACTTTCGTGCTCAACACCCGCAATCCTATGCTCGAGGCGCCGGCGGTCGCGAACTTCAGCGTGCGCCGTATCGATGAAACCACGCTCGAGGCCGACATCGCCAAAGAGCAGAATCTCAATGAGCTGTTCGAGCAGCTCACGCGCATGGGTGTGGAAGTATTGAGCATGCGCAACAAGGTCAATCGCCTCGAGGAGATCTTCATGCGCCTGGTAGAGAATCGCAGCGGCAATGTCTAGCCTCATGCCCAATATCCCGACCCTGCTGCCGCTCGCGACCGTTCGCTGGGTGGGCCTCAAGACCATTGTGATCCGCGAGTACAGCCGCATTGTGCGCATCTGGGGCCAGACGCTGGTGCCCTCGGTGGTCACGGCGACGCTGTATTTCGTGATCTTCGGCAGTCTGATCGGCCGCCGCGTCGGGCCCATGGCGGGCTTCGACTACCGGCAGTTCATCGCCCCCGGGCTGATCATGATGTCGATCATCACCAACTCCTACGGCAACGTGGTGTCCTCGTTTTTTGGCGCCAAATTCGGCAAGCACATCGAGGAGCTGCTGGTCTCGCCGCTGCCGAACTGGATCATCGTCGCCGGCTACGGGCTCGGCGGAGTCATGCGCGGCATGATGGTCGGACTGGTGGTGACGGTGGTGTCGTTGTTCTTCGCGCGTCTGCCGGTGGCGCACTTCGCCGCCATCATCGCCGCCGCGGTGCTGACCTCATCGGTGTTTTCGTTGGCCGGGTTCATCAACGCGGTGTTTGCGCGCAACTTCGATCAGATGAATTTCATCCCGGTGTTCGTGCTGACGCCGTTGACCTATTTCGGCGGGGTGTTCTATTCGGTGTCCATGCTGCCTGATTGGGCGCAGAGGCTGTCATACATCAACCCGATCCTGCACATGGTCAACGCCTTTCGCTTCGGCTTCCTGGGCACCTCGGACGTGCACGTGGTGTTCGCGTTCGCGCTGATGCTGCTGCTGACCGTGGGGTTGTTCGCCGTGGCCGTGGAACTGCTCAACCGCGGGGTCGGGATCCGGGATTAGGTATCGGCATTGAGCTCTGTGATGGCGTTTTTTTTGAGAAATCGAGCGTTATTACAAAAGTTATAACGTGCGATTTTCCAAATTTTTGACCCGCGGCGCGCCGGGATCGCACTGCAGCAAAATGGGTCCAGCGCCGCTTTACGCACGGCGCGCGATCAACGAATGCCCTGCAATCCCCTATTGGTAGCAGGCGCCCGACCCGTCTTATGCCCACATATAGACGTAAAATCCGCGACTTACGTCACATTGTCACTGGAGCTTCACGGAACCTTCATCTGCCGTCCATGAGCATGCCCTAGCGTGGTTTCATGAACCGTGCCCAACTCATCATGGCTCGATTCGACATGGCCGAGTACCGCCTGTGCCGCGGATTGAACCGCGGCGCGGGATTGCCTTGGGTGCGCTCGGTGTTTCAGGGAGCCAGCCGGCTCGGTGACGGCCTCGCCTGGTACGTGCTGGTGGGGGTGCTGCCTTTGATCTACGGCCAGGCGGCGGTACGCCCGGCGCTGGTCATGGCGGTCACAGGGCTCATCGGCATACTGATCTACAAATGGCTCAAGGGCCGATTGCTGCGCGAACGGCCATTCATCCGCCACCCGGGCATCACGCTGGCTATGCCGCCGCTCGACCGCTATAGCTTTCCATCCGGCCATACGCTGCATGCCGTGGCCTTCACCTGGCTCACGGTGGAACGATTTCCCGAGTTCGCGTGGGTGCTGATTCCGCTGTCCGGCATGATCGCGGCCTCGCGCGTGGTGCTGGGACTGCACTATCCCAGCGATGTGCTGGCCGGGGGCGCCATCGGCGCGGCGCTGGCCATGCTGGCGCAGAATTTCCTCTGAACGCATGCGGGTACTGTTCATTTCCGATGTCTATTTCCCGCGCGTCAACGGCGTATCCACCTCCATCCGCACCTTTCGCAGCGACCTGACCGCAGCCGGCATTGAAACAGTACTGGTGGCGCCGGCCTATGCCGAGGGCGCCAAGGCCGAGCCGAACACGATTCGCGTGGCTTCAGCCGGAGTGCCGCGCGACCCGGAAGATCGACGCATGAAATGGGGCGCGCTGCAGGCGGCGCTGGCGCCGCTGGCCGCGCAGCACTTCGATCTGGTGCATATCCATACGCCATTCATCGCTCATTACGCCGGCGTGGGGTTTGCGCGCCGGGCACGCATTCCGGTCGTCGCCACCTATCACACGTTCTTCGAAGAGTACTTGCACCACTATGTGCCCATGCTGCCGCGTGCGCTGGGCCGAGTGCTGGCGCGCCGCTTCACGCGCTCGCAATGCGCACAGCTCGACGCCATCGTTGTGCCGTCCGAACCCATGCGCGCGCTATTGCTCGAGTACGGCATCCGCGCGCGTACACAGGTAATCCCCACCGGCCTGCCGGCGGATCGCTTCGTGCAGGGTAATGGGGCGCGCTTCCGCGCCAGCCACGGCATCCCCAAGGATCGCCCGCTGCTGCTGTACGTCGGGCGCGTGGCGCATGAGAAGAATATCGAGTTCCTGCTGCATAGTTTCGTGGCGCTGCGGCGCGCACGCCCCGATGCCATGCTCGCGATCGCGGGCGAGGGACCGGCGCGCGCGCACCTGCAGTCGCTGGCCGTGCAGCTGGGCATCGCGCCGCAGATGCATTTCATCGGCTATCTGGATCGTGAACGCGCGCTCGGCGACTGCTATGCGGCTGCCGATGTATTTGTATTCGCCTCCCGGACCGAGACTCAGGGGCTGGTGCTGTTGGAAGCGCTCGCGCAGGGCAGCCCCGTGGTTTCAACGGCCATACTGGGCACGGCCTCGATTCTGCAGCCGGGCTGCGGCGCGCGCGTGGCGCCCGAAAAGCCCGACGTGTTCGCGCAAACCGTCGTGGACGTTCTCGACGATCCACAACGGGCGGCAAAACTCTCGGCGCAGGGGCGCCAGTATGCACAGACCTGGGCCTCGGCCAACATGGCCTGGCGTCTGGCCGAGCTGTACCGCGAGCTCGGCCACGCAGGCGCCGAGACGCATACGGCCGCGGCCGCCTCAATCTAGGCTTTCCGCCCCCGGCGCGGGGCTATTCAATGCCAGACCACGGTTACCGCACGGTTGCGGTCGGCCAAACCTGTTATGACGGTCGAGGGCGTTCCTGACCGCGAGCTGGTATTCAGGTTGTCCCGACGATCCGCGAGCACGCTCTTTTCTCATGGACAATCGTGAACACGAAATTGACCGCGGTGCGCACGATGCGGCTTGGGTTCGTCGCGATGGTGGCGTTGCTGCTGACCGTCGGTGTCGCCGCCTATCGCAGCGCCATCACGGCCAATGACAGCGCGGAATGGAGCGAGCACACGCGCCAGGTACTTGAGAATGTCGAACTGCTGCGACTGGCGATGGAGAATGTTGAGAGCGGATATCGCGATTTTGCCTTGAGCGGCGACGGCGCATTTCTGCTGTCGTCCGGCGACAATATTTCGCTGGTCGACCAGGAACGTAAATACTTGCGGGCGCTGACCTCGGATAACCCCGAGGAGCAGCGACGGCTCGACATACTCGACGATCTGACACAACAGCTCATCCTGCGCGGCCAGGCCTTTGTGCGCTTGCCCAGATCAGGCGCTGCGCAGAGCCCGGTGGCGGCCGTCCTCAAAGCACAGATCGATCCCATCCTGGTCAAATTCCGCTCCGTCACCGTGGACATGAGGGACGAGGAGCGCCGGCTGCTGCAGATACGTGACACGGGCGCGCAGCATACCTTTCGCCAGACGCAAGTGGCTCTGATCGCCGGCACCGCGCTGGGGGTGCTGATTGCGCTGGCATCGGGCTGGATGTTGCCGCGCGCCTATGGCGAGCGCTTGAAAGCGGAGAATAAGCTCAAGCGCCTCAACCGGCTGTATGCCATGGTCAGCGGCATCACGGCGCTCGGCATACGCGCGCGCGATCGCGACGATCTGTTCGGAAACTCCTGCCATATCGCGGTCGAGCACGGCGAATTCGCGATGGCATGGATAGGTCTGTCCGATCGAGGTGGAACCAGGCTCGTGCCGATGGCTTGGGCCGGAGCCGACTCAGAGGCGCGCGCGGCGATTGAGGGCGTGTTCAGCTCGGATGACGGCACGCTGCAAGGGAATACTCTGGTCGCGCAGGCCATTCGCGGGAAGGCAACCCTGGTCGCCAACGATGTGCAGAGCGACCAGAGGATGCTGCTCGCGAGAATGCACGTCAAAGCAGGCGTGCGTTCGATAGCCATTCTGCCGCTGATCGTCGCCGATAAGGCCATCGGCGTGTTCGTGCTGTACACGAATAACGTCGAGTTTTTCGATGCCGCGGGACTGACACTGCTGACGGAGCTCGCCGACAACATCGCCTTCGCAATAGACCATATGGAGAAGCAAGAGCGGCTTGACCACTTTGCCTACTACGATGCGCTCACCGGACTTGCCAACCGCAGATTGTTCCTAGATCGGGTTACGCAGCACATGCTCAGCGCTACCAGCGGCGGCCATAAGCTGGCCCTGTTTCTGTTCGATTTGGAGCGCTTCAAGAAATTCAACGACAGCCTCGGCCGCCCTGTCGGCGATGCGCTGCTGAAGCAGGTCGCCGATTGGCTGGCGCAGAACGCCGGCAACGACAATGTCGTGGCCCGTATGGGCGCGGATCAGTTCGCGGTGGTGCTGCCCGATGTGTCGCACGAGGCCGGCGTTGCTCGCTCGCTTGAGAAAACGCTGGCGGCTTTTCTCAATCATGCCTTCAGTCTGAATGATGTCGTATACCGGATCGCCGCCAAAGCCGGCGTGGCGCTGTTCCCCGACGATGGCACCGACGCCGACACGCTATTCAAAAATGCCGAGGCGGCGCTCAAGAAAGCCAAGGTTGCCGGCGACCGCTACCTGTTCTACGCGCAGAAGATGACCGAAACCGTGGCCGGCAGCCTCGGCATTGAAAATCGGCTGCGTCAGGCGCTCGAGCGAGAGCAATTCGTGCTGCACTACCAGCCCAAGGTCAACCTCGTCACCGGCAAGGTCACGGGCGCCGAGGCGTTGATCCGATGGAATGATCCGCAAACCGGCCTGGTGCCGCCCGCGCGCTTCATCCCGATCCTGGAAGAGATCGGACTGATTCATGAAGTCGGACGCTGGGCATTGCACAAGGCGATTGAGGACTACCATCGTTGGCGCAACGCCGGCCTGACTGCCGTGCGCATCGCGGTGAATGTGTCGCCGTTGCAATTGCG
>Ga0302324_100028766_pt1 | contig 10557 bp, 10 predicted proteins | sample Palsa_T0_1_FD_201949 | JGI IMG/M metagenome (GOLD analysis project Ga0302324, IMG submission 201949) | Peat permafrost microbial communities from Stordalen Mire near Abisko, Sweden - Palsa_T0_1 | ecosystem: Environmental > Terrestrial > Soil > Palsa > Peat permafrost | place: Sweden: Abisko... | reverse complement strand
GAGGACACGTTTTATTACCTTTGGCGCGAGCGCCGCCTGCCGGTGAATGTGGATGCAATCGATTCCAAAATAGAGGACCCGATCGAACGTAGCCGACTGGCTCGAATCTTCGAACAAGATCTGGGAGAGATCATGGGCTACGTCCTCCCCTTGCGTCGAAGACCCACAAAAGCTGGTGTGCCACGGTGGACCAGCCAGCCTTGGTTCACGGCATCGCAGCAGCTCTTTCTGGTTCCCGGCGATTCGCCGCTGGGATATCGCCTGCCCCTGGAATCGCTGCCCTGGACAACGCCCGAGGACGTTGAATATACCTTCGATCCCGATCCGTTCAAGACTCGCGAGAAAATTCCCGATCGGCCGGAACGCAAGACCTATCTATTCACTGCGGCTCCTACTTTTCTCGCAGCAGACGAGATTGAGATCCGCAAGATCCCCAAAAAAGGCGAATCGGCCGCGTGGGTCTCGCGTCCTGCCTTGTGCATTCAGGTGCGCCAAGGCAAGCTCTACATCTTCATGCCGCCCACCGAGTTTTTGGCCGACTATATCGATCTGGTCACCGCGGTGGAAGACACGGCGGCCTATCTGCGGATGCCGGTTACGATCGAGGGTTATCCCCCGCCCTTCGATCCACGCATTTTAACCCTGAAGGTGACCCCCGATCCGGGCGTGATCGAAGTCAACATTCACCCCGCCCGATCCTGGCCCGAACTCGTGGAGAATACCACCGAGCTCTACCACCTGGCACGCCAGACGAGATTGGGGACGGAAAAATTTCTGCTCGACGGGCGCCCGGCGGGCACCGGCGGCGGCAATCACGTCGTAATCGGCGGCGCCACTCCGGAAGACAGCGCCTTTCTGCGGCGGCCAGATCTGCTCCGCAGCCTGGTCTGCTTCTGGCAGAACCATCCTTCGCTTTCTTACCTCTTCTCCGGACTTTTCATCGGTCCGACAAGCCAACATCCGCGCGTGGACGAAGCTCGCAATGACTCCCTGTATGAGCTGGCGATTGCTTTCAGCCAGGTACCGGAGCCGAGCTCCGGGCAACACATCACTCCCTGGACCGTGGACCGCATCTTCCGAAACCTGTTGACCGATCTAACGGGAAACACGCACCGCACCGAAATTTGTATCGACAAACTGTACCCGGCGGACGCCGCCTCATCGCGGCTGGGGCTGGTGGAACTGCGGGCGTTCGAAATGCCGCCTCACGCGCGCATGAGCCTCGCCCAACAACTGCTGGTGCGAACTCTGATTAGCTGGTTCTGGAAAGCGCCTTACAAGCACCCGCTAATCCCATGGGGCACCGCGCTGCACGACCGTTTCATGCTGCCGCACTTTATCGAACTCGATTGGCAGTCTGTGTTGCAGGAACTCCGAGACGCGGGTTACCCGTTCCGGGACGAGTGGTTCGCGCCGCATTTTGAGTTTCGGTTTCCCTTGATTGGTTCGGTTAGTGCCGGCGGCATCACCATCGAACTGCGCCACGCGCTGGAGCCCTGGAACGTCCTGGGTGAAGAAGCCTCGGGGACCGGCACGGCGCGCAATGTCGATTCCTCGGTGGAACGCATCCAAGTTCAGACTATAGGCTCCCTGGACAACCGGTTCGCCGTGCTCTGCAATGGCCGCCCCGTTCCCCAGCCCGTGGGCGGCGTCCGATATCGCGCGTGGCAACCTCCCTCGTGCCTGCATCCCAACATTCCGGTCCACTCGCCGCTGGTCTTCGACATTGTGGACAAATGGTCCTCCCGCTCGATTGGCGGCTGCACGTATCACGTCTCGCACCCGGGCGGCCGAGCCAACGAAGAATTCCCCGTCAACGGTTATGAGGCGGAAAGCCGCCGGCTATCCCGTTTCAGCAGTTTGGGTCATACTCCGGGTTCGATCGAAGTGCCGGCGCCGGAGCAGAATCCCGACTTCCCGTTCACGCTCGACCTTCGCAGACCATTCGATGCCTGATAGGTGCGCGATCGTACGGTGCTTCCGTGCCTCATTATAGGCTGGCAATAAATTTGCCTTCCAGGATGGCACTTATGCAAATCCGACTGGGATACCGTATCGAACTCGATATTTCCAAGCCGATGGCAGTCGTAGCAGTCCTAAATGTTCATCCTTCTCGCGTGCAAGACTTGCTCGAGCCCGACGTGGTGCAACTTTTACCTGAGGTTCCGTCCGAAGAATTCGCCGACAGTTTCGGCAACCGATGCGTTCGTTTTGCGGCCCCTCAAGGCACCATACAGCTGTCTAATTCAACCTTGATTGAAGACTCCGGCGAACCTGATGCAATCCCCGTCGGGGCGCGTCAACTTCCAATTGAGGAATTGCCGGTGTCCGCACTTCCATTTCTGCTGGCGAGCCGCTATTGCGAAGTGGATGAGCTCTCGGGTCTCGCCTGGCAACTTTTCGGGAACACCCCGGAGGGATGGCCTCGGGTACAAGCAATTCTCGACTGGGTGCATTCCCAAGTCACCTTCGGCTACCATTTTGCCCGGCCCACCAAGACCGCGGTCGACGTATCGATGGAAAAACAGGGCGTCTGCCGCGACTTCCAGCACCTTGCGATTACGTTGTGTCGCGCCATGCACATCCCGGCACGTTACGCTACCGGCTACCTCGGTGACATTCGAATTCCACCGGTGCCTTGTCCCATGGACTTCAGCGCCTGGTTCGAGGTGTTTCTGGAAGACCGCTGGTGGACTTGCGATGCCCGCCATAACGTACCGCGCATTGGCCGGGTATTGATGGCCACCGGGCGCGATGCTGCGGACGTCGCGATCACTACGACGTTTGGCCAATCCTGGCTCAAGAGCTTCGAGGTGGTCAGCTACGAAGTGGAAGTGAGCGGCGCGCGCTACACAGACGACTCGTCTAGCGCTTTACAGCAGGAGACGCCAATGGTTGCGAGCTAAACGACTCCCAGCTTGCGCTTTGTAGGGCGGATCCCTGGTCCGCGCGGGACGCCCTCGTCCGGCTTTACCGCCGAAGAATCAAGTGTCTGCTACCGCGAGCGGCATTGGATTCAAGCTGGTAGGTTGGCTTGCGACTGAAAGTCGCCCCTGAAGTTAGCGGCAGTTTGCGTCGGGTGGCCGGACCACCGGGTCCGCGACCGACACTTCCGTCGGCCTGTTCGGTAATGGAGAATTTGTACCGGTGACGTACAGCGAAGGGGGACCTGCGCGGACCAGGTTCGCGGACCAGGGGTCCGCCCCATAAAGCTGGAACCTAAATTCCCTGGCAGATAGCCGGCGATTCAGATACGTGAACCGTGACTTCCATATCCTGAAAGGCCTCCGGCGGTCCCCAATAGGTGCCCGATAGCGGCAAGACCTGGTCGGGCGTCCACGCTACCGCAACGCGAATAAGATTTCGGTTGCCAATGATGCGATTGGTGGGATCGAAGTCGATCCAGCCGGCGCCGGGCATGTAGGCTTGTATCCACGCGTGGGTAGCGCCACCGCCATTCGCATCGGAACTGGCCGGGACGAAGATGTATCCGCTGACGAAGCGCGTCGCAATTCCCAAATAGCGCGCCGCTTCCATCATGAGCACCGCGAAGTCGCGGCAACTTCCGCTACGCTTCCGCAAGGTTTCGTCGGGTGTTTGCACACCTTTCTCAATGCGGCGGCTATAAACGAACTGATCGCGAATGCCGTGGGTCATGGCCCGCAGGATCTTCATCGTACCGGTGGAAGTAGACGGATCCAGAAACTGCAGCGCCCATGGGCCAGTCTCCGCGGTCGGAAAGTGGTTCGTCAAACTACGGCCAAGATTGTCCAAATCGCCGTCGGAATATCGAAACGGATATCTCTGCGCGTGTTCCTCCAGCGGATATTCAAGCTGCGTACTTTCGAAATGTTCCAGGGTAACGACGCTTTCGAAGCGGAGTTCGGTGGTGCGTTCCTCAAAGGTCGCCACCGCCACCGAATTATCGAACGGATCGTGTAGCCAGCGAAGGCGGGCCGGCGCTGGAGTGATGGTCAGCCCGGTTTGGATCAACCGCAGGTCGTGGCTTTCGCGAGGACGGAACATCATGCGATGTTCACCAAGGCCTACGGCCTCGGAGTAACGATAAACGGTGGTGTGGCGGACGGTAAGGAATGACATCAGGCAAAATTCTCCGCCACTTCGTCTGTCCAAACCTTGAAGTCCAACAGAATGTTCGGGCCGAATGTCGTGGCGATTGCCACGTCGGAGGCATCGCGTCCCCGCGCCATCAAAATGCGGCCGATCCGCGGCACGTTGTTTCTTGGGTCGAACACATGCCACCGTCCACCGAGGTAGACCTCAAACCAGGCCGCAAAATCGCCGATGCCCCAGGGTGGAGGAGTGCCGACATCGCTGAGGTAGCCGGTGCAATAGCGAGCCGGGATATTCATGCAGCGGCAGAATGCGATCGCCAGGTGAGCGTAGTCCCGGCACACACCGATACCCTCATCGTAGGCCTGCGAGGCGGTACGCGTCGCGCGAGCATCGTTGTAGTTGAAGGCGATGCGGTTGTGGACGTAATCGCAGATCGCCTGAACGCGCGCCCAGCCCGGGGGCGTGGAAGCGAACAAGTGCCAGGCGGTCCCGGAAAGCAGATCGGTATCGCAGTAGCGGCTGCCAAGCAAAAATACCAGCGTCTCTTCAGGAAGATCTTCCACCGAGTGCTGTACGGCGTCGGGTACGGCCTGGTCTAACCGGCCGTCGTCCCGAACTACACCGTTGGCTCTCAGCTTCAGCCGTCCCGGCGGCGCGATCAGTCGGGTGCACCAGTTGCCGAAAGCGTCGCGGTATGCGGTGAAGGGAATGGCAGGGTCGGTAGTGAGAAGATCCGGGACAGCCATGTCAGCGCTTCGTGAAAAATGAACATTCACGAGAAGAATCATCGGGACTGGCTGCGAACATTCGTAGAGAAGTTCGAATCCGACTTGTAAATTCATAGTCCTTCGCCGCGCATGATCGAGAGCTGCGAAGGGACATACCTGCGGAGTAGCGAATTGGAAACCCAGCCTGGAAAAGACGTATCCCTACCACCTTCTGCCTAGCATTAGTATAACCTTGCCTTGAATAAGCAAGTTCAACGGCTCAGGGTGATCACGTTCAAAACGACGCCTCGTCAGAGAAATCTGTGGGTAGCCGATATGCTCCAATGACGGCCGGAAACGGCTCGCGCAGCCCGCGAACCCGACGCGGGGGAGCTTGTCGTCAGCTTTTTGCGGTTCGTAGCCAGTTGTCTTTCGAACCAATTTGCCCTCTCCGATAAACGCTGCGCCGTCAGGGAGGGTCTATGCCTCAGAAGAGGTCGTTCCTTTCGAAAACTGCTGTTACCGCTCGTGTACGGCTGTGCTTGAGAACTCTACGCCGATTGACGCCAAGCTGTAACCGCGCTGGGTTACCTCCTCCACAAGTGATCTCCGGCGTTTCTGCGACACTGTTAGCCAGTGGGTCGCGCGCTTGTTCCTTTGGTGAAACCAATGCGACGCCCCGGTAGATTGGCCGGCCGTTGAATCTGCGGCTCGCGCTTTACCAAGATGGCCGAACTTTCCGGGCAGGAGAGATGCGGCAAAGTATACGAATGGGATGTTCCCGGCTTGGGCAAATAGGGGTGGCGAATCGCCCGTATGACCGAGATCAATGCTACCCGCGGTCAATGCCTCGAGACGCTCCGTCTTCACTCCGCCCGTCCCTCTTCACGCTGCCGCGTTCGGTGCCGGTCACGTACTCGAACACTCCCGACCGATGTCTGAGATCGTCACAACACACCACGCATGCCCATTCCTGGGTTATTGAAGAAGATCCTGACCAACCGGTCAGGCTCGGGAAACGGGAGAGAGCGCAGCAGCACCGCGTTGACGATGCTGAAAATGGTGGTATTCGCCCCCACTCCCAGAGCGATCGCCACGATCGTGAATGCGGGCTTCTTGACCAGCATGCGCCAGCCGTATCGCAGATCCTGAAGCAAATTTTCCATATGCTGCACGCCGCGCTCCTCGCGGCATTCCTCCTTCACTTGATCGATTCCGCCGACTGACAATCGAGCTTGCCGCCGCGCCTCCTCGCGCGTCATACCGGAACGGATGCACTTTTCGACCTGCTGTTCGAAGTGAAAGCGAAGCTCGTCGTCGAGTTCCGCTTCTACTGTGTTACGGCGGAACAGAGATCGTAGACGAAAAAAGATGTCGCTCAGCATGCCGGAATCTCCCGGGCGGTTCCAAGCACCTGGGCCATCGCGGCCGTCAGTTTGACCCAGGCGTCCCTTTCGACTTCGAGCTGCCTGCGTCCGCTTTTTGTCAGCTCGTAGAATTTCGCGCGCCGATTGTTTTCGGAAACGCCCCAGCGGGCCTTGATCCAGCCGCGCCGCTGCAAGCGATGGAGGGCGGGATAGAGCGAGCCTTGCTGGATACGCAGCACGTCGCTCGAAATTTGCTGGACGCGCTCGGATATGGCCCAGCCATGCTGAGGTTCCAGCGCAAGGGCCTGCAAGATGAGCAAATCCAGCGTTCCCTGTGGAAGGTCGATACGGCGCGCGTCGGGCATGCACTCCCCTTTCGCTTCTACAAGGAGCATACCCGATCTCTTGTCGAAGTGCAAGGGGAACTCGGCGCGTGGGTGACCACGGTTCAGTATTCCCGCGTTCGCGAGAGCTTTAGCGCGGCAAGAAACAGAATCTGGCTCAGGCCGATCGAAAGCACCATTTGGGCCCAAGGCATCGTATGCGTCCGGTCACAGAGACGATTAAATTCTAGTCCACGCGAAAGTTGGGACGAAACTCTCTTATCTGATAGATCCTGCGTAGTCGCGTAGCGTTTACCTATTCTGCGGCTCCCAGCGGATTCCCCCCGGGAATGTCTCGTTGAAATCCTGGGCGACCTCCGCTTGCATATACCGGCTGGTGGCGATAGCCGCCTCGGCATCCGCTTGCCAACACTCTTGCCTGAAACGCCCCCGTCCGGACATTGAAGACGGCTAATCGGGAAACCCGCGGTAACTTTTCGCCGAACAAAGAGTCGTGCGAAGTCAACCCCTGCTGGCCGGCCCCTGGCCTGTGCCAGACCCCCACGCCCACACTTGCCGCCGTCAAGCGGCCGACCGCCGTTTCACCGGCAACGACAGTACGTTCGCCCGACGCTGCTCCGGCAGCGCAAGTCTGGCTCTTCATGGATCGCCGCTAGAGTCGCCGAAATCACAGCCGATTCAGGAATATAATAAGATGCATTCTCACGTTATAGGCTTGATCGGGAATTCGGGATTACCCTTGCCGAGTGTTTCTCGAAGTACTCTCCTTCAATACGCTGGGCTCAGGTCGGGGGACGAACGGACGCGCGACACAGCCCGCGGAATCTGTGGATAAGGACGCCCGAGCATTATAGGTGGTGAAGGCGTGATGGCAACAAAGAAAATCAGGATTCTCACGGTGGATGATCACCCCATTCTGCGCTCGGGGATTGCTGCGGAGCTTCAGGCCGAGGAGGATATCGAATTGGTGGGCGAAGCAAGCAACGGCATAGAGGCCATCGCATCCTTCCGGGCGCTTCGCCCTGACGTCACGTTGATGGATTTGCAGATGCCGCTAATGAACGGCCTGGACGCGATTGTCGCAATACGGGGTGAGTTTCCGGATGCTCGTCTTGTCGTGCTCACTACCTATCACGGGGACGTTCAAGCGCTGCGGGCTCTCAAAGCGGGCGCCATGGGATATCTGCTGAAAAATATGCTGCGGGCCGAGCTCGTGGACACAATTCGGACTGTGTACGCTGGCAACCGGCGAATTCCGAAAGAGATTGCCGCTGTGCTGGCTGAACATGTCACCGACGATTCCCTTTCCGAGCGTGAGATCGAGGTCCTGCGAAGAGTTGCGATGGGATCTTCCAACAAGATAATCGCGTCAGACGTCGGGATCTCTGAGGCCACCGTCAAATCGCATTTGAGGAACATTCTGGCAAAGCTTGGAGCGAATGACCGCACCCACGCCGTGACAATCGGAATCAAGAGGGGATTCATTGATGGATGAACACGTCGGCCTGCGGCTTGCTCTACGTGATCGCCGTGCCGCGTACCTCTCTCGATTCGGACGATACAACCGGCCGAGCGCTTGTCCATCAGCCTGCTATTGAACATTCCGAACAGGCAGGGTTAGAAGGCGTCTCCCAAAAATCCGGGCGTCCAAAGAGTACGCTCCCGGTCCCACCATAGCCACAACCACGCTAGGAACGAGGGCGATTATGAGGTGAAACTCCGCTCTTGTAGTCCAAAGAACTCCGAGTTCAATGACGCAGCAGAGTGACGCGCCGTAGGGCGTAAGAAATCCCAAACACAGCGCCCCGGCCGGAACCGCAACCAGGAGGAACGTCCACCAGGACGTTACCAGCGTCCAGTGCGCGGTTCCGTCGACCAGGAGGACTGCCGCCACCGAGACGCGCAACAAGAATAGGCCAACGCCCGGTATTCCAGTTGGGAAGACGGAGAACAATCGCTGCACAATCAAGAACTTATCGGTTTTACGGTCGCTGGTGCAATCCCCAAAGCGGGCGAGCAGGGAACTATACCTTCGGTGGAGCCCGCGGTCAGCCTTCCGGGCCATCCAGGATTCGGCCGTTTGCGTGATTCCAGACCTATCCGCGGTACGATACGCTGGTTCCTATTGCCCGTGCAGGCGAAAAGTATGTACTTGAGGGCCCATCGGCGAACGGCGAGACCCGCATTGCTTTGGGGGCTTCTCCTCCTGTGCGCCCCTCTCTTCGGGATCGATCGCGATCGCAGAATCGATCAGCTTCATCACACGACTTGGACACCAAAAGACGGGGCACCTGGTGAGGTCCGTGCCTTGGCGCAGACAACCGACGGATTCTTATGGCTGGGGACGGAGAAAGGACTATTTCGATTCGACGGTCTCCATTTCGAGCTATATAAGCCTCCATCGGGTCAGCCCTTTGCGCAGCGTGGCGTTGTGTCTCTGTTGGCCGTCCCGGATGGGGGCCTCTGGGTAGGGTTTTGGGCCGGAGGGGTCAGCTTCCTCAAGGACGGAACGGTCAAGACCTATGGAGAACAGGACGGCTTACCTTCTCCGATCGTCGCATTCGTCAGGGATCGGCGGGGTGTGACTTGGGCAGCGGGGGGCCATGGCGGTCTAGTACGGTTGGAAGGGGATCGCTGGCAACAGATCGGGGCCGATTGGAACTTTTCCGGCCAGGCCTTCTCTATCTTCGAGGACCGCGCCGGAACGTTGTGGTTGGGTACCGCCGATAAAGTGCTCTTTCTCGTTGAAGGGGCACGGCAGTTCCAGATCGCCGCGGAGCACCTGAAGTACGTGTGTAAACTGGGTGAGGCATCCGATGGCGTCGTCTGGATGGCGGAGACAGGACGGTCGGTGCGACCGGTTCCGCTGCAGCCGAAAACCGCAGATGTTCCGGCATCGGAGATTCAAGTAGGCGCGATATCATTCCTGTTCGATAGCCAAGGTAGTTTGTGGGTACCCAGCCTGGGCGATGGAATGCGCCGCATACCCAGGCCCGAACTCCTGAACGGACTGAAGATCGCGAAACTGAGCCCAAAGGCTGAGATCTTTACGCAGAAGCAGGGCTTGACGAGCGACTATCTATACTGCGTCTTGCAGGACCGCGAGGGAAACATATGGACCGGCACCACGGGCGGATTGGATCGCTTTCGGCAGAGTCCGCTAGTCCCGGTCCATTTGATGCCTGGCACTCCGTTCAGAGGGCTGGTAGCTGCCGACTTCGGGGGAGTGTGGGCGTCGGTCGAAAACCGGCCCCTCATGCGCATCCGCAACGGAAGTATTACAACTCCCGTGCCGCGGCTTTCAAACGCGATTTACATGTATCGCGGTCCATCTGGCGTCATCTGGATAGCCAACTTTCTGCAGATCTTGCGACTGGCGAGGAGTCGAACGAAGCCACCCGGACTATCGGGGCGGATCCGTGACAATTTTGTCGAAAGCAGCCAGGGCATAAAGGTGACTGCGCCCGTAAGCGTCGGCGAGGGTCTGGAAGTGCGTCCAATGCCAAGGGATTACGTGAAGAGTTTTGAGGTGCGAACACAGATAAATGCAATGGCCGAAGATCGTTTCGGCCGGCTGTGGATTTCGATTACAGGAAAGGGAATCTTCCGGCTAGACGGTCTAGAATTGAAAGCTCTCGAAGACTTTAGCGGACCAAAGCGATTTGCTTCTTCTGCATTCACCGCTCCGGACGGACGCATATGGTTTGGATTTGCGGATGGTACCGTTGCCGTGCTGGATGACGATAGGGTCCGGACGTTCGCCCGCGAGGGCGGACCGCAGGTGGGCGAGGTTATGTCCTTTGGAAGCGTGGATCAGAAAGTCTGGATCGGGGGCGAGGATGGCCTGGCTCTCTCTACCGGTGGTCATTTCAGGTCGATGGTTGCTGCAGACGGGAATCCGTTCGGTGGCGTTTCGGGGATTGTTGCGGTTCCGGGCGACGGGTTATGGATTAGTGAACGCCGAGGGGTCATCCACATCCCGGAAATACAGGTTCAAGCGTTTCAAAAGACGCTCCAGCACCAGGTGGCCTTTGAGACGTATGGCTTGCCGGATGGCTTGTC
>Ga0302324_100028765_pt1 | contig 10557 bp, 9 predicted proteins | sample Palsa_T0_1_FD_201949 | JGI IMG/M metagenome (GOLD analysis project Ga0302324, IMG submission 201949) | Peat permafrost microbial communities from Stordalen Mire near Abisko, Sweden - Palsa_T0_1 | ecosystem: Environmental > Terrestrial > Soil > Palsa > Peat permafrost | place: Sweden: Abisko... | reverse complement strand
CAAGGCCGAGATCTTCGATTTCCGCCTGCTGCCCGGCGACCGCTTCACCGAGACCGAGCTGGCCGAGCGCTATTCGGTGTCGCGCACGCCGGTGCGCGATGCGCTCTACCGGCTGAAGCGCGACGGCCATGTCGACGTCGAGTTTCGCGCCGGCTGGACGGTCTGCCCGATGGATTTCGGGCGCTTCGAGGAGCTCTACGACCTGCGGACCCTGCTCGAATGCACCGCGGTCGAGCGGCTGTGCCAGGCCGAGGAACCGCCGCGTTTCCCGCAGCTGAAGGCCCTCTGGCACGTCGCCGCCGGCGAGCGCGAGATGGATGCGCGCAAGATCGCCGAGCTCGACGAGGCATTCCATCGCGCGCTGGTAGAGGCCGCCGGCAACCGCGTGATGACCGAGATCCACGACGAGCTGACCGAGAAGATCCGCATCGTGCGCCGGCTCGACTTCCTGAAGGATCACCGCATCGCGGCGACCTACGAGGAGCATGCGCTGATCCTGCGCCTGATCCTGCGGCGCCGCGCCATCGAGGCCCTGATGCTGCTGCGCGCGCACATTACCGAGAGCAAGATCGAGGTCCGCAAGATCACGCTCCACATGCTGCATGAGGCGCGAGCGCGCATGCGGCGGCCGGTGGAAAAGAAATCGCCGCCGAAAAAGCCGCGGCGCGAGCGCGTCTCCGCCTAGTACCGACTTTCTTAGAAAGTCGGTAGGTCGAGTTTAAATTAGTGGCCGATTCACGCATAAATCCGTGATCCGAGCGGATCACGGATTTATGCGATCGGACACTGGCGGTCCGAGCGCGCCGCTCGATGTCGCGCGTTGCGCGAATCCGCCCACGAAATAATCGCCGGGGCCTGCCGATCCTCCGACAGATCGTTCTACGATCCGTGTGGGGCAGGGCACTGTGCCGCGCGGCGCGGCGATCCGCCGTGCAATTGCCCACGGTTTATGCAGCGGCGCGCAGGGCGGCGCACCCTCTGCCACTTGAGGTTTTTGGCATAATCCTTGCGTGCAATCTTGTGTACAAGACAGCGGAGGCCGTGCCGTGTCGTCCGTCAACGCCGAGCCCTACGAGTTCAAGTTCGAGCCCAAGCAGACCGCGCTGGTCATCATCGACATGCAGCGCGACTTTCTCGAGAAGGGCGGTTTCGGCGACGCGCTCGGCAACGATGTCGGCCTGCTGCGCCGCACCATCCAGCCGACCCAGCGTCTGCTCGCGGCGGCCCGCCAGGCCGGGCTGCTGGTCGTCCATACCCGCGAGGGACACCGGCCCGACCTGACCGACCTGCCGCCGGCCAAGAAGGCGCGCGGCCATTTCACCGTCGGCATCGGCGATGTCGGCCCGATGGGCCGCATCCTGATCCGCGGCGAGGCGGGCCACGACATCATTCCGGAGCTCTACCCGCTCGCCGGCGAGCCGGTGGTCGACAAGCCGGGCAAAGGCGCGTTCTTCGCCACCGACCTGCACGCGATCCTGCAGAGCCGCTCGATCGCCCAGCTGGTGGTCACCGGCGTGACGACCGAGGTGTGCGTCAGCACCACCGTGCGCGAGGCCAACGACCGCGGCTACGACTGCTTGGTCCTGCGCGACTGCTGCGGCTCCTACTTCCCCGAGTTCCACGACAGCGCGCTGGCGATGATCTCCGCGCAGCGCGGCATTTTCGGCTGGGTCGGCGAGTCGGGCCAGCTGATCGATGCGATCGGCCGCGCCTGACGAGATCGGCCTGACAAATCGGGAGGACACCACGCGATGGCAACCAGCGCCGCTTTGACCACCAGGCAGAAATTGTGGGTTCCGGGCGACTGGAACGCGTTCTTCGGCTTCGGCACCAACATCCTGGTCAACATGCTGGTGCTGACCGGGCTGTTGCGCTTCGTGCTCAAGATGCCCGACGAGCTGGTGTTCGGGCGCATCCTGCCGGCGACCGGCCTGATGCTGTTCCTCAGCACAGTATATTATGCCTATCTCGGCTACCGGCTGGCGCGCCAGACCGGGCGCACCGACGTCTGCGCCCTGCCGTCGGGCATCAGCGTGCCGCATATGTTCGTCGTCGTCTTCGTCGTCATGCTGCCGATCCTGATCGCGACCAAGGACCCGATCCAGGCCTGGGAGGCCGGGCTGACCTGGGTGTTCGTCCAGAGCTTCGTGCTGATGGCGGGCGGCTTCGTCGCCCCGGTGATCCGCCGGATCACGCCGCGCGCCGCCCTGCTCGGCTCGCTCGCCGGCATCTCGATCACCTTCATCTCGATGAAGCCGGCGTCCGAGATGTTCATGACGCCAATGATCGGCGTGATCTGCTTCGGCATCATCATGATGAACTGGTTCGGCGGCGTGCGCTATTTCAAGGGCGTGCCGGCCGGCCTGGTCGCCATCGTGGTCGGCAGCGCGATCGCCTGGGCGTCGACCGGGCTCGGCCTCAACTATGGCGGCCTGTCGGTCGGCGCGCTGACCGGCGCATTCAGCAATTTCGGCTTCTCGTTCCCGGTTCCGGCCTTCGAGCATACGTTCAGCGGCTTCAAGTTCCTCGGCATCATCCTCGTCACCGCGATCCCGTTCGGCATCTACGACCTGGTCGAGGCGATGGACAATGTCGAGAGCGCCGCGGCGGCCGGGGACAACTTCCCGACCACCCGCGTGTTGTGCGCCGATGGCGTGGTCAGCCTGATCGGCTGCCTGATGGGCAACCCGTTCATCAACGCGGTCTATATCGGCCATCCGGGCTGGAAGGCGATGGGCGGCCGCATCGGCTACTCGGCGGCGACCGGCGCGCTCGTGATCGTGCTGTCCTGGTTCGGCGTCATCGCGCTGATGATGGCGGCGATCCCGGTGGTCGCGATCCTGCCGATCCTGCTCTATATCGGCATGCTGATCGGCTCGCAGGCCTTCCAGGAGACGCCGAGGAGCCATGCGCCGGCCATCATCGTCGCAATGGTCCCGCAGATCGCGGCCTGGGGCAAACTGCAGATCGACAGCGCGCTCGGCGCCGCCGGCACCAACGCCGCCACGGTCGGCTTCGACAAGCTCGGCCAGGTCGGCGTGCTCTATCACGGCCTCGAAACACTGGGCGGCGGCGCCACCCTGGCCGGTATCATTCTCGCGGCGATCGTCGTGTTCATCATCGAGCGCGATTTCGCAAAGTCCGCCGCGTTCGCGCTGGCCGGCGCGGTGCTGACCTTCTTCGGCCTGATCCATGGCGAGGCGATCGGCATCGGCAGCAGCATCCCGGTCGCGATCAGCTATGTGGTGGTCTCCGCGATCCTGCTCGGCTGCGCGAAATACGCCGAGTTCGAGCCGGTGGTCGAGTCGTCGCACGGTCACGGACACCACGCGACGACGCCGGCCGAATGACGGGCTAGCGACGCTTCGCTGTCCAGATAGGCCCTTCATCGTCCTCTGCCCGTAACGCGTGACAACTGTCACGCGTTACGGGCAGAGGACGAGATGGCGTTGCCTTCGGAACCGATGAGGAGGATGCGCGAGCGGCGGCGCGCGCAGGGCCTGCGCGAGCTGCGCCGGATCGCCCGCCAGGTTGCGCGCCTCAACCCGGAGAGCGAGCGCGATGCGCTAGCCTGGATCGAGGCCGTCTCCGAATTCGAAGAGGATTTCCGATGACCGAGCGCGGTGGGTTTCGGCGCGCATTTCTGGCCGGTAGCGCGGGTGTCGTCGCCAGCGCAGCGCTTGCGGCGAGTGCGGCGGCTCAATCAAAACTGACGATCAACGATCCTGTCGTCTTGCGCGAAGTCGAAGCCGCGTTCGCTGGCTACGATCGCGCTCTCGAAACGAACGATGTTGCGGCTCTCAATGGCTATTTCTTCGACAGCCCGACCACAGTGCGTTACGGCATTCGAGAAAATCTCTACGGCTATTCGGAGATTCAAGCTTTCCGAGCGTCGGTCACCGCGATAGGCGCGCCGCTGAGGCGGGAGCGCACGGTCATTGTCACGTACGGCAACGATTTTGCGACGGTGTCGACGCTCACTCGACCGCCTCAGCCCGGCAAAGTCGGTAGAACCACGCAAACCTGGGTGCGCTTTCCTCAGGGCTGGCGAATTGTCGCCGCTCATGTCAGCACCATCGATGAGCCGCCAAAGCCGTAACGACGCGCGCTACCGATCGCCGTTCCTGGCGGCGGCGTGCACGATCGCGGCGGCAACGGCGCCGCCCGGCGGGGCCTGCTGGATCGGATCGCCCGAGATGAAGCAGCGGGTGTGGCCGAGCAGCGAGCCGACCAGGCCGGTCTGCGCGGCGCGCATATGCCAGTCGGGCGCCAGCCCGCTCGAGAACACGGTGGTGCGCCGGCCGCGCACAAGCCCGTTCGGCGCGACCCCGGCCTTGAGGAGCAGCGCCGCGACCTCGTCGGGATCGACCAGCTCGCCCCAGCGATCGATGCGCACGCCGGCGCCAGCCAGCATGCGGCGGATGCCGGCGCCATCCAGAATGTCGGCGAGCTGGGCCGAGGTCACCTGCAGCGTGCCGCCGGCCCCCGGCCGGTTGCCCAGCACAACCGCCTCGACACGATCGATCTCGGAACCGGCGAACGTCATGGCGCGGCGCGCGAACACGCCGACGTCGCTCGCGATCATGCTGTCGGACAGCTGCTGCTCGGCGACCTCGCCGAGCGCGACCCCGGCGCCGAGCGCCGCGATCGCACGACCGCGCGACAACGATTTCTGGTCGGCGCTGGCATCCGCCGCGTCTTGTGGCGCGACCGGGCACTTGACCAGCGCGAGCCCGACCTGAGCGGGCGTCAGCGCGGCGTCGTCCAGCGCCCGCCGCACCGTGTCGGCGACGCGGTCGACCAGCGCGCGCGCGCCGCGCTCGGCCGGCGCCACCGGCACGCTGCGCGCGATGCCGAGCACCAGCCGCGGCGGCCCCACCTCAGCCGCGTCCTTGCCGTTGCCCTGGCTCGGCGAGTCGAGATCGACGATCAGCTGGGCGAACGGCGTCGCCACGCCTTCGCAGCCGACCGCCAGCAGCACGACCGTCCGCTCGGCCAGCCCGCGCGCGACCAGCATCGTGTCGACGGCGCGGCGTCCCCGGCTGCGCGACTCGTCCTCGCAGCCGGGCTGCGCTTCAAGCTTGGCCAGCACCGCGAGCCGGCGGATCGGCCCGAGCGCGTCGAGCGCGCCCGCCAGCCCATCGACATCGGCCGGGTCCGCCATGTCGATGGTGGCGAGCTCGATGCTCACGGCCGAATCCTCATGACCTGGGCAACAGCCGGGCGGCGAGCTCGGTCAAGGGCAGCGCCGCGCCGAGCGGCCCGGCGGTCTCGAGCGCGAGGTGCAGATCCTTGGCCAGCCAGGCGACCTGACGCTCGAAGTGCCAGCCATCGGCGTTGCCGCTCGCGATCAGGCGGTCGAGCTGGGTCGAGCGCGCGCTGCCCGACGCGAGCGCGCGCAGCAGTGCAGCTTCACCGAGCCCGCCGGCGCGTGCCAACGCCAGCGCCTCGGCGATCCCGCGCATGATCCCCGCGATCGCGACCTGGTTCGCCAGCTTGGCCAGGTGGCCGGCCCCCGCCGCGCCGAGATGCTCGATGCTGCCGGCATAAGCGGCGAGGATCGGCCGCGCGAACGCCACCGCCTCCGCGGTGCCCCCAACCATCACGGAAAGCGTGCCGGAAGCGGCGGAAGCGGCGCCGCCGGAGATCGGCGCATCGAGCGCCAGCGCGCCGCGCGCCGATGCCGCTTGCGCCAGCGCGCGCGCGGTCGCCGGCGCCGCGGTCGTGTGGTCGATCAGGCAGCCGCCGGCCGGCAGCTGCGCGATCAGCCCGGTCGGTCCGAGCAACAGCCTGCGCAGCGCCGCATCGTCGGTGACGCAGGTAATGACGAAGGCAGCTTCGGCCGGTGCATGGTCGGCGGCGGCGAAGCGTCGCGTCCAGTCGGCGCTTCGCGCGGCCGCCGGATCGTGGACCGCGACCGCATGGCCTGCCCGCGCCAGCCGGCCGGCCATCTCGGAGCCCATCGCGCCGAGGCCGAAGAAGCTGATCAGCGCCATCGCCGGCGCGCTAGTTCGCGGCCGCGGTCGCGCGCGGCACCGACCCGACCACGCGGTCGAGTATCCAGTTGTCGAAGGCGTGGACGATCTTCTCCTTGTCGGAGAAGCGCCCGGCGCGGCACAGCGGCGAGCGCAGGCCGGTCTGCTGGAGCGCGCAGATCTCGTTGTCCTCCGGCAGGGTGATGTCGAGCCGTCTGTAGTAGTTCGCCGCGAGGTCCGCGAAGTCCGGGCGCTCGAGCCGCTGGTGCGGGAAGCACGAGGTCACCGTCACCCTGGTCGAGTCGGGGCCGAGCGGATCGCACACCAACGACCAGGCGGTGTCGATCGCGATCGCGAGCATGGTCGCGGGATAGATCAAGATGAAGCGGCTGCCGGAAGCCGAGTCGCCGGTCAGGCTCTCGATCGGCGGGAAGCCGACATCGCCGGCGAGCAGCGCGCGCGTGCCTTCATGCCGCTCGTAGATCGAGACGAACTCGCCGCCCCCCGGCTCCTCCGGAATGTTGACGACCTTCTGCTTGCTGATGGTCGAGCGATGCACGGTCGCGATGTGGTAGCCCTCCATGAAGTTCTCGACCCAGAGCTTCCAGTTGCACGCGACCGTGTAGTGGTAGACCCGGGTCGCCACCATGTCCTCGAAGCGGTAATGCGCCAGCCGCCCCGGCAGCTCGCCGAGCCACGACGTAAGCGGTCTCGTTGCCGGATCGACCGCGACGAACAGGAAGCCGCCCCAATCCTCGAGCCGCAACGGCAACAGGCCGTGCGCCGCCATGTCGAACCCGCGGGTCTGCTCCATGCCGGCGGCGCCCTTCAGGCTGCCGTCGAGCGCGTAGGTCCACGAATGATACGGGCAGCGGAAGGCGGCGCAGCTGCCGCTGCCCTCGACCAGCTTCGTGCCGCGATGCCGGCAGGCATTGACGAACGCACGCACCACGCCGTCGCGCCCACGCACCGCGATCAGTCCGACGTCGCCGACCGCGGCGGTCAGGTAGTCGCCCGGCTGGGCGATCTGGTCGAGCCGGCCGATCATGTGCCAGCCGCGATAGAAGACGCGCTCGAGCTCGGCGCGGTAAAACACCGGATCGGTGTAGCAGGCCGGCGGCAGGCCTTCGGCATCGAGCAGCGGCCGGCGCACGCCGTCATAGCGAGTCGGATCGAACAGGTCGGTCATCCCAGCGCCTTCCGTCGCCATCAGGCCGCGCGCGGCCACGCGCGCGCGATCGCGCGTGCGGCATCATAGAGCGCCGGCTCGTCGATGTGGGGCAGCACACCGTCGCGCAGGACCGGCCGACCGGCGACGAAGACATGGCGCACCGCGATCCCGGGACCGCACAGCGCGATCTGCGCCGTCGCGTCGTTGAGCGGCACCAGGCCCGGCGCGTCGAGCTCGACCAGGGTCAGGTCGGCGGGCGCGCCGCGGGCGATCGGCGCCGGCTCGAGCCCCAGCGCATGCCGCCCCGCCGCGGTCGCCATGGCGAGCGCATCGGCCGGCTGGAGCCACGTCTCGCGCGCGACCGCGCCCCAGCGCGAGGCGAGCACGGCCAGCTTCATGGCATCGAACATGTCCTGCCCGTCATTGCTGGCGGCGCCGTCGGTGCCGAGCGCAACCGCGACGCCGGCGCGGCGCAACGCGGCGATCGGCGCCTGGCCGCTGCCGAGCCGCAGATTGGACGCCGGGTTGTGCACCGCGATCGTGCCGGTCGCGGCGAGCAGCGCAATGTCGTCTTGATCGATCCACACCGTATGGGCCAGCGAGGTGCGCGGCCCGAGCACGCCGAGATCGTTGAGCCGGCGCACCGTGCTGACGCCGAAGCGCGCCTGGGAGTCGCGCGCCTGGTCGGCGGTCTCGTTGACATGCAGGTGGAAACAGGCGCCGCGCGTCGCGGCCAGCACCGCGGCATCGAGCAGCAGACGGTCGGAGCACCAGCCCGCGCCAGACGGGCCGACGCCGAGCGCGACCAGCTCACGGCCGGCATGGCGCGCCAGCGCATCGCCGATCACCGCGAGCTGCTCGGATGCCGGCGGCGCGTCGGCGCCGGCGTCGCGCAGCATCGGCGCGATCACGGCGCGCAGGCCGATCTCCTCGTAGGCGGCGACCGCGGTGTCGATCGCCCAGGGCTCGAGCGGCCGCTGCCGGAAATGATCGAGCACCGCGGTGGTGCCGCGCTTGACCATCTCGACGGCGCCGAGCAGCACCGCGACGCGCAGCTCGTCCGGGCGCAGGTGGTCGATCACGCCCCACACGTCGGTCAGCCAGTCCTCCAGCGTGCCGCCGGTTGCGACGCCGCGGCGCAAGCTTTCGGCCGAATGGTTGTGCGCGTTCACCAGGCCGGGTATCACGAGCAGCCGGCTGCCGTCGAGCCGCTCGGCATGCGGCCAAGCGGCGGCCGCGGCCGCCCCGAGCGCGACGATGCGGCCGCCGGCGATCACGAGATCGACGCCGGCGACCGGCGCATCGCCCGGACGCGGCAGAATCGTGGTGTCGAGAACGGCCCAGGCGCCGACCATCGGCGATGTCGCTTTCTATCTCGGCCGCGGACGCTATTTCTTCAGGGTGAGGCCGAAGCCCTTGTCGACGAACTGCAAGGTGTAGGCCTTCTTGTAGTCGAGGTCCTTGGGATACAGGCCGATCGCCGACGCCGTGTCGAAAAACGACTTCCATTGCGCGTCCGCCATCGCGCCGATACCGAGCTTGAGCGCGTCGCCCGAGTCGACAATCCCGTACTCCTTCATCTTGTCGATCGAATATTTGATCTGCTCGGCGGTCATCTCCGGGTTGTCCTTCATGATCAGCGCGTTGGCCGCGCTCGGATCGCCGTAGAGATAGCCGTACCAGCCCTCGATCGAGGCGTTGACGAAGCGCTGCACCACGTCGGGCTTCTCCTGCACCATCTTGAGCGTGGTGTCGATCGTCGTCGAATAGGACGCATAGCCGGCGTCGTCGGCGAGCAGGAACACGACTGGCTTGAACTTGCCTTCCTTCTCGACCGCGTAGGGCTCGCTGGTCACGTAGCCCTGCTGAACCAGAGTCTTGTCGACCAGGAACGGCGCGATGTTGAAGGTGTAGGGCCGGATCTGGCTGTCCGTGTAGCCGAACTTGGCGACCAGGAATTTCCACCAGGTGTCGATCGTGTTGTTCGAGATCGCGATCGGCTTGCCCTTGAGCGCGGCCAGGCTGTCATTGCCGACACCGGGATGCGCCATCAGGATCGACGGCTCCTTCTGGAAGATCGCTGCGACCACGATCGCGGGCACGCCCTCCTTGACGTAGTTCAGCGCGTTGCCGCTGCTCGCACCCATGCGCACATCGACCGCACCGGCGGCGAGCATCTGCGCCGTGTTCATGCTCGGGCCGCCCTGGCGCAAGGTGACGTCGAGCCCATTCTTCTTGTAGATGCCGGTCGCAACGGCTTGGTAGAAGCCGCCATGCTCGGCCTCTGCCGTCCAGTCGGTGATGAAGCTGACCTTGTCCTCGGCGCGCGCCACGCCGGGCGAAATCACGAGGGCGATCAGCGCGAGCGCGGCGCTCGAGAATGCTGGCTTGCAGGGTCGAAGCATCGGTCTGTCTCCCGGAAAGACGCTGGCCTGCTCGGCTCCTCGTCACCATCGCGGCGGATGCAAGCAGCGCGCCAAGGATATCGCGGCCGGCTGGCATATCCCATGCAGATCCAGGGCTAGAACCAAGCGGCGGCGCCCTCTGGAACCAGCCGCCGCACCGAAAACGGGCAACGCCCATGCGATTTGGATGGTGATCATGGCACAGTCTGGAAAATTCGTCCGGGCCGCAGCGATTATTGCCGCGGCGCTGATCGCGCTGGCGGGCTCGCGCCAGGCGGGCGCGCTGGAGAAGCTGCGCTTCGGGCTCAACTGGCTGCCCGAGGGCGAGCATTGCGGATTCTTCCAAGCCAAGGCGGCCGGGCTCTACGACAAGGCCGGGCTCGACGTCGATTTGCGCTCGGGCGGCCCCGACACCAACGTCGCGATCCTGACGGCGGCCGGCCAGCTCGACATGGCGATGGGGTCGAGCTTCACGACCCTCAATCTGATGGGCCAGGGCACGGCGGCCGTCACGGTCGCGGCCTATCTTCAGAAGGATCCCCAGACCCTAGTGGCGCATCCCGGCCAAGGCGTCGCGACGTTGGCGGACCTGAAGGGCAAGCCGATCATGATCGCGCGCTTCTCGCAGGGCGAGTTCTGGCAGTTCCTCAAGGCGAAGTTCGGCTACACCGACGATCAGCTGCGGCCCTACACCTACAATTCCGCGGTGTTCCTGAGCGATCCCAAATCGGCGCAGCAGGGCTACGTCACCGAGGACGCTTTCTTCCTCGGCAAGGAGATGAAGCAGCCGCCGGTCATCATGCTGCTCGCGGACTACGGCTATCGGAACTACGCCTCGACCGTGTTCGCGCTGAAATCCTATATCGACGCCAAGCGGCCGATCGTCAAAGCCTTCGTCGAGGCGACCGCGCAGGGCTACCAGCAATGCATGACCGGCGACTACACGGCGGGCATGAAGGCCATGATGATCGCCAACCCGGACCACGGCGAGCCGCTGTTCCATTTC
>Ga0302324_100028762_pt1 | contig 10557 bp, 6 predicted proteins | sample Palsa_T0_1_FD_201949 | JGI IMG/M metagenome (GOLD analysis project Ga0302324, IMG submission 201949) | Peat permafrost microbial communities from Stordalen Mire near Abisko, Sweden - Palsa_T0_1 | ecosystem: Environmental > Terrestrial > Soil > Palsa > Peat permafrost | place: Sweden: Abisko... | reverse complement strand
CGCGGAAGCGATACGCGTGTCCTGCCAGACGATTGCGTGATACACCGGTTTGCCGCTTTTCCTGTGCCAGACCACAGCGGTTTCACGCTGGTTGGTGATCCCGATCGCAGCCAGATCTTCCGGTTGCAGCCCGCGCTCGTCCATTGCTTCCCGGATGACATCGTTCGTGCTGCGCCAAATCTCTTCTGGATCGTGCTCGACCCACCCCGGGTTCGGATAGATCTGCTCGTGCTCTCGTTGAGCTGAGCTCACGACGCGTCCGGAACGATCAAAGACTATGAAGCGCGAACTGGTCGTTCCCTGATCAATGGCGCCAATGTAATCTGCCATCGGGAACTCCTTCTCTAATTGCCCTGGGCTTAGCCGTTGGCTTTGTTCGCTGTTGGCGCAATCTGGCGCCGTCACCAGCTCGCGAGGGTAGCGCTCGCCAGCGTAGCGTCCATTGGATGATCCTCATGTGTTCTGGCGCTTCCTTCCGCGCGGGGGCCAAAAAAAGCCTATTCTCCGAACCGCGAAAGACGCAAACGAGGAGAACTAAAAGAGTTACCTGGCGCCGCATGGGCGGCTACACTCTCTATGGTAACTCCGCATAAATTCTACTGTAACTGTCAGGTAGCACGAAGGTGGCTTGTAACTCAAAACGGGTCCGTGGCATCTTACTGTATGGTAGGTTTGCGGCCCCGGCAAACCAGGAGTGTGGGGCTCCGTGAAGCGTCTGGGAAAGGTTATTCGCTCGGTACAGGCCTTCGGCCGCGAGTTCTCCGGCAGGTCGAATGCGGTCGAACCGAGGCTCATGCCCGCGATTGGCCTCGCCCTGGGCGGGGGCTTTGCTCGCGGCATCGCGCACATTGGGGTTCTGAAGGTCCTCGAAGCAGAAGGCATTCCGGTTCGCATGATCGCGGGCACCAGCGTAGGCGCATTAATGGGCGCCGCGTATTGCAGCGGACTCACGATCGCCGAACTGGAAGAAATCGCCCACAAAGTTCGCTTCACCACCTTCGCCCGCTGGACGATCTCGAGATACGGGTTCGCCACCACCGATCGCATGGTCTCGTTTCTGACCCGGATTTTGAAGGTGCATACTTTTGAACAGTTGCGTATCCCTCTCGGAGTGACTGCCACCGACTTCAGAACCGGTGGGGGTACGGTTTTTACCTCCGGTCCGATCATCGATCCGGTGCGGGCCAGTTGCGCCTATCCCGGCATGTTTCTACCGGTCGAGATCGGCGGCAGCTGTCTGGTGGATGGCATGCTCTCGTATCCGGTGCCGTCTCGACCCCTACGTGAAATGGGTGCGGAGCGCGTCCTGGCCGTGCACCTGAAAGGACAGTGGTCGAAGAGTTGTGCGCCTCGCCATTTTTTCGACGTGATTGGACAGTCGTTCGCCATCGCCCAGGACATGATGAGTGCGGCTTGGAGAAGCGCCGCGGACATCGTGATCGAGCCCGATGTCGCCGGTTTTGACTATGACGACTTCAAACGCGCCGGCGAATTGATTCGCGTAGGCGAACTGGCGATGCGCGACGCGCTCCCTGAAGTCCGCAAATGGCTGCAAGTCCCTGTGGCTACGGTCACTCCGCTCAAAGCGCCTGCCCTGGCCACCTAGCGGCTCGCGAAAAGCTCGCATTTTTCCCGGATGGAAGCGCAGGAGTTTCACCCGCGACCGTTAAGTCATTGAAAATATGTCTGCTCTTTCGCTTTCGCAGTTTTTTCGCAGCCTGCACGGACGCCCGTACTCCGCCCGGCGATCGCCCCAGCGAGATACCTTCTTCCTCGAATCATGGGCTCTTCCTTCTGAAAGCTGCGATCGGTCGTGCAGAAGATTATTAAAACCGCATGCCGGGCGCAGGCAACTCCGCTTCTTCCGTGTGCAACTAAAAAATTAGTTACCATTCGACGCCGACAGCGTCTAACGAGCAGGAGGGCATCGGGTGCCGCCGAGACAATCGGAAACTTTGACCGAAGCCGAGCTGCGGATCATGAACGTGCTCTGGGGGAAGGGTTCGGGCACGGTTCAACAAGTCCTTGATTCTATTAGTGACAAGCCTGCCCTGGCTTATAACTCTGTCTTGACCACCATCCGCGTGCTAGAGAGAAAGGGTTATTTGAAACATCTCAAGGATGGCCGGGCGCATGTGTACACTCCGCTGGTCGGGCAAAAAGATGCTACGCGCTCAGAAATTCGACATCTTGTGAGTCGCTTCTTCAAGAACTCTCACGAGCAACTGGTCCTAAACCTCCTTGCGGACCAGGGCATCGAGCCGGAGGAGATTGGCCGCCTCCGGCAGATGCTGATTCAGAACGACACGGTTCAAAAGGACGCGGTTCACAAGGACGCAAAATGAACTGGCTTACCGTGCACACTGTGGCGCAGATCTCGGTCGAGCGCATTCTCAACGCGCTTCCCGAGGGATTCGTGGTCGCGCTCTTTGCCTGGGGATTGCTGCGAGTTTTGCGACGGCAGAATTCGGGCACCCGATTTGCCGTCTGGTTCCTGGCATTGCTTACCGTCGCTGCGCTTCCTGTGCTCGGCGGGTTCGACGGCGGGCGGGACGTAATCGCGACCGGGACTGCATGGGAGAGTGTGCGTCCCACAATCACGATCACCGCCCGATGGGCGCTTTTCGCATTTCTCGCCTGGGCTCTCGGGGCAGGTGTGGCGATGGTCCGTTTGGCGGCTGGGTTCTGGCGCTTGCGGGGGCTGCGCCAGAGTTGCACTCCGATCGAGGCGGGGAGTCTCGATCCAGCTGTGCAAAAGACCTTGGATGCAATCACCGCTCGCAACTCGGTGGCCCTAGGCGCAATCCAGATCGCCACATCGGAAAGCGTGCGCGTGCCTGCCGCCATCGGCTTCTGGAAGCGAACAATCGTTTTGCCGGCCTGGGCGTTGCGAGAACTGCCACCGAGCGATCTCAACGTTATCCTGCTGCACGAATTTTCGCACTTGCGGCGCTGGGATGACTGGACAAATCTCATTCAGAAAATCGTACGCGCTCTCCTGTTCTTTCATCCAGCCGTGTGGTGGATCGATAACCGTCTTTCGGTCGAACGCGAGATGGCTTGTGACGATGCGGTGCTGGCTGAAACTGCCAACCCGCACGGATACGCAACTTGTTTAGTGTCGCTACTCGAGAAGAGTCTGACGCACCGTCTTTCGGACCAACGTCTGACGGACAAACGATGGTCGATGGCGCAGGCAGCCGTGCATCGGGCCCGAGAGGCTTCACTGCGACTGGCGCAGATTCTCGACAAGAACCGGCCCGTGGCCACCGGAGTCTGGAAGCCGGCGCTCGGCATGACCGGCGCTTTTTCGGTGGTATGTCTGGCGCTGCTGGCGCACGCACCCCAATTGGTCGCAGTCAATTCCGGCGCGATGAATTCGGGCACCATGAATTCCGGAATGATAACTTCCGGAATGATGAATTCCGGAACGATGACTCCCGGAGCGACGATGAGCAGCTCTGGCGCTGCCTACTCGCAAACCTCGGCGGCAATTCCCGCAGCGTTCGGTATCGGTCGGTCGCAATCGGTGGGGACTGCGAACGGAACGACTGGCAAGATTGTCCGCGCCCAAAACCGTTTGAAGGACGCTGCCGGGGACCAACTCGCCTTGGCTCAGCCAGTGAAAGCCCGAATGAAGTTGGAACCCTCTCAAAACCAACTCATCGCGATCAGCGCAAACGCAAATCAAGAAGTGCCGAGTTTCCAAACGCTGGTCTTTATTGAAGCCACTCAGTACATGACCTCCGATTCGTCGGTGTGGAGAGTCCAGGTGTGGCGAGTGACACTGGTGAATACGGTCGGCGGTCGATTGGCGAGAGTGCCCGTGATCAATTCGATTTAGACGGCCAAAAATTTTTGCAAGCAACAACTACATAATTAGTTGTACAAGGAGAAAGGACAATGAAGATGTGGCTAGAAAGTTTTAAAGCAGGCTGTAAATCAGTGCTAACCAGGCGTTTGGCAGTCGCCTTAATTGCCGTGATGGCAGTTGGGGCAGTGGCAACGCTCAACTTTACCAAGTCGGCAACCGCCGCAGCGGCTCCGGCTCCAGCGGCGCCAGCCCTCGATGACAACAGCGTCGGGGCCTTGCTCACGCTCGACCGCGCCATGGAAACGCTCGCCGCACGGGTTACTCCGGCGGTCGTCAATGTCACGGTTGTGTCCAAAGGCAACCCGCAGCAGAGCGAACGGGAAGGCATGCCCGACATGCAGCAGTTTTTTGGTCCGAACGGTCCTTTCGGCCGTCAGTTCCAGATGCCATCGCAACCTCAGAACCGAATGGAGCACGGCCTGGGTAGCGGCGTGATCATTTCCCCCGACGGATATATCGTCACCAACAACCACGTGATCGAAGGAGCCGTCGATATTCGCGTGACCATGAGCAACAAGGAAGTCTTGCCAGCGAAGTTGGTCGGTGCTGATCCGCTGACCGACCTCGCAGTCATCAAGGTCAACGGAACCAACTTGCCGAGCGTGCCCTGGGGCAACTCTGCCAATCTGCACCCGGGACAGACGGTTCTTGCCTTCGGAAATCCGTACGGCTATCGCTTCACGGTTACGCGCGGCATCATCAGCGCGCTGAACCGTCCGAATCCTGACGCGAGCGATCGCCACAAACCGGGCGAATTCATCCAGACCGACGCGGCCATCAATCCCGGAAACTCCGGCGGTGCGCTGGTCGACGCTCGCGGCGAACTGATCGGCATCAACACCTTCCTGATTTCGAGTTCGGGATCGTTCTCAGGCATGGGTTTCGCGATTCCTGCTCAGATTGTCGAGCCGACCGTGGAGACTCTGATCCGGGATGGCAAAGTTACGCACGGATTTATCGGAATTCAGATCTCCGACGTGACTCCAGACAACGCGAAGTTCTTCGAGATGAAGAAAGCTGAGGGAGCGCTGGTCTCAGACGTCGAGCCGGACGCGCCCGGAGCGAAAGCGGGCCTGCGTACCGGAGACGTGATTACCGAACTCGACGGAAAACCGGTGACCGACGCCGGACAATTACAGATGATCGTCGGGCAAAAACGGCCCGGCGAAACGATCCATCTCCAGGTAATGCGCGACAGCAAACCGACGACGATTGCGGTAACGCTCGAGGCGCTCGGCGGCAGCAAAGGAACGGAGACCGCCGGCGGCGAGCGCGGAAAAGGGCGTTGGGGACTGAGTCTCGCTGACTTGACTCCGGATGTCCGAAACCAAGTGGACGTGCAACCGTCGGTTCATGGCGCCCTGGTTGAAGACGTCAAGCCCGGCAGCCCGGCCGATAACGCCGGCTTGCAGCGTGGGGATGTCATCATGGAAGTCAACCGGCACTCGGTGAAGTCCGCGGCCGATGTGGCACAGGCTTTATCGAGCGTGCCAAATGGTCAGGACGCGCTCGTGCTCGTCTGGTCGCAAGGAGGGAGCACCTTCCGCGTGTTGCATCCATCGCAGGGATAAGGCGTAGTGGGATCGATCAGCCCTGCGGACCGAAGTCGCGCGCTGCGTTCCATCCAACGACAGGTTGGGGTGGTGCGCAGCGCGCATTTTTCGCTCACACCATTGAATTGCCGGTGGAGAGCCGGGCGCCCTCCCCCCTCTCGCGGGCAGTCCTAACTAACTAAGTTCGTCCGCCGATGCGCCCCATCGACAATTCAAATTGGACTTCAAGAACCCCGGGTACTAGAGTTTTAGGATCAATCACATAGGGAGGAAAACGCAAACCCAAGAAAATCCGCCAGAGAGACGCACCGTGGTAATCACCAGTCCCGTTACCAAGATGGAGAACTGCGCTTTCACCCGATAGAATGGTCCCAGGATGGTTTTCCGACCGTGTTCACATCGTGCGTCGCGCCGGGTGACCGGGTAACCGTTTGCTGGACGTAGGGAATTGAAGCCAATGGAGACAAGATTGGACCGATCGAATGAGCTAGTTGAGGAGCAAGACCATGCCGCCTCCTCTCTCGACGCCAACTATGTGCTGACTTGGGAAGAGATTGCGAACCTGGCATCGGAACCCGGCAAGCCCGCCGAGACCCTGATGAACGTTGTGGCGTTGATAGCCCGACGGTTCGGCACCGATGTTTGCTCCGCCTATTTGCTCGAGCCCGACCGCGCCAATCTCGTTCTGGCAGCGACCCTCGGGTTGCGCCGGGAATGCATTGGCAAGCTTCGCATGGCGGTCAATGAAGGGCTGGTCGGCCTGGTTGCCGAACAAGTCCGCCCGGTGGCCGTCGAACAGGTCAGGACCCATCCTCGATTCAAGTATTTCAGCGAAGCGGGCGAGGATGCTTACCAATCGTTCCTGGGAGTTCCGCTGATCGATCGGGGCGTGCTGCAGGGCGTTCTGGTGGTCCAAACGGCGCAGGCGCGAGTCTTCCCGGAAACTGAAATTCGTCTGCTCACCGAGGCCGCGAAGCGGGTTGCGCCGGTGGTGAGCGAAGCTCGCACGCTTGACCGTTTCATCGCGCCCATTCAAGAGCGTCTCTGGGCGCTGGCCCGCAACCTGTGGTGGAGCTGGGACAACGATTCCGCCGCCATATTCCGCGATCTCGATCCTCTGCGCTGGAGGCAGCTCAATCACAGTCCGGTCTCGCTGCTGAACGAGTATCCGCTCGATAAACTCGAAGAGCGCGCCACCGAACTCGCGCTGCACAGCCGGATCAACTACGCCTATCGCCGTCTGCGCGAATATCAGGAGGCGGAGCGAACCTGGGGTGCGCGCCACGCTGGCGTGCTGCGACCCCGTCCCGTCGCTTATTTCTCCGCGGAATTTGGCGTGCACGAGTCGCTCCCGGTCTATTCCGGCGGACTGGGAGTACTGGCCGGCGATCACATCAAGAGCGCCTCGGATCTCGGAATTCCTTTGGTCGGCGTGGGCCTGTTTTATGGCCAGGGATATTTCCGCCAGCGCCTGAATCGGGATGGGTGGCAACACGAGGAGTACCTGGAAATCGATGTCAACCAACTGGCCATGGAAACGGCGATCGGGAAAGACGGCCGACCGGTCATGGTGCAGGTCGATACGCGCCACGGTTCGATCCACGCCAAAGTATGGCGCGTAAAAGTCGGTCGCTGCGATTTGTTTCTGCTCGACTCCGACGTCGAAGGCAATACTCCGGAAGACCGCGAAATGACCTCGCGTTTGTATGGGGGCGACGGCCGCGTCCGCGTGCATCAGGAACTGCTTTTGGGTGTGGGCGGACTGCGCGCGCTGAAGGCGCTTGGCATCACTCCGGGAGTTCTGCACCTGAACGAAGGGCACAGCGGGTTTGCCGTGCTCGAAGCGATTCGCCAACGCATGGAAGAAGAGGGCATCAGCTTCGAAAAGGCCGTCCCGCGCGTTGCCCGTGAAGTGGTCTTCACCACCCACACTCCGGTGCCCGCCGGCCATGATCGCTTCGATGCCGATCTGGTCGAAGAGCACCTCGGACCTCTGCGCGAGGCCCTCGGTCTCTCGAAGGAAGCCTTCATGGCGCTCGGCCGCGAGGATCCCGACAGCGACGAACGTTTCTGCATGACCGTGCTCGGCCTGCGGCTTTCCCGGCGCGCCAACGCAGTTTCTTCACTGCACGGTGAAGTCTCGCGCGCGATGTGGACGGGACTTTCCCCGGGCAAGCCGGAAGACTCGGTTCCGATCGGGCACGTTACCAATGGCGTCCATGTTCCCACCTGGCTCGCTCCGCAGATGTTTCGCCTTTACGATCGCCATCTCGGTACGGGATGGCAGTTGCGCAGCAGCGAAGCCAAAATCTGGGATGGCATTGACAACGTCGACGACGGCGAGCTTTGGGAGACTCATTTCAACCTGAAGTCGCGCATGATCGAATTCGTCCGCCGCCGCGCCGTCAAACAGGCTGCGCGCCGCGACGAACCGCGCAGTGTGCTGCAGCAACTGGAACGCGTGCTCAGTCCCGATGCGCTGACCATCGGTTTTGCGCGCCGTTTTGCCACTTACAAGCGTGCCAATCTGATCTTGGCGGACATCGAAAAAATCGCCAGCATGGTCAACGACCCGAAACGTCCCGTGCAGTTTGTGTTTGCCGGGAAGGCGCATCCGCTCGACGAACCCGGCAAGCGCGTCCTGCAGCAGATTGCCCAGTTGATGCGCGACCCGCAGTTTTCAGAAAAATTTGTCTTTGTCGAAGACTACGACATCAACGTCGGCCGCCATTTGACGCAGGGTGTCGATGTCTGGCTGAACAATCCCCGCCGTCCGCTCGAAGCCTCCGGCACCAGCGGCCAGAAAGTCGTTTTGAACGGGGGCCTAAATCTCTCCGTGCTCGACGGTTGGTGGGCGGAAGCTTACGACGGTTTGAACGGCTTCGCCATTGGAAACGGCAGAACCCACTCCGACATGAACGTCCATGACACTCGCGATGGGGAGGATCTGATCCGCGTTCTTCGCGAAGAAGTGATTCCTCTCTACTATCATCGCGATAGCGACGGCCTGCCCCGCGGCTGGATCCAACGCATGAAGCGGACCATTCGCACTCTCGGCTGGCGCTTCAACGCCGATCGCATGGTGATGGATTACACCATCAAGTGCTACGTTCCGGCGGCCGGCGGTACGTCGAGCGACCTCCGGCTAAGATTGTAGAAGCACCGTCGATCGAGGACTGTCGATCGAGGACTGCCGATCGACGGGTGTCCTTGCCCGGCCTGAACTCAATAAGAGGCCGGGGCCACTGCGTCTTCCGGATATGCTGGCATCCCGAACTCGGGAATGTCGAGTCCCTCTTCTTCCACCTCCGGCGCCACTCGCATGCTTTTCACTTTGTTGACGGCCGCGAAGACGACATAGGTTGCGCCGAATGCCCAGACGGCGTAGAGAGATGCTCCCATGAGTTGGCACAGGAACTGGCGCGTATCGCCGTGCAGCAAGCCCGTTACACCCTGGCCGGCGTGTCCCAGGTAGGAGGAAGCGCCGACGCCGTTCCATCCCGCACCATAGGCGCCGTCGGCAAAAATGCCCACGCTGACCGCTCCGAGCCAGCCACAGTAGCCGTGCACGGAAATCGCGCCGCATGGGTCATCGACCTTCAAAACGCGGTCGTTGAATAGAACTCCGCCGCATACCAACAGGCCGGCGAGTGCGCCAATGATGACCGCTGAGGTTGGAGACACAAAGGCACACGGCGCCGTGATCGCGACCAGCCCCGCCAGCATGCCATTGCAGGCCATCGTGATATCCGGTTTCCCGAACAGGGAATACCACAAGACCATGGCTACCGCCGAGCCCGCAACGGCGGCGAGATTGGTGTTTACGGCAATGACCGAAATGCGAAGGTCGGTTGCTCCGAGCGTAGAACCGGGGTTAAATCCCATCCAGCCGAAAAGCAGAATGAAGGTGCCACTCACCACATATACGATATTGTGCGCGGGAAAGACGCGGATCCTTCCGCCGGGACCATATTTTCCGAGGCGCGGGCCGAGAATGATCGCGAGAGCCATGGCGCAAAAACCGCCGACCGCATGGACGACCGTGGATCCGGCAAAGTCGACGTAACCGTGACCGAGATTCAGTGTCGAACCGACTTGAGACAGCCAACCACCGCCCCAGGTCCAGCAGCCGGAGATAGGGTAGAGAATCGCGCCGATGAAGAGTTCGCAGAGCAGGAAGGCCCAGAAGGTGATCCGCTCACAGATGGCGCCGACAATGATGTACCCGGCGGTCTCCATGAAAACGACCTCGAACAGCGTTAAACAGTTGCTGGCACTGTCATAGGCCGGACCGGTAAGGAAAAAGCCCTTTCCACCCACGAATCCCCACTGGCCGCTGCCAATCAGAAACTTGTTGAGAGTGGGGATCCCGCCCAGGTTGGTGGGCGCGGCGTTGATGGCAACTGCTCCAAACTGGAATGCGTACCCGACGGCGTAGTACGCCAGGAAGGCGAACACATAGGCCGCGAAATTTAGCATCATCAAGTGGCCAGCATTTTTCTTTCGCACCAGTCCACAAGTGAGGAGCGCGAAACCTGCCTGCATGAACAGGACCAGGTAACCCGTATTCAACGTCCAGGCGAAATTGGTGGCTACGCGGACGTGCCCCACGCTGTCCGCGAGCTTCACCGCGAGCGGCTCTTTCGCCGCTTGTGCCTGATAGTCGTCAAACGCCTTCTTGTTTGCGGCATAATCCGGCGCCGCTTTGTCGGTGGGCTCGGCCACGACAAAGGCATTGCCGGCAGCGTCGATGGCAGTGGTCTTGTCGCCAGTCGCTATGCCCGATGGATCCGGCTTCTGGGCTTCATCCGCAAGGCAGGGAATTGCCAGGGCGGTGAACATCCCGACTGCGAGAAGGATGGCCGGAACGGATCGAGATACGAACGACTGCCGGCCGAGGAGGCGCCTCTCCACTTGCTTGGTCATGAGATTACTCCTGTTTCTATGCAGTAGCATTGTGTGGGGATGGTCCGGCGTGGGGACCGGTAGTGCGAAATGCGGCATGAAATGTCTTGGCAGATCTACACTCGCGTGCTGCACAACCCCCCACGATAAATGTCGGTGATCCGTCGAGTCCAATAGAAATTTCTTCTTGCAGTCATCAGAAAAGCTTCCGAAAAATGCCACGCT
>Ga0302324_100028761_pt1 | contig 10558 bp, 10 predicted proteins | sample Palsa_T0_1_FD_201949 | JGI IMG/M metagenome (GOLD analysis project Ga0302324, IMG submission 201949) | Peat permafrost microbial communities from Stordalen Mire near Abisko, Sweden - Palsa_T0_1 | ecosystem: Environmental > Terrestrial > Soil > Palsa > Peat permafrost | place: Sweden: Abisko... | reverse complement strand
TCCTGAGTCGTCATCCGCTCGCGGACCACGCGCTCCATGCGGGCCAGCCCGAGGCGCACCTGGTTCTGGATCAGCTCGCCGACCGTGCGGATGCGGCGGTTGCCGAAGTGGTCGATGTCGTCGGTCTCCACCACGAGGGTGCGCTCGCCGACGGTCATCTCCTCCTCGCCCGCGTGCAGCTTAACGAGGTACTCAATCGTGTTTACGATGTCTTCCTCGGTCAGCGTGCCCTGGCGGATCGGCTGGTCAATGCCGAGCTTGCGGTTGACCTTGTACCGACCGACCTTGGCGAGGTCGTACCGCTTCGGGTTGAAGTACAGGTTGTCGAGCAGCGCCTGCGCAGACTCGCGAGTCGGCGGCTCCCCCGGACGAAGCTTGCGGTAAATGTCGAGCAGCGCGTCGTCCTGGCCGACCGTGTGGTCCTTCTCCAGGGTGGCGCGCATCGACTCGTAGTCGCCGAAGCGCTCGAGAATGCGGGCGTCGTCCCAGCCCAGGGCCTTCAGCAGCACCGTGACCGACTGCTTGCGCTTGCGGTCGATGCGAACACCGACGCTGTCGCGCTTGTCGATCTCGAACTCAAGCCACGCGCCCCTGCTCGGGATCACCTTGCAGGAGTAGATGTCCTTGTCGCTGGTCTTATCGACCTGCCTGTCGAAGTAGACACCAGGCGACCTGACGAGCTGGCTGACCACCACCCGCTCGGTACCGTTGATGACGAACGTGCCCTTGCGGGACATGAGCGGGAAGTCGCCCATGAAGACCGTCTGGCTCTTGATCTCACCGGTGGTGTTGTTGATGAACTCCGCCGTCACGAACATGGGCGCGGAGTACGTCATGTCCTTGTCTTTGCACTCCTCATCGGAGTACTTTGGCGGCTCGAACCGGTGGTCGCGGAACGATAGGGACATCGTCCCTGAGAAGTCCTCGATCGGGCTGATCTCTTCGAAGATCTCTTCGAGGCCGGACTGCTCGGGGATGTCCTTGCGTCCCGCCTCCTTGGCGGCCTGGATACGCGCCTTCCACTTGTCGTTGCCGAGCAACCAGTCAAACGACTCGGTCTGCAGGGCCAGCAGATCCGGAACCTTCAGTGGTTCGTTGATCCGCGCGAAGGACACGCGGCGGGGACCAAGATTCGTGGCGGAGGCGCTGCGCGATGCTGCCAACAGGGGTCCTTCCGAACTTGTCGCGGAACTATCACCGCACGCACGCCAAACGCCCCGCGGCAAAGACCCCATAGAGGCTGCCGAAGAGGCAGAAAAGGTACCGAGGACGTTAGAGTGCAGCGCAAATAGTCAGTGTAGCCGAAGACTGCACTGCCTGTCAACGATACGCCAGTATGTGGTTCACCTTGCTTCGCAGCATCTCCTGTCGGAGACCAAACGTCAAGCCGAAACCGCCCCGTTTGAGGGGGTTTCCCAAGTGATCGATGCCACACGTGTGCGGATGTGTAAGCGACAACGCAACCGGGTAAAACTCGTGTTCCCGCTAGTGGAAAACGTGCCCCCCGGCGGCCCGCCGCCAGGCTAAGTGCTTTGCCTTGGCTTGGGCATGTGATGTTACAAACGTGAACGCCGCCCGGCTTGTTCCCGGACGGCGTTCTGGTGTTTGCGCGCTGCTGGTTGGCGCGCGCGATGGCAAAAACCGCCACCGTATCGCGCGCCCCAACCAGCCATATCTCCCGGGGGGACGACCCCCCGTACCCCCGATGCGCGCTGCGCGCGCGAGTGGGAGGGACTTCAGTAACGCTAACTACTTGACGGTCACCGAGGCGCCGGCGCCCTCAAGGGCAGCCTTGGCCTTCTCCGCGGCTTCCTTGTTGACCTTCTCAAGGACGGTCTTCGGCGCGCCGTCGACCAGGTCCTTGGCCTCCTTGAGTCCAAGGCTGGTGAGGGTGCGCACCTCCTTGATGACCTGGATCTTCTTGTCGCCCGCGGCGTTGAGGATGACGTCGAACTCGTCCTGCTCCACGACCTCCTCGGCCGGGGCGGCGCCGCCGGCGCCCGGGGCGGCGGCAACCGCGACCGGGGCCGCGGCCTTGACGTCGAACGTCTCCTCGAAAGCCTTCACGAACTCGGACAGCTCAAGGAGGGTCATCTCCTTGAACGCGTCGAGCAGGTCACCGCTGCTGAGCTTCGCCATGATCGTTATCTCCGTTCCTAATTACTGATTACGCTTCGTCTGCAGCGTCGGCTGCGGGTGCTTCGCTGTCGGCAGCTGCGGCAGGCGCGCCGGCCTCGAGCTTGGCGCGCAGCGCGTCCGCGAGCAGCGCCATCTGGGTCGGCAGCGCGTTGAACGTGCCGGCCGCCCGGGCCTGGGTCGCCTTGAGAGCGCCGGCCAGCTTGGCCAGCAGCACCTCGCGCGGCTCGAGGTCGGCCAGCTTGCCAACGTCGGCCGCGGACAGTGCCTTGCCGTCGAGCACGCCGCCCTTGATGACGAGCAGCGGGTTCGCCTTGGCGAAGTCGAGCAGGCCCTTGGCGGCCTGGGAGACATCCCCCTCGACGAACGCGATCGCGGATGGCCCGGACAGCATCGACGCGACCTGGTCACCCACGCCCGCCTCGGTCGCGGCGACCTTAGCGAGGGTGTTCTTGGTGACGGTGAACGTCGCGTTGCCCTTAAGGGCGCCGCGCAGTTCGGACATCTGTGCCACCGTCAGGCCGCGGTACTCGGTGAGCACCGCTCCGTTCGAGTCGCGGAACTTGCCGGCGAGGTCTTCGATCAAAGCCGTCTTCTGTGCGTTTGCCATGAGCCTCCTTCCGTTATGTCGTCGTGTTCACTGACAGCGCCAAAGACGACAAACGCCCCGCTGCGCAGATGCACACGGGGCGACAGACCACGGTCAGTCAGTCTGCGATGAGACTGGAGAGCTGACCGGATTTGAGGCTTACATGGTCACCTGCGCGGGATGTCCGTACGGACCTTCAGCCATTGAACTGGCATCCAGCGGTCTTCGGCAGTTCAATTCTACACGCACCTGCATGCAGATGCTCACGTGCAGAACGCGAACGGCGGCACTCCCGGACTGGGAGCGCCGCCGCGGCGGACTGCTAGGCGTGTTACGCGTTCGCGCCTTCTTCTTCGAGGAAGCCGCGGGTCTTGCTGGGGTCAACGGGGATGCCGGGGCCCATGGTGGTGGTGAAGGTGATCTTCCTCAGGTAGCGGCCCTTGGCGGCGGCGGGCTTGAGCCTGACCACCTCATCAAGCGCTGCCGAGTAGTTCTCGAGCAGGGCCTTCTTGTCGAAGGAGGCCTTGCCGATGATGAAGTGCAGGTTCCCGTGACGGTCAACGCGGAACTCGATCTTGCCGCCCTTGATCTCGTTCACGGCCTTGGCCACGTCCGGGGTGACGGTGCCGGTCTTGGGGTTCGGCATCAGGCCACGGGGACCGAGCACGCGGCCGAGGCGGCCGACCTTGCCCATCAGGTCCGGGGTGGCGACCACCGCGTCGAAGTCGAGGAACCCGCCCTGGATCTGCTCGATCAGGTCGTCGGAGCCCACGAAGTCGGCGCCGGCTGCCCTGGCCGCCTCGGCGCGGTCGCCGGTGGCGAACACCAGGACGCGGGCGGTCTTGCCGGTCCCGTTCGGCAGGTTGACGGTGCCGCGGACCATCTGGTCCTGCTTACGGGGGTCGACGCCGAGCCGGAGGTTAACCTCAACGGTCGGGTCGAACTTGGTCACCGTGGTGTTCTTCGCCAGCTCGACCGCGTCCACCGGGCTGTACAGCGCGTCGTGGTCGATCTTCTGGTCGGCGTTCTGGTACGCCTTGCTGCGCTTCATAAGTGCTCTCCTGACGTGGAGGTCGTGGTCGTCGGGGCCCAGCGCGAGGGCCCTGCCACTTGTTGACTTGTATTGATGTTGCGATCCTCGCTCGCCGCGAACCGGCGAACGCCGCTTGGCGACCTGCCCGTCAAGGCCTGATAAGAGGAACGAGCGCGGCTTACTCGAAGCCGGCGACCGTTTCTCTAGCTCTCGACCTTGATGCCCATCGAGCGGGCGGTGCCCGCGATGATCTTCTCGGCGGCCTCGATCGTGGTCGCGTTCAGGTCGGGCAGCTTCGTCTCGGCGATCTGCCGGAGCTGCGCCTTGGTCAGCGTGCCGACCTTGGTCTTGTGCGGCTCCGCGCTGCCCTTGTCGACGCCGACGGCCTTCTTGATCAGCTCGGGCGCGGGCGGCGTCTTGGTGATGAAGGTGAACGACCGGTCCTCGAAGATCGAGATCTCGACCGGGATGATGTTCCCCCGCTGGGCCTCGGTCGCGGCGTTGTACTGCCGCACGAAGTCCATGATGTTGACGCCGTGCGGGCCAAGGGCGGTACCGACCGGCGGCGCCGGGGTGGCCGCGCCCGCGGGCAGCTGCACCTTGACGATGGTCTTAAGTTTCTTGCGTGGCGGCATGGTTGTGCCTTTTCCTCTCAGGTGCGCCTTAAATCTTGGAGACTTGATCGAACGAGAGCTCGACGGGCGTCTCGCGGCCGAAGATCGACACGAGCACCTTGAGCTTCTGCGTAACCGAGTTGACCTCGTTCACGGTCGCGGCGAGCGTCGCGAACGGGCCATCCATAACGGTAACCGACTCGCCGACCTCGTATTCCGGTGACGTCTTCTTGGCCGCGGCGGCCTGCGCGGCCGGGCTGCCCTCGGCGGGGGCGGGAGCGAGCAGCGACGCCACCTCACCGAGCGGCAGCGGGGAGGGCTTGCTCGACAGGCCAACAAAGCCGGTAACGCCCGGGGTGTTCCTGACCACGGCCCAGGACTCGTCGGTCAGCTCCATCCGGACCAGGATGTAGCCGGGCAGCACCTTCTCGTTGACGGTCTGCTTCTTGCCGCTCTTGACCTCGGTCACCTGATGGGTCGGCACCTCGATCTGGAAGATGTAATCCTCCATGTTGAGCGACCCGATACGGCTCTCCAGGTTGGTCTTGACCCGGTTCTCGTAGCCGGCGTAGGAGTGGATCACGTACCAGTCCCCAGGCTGCATGCGCAGTTCGCGAGTGAACTCGGCGATCGGGTCAAGCGGCTCGGCCTCAACCGCGGGCTCGTCCGCCCCTGCCTCGTCAGCGTCAACCTCAGCGTCCGCCTCGGCGGCGATGTCCTCCGCCCCGTCGTCCTCAGCCTTGCCGTCCTCATCCGGGGACTCGTCAGCGAGGTCGGAAGTCTCGTCGATCACGTCGGCCTCCTGCTCCGCTGAGCCTTCCGCCGCATCGACATCGCTGTGCAGTTGGGACTCGGGCACGGTTACTCACTCTCTCAGTTTGATCGCTGGGGCACCGCTACTGTTATCGCCCGGGAGGAGTGACCCCCCGTACCCCCCGTGAACCTGCCCGATAGAAGTCGATTGTATCGGACTCGCGCAGGGTCAGTGCCGAAGCCCTAGTGATCATCGTGCCACGCTAGGTACACGCGGCGCGAATTACCGGGTGTCCCGGGCCCGGCGTGCTAGCCGAAGACCCAGAACATCAGCTTGGTGAACCCGTAATCAAGCGTCAGCACGATCACGCTCATGAAGATCACGAACACGAGAGCAACCGTCGTGTACGTGACGAGCTCGTTCCGGGTCGGCCAAATCACCTTCCGGAGCTCCGCCACCACCTGCCTGGTAAACAGGGCAGGCGAAGTCCGGTCTCGCTTAGCGGCAGCCCCTGACCCGCTCCGGCGCTCCGCGCCCTGGCCTCGTGTCTGGGTTGCCATATCCTCGCCTATACAGAGCCGAACGGATTTACCACGCACGGGCCGACCGGACCGCTGGTCCAGCTGATCCGTACTTGCAGGGCAGGAGGGACTCGAACCCCCAACCGCCGGTTTTGGAGACCGGGACTCTACCAATTGAGCTACTGCCCTGTGCCTGCTAACACCTGCTGCCTGCGAACACCTGCTGCCTGCGAACACTGATGCGTGCAACCAACTGATGCGTGCAACCAGCAGAGTCTATGCCGTACGACCCCCCGCGTCGAACCAGACACGGGATTTCCCCGCTTGGACGACCTCAGAGACTCGCGCTGCCGACGCTCCGCGACTGACTGCGTAGTAAGCGATGTTACCAGTCCAGGGCCGCCTGGGGGCGGCTCCGCTAGCGGCGAAACCGGTTGGTGGGCAGCGCGGCCGGGATGACACGATGGAGGCATGCCAACCACGAGAATATCGGCCCGGGTGTCCGCCATAGCTGAATCCGCGACCCTGGCCGTAGACGCGAAAGCCAAGGCGCTGAAGGCGGCCGGCAGGCCGGTCATCGGGTTCGGCGCCGGCGAGCCCGACTTCCCGACCCCTGACTACATCGTGGAGGCCGCCAAGCGCGCGGCCGCCGATCCCAGGATGCACAAGTACACGCCGGCGGCCGGCCTGCCGGAGCTCCGGGAAGCGATCGCCGTCAAGACCGCCCGCGACTCCGGGTACCAGGTGAAGGCCAGCCAGGTGCTCGTCACCAACGGCGGCAAGCAGGCCGTGTACCAGACCTTCGCGACGCTGCTCAACCCCGGCGACGAGGCGCTGCTGCCCGCCCCGTACTGGACCACCTACCCCGAGGCGATCGCGCTGGCGGGCGGTGTCCCGGTGATCGTCCCCACCGACGAGTCGACCGGGTACCTGGCCTCGGTCGAGCAGCTTGACGCCGCCTGCACCGGGCGCACCAAGCTGCTGGTGTTCGTGTCGCCGTCCAACCCGACCGGTGCGGTCTACCCGCCCGAGCAGGTCAAGGCGATCGGCGAGTGGGCCGCCGCCAAGGGCATCTGGGTGGTCACCGACGAGATTTACGAGCACCTCGTCTACGGCGACGCCAAGTTCTCCTCGATCCCGGTGCAGGCACCGGAGATCGCCGACCGCTGCGTGGTGCTGAACGGCGTGGCCAAGACCTACGCGATGACCGGCTGGCGGGTCGGCTGGATGATCGGCCCGGCCGACGTCATCAAGGCCGCGACCAACTACCAGTCCCACGCGACCTCCAACGTCGCAAACGTCTCCCAGGTCGCCGCGCTCGCCGCGGTGTCCGGCGACCTCGCCGCCGTGGCCGAGATGCGGGCCGCGTTCGACCGGCGCCGCAAGACCATCGCGGCGCTGCTCAACGACATCCCGGGCGTGGTCTGCCCCGAGCCGCTCGGTGCGTTTTACGTCTACCCGAGCGTCAAGGGCGTGCTCGGCAAGGAGATCGCGGGCAAGCGCCCGGCCAGCTCGTCCGAGCTGGCCGGCCTCATCCTCGACGAGGCCGAGGTGGCGGTGGTCCCCGGCGAGGCGTTCGGCACCGACGGGTACTTCCGGCTGTCCTACGCGCTCGGCGACGCCGACCTGGAGGAAGGCGTCAGCCGGATCGCCAAGCTGCTCGCCGAAGCCAGGTAGAACCGGCGCATCTGCCTATCTAAGTGACGCCTTCGCCCCTCTGGGGCAATTGTGTTTCGAGGGGCGAAGGGGTCTCTTGGGAGTAAGTGCCAGCGGGCACCGGCAAGCGTCGGGGATAATAGAGGATGCCGCATAAACTGTCGGCCCTTCCCAAGGCTCACCTGCACCTGCACCTGACCGGCGCTATGCGCCACTCGACGCTGGTCGAGCTGGCCGCAACGCACGGGGTGTCCCTGCCGACGGCGCTCACCGAGGAGTGGCCGCCGCAGCTGTCCGCCGCCGACGAGCGCGGCTGGTTCCGTTTTCAGCGTCTGTACGACACGGCCCGGTCGGTGCTGCAGACCCCCGATGACCTGTACCGGCTGGTGCGGGAGATCGCCGAGGACGAGCGGTCCGAGGGCTCCGGCTGGCTTGAGCTTCAGGCCGACCCGTCCGGCTTCGCGTCAATGTACGGCGGCATCACCGCGTTCACCGAGCTGCTGATCGACGCGGCGGCGAAGGCCGCGCGGGCGGCCGACGTCGGGATCGGGATAATCATCGCGGCCAACCGCACCAGGCACCCGATGGACGCCAGGATCCTGGCCAGGCTGGCGGCGCAGTACTCGGGGCTGGGGGTTACCGGCTTCGGGCTCTCCAACGACGAGCGGCGCGGGCCCGCCGCGGACTTCGCGCCCGCGTTCCAGATCGCCGACCGGGCCGGGCTGCTGCTGGTACCGCACGCGGGCGAGCTCGTCGGGGCCGCCAGCGTCACCGCCGCGCTCGACGCGCTGCACGCCGACCGGCTCGGGCACGGCGTCCGCTCCGTCGAGGACCCGAGGCTCCTTGACCGGCTCGCCGCCGCCGGCGTCACCTGCGAGGTCTGCCCGTCATCGAACGTCTCGCTCGGCGTCACCGCTGACGAGGCGCACGTCCCGGTCAGGACGCTCTTCGCGGCGGGGGTGCCGATGGCACTCGGCGCCGACGACCCGCTGCTCTTCGGCCCCCGCTTGGTGAAGCAGTACGAGATCGCCCGCGACGTCCACGGCTTCACCCCGGCCGAGCTCGCCGAACTGGCCCGCATGTCCGTTCGCGGCTCCACCGCCCCGCCAGACACCCGCGCCCGGCTGCTAGCCGCCATCGACGCCTGGCTAGCGGGTGGCCTCGCTTAGAGGGTGAGGCCGATGAGGATTGGTTCTGGGGTTAGCGGGACGCCGTAGGCGGCGTGGACGCCTGAGACGATTTCGCGGGCTAGGGCGAGGAGGTCGGTTGCCGTCGCGTTGTCGGCGTTGACCAGGGCGAGGGTGTGCTTGGCGGAGACGCGGGCCGGGCCGGGCGCTCCGTAGCCCTTGGCGAAGCCTGAGTGCTCTATCAGCCAGGCGGCGGGAACCTTGACCAGGCCGTCGGCCGCGGGGTAATGCGGGACCTGGGCGATTCCCCTGGCCGCGGCCTGCGCCTCGACGCGGGCGAACTGCGCGGCGGTGATCACCGGGTTGGTGAAGAAGGAGCCCGCGCTGCGGGTGTCCGGGTCGCCGGGGTTGAGGACCATGCCCTTGCGGCCGCGGATCTTGATGACGGCGGCGCGGACCTCGGCGGCGGCGGCCTGCTCCCCCATCGCCACGCCGAGCTCCGCCGCCAGCTCGGCGTACCCCACCGGCGCGGACAGCGACTGCCTGGCCAGGCGGAACGTCACGTCGAGGACCACGTAGCGGGGCTGGCCGGCCGCCGGGGACGGCGCGGCGACCAGGGCCGCCGGCCGGCCGCTCTTGAACAGGCTGGTGCGGTAGGAGAAGGAACACGCTTCGTTCGGGATGACCTGGATGTTGTCTTCTTGCCGGTCATACACGCGCACCTGGGTGATGACCTCGGCCACCTCGCGGCCGTAGGCGCCGACGTTCTGGATCGGGGTGGCCCCCGCCCGGCCCGGGATCCCGGAGAGCGGTTCCAGGCCCGCCAGGCCCTCGGCGACCGTGGCGGCGACGACGTCATCCCAGTCGTGGCCGGCCGCCACCGTCACGTCCACGGTTTCTGCGGCACCGGATTCGTCGGCCCCGTACTGGTCAGCACGGTGTTCGTCACCACGGTGTTCGTCACCACGGGCGAAGCTGATGCCACGGGTGTTCACGTGGATAGCCGTGCCGGGAAAGCCGGCGTCGGAGACGACGAGGTTGGAGCCGCCGCCGATGAGCAGCACGGGCTCCCCAGCCTGGTCGGCGGCGTGCACGGCCTCGGTGAGGTCAGCCTCGGTGCCGGCCGAGACAAAGTGCCGGGCCGGGCCACCCAGGCCCAGCGTCGTGTAATCGGCGAGGAGGGCCGGGGAGGCGTTCTCCTGGACAGGCTCGCTCACGGGAGGCGGACGGTGGCACGGGCGCGGGTGAGCACCTTCGCGCCGTTGGCCTTCGCCACGATGTCAACGACGACCTTGTTGCCGTCGAGCTTGTCGAGGACCTTGCCGCTGATCTCGATGGTGGTGCCTTCGTCGTCATCGGGAACCGGGACCATGGCGGAGAACCGCACGCCGAAATCGGTCACCGCGCCGGGGTCGCCGACCCACTCGGTGACGAACTTGCCCGCCTGCGCCATCGTGTACATGCCGTGCGCGATCACGTTCGGCAGTCCGACGGCGCGGGCGACGCGCTCGTTCCAGTGGATGACGTTGAAGTCGCCAGCCGCGCCGGCGTACTTGACCAGGTCAAGCCGGGTGACCCGGTAAGCGCGCGCGGGCAGTTCGGTGCCCTTCTCGACGGCGTCGTAGGTCACGCTCACGACGCCGCCCCCCGCTCCACCAGCATGGTGCGCGCCGTGCAGACGTGCTCGCCGTCCACCGTGCTGAGGTCGGTGGAGGTGACCAGCGTCGAGAGCGCGCTCATCACCTTGATGGACTCGATGATGGTAGTAGCGACCACCACGTCGCCCGCGTGCAGCGGCCGGGAGTGGCTAAAGGTCTGATCGCCGTGCACGACCATCGAGTAGTCGAGGCCAAGGCCAGGATCTTGAGCTACCAGGTTGGCGGCCGCCATGCTGATCACGATCGCGAACGTGGGTGGCGCGATCACATCGGGATAGCCGGCCTTGACCGCCGCCTTCGGGTCGCGGCACAGCTCGCTCAGGTCACCGATCGCGTCGGCGAAGTCAGCGATCTTTACCCGGCTGACCTCGTAGGGTTCCCCTGGACCATAGACTCGCCCGACGTACTCGAGGTTCATTGCCACGGCACCTCCCATGAAGTCGGCGAAGCCGACATTCGGGGGGTGTGGG
>Ga0302324_100028760_pt1 | contig 10558 bp, 9 predicted proteins | sample Palsa_T0_1_FD_201949 | JGI IMG/M metagenome (GOLD analysis project Ga0302324, IMG submission 201949) | Peat permafrost microbial communities from Stordalen Mire near Abisko, Sweden - Palsa_T0_1 | ecosystem: Environmental > Terrestrial > Soil > Palsa > Peat permafrost | place: Sweden: Abisko... | reverse complement strand
TTCGTCGAAATTGTTGTAAGGCTCGACGGTGACCACGGGCCCGAAAACTTCCTGGCAGTTGACCTTCATGCCGGGATTGGTGCCCGTCAACACGGTAGGCTCGACCATCATGCCAAGGCGGTGACCGCCGCACAGCAATCGGGCCCCGCCGCGGACGGCCTCGTCGATCCAGCCCACGGTGCGAACTGCGTCGCTCTCGCGGATGAGCGGGCCCACGTCGGTTGAGGCGTCGAGCGGGTCGCCAATTTTAAGCTTCTTCACGCCGTCTACCAGGATGTCGGTGAATTTTCCATAGACCGAATGTTCGACAAGAATGCGCTGAACCGAAATGCAGGTCTGGCCTGCGTACGCAAAGCCTCCGGTGACGCAGCGCTCGGCGGCATAGGCCAGGTCGGCATCGCTGTGCACAATGACTGCGGCGTTGCCTCCCAGTTCCAGAACGACTTTTTTCTTTCCCGCACGGCGCTTGATATCCCAGCCCACCGGCACGCTGCCGGTAAAACTGATGAGCTTGATGCGGTCGTCGGTAATAAGAAGACTGGCGTCGTCATTCGAGAGCGGCACCACATTCAATCCGCCATCGGGCCACCCCGCCTGTTGCACGCACTCGGCCAACAGCAAGGAACACAGCGGTGTTTGCGGCGCGGGCTTGAGCACCATGGGGCATCCCGCGGCGATAGCGGGGGCGACTTTGTGCGACACCAGATTTAGGGGAAAATTAAACGGCGTGATTCCCGCCACCGGGCCAATGGGGAAGCGGCGCACGATGCCCCACCGTCCAGCGGTCGCTTGCTGCCAGTCCAGCGGTAAATATTCGCCGTAGATGCGCGTGGTTTCTTCGGCGGCCACGTTAAAAGTAAAGATGGAGCGCTCCACCTCGAGGCGGGCTGCTTTAATCGGCTTGCCTGCTTCCTGCGCGAGAGTGGTGGCGAATTCTTCTTTACGCGCGGCGATGCCGGACGATATCTGGCGCAGCACGCGCTGGCGTTCGAAGGCGGGCAGGCGGCGCGTGGTGCCGAACGCTTTGACCGCCGAGGCAATCGCCGCTTCCGCATGCTCGCGGCGGCCTTGCATCACGCGAGCGATTATGGAGCCATCGTAAGGGGCGTGAACTTCGACAGCGTCCCCATCTTCGATCCAGCGGCCATCCAGGAAAAACCCATGGGTGGCGACCGGGGCTAAAGTCATGCTCTGCGTCATGGTTGGGGGCCCATGTTTTTTCGATGCCTGAAATCAAACTTAAGATTATAGGACTTTTTGGGAGCGTCGGCGTAAAGGGTGAAAAGATCAGGCGGGGAGTTCGGAATCGGGAATGGCGGGCTCGATCAAGAATCGAAGATTTGACCACAGGGCCCCTGAGGTTCCACAGAAGCGCCTGCTGAGCGCAGACTATTGAGTGCAGACTATAAAGACCCGCACTGGTCTTATGATTAAGCGATGACTATTTCGGAAAAGCACGATCCGCAGGCTGATTTTTCGCTGGTGCTTGGCTTTGAGGAAGCGCGGCGGGTGGTGGAGACGCACGCTGCCGGTGCGGCTGCACGGGGCCTGGAAACCGTCGAGTTGCTGGAGAGTGCGGGACGTGTGCTGGCGGAGCCGATTGTCGCGGACCGGGATTTTCCGCCGTTTCCCCGCGCCACGCGCGATGGATATGCCTTGCGGGCTGCCGATCTGGCCACGCTTCCGGCCATGTTGAATGTGATTGGCGAAGTCAAGGCCGGGGAGAAGTGGGCGAAAATTCCGGTGGGAGTAGGGCCGGGGCAGGCGGTCGCGATCATGACGGGTGCGCCGGTGCCCACGGGAGCGGATGCCGTGGTGATGGTGGAGCACACACGGCGGCGGGGCGAACGGATCGAAGTCGTCAGAGCCATCGCACCTGGCGAGAATATCGTTGCGCGTGGAGCGGAGGCGCGACTGGGTGGCGCTTTACTGGAACGCGGTGTGCGGCTGAACGACGCTGCCGTTGCTTTGGCCGCCTCGGTAGGCAAGGCGCGCGTGAAGGTGTTTGTGAAGCCGCGCGTCGCGATCTTGAGCACGGGCGACGAATTGGTCGGGTTGGAAGATTTGCCTGGCCCGACGGAGATTCGCAACTCCAACACGTATTCTTTGGCGGTGCAGGTCAAAGCAGCGGGGGGCGAGCCGGTGCTGATGGCGGTGGCGCCGGATGAACGGGCCGGGCTACTTGAACTAATAGAGGAAGGATTGCAGGCGGATCTTCTGATGTTAACCGGCGGCGTTTCGATGGGACGCTACGATCTGGTGGAGCAGGTGCTGTCGGAAATCCGCGCGGAATTCTTTTTCACCGGAGCAAAGATTCAGCCGGGACGGCCGGTAGTGTTCGGGCGCGTCCGGTGTGGCGCGGGCGCCCCTTCGACAAGCTCAGGGCAGGCTCAGGCCCACAAGCTTCCTTCCGAGGCGAAATTTTTCTTCGGCCTTCCCGGCAATCCCGTGTCGACGATGGTGACTTTCGAACTATTTGTCCGGCCCATGGTGGAAGCCCTGGCGGGGATGACTCCGCAGAAGCTGAAGTTTCTACATGCGAAGTTGAAGACGGAGATTCGCGTCAAGACAGGGCTGAAGCGGTTTCTTCCGGCGGTTTTATCGGGAGAGTTTGAAAGCTCGACGGTGGAACTGGTGCCATGGCAGGGTTCGGGAGACATGGCGGCGACCGCGCGCGCGAATTGTTACATCGTCGTCCCGCCGGACCGGGAGCGCATTGCAGCGGGCGAGTTTGTGGCCGTAATGATGCGTCCTGTTTAAGGCGAAAAAGAGGCTGCGGGCGTTTCAGACGTGTCGGTCACGATGCCAACCGAAGGCCGACCTCGGGTCATAGTCAATCAGTGTCTGTCAATCAGTGTCTGTCAATCAGTGTCTAAATGTCGTGCCGAACACGTCCTTAAGAGACCTTTTCAACAGGCTCCCCTACAGGCACACTGTAGTATCGACAGGAACTAAGTTTACGCGGTCGGAGTCTACGTTGGTCCGAGTTTCCAGGATGAAGAACCAGTTGCGCATGAACGCTACCCTCACGCGACAGGTCGCCATTTTCGCATGTCTGGCTGTAACGGCCAGCCTGTCATCCATGCTCGGCTGCGGCTCTTCTGGCGTGGCCAGCATGCCTGTGACAAAAACTTCCACCACGGAACAATCGGCGCAATTAGCGGTAACGCCTGCGACCTTGAACGTGGGCAATGTCGCAGTCGGCGCCAGCGGGACAGCGACCGGAAGCCTTACCGCCACGGGAGCGGACGTAACTGTTACCTCGGCGAGCAGCAGCAATTCACGGTTTGCGTTAAGCGGGATTACCTTGCCGGTTACCATTCCCTCGGGCCAAAGCGCAAACTTCACCGTCACCTTCAGCCCGCAGGCCACAGGAACCGCGAGTGGGACGCTAACTTTCGCCAGCAACGCGACTCCATCCTCGCTTACGGGTTCCCTGGCCGGCACAGGCACCTCAGCTCCCGCCTATACCGTGCAACTGTCGTGGGAGCCCAGCACTTCGTCCAACATCGTCGGCTACAACGTCTATCGCTCACCCTTCGCCAGCGTGTGTGGCGCCTATGCCAGGCTGAACTCCGCGCCCAACCCCTCCACTTCGTTTGGCGACGGTTCGGTGGCCGACGGGCAGAGCTATTGCTACGTCACCACGGCGGTCAACTCCAGCAGCCAGGAAAGTCCATTCTCTGCGCCGGTAGCAGCCACGGTCCCGGCCCCTTAGCTCCAAGAACATTCAACCCAAGTCCGCTGAGAACACCGAGAAGCAATAGGAAATGTTCCTTCCCGGCGAACTTAGCGTGCTCGGCGTTGAATGTTTTTGCTTGTTCTCTTCATGTACATTAGAAGCTCTCTTGAGAACTGCGGTACGCAAGGACCGTCGATGACTCACTCCGTTGCCGATGCGCCGGAATGCTGGCCTTCGTTGCCACTGGCCTCGTGGAAAGATACCTGTGCCACGCTGCACATGTGGACGCAGATCGTGGGCAAGGTGCGGCTGGCACTGACGCCTTTGGTCAATCACTTCTGGAATGTGCCGTTATATGTTTCGGCGCGGGGGCTGACCACGTCTCGCATTCCATACGGCGAGCGGGCATTCGAACTCTGGTTCGACTTCATCCAGCATCGGCTGGTGCTTGAGACCAGCGACGGCGCGGTGACAGCGATTCCGCTGGCTCCGCGCTCGGTGGCCGACTTCTATCGGGAATTCATGGAGATGCTGAGGTCGGCAGGAATTGAGGTCAAGATCTGGCGAATGCCGGTCGAGATTCCAAATCCGATCGCTTTCGATCAGGATCACGTTCATGCGTCGTACGATCCGAACGCGGTGGAGAAATTCTGGCGGATTCTGCTCACGGCGGATGCGGTCTTCAACCAGTTCAGGGCAGGGTTCATCGGCAAGAGCAGCCCCGTGCATTTTTTCTGGGGAAGTTTCGACCTTGCGGTGACGCGCTTTTCCGGCCGCCGCGCCCCGGAGCGTCCCGGCGCTGATGCGATAACGCGGGAAGCCTACTCGCACGAAGCCAGCAGCGTGGGCTTTTGGCCCGGCAGCGGCGACGTGAAGGATGCCGCATTCTATTCCTACATGGCTCCCACGCCGCAGGGCTTCGCCGAGGCCCGCGTGCATCCCGACGCGGCTTATTACGACAAGCAGATCGGCGAGTTTCTATTGATGTATGAAGATGTGCGGAAGGCGGCGTCGCCTACCGGGGCGCTGCTGGAATTTTGTCAAAGCACTTATGAGGCCGGGGCGACGCTTGGGGATTGGGATCGCAAGGCGCTTGAAAGATAACGACATTTTGCGTCGATCCTTCGGGGATCGCGCAGGTGACGAGTTCGGGGCGGCGAACTAATTACGGGCTTCCCGCCGAATGGGGAGCCACCTGGCGGGGGCTACGCTTTCGTGACAATGGACATCGGTCGACTTTGCAGGAAGGCGATAAGCAGTGCGCTGTTCACGTTCAGGCCGCCGTTGTAGCTGACAAAGCCTTTCTTCCTGAAGTCATTCATAAAAGCACTTACCCTTGCGCGAGTGGTACCAACCATCTCCGCCAGAGTTGATTGGCTCACCCTCAGGGGGTGGTCCGGCTTTGATTCCTTGCTGATTTCCCCAAACAGCAACAGAACCCGCGCCAGTCTCCTTTCGCTGAAATTGAAGAATTGATCTACCAGGTCTTCCTCGATTCGAACAATCCGGGAAAGCAGATATGCAACAAACAGCGCCGCAAACTGCGGGTCTCGCTTGAGCGTACGGACCGTGTTCTCCTTACGCAATCGAACGATATTGGACGGCCCAATTGATCTCGCCGTGCAAATCCGCGGAGATTGCCCTGCCAGACAGCCTTCGCCAAAGAAGCTGCCACGCTGCAGAAAGGCGATGATAGCTTTCTTGCGGCGCGTGGAGACCGCCGTGAGCTTCACCGTGCCGCTATGGACATAGAAAACAGCGTCAGCAATATCCCCTTGCGAAAACACGACCTCTCCGTCTCGGTAGTTCCGAACGGTCATCCCAGTACGGAACTTTTTGCCGAGAACGGTGAGACTGATACCAAGGGTAGGTGCCTTCGCCATTCGCGTCTCTTCCTCCAATCAACTCAAGAAATTAGTCAGCGGTCGCAATCGTACGCACCAAGAGCCAACATCGTCTAGATGTTCAAAATTGACCACCATCGCGACCATTCTGGATGAGTGATCGGCAGGAGGAACTATCCTGGCCGCTTGTGCGATCTTCGATGACCATTGAACGCGCGGGGAACGGTCGCAAAATCGCGGTTTCGTTAACAGCCGCCGGGCAGTGCATTTATGAAATGACTCTCAGCCGCCCATGTAAGATAGAGCTTCTCCATGCCTTCTAAGCTTTCGCATTACGACTCTGCTGGCCGCGCGCGAATGGTCGACGTTTCCGCCAAGCCGGTCTCAAAGCGCGAGGCTCGGGCGCGAGCGTTCGTGGAAATGAACGCGGCGGTGCTGGCCGCCCTGCCCAACAATCCGAAGGGCGATCCGCTGGAAGTGGCGCGCGTGGCGGGGATTATGGCGGCTAAGCGCACGGCGGAGTTGATCCCCATGTGCCATCCCCTCCCGCTTTCGCTCGTTGATGTGGAGGTGCGCGTGTGCGAGAATGGCGTCGAAATCATTGCCAAAGCCGCGACCACCGCGCAGACCGGAGTCGAGATGGAAGCTATGGTCGCCGCGACCGTGGCCGCACTGACGGTTTACGATATGACTAAGGCGCTCGATAAGGGCATCGAGATTCGTGAGATCGCGCTGGTGAGCAAGCGCGGCGGCAAGAGCGGAGAGTACCGGCGCGAGCAATCGCCGGTGCGTTCCCGTGAGAAGAAGTAGTATTTAGCGAAAGTAATTGCTCGCTAGAGATCCTTCGACTCCGTGGCTCCTTCGCTTCGCGAAGCAGCCACTGTGCTTGATTGCATAACGACGTTGGATAACAACCGATTTTCATGGCGAATAACGTCAAGCTGCTGTTGGTGGAAGACAATCCGATGGTGTTGGGGATGTTGCAGCAGGCGTTGTCACCTCTCGCAACGGTGACTTCCGCGCCCGACGGCGCCGACGCGTTGATGAAAGCCGTGGACGATCCTCCGGACCTGGTGGTGTGCGATTACCGCATGCCCGGCATGGATGGCCGGCAGCTCGTCGAGAAATTGAAGAGCCGCCCCGCGACGGCAAATTTCTCCGCGGTGCTTATGGCCAGCAAGGCGGACATTGCCGAGCGATTGTCGCAGCAGGATGCGGCCGACGATTATCTGGAGAAGCCTTTTTTTCTGCGCGACGCCACGCGCCGCATCAAGCGCATGATTGATCGCATTGCGCTGGAAAAAATGGCTAAGACTGCGCCCTCCGACGGCGTGGTCCGCGGCAATCTGGCGCAGATGAATGTGATCGACCTGATGCAGTCTCTCGAAATGGGACGCAAGAGCTGCCAGCTTTCACTCACCAACGAGGGCGATCGCTGCGAAGTTTTTTTTGTTGAAGGCCAGGTGAAGCACGCGACCTACGGAGCGCTGGTGGGCGACCCGGCTGTGTTTAAAGTGTTGCGCTGGACCGGCGGGAATTTCCAGCTCGACTTTGAAGGCAAGACCGACAAGCAGACCACAGAGCTCAACACGCAAGGATTGTTGATGGAGGGCCTGCGGCTGCTGGATGAATCGCAGCGCGATGGCGTGGAAAGCGAAGAACCCGCGGCCACGAGCGCCGACGCTGCCACCAGCGCGGCGGCCAGCGCCGGCGTTGAAACCAATTCGGCATCAACCTTCAGCGATCCTTTTGCGGCGCATCCGCCCGCCTACGCCCCACCAGAGCCAGCGCCTCCCACGCCGGCCCCTGCAGCACCGGGTTTTGCCGCACCAACTCCTGCCAGGCCAGCCAGCAAAGAAAAAGAAGAAGAGGAAGATGTGTTGCTGGGTTAGGGCGCTACATGGAGACTACGAAGGCGGCGGTGATCACGGTAAGCGACTCTGGCGCGCGCGGTGAACGCGTCGATCTCTCTGGACCTGCCGTTTCTCAAGCTTTGCAAAAATCCGGATTTGAAGTTGTTTGCCACGAGATCGTCACCGACGATTCCATTAAAATTCAAAACCTGCTGATCCGCCTGGCGCAGGAAGTGCGTTTTATCGTCACGACCGGAGGAACGGGAATTGCTCCCCGCGATGTAACGCCGGAAGCAACGATTGCGGTGTGTGACAGGGTGATCGACGGCATGGGCGAGCGCATGAGAACGGAAGGAATCAAGAAAACTCCTTTTGCCGCGTTGAGCCGAGGCGTCTGCGGAGTGCGTGGCCAAGCGCTCATTCTGAATCTGCCGGGTAGTCCGTCAGGCGCGCTCGAATCGCTGGAGGCGGTCCTTGAGTTGGTTCCTCATGCGCTGAATCTGTTGGTGGGAATCACAGAGCATTCCTAACACCAGACCTTAGACGTCGGGCCCGCCCTATTTCATGTTCTGGCCAATGTCCAAGGTCTAACTTCCGTCTCTTTGTTAAACTCAACAATTCACGCTGGAGGAAAATCGAATGCGGGATAAGTACCAAATTGTCGTGTTGAGCAGCCTGGCGCTGCTCATCATTTGCGGCATGGTCATCACAGTGGCAAAGGCCCAATCTGGCGCGGCTCCCGCGTCTCCGACTTCGGGCCCTAAAACTGCCGAGCAGCAGTTCAAGAATATTCAGGTGCTCAAAGGCATTCCTGCCGACGAACTTATTCCGTCCATGCAATTCATCACCGCGTCACTGGGCGTGGAATGCGACTTTTGCCACGTGCAGGGCGCGAATGACAAAGACGACAAGAAGCCCAAGAAGATCGCGCGGCAGATGATGGAAATGATGTTCGCTATCAACAAAGACAATTTCGAAGGCCATCGCGAAGTGACGTGCTACTCGTGCCATCGCGGCGCGATCGCTCCCGTGGCCACGCCGGTCATCAGCGACGAAGCGAAGATGGCCGCCCCGATGCCTATGCCCATGGCATCAACCAAGCCTGAAGGCGAAGCCGACAAACCCTCCGGCCCACCCGCGAATGAGCTGATCGAAAAATATGTGCAGGCTCTAGGCGGTGCGAAGGCCGTCGACAAAGTCACCAGTCGCGTGGCCAACGGGACGATCGACTTCGGTGGAACTTCCTACCCCGTTGATGTGTACTCCAAAGAACCGGACATGCGCGCCTCGTTCGTGCACATGCCCGACGGCGACAACATCACCGCTTTCAACGGCAAGGAAGGCTGGCTGGGCGCGCCACATCGGCCCACGCGCGATATGCACGGACCGGACATCGACGGCGCATCCATGGACGCCGATCTTCATCTCGCCACACATCTCAAGCAGATGTTCAGCAAAGTCGAAACCCGGGGCAACGAAAAGATCGGCGACCGCGACGCTTATTTAGTTGTCGGCCAGCAAGAAAGCAAGCCCCCGCTGCGGCTGTACTTCGACGCGCAGTCGGGCCTGCTGCTGCGACTGGTTCGCTATGGAGAAACTCCGCTTGGCCGTCTGCCCACGCAGATTGACTATGCCGATTACCGCGAAGTGAACGGAGTGAAAGTGCCGTTCCGCTGGACGCTGGCGCGGCCAAGTGGGCGATTTACGATTCAGGCAAAAGAGATCAAGGACAACGTCGCGGTGGACGAGGCGAAGTTCGCCAAGCCGGCGGGAGCGCCGGAGGGACCGCCGAAGTGACGACGCCCTGCGATGTTGATAACTGTCGCGTCTGTCGACTGAGCAAAATTGACCATTTTCTTTTTCGCGTGTTCAGTATCATCGGCAGCGTCGCACGGTGGTGACGCTTGGCCCCGCACACTACAGTTTTAGATACGGTCAGCTCGGACGCGAATACTCCTTCTCGTCTTCGTCCATTGACTCGCTCTCTCATTGCTCCAACGTGGCACACGATTTTGTTCATCGCTATCTTTGTAGGGCTCTCTATCGCGGGTGGTTTCTTTCAGCATGCCGCGAAACAGCACCCGCAGTCAGCAGCATCCGCAACACCGAAAAGCGGCAACGCCATATCGGGCTACATGTCTGTCCTGCTCTCCGAATGGCTTTTGGTGTTCTATGTTCGGATGGGTGTGCACAAACGCGGGGTGCGCCTGCGCGATCTTGTGGGCGGACGATGGGCAACGCCGAAAGAGGTGATGAAAGACATCGCTCTCGGTGCCGCGCTCTGGGCGGTATGGATGGGCCTGATGAATGCTCATGTTCTGGGTGGCGGGACCAATGCCGCGCAGGCACTTCTTCCCCAGGGAATGCTCGAGAGCCTGGCGTGGTTTCCTCTTGCCCTATCGGCGGGATTTTGTGAGGAACTCGCATTTCGCGGCTATCTTCAAAAGCAGTTTCAAGCCATCACAGGCAGCGCCGCTTTGGCGGTCCTGATCCAGGCGATTGTATTTGGGGTCGGCCATCTCTACGAGGGAGTTGGCTCAGTAGCGAGAATCATGGTGTTCGGCGTCTTGTTCGGCCTGCTTGCCCTGTGGCGGAAAAGTCTAAGACCGGGGATGATAGCGCACGCATGGTCTGACATTTCTGGAGTAATCATTTTCCGTGGGATGTAGGAATAAGATTCTCAGACTGGCGGGTTGCGGTAGACGACGCGAAGTTCGCCAGACCCTTCAAGCCTAGTCCTGCATCGCATAGCAAAACCTAATCCTCTCGATAAATAGTTTGCATTTCCACCAATCGTTTGCGGACGGTACAGTGAGCGCCAGCGTCGGCAAGCCGCGCTCTCAGGTAAGAGTACGCGTCTTTACGGGCTATGGCTTGAATCCAAATGCGAAACTCGTGCCTCGAAACCTACATCGGATACGAGGCAAAAAATACGGCCTTGCCCAGCAGCGGGAAGAGGATACTATTTATTAGGCACGCGGGATGCGGACCTGGTAGCCGGCGATTTTGCTCCGGCGAATGCCACGCGCCGAACAGGACGGAAAACTGATGACGAAAGTGGAAGCGGTAATTCAGAATTCGAAACTGGAAGCGGTGAAGACCGCCTTGCACGAAATTGGCGTAGAAGGAATGACAGTGCTGGAAGTGCGCGGGCACGGCCGGCAAAAGGGCCACACGGA
>Ga0302324_100028755_pt1 | contig 10559 bp, 6 predicted proteins | sample Palsa_T0_1_FD_201949 | JGI IMG/M metagenome (GOLD analysis project Ga0302324, IMG submission 201949) | Peat permafrost microbial communities from Stordalen Mire near Abisko, Sweden - Palsa_T0_1 | ecosystem: Environmental > Terrestrial > Soil > Palsa > Peat permafrost | place: Sweden: Abisko... | reverse complement strand
CACCCATATCGTCCGCCCCGAAGAATGGCCCGTCATGCCCTGTCATCACATGGGCTTCTCGCTGATGCCCTTTGGCTTCTTCTCGGAAAACCCGACCATGGGCCAGGCTAACCCTGACTTCCTAAACGACCTGCACCCTCAAACCACCCCGGCGCCATAGCCCCGGCCACCCACCAAACATCCCCGGCGCTCGCACCATGAGCATCGGCCACCCGCAAACAACCCCGGCCGGCACCATAGCCCCGGCCACCCCCAAACGAAACGCCCCCGGCTGATTGAGCCGGGGGCGTCGCGCAAAAAGTTGTCCGCGAATAATCTAATTACCGCGTTGCTGCCGCACATCGATCGTCGTGGAGCCGCCATCATGTGAATAGATATAATGATCGCTGGCATCCTTCACATATTTTTCTTTAAAATCGGCGAAAACGGCATCGGATTCCCTGACACCATTCACCACCAACCCATTATTGTCCAGTGAAAACGACCGCAGATCGGTCTTGGCGCTAACCAGCCCGCGATCGACCAGTTCAACAATGATCCGGCGGACACAGCCCGCAGACGGAGAAGGAACCTCCGCCGCTTCCGGTGCCTCAGCTACTTCCGCCGCTTCCGGTGCCTCAGCTACTTCCGCCGCTTCCGGCGCCTCTGCGACTTCTGCCGCTTCCGGCGCCTCTGCAACTTCGGACGCCTCGGGCGCTTCCGGTGCATCAACATCAGGTGCTTCCGGTGCTTCTACAGGCTCTACCGCCTCAACGGGTTCGGCTGGCTCCGCCGGCTCCATCGCTTCTGCCGGTTCAACCGCCTCCGCTTCGTCGGCCTCATCACCATCATCCGGATGACCCAATATCTTATCGAAGATGTACAAGTACTGACCAAAATCTTCTCTCGGTATCTGTGTACCGTTGATAGTCAGTTCAGTAATGTTCCCGCCCACCTTAATGAGATGAAATGCATTTCCCGCCACATCTGTCGCATCGATCTTGTATTGCTTCACACCATCCTTGGTCTCGATACTGGTGCTAACATTCGGAAATTGTACGGCATGGCCGCGCTTTGCGTCCTGGCAGGCCCTGGCGTCGGGAATGGTATCGGTAAAACCGGCCCTGAACCGGCTGATCAGCCTGTCCCCGGCTCTCCAACTGATGAGACCGATGGTCAGCGTGGCCATCAATGCAAGGGACAACATCGTCTTATTCATGATATGCAGTTTTTTCTTGTGAATTGTGCTCCAACCACGTGCCGGATCGGCAAATCGTTGGTTATTAAAAATATAGCTTCCGCTTCAGGGGCCGGACCGTCCGTATTCGATACAGCGGCCGTCCGTTAATACACCCACACCGTCGAGCTCGTCGAACCGCCCTGGTGGCTGTAGCTGAACCTGTTCCTGGGATTCGTAACATACTTGTCCTTAAAGAAGGCGAAAACCTCATCGGACACCTTCACCCCATTTACCGTCATCCCATGCTTATCCAGCCGGAAAGACAGCGGCTCGACACCTTGGATAATCCCCTTCGCTTCCAGGTCCGTAATGATCCCCTTGATCCGATCATTTTCGACCACAGGCGGAGCAGGCGCAGGCGCCGTCGGCGTAACAACGTCAGTCACTGGAGCTATCACTGCCGTCTTCGGGGCGATCGTAGCCGTCACCGGGGGAATCGGCACTGCCCTGGGAACCGCAATCGCCGTATCCGGAGCCACCGACTCACCCATTGGCTCACCCTTCGGTTCACCCATTGGCTCACCCTTCGGTTCACCCATTGGCTCACCCTTCGGCTCACCCACCGGCTCACCAACCGACTTACCCACCGGCGCCACAATGGCCGTCACATGCGACGCCGGCTTCTTGCCACTCACCGCAGGCACCGTATCCACCACCGCCTCAACGGAAACCCGAGCCACCGCCGAACGTCCCGCAACCGTTACCGCCCGTGGCCCCGCAGAACCCCGCACCACCACCGCCGGCCGCCCGGTTCCCTTCATACTCACCAGCCCGATCGCCAGAACGGCCATCAATCCAATCGATAAGATCGTCTTCTCCATAAGATGCAATTTTTTATTTTCCTGGTTCAACATCCGCCGGATACGCCACAACAGATCACTCTTCCCCCCGCCCAATGGCAATGCCATAGAACCCCTGCCTATTCCATATTCCCCAAAGGCGATCAACGCCTCGAAATAACTATTCCTGTCCTTGGTCCCCGCCAACACCAGGTCGTCACAACAGGCCTCGCGCTCCTCGCGGATCAGCCACGCCACCCAGCGGACACCCGGATTAAAGAAGAAGACCGCCTCGCCAATATGCAACAGCAGATTCGCCAGATAATCACTGCGCCGGATATGCGCCAATTCGTGCAATAGGATCGTCTCCACCTGCTCGGCCGGCAGATTCGCCAGCAGGCCCAGCGGCACAAGGATCGAAGGCTTCAGAAATCCGAAGGTCACCGGCATGGTCACCGACCCCGATTGCAGCAAGGCGACCTTCTTGTCAATTCCCAACCGCGCGATCAGCACGGACATCCGCGCCTGCCAGAACTCCGTCGGCAAAAACACCCGACGGCGCCGCAATCGATGGATCCGATAAAGCCCTCCTGTCATCCTTACCAATTGCACCAGCAGACAGACCATCCAGAGCATTACCACTATACCCGCATGCTCATTCAAAAAAACGCCGACCCGATCCAGTATCGACGGCGCCACTACGTCATAACGCGCATGTATAGCCATCTGGCCGCCCGCAACCCGAACACCATCTACCACAACTACACGCACCGGCTCTGCACCCTCGTCAACACGCAACTCATACGAAAATGTCCCAACAGCCGCAACAAGGAAAAGCACCAGGTCCACCGTCAACAGATTGTACCTGAGAACGGCAGCCGATTTCCGCGTGGTCAGTATGACGGCGCCCGCGAAAAGAGCCGCCAGCAGTCCCTGCCACAAGGAATGGACAAGGGTCCAACACACGGCCTTGACAGCCGCATCCGTCAACAGGATATCCATGAATGATTGTTGCATGATCACTCCTTGTCTTTTTCTTTTGCTTGATTCAATAATTTACGGATGGCTTCCAACTCCTTCTGTGAGGCTTTCGGGTTGTCCAGCAGGTGCATCATCAGACTGCTCACCGACCCGTTGAAAAGCGAGTCCACAAAACGGTCGACCAGAAGGCTCTTCGTCTTGTCCTCCTCCGAGGCAGCGCTATAGATATGCTTTATCTGGCTCTCGTCCCTTTGCAACAAACCCTTTTCCGCCATGATCTGCATCAACTTCAGCGTCGAAGCATAATTCACCTCCCGCTTCAGTTCATTCAATTTATCATTGACAAAACGCACTGTGTTGGGACCGTACTGCCATACGACCTGCAGTATCTCCAACTCCGATTTTGTAGGCTCCGATTGCTCCCGCTTACCCTGTTTTTCTGGTTTCATGACACCAAGGTAGGAAAAATTTCCTACCAACCAAAGAAATTCTAGGAATTTTTTCCTAGCCGACCCCCTTCCCGCAGCGTCCCCGCAGCAGCCCCTCCCGACACCTCATCCCCTGCCCCCCGGGGCACCCCCCGTCACCTCGATCAGGAAATCGTGCAAATTGACCTCCGTCGCCAGCCCCAGCTTCTTCCGGAGCCGGTACCTGCTCACCTCCACCCCCTTTAACGATATATTCAACAGCTGCGCAATCTCCTTCGAGCTAAGATTTAACCGCAGATAAGCACAAAGCTTCAGGTCGGTAGGACTAAGCTGCGGAAATTTTGTCTTCAATGTAGTGAGATAGTTATTATGGACTTCATCGAAATACAACGCAAAACGATTCCAGTCCTCATCGCTCTTCTCGGTTTCGCCGATCATCTTGAACACACTCCGGAACTCGAAAGACAGGTTCGGCGTGCTCAGCCGCTTGATCACCGCCATCAACTCCTCACGGATGCTCGACAGGATACCGCCGCGCTCCACCAGGTGCATCGCCGCCGTCGCCAGCTCCTTGTTCCTGAATTGCAATTCCCCTTCCAGTTTGGCGTTTTGCAACGCGATCAACCCCTTCTCTTTGCGATCCAGCTCCAGGCTGTGCAGATAGTTCCTCCGCTCCTGCTCCTCTTCATATCTTTTCCGCAGTTGCTCCGCCCGCCGCCGCTGACGCTGGCGGACAAGCCAGACGAACCACAACGCGACCAGCAGATACAACCCATAGGCCCAACCTGTCTGATACCAGGCAGGGTTGACCACGAACGCAAAATGCACGGGCGCACTCACCTTTCCGAGTCCGTCCCTGGCACGAACCGCAAAAACATACCTGCCGTAAGGCAGATTGGTATAGTCCTTCTCCGCCTTTTCCGTCCAATCTGACCACTCCCGGTCAAATCCTTCCAGGCGGTAACTGAATGCTACCGGCTCGGATTGCGCATATAAAGGAGAGGCATATTCGAAATGAAAAGAGTTCCAATGATTCGGCAGTCGCACCTCCGGACCGCTGCCGGAAACACCGAATCCCCCAAACACCATACTGTCCTTTTCGGCTATCGCCTTCACCATCCCCATCAAAACCGTCACACTATCTCTGGCCTCCAAATAACGGCTGTAATTCAAATGATAGACCCCCTCATTACTCCCGACAAAGATATTTTCCTTGTCATAGGGATAAATCCCCGGCGCCCCCTTCACCGTCTGCCCATTCAGCTCCGGAAAATAAACCACCGAATACGCGCCCTTCGCCGAAGCCTTACCAAAATCGATCACCCCCACCCGCTGCTGACTCACAAACCAGATACCACCATCCTTGTCCGGCCGCAGGTATTCCACACTCGTATCGCCAAAGATCGGCTCAAAAAAAACGGAACGCACAAACCGGTCCGCCGCCGCATCATATTCGTAGACGCCTTTTTCCGTCCCCACGACCACCTTGCCCCTCACAACGGCGACATAGTTGTCGAGATTCGATGGCAGTCCTTCTTTGATACTATAATGTGAGAATGCAGGTTCCTTTTCGCCGATCTCAAAAAGCGGATTCCGAAACACGCCGCGATAGGGATGCGAAGCCCACACGGTCACATTCCCATCATATGCGATCACGGGCAAGGACTCATACAGGCCATTTACTTTCTCACCCTCCGATAGTCGCCCCGCTTTGTCCCGCACAAACTCCAACCCCGTATACGTTCCCGCGACAATCTTCTCGCCGCCAGCAGAAACAAAATCCCAGACCCCCTGCCTGCTCATCACGGTCTCTGCTTCGGTCCCGCTTACCTCGAGCGCCCCATCCTGATGCCCCGCCAGCAGCCTCCCGCCAATCTCCTCCAGCCCCCAGACCTGCCCCTTAGTATTGGCAACCTCCGTAAATCCCCCCTTCATCGTGCTGATATCTCGGATCGCCGGATCCAGCCCGATACTGTAAAGCCCATTCGATGTACCAATGTAGAGTCGACCATCGAAAATGCGCACCGAATTGCTCACTAGCTGATTATCCCGCATCGGCCGGATCAGCTTCACCGACGTATTATAATGCACGAAAGACACCCCATTTTGCAGACCCAGCCACAGGTCTCCGTCCCGGTCGGTCAACATCCGCAATACATGGTTGTTCTGCAAACCCTCGCTGCTGGAGAACTGCTGCACCAGGCGCCCTTCTCCATCCAGGATCAACACTCCCCCTGTAGCCGTGCCGATCCCAAAACTATCCGGCCCCAACACCCGCACATTGTCGATTAGGTCATTCGTCAGCAGGGCATCCGCCGCCACGGGCCGCCGCACTAACGCATTTCCCGCCAGTACATAAAGCCCGTTCTTCAAGGTAGTAACCAGGAAGCTATCTTTCTTATAAGGGACTATGCCGGTGATATGCAGCGGCGCCGGCAGCGAAGCGAGCACTTCCCATTGCTCCCCCCGATAAATCTCCAAGCCTCTTTCCTTATCCACCGCAAACAAGCTGGTGTCGGCCACTGTCATCAGTTGCCAGTTTTCGGGTGCATCAAAAACGCGCATGACGCCGTCCTTCCACCGGATGATCGCCTCATTCGTTCGGAAAAAGACCGCATCGTGGAACAGGACGATATTCCAGATATCGGCGAATTGCTGCGCGATCACCGGCAGCTTCTCCTTTAGTGAATGATAAGTCAGGACGCCACCGGCGGCCGGCGAAAAAAAGCCGATCTCGTCGGCGCCGCCCACGTAGACCCGACCCGCTTCATCGATCGCCAGTGACCTGATCGCCGCCCTATTGGGCAGGGCGTAGTGCTGCCAGTGAGCACCATCATAGGTCAGCAGCCCCCCATCATTGGCAAAATATAACCTTCCCAGGCTGTCTTGGGCAATATCCCAGGTGCCTACACCCGCATGGCTCTCCGCGCTGGTGTAGTTGCGGATAGCAGGCAGCCCGATGGTCGACTGAGACCTCGCTCCCGACGCCACCAAAAAAGCGAAGGCAAAAACCAGACTCGCCAACTTCTCCATTTCGTAGCAATTTAACACCTAATATTTCAAAAACCCGCGATGTAGTGCTAATGTAGGGGTGAACAACTTGTCCGGTTGCCGGATAGAGCGCACCTTTGATCGGCCAATTTGCTGAACCTATGTGGAAAACATACTCGAAATGTCTCTCCTTATTAATCCTGTTAGCGTTCTTACAGACCGGCGCGGATGCGCAGTCGTTTCGGGTATTGGTGGTCGCCTCACGGGCCCACGATCACCTGAAGATGATTGCCGCCGCCCGGCCTTTTTTGGAGAAGATGGCCGTTGAAAATGATTTCGCACTGGATTTCACCGATGATACCAGCCAGATAAATCCAGCCAACCTGGCCCGCTACCAGGTCTTCGTCATGCTCCATCTCGCGCCCTTCGATATGTCTTATACCCAGCAGGAGGCCCTGCAGCAATTCGTCGAACAGGGCAAAGGATGGGTAGGTATCCATGCCGCCGGGCTCCCCGGTAAGCAATTTCTCGGCAAAGACACCCGTTACTGGCAGTGGTATGAAGACTTCCTGGGTGGGGTCGTCTATTCGCCGCATCCCGCTTATCAGCACGCTACCCTCGTCGTGGAAGATCACAGCCATCCTGCCACCCGGCACCTCCCCGCCCGAATGGACATTCCCGACGAATGGTATGAGTTCGACAAAAGTCCCCGTAATAGTGTCCATGTCCTGGCTTCCGTCGACGAATCCACCTACCACCAGAACAAACCCATGGGCGATCACCCCATCATCTGGACCAATGAACGGTATCGCCGTATGATCTATATCGGGCCGGGTCATGACCCCGAGATCCTCGCTGACCACAACTATGCCAACCTTCTTCGTGACGCCATTTGCTGGGCGGCATCTGCTGGCCCCGCGACCGTTTCGCTTCCCATGCAGGACACCCGCGTCGCCTTTCAGCGGCAATATACCCTGCCGCTGGGACCGGTGAGCAGCGAACTTTTCGAACGGCTTCACCAGGCCCTCTCAAAGGGTCCCTTCATCACAACTACTACAGATCCCGAGACGGGCACGCTCCTGGGAACCGGCCATCTCAAAGTCCTTACCGGACAGAACGGCGACACCAGTCGATATTACCTCATTCGTTTTAACTGGGAGGCGGGCGCCACCAACGGCCGCTATACCTTCAGGGCAACGCATTACTATGAAAAACCGGTCAACATTGGAACCACCGGCGAGTATTCCAAAATAGAATATCGCTGGTGGGACTTCCGGCAGGGACATCCCTGGCATGCCGGCGACCAGCCGCTCTTTACCGGTCTCGACTCTCTAATGACGACAGCCATGGACAACCTGTATAAGCAGGTCAACCAGCCGCGTTTCCATGCCCTCGCCATTTATGAGAACGGTGGATGGCACACCGCCTTTTCCCGACGCGCAAGAGGCTGGCTGGATAACCTTGCCGCCGACAGCAATTTCGCCGTCGATTATATCACCCGCCCCGACACCTTGACCGACGAATTCCTCTCGCATTACCAGCTCTTTATCCAATTGGACTATGCACCCTACGGTTGGAAACCGACGGCCGTAGCCGCCTTTCAACGCTATATCGACGAAGGCCGTGGCGGCTGGGTAGGCTTCCACCACGCCACGCTTCTGGGCGAGTTCGACGGAACGCAAATGTGGACCTGGTTTCATGATTTTATGGGTGGCATTCGCTGGAAAGACTATATCGCCCGCTTCGCAAAAGCTACCGTTCACCTCGAAGACCACGACCATCCCGTCATGCAAGGCATCCCCGATTCTTTTACCGTGCAAAAGGAGGAATGGTACACGTATGATAAAAGCCCCCGGCCAAACGTCCATGTCCTCGCACACGTCGACGAGTCTTCCTACGAACCCGATACTTCGGTAAAAATGGGCGACCATCCCGTGATCTGGAGCAATGAAAAGGTCCGTGCCCGCAACGTCTATTTCTTTATGGGCCACGATCCCATTCTTTTCAATGACGCCGTTTACTGCCGCCTTTTCTCCAATGCCATCTTCTGGGCCGCCTCCGCTCCAAAACATCCCGCCCCGGCACTGGCCGCAGACCAGACCCAGCCCGTCGCTAAACCACGCTATCACGCCCTCGTCTTCTACTCCAACACCGTCGAGACCGACCACGTCGACTTTGCCCGAGACGCCATCCGCTTCTATTCGGAGCTGGCCGCCCGCGACAACTTTTCTCTTGACACGACATCCAATTGGAATAATTGCGACACGACACTCAAAAACTATAAAGTCGTCATCTGGCTAAACGACTTTCCCCACGCAGAAGCACAACGCACCGCCTTCCAGCAGTACATGGAGAATGGCGGCGCCTGGCTCGGCTTCCATGTCTCCGGTTATAACGACAAGGATACGAAGTGGCCCTGGTTCGTCCACTTCTTCGGCGACGCCGTATTTTATAACAATAGCTGGCCGCCCCTCCCGGCGCGCCTCTTCGTCGACGACCCGAAACATCCCGCCACCCATCGCTTACCCATCCACTTTACCGCGCCCATCAACGAATGGTATGGCTGGCAACCCGACCCCCGGCACAACAAAGACGTGAAAGTGCTCGTGACCCTCGACCCCGTCAACTATCCGCTCGGCAAAAAGGACATCCTCCACCCGGCCGATATCCCCGTCGTCTGGACAAACACCCGCTACCATATGCTGTATGTGAACATGGGCCATGGCGACCAGATCCTTTCCTCACCCATCCAAAACCACCTTTTCGAAGACGCCATCAATTGGCTCGGCACCCGCCAGTAAGGCTATTGTTCCGCGACGCTAAGAACTACCTTCCCCCTTTTTTCCGGCTGCAGCAGTTGCCCGAACGCTTCCCGCGCCCGTTCCAGCGGCACGACGGCGGCAACAACAGTCTTCACATTACACTGGTTGATCAACTGTCCGATCTTGAGCAATTCCTGCCGGTCGGGCTTCACTATAAAGAATATTCCCCTCCGATCGTGCACATCCGCCGGCACCTCGACACCCTCAGCCGCGATGGAAACCAGGACTCCTCCGGGTTTCAACAAAGACCAGGACCGACGTTGTATCTCACCACCGATCGTATCCAGGATCATATCCACAGGCTTGGTCGCCGTCTCGAAAGGGCTCGCCGCATAGTCGATGGCTTCATGGGCACCCAGGTCTTTTACAAACGGGATATTCGCAGCGGATGTCGCACCGATCACCTGCGCTCCGCGCCACTTCGCGAGCTGGATGGCGAAACTGCCTACACCTCCCGCGGCGCCATGCACAAACACGCGCTGCCCCGCCGCCACACCACCATGATCAAAAAGCGCCTGCCATGCCGTCGACGCCGCAAGCGGCACAGTTGCCGCCTCCAGGGGACTCATCACCCTCGGCTTTGGAGCGAGATCAGCAGCACTCACGGCCACATGCTCCGCCGCCGTACCATCGCGAAAGAACGAAGTCAGTCCATATACCACATCCCCCGGTGCAACTTCCATCACGCCCGACGTGATCGTCTCCACCACGCCGCAAAGCTCATGACCCGGTATCGAAGGCAACCGACTTTTTCCCTGCTCATCTGTATAGGTCGGGCCCCAATCCAATTCATTCCGCGTCAGTCCCGATGCCAACACCCGCACCAATGCATCTCCTGCCCGAAGCACCGGCATCGGCGCCTCCTCATATACCAATTGCTCCGCTCCGCCGCGTGCATGTAGTCGTATTGCTTTCATCATACAGCAAAGCTATGGCAACCACGCCCCCCGCGCAATATCTTTATTATGTATTGGCTTATACATTTTATGGCAAAGAGCAAAACACACAAAAACAGCAACAGAACCTAGCATTGTGACATTGATGCTCCAAAATAGCAGGTCTAACTTTGTAATGGCCTCCAGCCATTTGCTGGCGACCCACCCTCAATCACATTGTTATGACAAAGCATACCACTCACAAGCAAGGCCTCGGGGTCGCCGCCTTCTCCTCTCTTCACTCCATTAAAGGCGTGGCCACCCTCCTCCTGGTTGTCCTCATCGTCATGCTGTTCACCGCTTGCTATCTGCTCGAAAGAACAGAAAAGATAAAACGCCTTGCCCGCGTCCAAAAAAAGAAATTCGAACCAGGCCATCTGAGCGGATACCTCTGCTCCCTCGAC
>Ga0302324_100028753_pt1 | contig 10559 bp, 8 predicted proteins | sample Palsa_T0_1_FD_201949 | JGI IMG/M metagenome (GOLD analysis project Ga0302324, IMG submission 201949) | Peat permafrost microbial communities from Stordalen Mire near Abisko, Sweden - Palsa_T0_1 | ecosystem: Environmental > Terrestrial > Soil > Palsa > Peat permafrost | place: Sweden: Abisko... | reverse complement strand
CTGCGCGAGGTGCCGGGCCTGGACGTGCTGGACGGGCCGGGCGTGGAGCCGACGAAGCTCGTGGTGCTGCTGGCCGGGACCGGCGCGCACGGCAACAAGGTCGAGGCCGAGATCATCGCGGCCGGGATGCCGGTGGAGATGGCCGACCGCGACACCATCGTTCCCATTCCGACAATCGCCGACGACGAGGAGCAGATCGCCGCCTTCACCGAGGTGCTGATCGCGTCGATCGAGCGCAATCGCGCTGCGCCGCGCACGCTGCGGACCGCGGCCTCGTGGACGGTCGAGCCGGAGACGGTGCTGGCCCCGCGGGAGGCGTTCTTCGCGGCGAACGAGACGGTGTCCGCGAGCGCGGCGATCGGCCGGGTCAGCGCCGAGCTCATCGCGCCGTATCCGCCGGGCGTGCCGGTGCTGGCACCGGGCGAGCTGATCACGTCGGCCGCCGTCGAGGCGCTGCGCGAGGTCGCCGGCGACGGCGGCCGGATCGCCTACGCGGCCGATCCGAGCCTGCAGACGTTCCAGGTCATCGCCCGCTGACCGGGAGCGAATTACCACCGCTATTCGCAGCGGCGACCCGATTATGCACGAGTCTTTACCCGCGATCTGCGATGAGCTGCTGGCCGCGCCTATTTCCGGGCCGTACTCTCCTGCCTGAAGTGCGGAAACGCTGAAGTGCGGAAACACTGAAACCGGGGGAACGGAAATGCACAATCGCAGAATCAGAATGGGCGCGCTAGCTGCCGCAGCCGGCGCAGCGCTGCTGATCAGCAGTGGTCCGGCGCTGGCCAGTGCCACGAGGCCGGCGTCGGTTACCGGGCCTGAGGTCATCTCCGGTGCGGCCTACGGAAAGGCGGCCAACGCCAGGACGCCGCATATTCCGCTGACGCTCACCGGCGTGGTCGTGACCACGGACCGGGGATTTGTTCTCGGCAACGGCTACCGCAAGACGCACACCCTGACCACTCGGGCCGGGAGGCTCACCGTGAGCGCGGTGGGCAAGCAGAGCACGACGCAGATCCTGAACCTGAAGACCTGCCACCTGAGCTTCACGATCCGGCAGCAGATCACCTTCGTTCGGGGCAAGAGCACGGGCAGCTTCGCCGGAGCTTCCGGGCCAGGGTCGTACCAGGTTCGCTTCGCCGCGTTCTTCCCGCGGTACAAGTCGGGGAAGCACAAGGGCCGGTGCAACACCAGCAATACGGCCAGGCCGCTCAACAGGGGCGCGGTCGCGTCCTTCCTCGCCGCGGGCGTGCTGACCGTCCGGTGATGCCCTCCGGTCCGGGGCACTGACACTGTGACGGTTTCGGTCATTCTCCAGGTGATTTGCCGGGCCTGATGCCCTGAAATCGTCACAGTGTGCCGCCGGATACCGCCGGGCGCCTTCCGCCGGCGGTACCGGGCGGGGCAGCGGGGTATGGCTAGCGGCGAGGGCATGACTTGAGATCCGGGGGGAGTTCTCATGTCAGGATCTTTGACGGCAATCATCACGATTCCTATCGTTGTCGCGATTGTCCTGTTCAGCTGGATCGCCGCGGTTCTGCACGCGGAGAAGCACCCGCACTGGAAGCGCCCGCTGCCGCCGCCGCGTACCGAGGTCGCGGGCGGAGCGTTCCGGGCGCTGGCCGGCGGCCGCCAGGTCATGCCGATACCGGAAGAGCCGCCGGCCGGCGTGCCGGGCCAGCGGGCCGCGGCCGGTGATGAGTACTACGAGACCGCCGTCCGTAAGCATGCGACGGGCGCGCCGGCGGACGAGTCAGCCGAGGCGGCGGCCGAGTCAGCCGAGGCGGCGGCCGAGTCAGCCGAGGCGGCGGCCGAGTCAGCCGAGGCGGCGGCCGGGCCGGCCGGGGCTCCGGGCGAGCGCGCGGGCGTAGGCCGGCCGCCCAGCTAGCTCACTTTTCATTCGCTCGGTGACCCGCTAAAGCCGCATAAGCGGATAAAGACACCGGCGAGAACGCTGCGCTGGATGAAAAGTCAGCCCTGGCTGACGTCCGGCGCTCTTTCTCCGGGCTGTTTCGCCCCTACTGCGCTGTTATCGTGCGGGTGAGGCCGAAGTCGCCGCACCTACCGGGAGCAGCCGTGGGAGTTCAGCCTGGCCATTCGCCAGAAGCAGTCGCGGACGATCCGCTGCCGGAGGCGGTCGCGCTCGCCGAAGCCGCGGCGAACGCCGGCGTCGGGCTCAAGCTGCTCGGCGGCCTGGCCGTGCGCGTGCTGACACCCGACCTCCCGCCGCGCCTGCGGGCAGGGCAGGACATGGACTTCGCCTGCCTGTCGAAGGGACGCAAGGCCACGGCGGTGTTCCTTGAGGGCAGCGGCTGCGTGCCGGACCGCCGGTTCAACAACCTCAACGGCGACCGGCAGATGTACTTCACCGCCCCGTCCGGCCGTCCGATCGACGTCATGGTGGACCGCCTGACCATGTGTCACGTTCTCGACTTCCGGCCTGGCTACGGGCGTAACCCGCTCACCCTGGACGCGATCGACATCCTGCTGTCCAAGCTGCAGATCGTCGAGCTGAACGAGAAGGACGCCAGGGACATCATGCAGCTGCTGTCGGGCCTGCCGGTCCGCCCGGCCAGCACACCCGCGGAGCCGTCGCTGGACGCCGACCGGTTCGGCCAGGTGGTCGCCTCGGACTGGGGCTGGTGGCGCACTGTCACCGCCAACCTGGACAAGCTCCCCGATCTTGCCGCTGAGAAGCCCGAGCTCGTCCCGCCCGGCGGTGCGCATGACCCGGTCGCCCAGGCCAGGCACCTCCGCGAGGTCGCGGACTCGGTTCCGAAGGGCATGAAGTGGAAGCTCCGCGCGAACGTCGGTGACCGCGTCCGCTGGTACGAGCTGCCCGAGGAAGTCGGCCACTAGCCCGCCGGGCGCCCGAATCCGGGGGGCGCGCCGCGCCGCCATTACGGGCCGCACCTGCGCTATTGCCCGGTTATGAATCTTGACGCCCCGTTGCGCAGGCTGCTACACCGTTTGCACAGGCCGATCGGTAAGGGGCGCTTACCCGCATGAAGATCTTTTTTGCCACCGATATCCACGGCTCCGAGGTGTGCTGGCGCAAGTTCCTCAACTCAGCGGCGTTCTACAAGGCTGATCTCGTGGTGCTCGGCGGCGACGTCACCGGCAAGGCGATGGTGCCGATCACGGCCTACAACGGCTACTGGCAGGTGACCCTGCGGGGCGAGACGCTGCGGCTGGACTCCAAGGCCGAGCTTGACGCCGTTATCGCCAGGATCCGCAACAGCGGGTTCTACCCGGCGGTCGTCAGCCAGGACGAGCTCACCCACCTCAGCGAGAACGAGTCCGCTGTCGGGGAGCGGTTCGAGCACGAGATGATCAGCTCCCTGGACCGGTGGCTCGACATGGCGGACGGCAAGCTGCGCGGCGGGGACATCCCCTGCATCCTCAACGGCGGCAACGACGACATCTTCGAGATCGACGACGTCATCGAGGCCTCGCCGTGCGTGAGCTTCGCCGAGGGCAAGCTGATGGACCTGGACGGGTTCTCACTGGTGTCCATGGGCTGGACCAACCCGACGCCATGGAACACCTACCGGGAGGCGCCGGAAGAGGACCTGGCCGCGAAGATCGAGGTCCTCGCCGGCCTCGTGCCGGACATGAACCGGGCCATCTTCAACTTCCATGCCCCGCCATACGGGACCGGGCTGGACGAGGCACCCGCGCTCGATGACTCGCTGCGGCCGATGCACGGCGGCGCGGTCATGAAGCCAGTCGGCTCGACGGCCGTGCGGGACGCGATCCTCAAGCACCAGCCGCTGCTGTCGGTGCACGGTCACATCCACGAGAGCCGCGCGATCAAGCGCCTCGGGCGGACCATGGCGATCAATCCCGGCAGCGTCTACGGCGATGGCGTGCTGCAGGGTGCCGTACTCGAACTGGACAAGAAGAAGGCGAAGGTCAGCAGGTACCTGCTGGTCAACGGCTGAGATCGGGCAGCCAGCAGGCGGACGGGATCACCACCAGGCGGTCAGGCACTCTGGCCGCCTTTCACTGAGAGGCGGACATGGCGACAGAATCCGTGAGCGGGTCGCCGACCCTGTTCCTGCGTAATGCCACCGGACTTGTGCGCGGCTGGTCAGTCCGCGACTCGATCATCTACGCGTGCCTGGCGACGAACTTCGTCACCCTCGGAATCTACGAGTTCACCTTCGCTGGCCCCGCGTTCCCCAAGGGCCAGTTCATTACGTCGATCATCATCTCCGCCATCCTGGTGTCGTTCCTGGTCGTTGCGTACAGCGGCCTGATCGTGACGATCCCCCGCGCGGGCGGCGACTACGTGTGGCAGACCCGCATCCTCGGCAGCGGCATCGGGTTCGTGATGGCGGCCACCGGCTGGTGGTTCATCCTGTGGCTGTGGGCGCCGATCTACGGCAACATCCTGTCGGTCATGCTGTTCCAGCCGCTGTGGGCGACCCTGGGCGATCCGGGCGGGGCGACCTGGTTCGCCTCCAAGACCGGCATCTTCGTGGTCTGCCTCATCACGATCGCGGTGGCCGGCGTTCTCGTCTCGCTCGGCATGGCCGGCTACGCGAAGATCCAGAAGTGGTGCTTCCTCGGTGGCCTGATCGCGTTCGGCGTGGTCGTCATCCTGCTGCTGATCAACAGCCACGCCTCGTTCGTCAGCTCGTTCAACTACGAGGGGCAGAAGATCTTCGGCGTGCACAACGCCTACGCTGCCACCAACGCGGCCGCGAAGAAGGCCGGTTACGGCACCTACTCCCTGGGCTTCGGCCCGCTCGGCCCGACCATGCTGCTCGTTCCCGCCATGATGTTCTTCATCCTGTGGCCGAACTGGGGCTCGACCCTGTACGGCGAGATCCGCGGCGCCAGCGACTTCCGCCGGGTTTTCACCGGCATGTTCTCCGGCCTGTGGATCACCGTCCTGCTGACCGTCATCTTCCTGCTGCTGGTCGACAAGACGATCGGCTGGGGCTTCTACCAGAACCTGAATTCTCTGGACTACAACCTCACGCCGCAGTTCGGCATCTGGCCCTACCCGTTCATGTTCGCGGGCTGGCTGGTGCACAACACGGTGTTCCAGGTGGTCCTGATCCTGGCCCTGAGCCTGTGGTTCTTCGGCTGGGTGGGCACGCTCTTCCTGTCCTCGACCCGGGTGATCTTCGCGGCGGCGTTCGACCGCGTGCTGCCCGACCGCGCGGCCGAGGTGTCCGAGCGCCGCAAGGTGCCGTTCTACTCGCTGGTCCTGATGCTGCTGCCGGCGGCGCTGCTCAGCGCGGTCTACGCCTACTCGGGCACCTTCCGGAACTACACCCTGGACGCGACCCTGGTCATTGCGGTGACGTACCTGTTCAGCGCGATCGCGGTGGTGATCCTGCCGTGGCGCAAGCCGGACCTGTGGGCGGCGTCCCCGGCGAGCAGGATCAAGCTGTTCGGCGTTCCGATCGTGCCGGCCGCGGGCTGGGTGACCATCGCGCTGCTGGTCTTCGACCTGTACGAGTGGTTCTCCAACAGCCTGTACTTCGTGAACAACAGGGACTCGCTGTATTTCATGGGCGCGATGTACGTGCTGGCGATCGTCGTGTACGTCTTCGCGCGGATCATCCGCAGGCGGCAGGGGATCGACCTCGGCCTCATCAACAAGGAGATACCAGTCGAGTAGGTGGCGCAGGGCCGTCGCCGCGCGGCTTAATGATCACGGGCGATTTCTCCGGGAACGGGGAAGTCGTCCGTGATCATGCCCGTCAGGGCGCGGAAGCCGGCGGCCGGTCAGCAGACTGCACCACCTGTCAGAACACCAGATCGGCGGAGAGTGAATGAGCGAGACCCCGGACCGGGCCAGTGCCGTCATCATCGGGGCCGGCATTGTCGGCAACAGCCTGGCCTACCACCTGGCCAGGCTCGGCTGGACGCAGCTGGTCCTGGTGGACAAGGGCCCGATGCCGAATCCCGGCGGCTCGACCGGCCATGCCTCGAACTTCATCTTCCCGATCGAGTACTCGAAGATGATGATGGAGCTGACCAGGGACAGCACCGAGCAGTACAAGGAGCTCGGTGTCTTCACGCAGAGCGGCGGGATCGAGGTCGCCCGTACCGAGGCGCGGATGCAGGAACTGCGCCGCCGCTGCACGCAGGCGAAGTCCTGGGGCATCCCGGCTGAGATGCTCACGCCCGAGGGCGTCAGGAAGCTGGTGCCCTATCTGGACGACTCGGTGATTCTCGGCGGCGCGAGCTTCCCGACCGTCGGCGTGGTCGACTCGCTGCGGGCCGGAACCCTGATGCGCGAGCGCGCTCAGCAGCTGGACGCGCTGACGGTGCTGGCCGGGGCCGAGGTGCTGGGCATCGACACCGGCGAGGACGGCCGGATCGCCGGCGTGCGCACCAGCCGGGGCGACATCGCGACAAGCGTGGTCGCGATCTGCTGCGGCGTGTGGAGCCCGCGGATCGCGCGGATGGCCGGCGCGCGGATCCCGCTGACGCCGATCGTGCACCAGATGATCAGCGTCGGGCCGATCGCGCTGTTCGACGGCACCGAGGGCGAGATCGCCTACCCGATCGTGCGCGACGTCGACGAGAACATGTACGAGCGCCAGCACGGCGGCGACATGGAGGTCGGGTCGTACGCGCACCGGCCGATCATCGTGCCGCCCGATGACATTCCCTCCATCGAGGAGGCCGTGCTGTCGCCGACCGAGATGCCGTTCACCTCCGACGACTTCGACCCGCAACTCGAGCTCGCGCTGGAGCTGATGCCGGAGCTGCTGGGAGACGAGCGGGCCGGCGTCCGGTACGCCATCAACGGGCTGATCTCGATGACGCCGGACGGCCACCCGATTCTCGGCGAGACGCCGGAGGTGCCGGGGCTGTGGTCGGTCGCCGCGAGCTGGATCAAGGAAGGTCCCGGCATCGGCCGGGCCGTCGCCGAGTGGATGAGCGGGGTAACGCCCGAGATCGACATCCACGAGTCCGACGTCGCTCGCTTCTACCCGCATCAGCGCACCACGGCGCACGTGACCGCTCGGGCGCGCGAGGGCTTCAACAAGATGTACGGCATCGTGCACCCGGACGAGCAGTGGGAATCCGGCCGCCCGGTCCGGATAAGCCCGGTGTACGAGCGCGAGCGGGAGCTGGGCGCGGTGTTCCACGAGACCGCCGGGTGGGAGCGGCCCTTCTGGTACGAGCGCAACCGGGATCTGCTTGACCGGTACAGCGGCCAGCTGATGGACCGCGGCAGCGAGTGGGAGTCGCGCTGGTGGTCGCCTATCATCAATGCCGAGCACCTGGCGATGCGCGAGCGGGCCGGGCTGTTCGACCTGTCGGCGTTCGCGATCCTGGACGTGACCGGTCCTGGTGCGCTGCAGGCGCTGCAGAAGGTCGCAGTCGCGCAGCTGAAGGTGCCGGTCGGCCGGGTGGTGTACACCTCGTTCCTGGACGATGCCGGCGGCTTCCGCGCCGACCTGACCATCATGCGGCTCGGGCCGCAGCATTTCCGGGTCGTCACCGGGGGCGCCACCGGGATGGCCGACTACAAGTGGATCACTGATCATCTGCCTGAGGACGGCTCCGCCGCGGTCGCCGATGTGACCTCGGCCTGGACGACGTTCGGCCTGTGGGGGCCGAAGGCGCGGGCCATCCTCGGGCATCTGACCGGCGACGACATTTCCAACGCCGGCTTCGGCTTCGGCACCTGCAGGGACATCGAGGCCGAGGGGATGACGGTGCTCGCGTCCCGCATCTCCTACGTCGGCGAGCTCGGCTGGGAGCTGTACGTGCCGGTGGAGCAGGGCGCGAAGCTGTGGGACGCGCTGTTCTCCGCCGGCCTCGCCTACGGCATGGTCCCGGCGGGCATCGGCGTCTACGGCACCACCGGCCGGCTGGAGAAGGGATACCGCGCCTACGGGGCTGAGCTGGATGCCAGTTACACGCTGGTCGAGGCCGGGATGACGCGGCCGAAGGTCAAGGAGCAGGACTTCGTCGGGAAGGCCGCGTACCTGCGGCAGCGCGCCGAGCCGCCCGCCGCGGTGCTGTGCACGCTGACCGTGGACGATCACGTCTCAGCGTCCGGCGACTTGCGGTACATGCTCGGCGGGGAGCCGGTGCTGTCGGCCGCTGGGGAGCCGCTGACTGACGGACGCGGGCGCCGCTCCTACGTCACCAGCGCGGGCTCCGGGCCGTCGGTAGGCAGGCACCTGCTGCTGGCGTACCTGCCGCCAGAGCAGGCCGTCGCGGGCACGCCGCTGGCGGTCGAGTATCTCGGCGAGCAGTACCCGGTCACGGTCGCGGTAGCCGGCTCCACGCCGCTGTTCGATCCCGCCAACGAGCGGGTCAGGAGCTAGCCGGTGACCGCTGCTCCTCTGGACATCCTCGTCTGCGTCAAGCGCGTGCCGATGGTCGGCGGCCGGGTCGTCGTCACCGCAGACGGCCAGGACGTGGACACCCGCCTGTCCGGGTTCACCGTCAGCCCGCACGAGGAATGCGCGGTCGAGGAAGCCGTGCAGATCACCGAGCGGTCCGGCGGCACTGTCACGGTCCTGACGCTCGGGCCGCCGGAAGCTGCCGCGCAGCTGCGCGACATGCTGGCGCTCGGCGCGCACCGCGGCGTGCTGCTGGAGACCGACGGCCGCGAATGGGGCCCGGTCGCCACGGCAGCCGCGATTGCCCGAGCGGCTGCCGAGGTGGTGCAGGCCCCGTTCCCGCTCATCTTGTTCGGGAACGAGTCAGCTGACACTGGCGGGTACCAGGTGGCCGTCCGGGTCGCGCACGCGCTCGGGCGGCCGTGCGTCACCGGGATCAAGCGGCTGGAACTGGCCGGCGACGTGCTGCGCGCGGGGCGGGAGTACCGCGGCGCGCAGGAGTTGTACGAGGTCGCGCTGCCCGCCGTGGTGAGCGTGAAGGAGGGCATCAACCTGCCGCGCTATCCGTCGCTGCCCGGCCGCCTGCGGGCGAAGCGCGCCGAGATCATTACCGTCCGGCCGGAGTGGCAGCCCGACGGGCTGCGCAAGGCGGCGCTCCGGGTGCCCGAGAGCTCGGCGCGGAGGGCTCAGGTGCTCGGGCACGGGACGGACGCTGTGCCCGAGCTGGTTCGCGTCCTCGGCGAGATAGGCGTGCTGCCCGCCAGGCGTGCGGGTGCTGGCGCGGGCGCGGGCGGCGACCGGGTGACACCGTGAGCGCGGACGGGATGGGCTCAGACCCCGGCCGGGCCGCGGACGGGATGCGCTCGGGCCCTGGCCGGGCCGCAGGTGGGCCGGGCGCGGGTTCCGGCTCGGTGCTGTGCCTGCTGGAGCGCGACGCTGACGGTGTCGCCGACGAGTCGCTGCGGGTGCTGGTGCTCGCGCGGTCGCTCGCGAGCGCGGCGGGCGGCGGCGTGACAGCAGTGCTGTTCGGATCGCCAGACGGCGCCACGGCGAGTGGCGATGCGGCGGGCGGCGGCGCGGCCGCTGGCGACGCGACCGGCGGCACCGTGGCGGCCCAGGCGGCCGCAGTCGGCGCCGGGCTGTGCCTGGTATCCGCCGCGGACCTGACCGGATACGCTCCGCTGGCCTGGGCACGGGCGCTGGAGCAGCTGGCCGCGGCCGACGGTGCGGTAGCCGTTCTGGCTGCGGCAACCGATCATGGCAGCGAGGTGCTCGCGCACCTCGGCGCCCTGACGGGACTCCCGGTCGCTGCGAACTGCGTCGCGGTTACGCCAGACGGCCCCGGTCAGTGGCAGCTGACCAGGCAGCGCTGGGCCGGCAGCCTGCTCGAGGACGCGGTCCTGGAGGCGCCGTGCGCGCTGCTGACGGTCGCCGCTGACGCACTGCCGGCTAGCGGCAGCGCCGGGCCCGCCGACGCCGGTGCCGACGCTGGCACCGACGCCGATGCCGGCGCTGGCACCCACGCGGGTGATGCGGGCAAGCCAGCCGCCGCTCCGGCCGAGCCAGCCGTCGCTCCGGCCGAGCCAGCCGTCGCTCCGGCCGAGCCAGCCGCCGCTCCGGCCGAGCCATCCGCGGCCCCGGCGGCCCCGCGCACCTTTGTGCCGGAACTGCAGCCGGCTGACCTGCGGGTCTGCGCCACGGAGTCGGCCGAGCAGAGCGCGGGCATGTCGCTGGCGACTGCCCGCGTCGTGGTCGGTGGCGGGCGCGGCGTCGGGGGTCCGGAGGGGTTTGCCGCGCTTGAGGAACTCGCCGGCCTGCTCGGTGGCGTGGTCGGCGTGTCCAGAGTGGTTACGAGCCAGGGCTGGCGGCCGCACCGCCAGCAGGTCGGCCAGACCGGCACGAAAATCTCGCCGGAGCTCTACCTGGCCTGCGGCATCAGCGGCGCAATCCAGCACATGGCCGGCTGCCTGTCCGCCCGGCACATCGTGGTGGTCAACACTGATCCGGATGCGCCGATCATCGCGCATGCTGAGTACGCCGTCATCGGGGACCTCAGCGAGGTCATCCCGGCTCTGGTGGCCGCGATCAGGGACGCGGCGGCTGGCGGCGGCTGACGCCGATGAGCAAGATCACTTGTCGTGGGGACTTTTCAGCGCTATCCGACGAAAACTCTCCACGACAAGTGATCTTGAGGCTACGGAGACTCGTGGGGGCCGGGTTAGTGTGCCC
>Ga0302324_100028750_pt1 | contig 10560 bp, 8 predicted proteins | sample Palsa_T0_1_FD_201949 | JGI IMG/M metagenome (GOLD analysis project Ga0302324, IMG submission 201949) | Peat permafrost microbial communities from Stordalen Mire near Abisko, Sweden - Palsa_T0_1 | ecosystem: Environmental > Terrestrial > Soil > Palsa > Peat permafrost | place: Sweden: Abisko... | reverse complement strand
GGGCTCGGCAGCCTGGCCGCGTAGCAATAGCAACTCCACATCATCCGGATGGACGGCCAGGGAGTCGTCGATCGCCTGCCGGAAAGCCGACAGTTTGGTCGCGCTGGCAGGGTCCACCATGGCGTCAAGCTGCAGCGCGCGAATGTGAATTCTGCTTTGTTCAAGCTCGGTCAGACCGCCAGACAACGATTCAGCCTGGGCAAGTGCAGCGCGCGCGGCCACGTAATCCATCGGAGAATACGCATAGCTCAGTCCCACATAGGCCATTCCCATTTTCGGATCGATTCGCAGAGCCTGATGAAAAGACCGCGCTGCCTCGATCCAAACATAGGAGTGCAGATAGGCAACGCCCTGGTTGTAAAAGTTCTGCGCCAGGGCGGACGATGTCGTGACGGTCTCTTGATACGGACCGATTCCGTCGCGGAGAGAAAGTGGGCGATTCAAAATCTCCTGTGGCACCCAGCCGACCGACTCGTGGTCGGCGTGGTCGGAAATCGTCCGCCCGTTCGGCAGGAAGCACCACACTGCGGTTCCGGGTTCCGTCAATAAAATCGAGTTGCTGCGCCGCACCGCCAAAGACTTGAACCGCACCATCAGCCGGTCGGCCATCTGCGCGAAAGCGAGGCCGGGGAGCAGCAAGGCAATGAAGAGCAAGGTCTTCCGCAGATACGAAGACTTGCGCCACAAGAAGAGAGATTGGGCTGGCAAAGAGTTCCTCGTTAGGCCGCTCTAGTCCCACGCACAATCACGTGAATCCGGTCGACGGCGTTCCAAAGATACCCTCCCGGATTCCAACGCATTTGCATGGGCTGCGAACGCCCACTCCGGTCCGTAGCACGCGAAAGCAAATCATATTCTCCATCGCCAGGGGGTGTCCACGCAAAACTCCAGAGTCGCCAGGAGAAACGGGCATGCTCCAGAGAGAGATCGGCTGAACGCCACGAGCGTCCGCCGTCGGTTGACACCTCTACCCTGGCAATGTCCGATTCTCCTGCCCAATCCGCGCCCCTAATGCGTACCGGCGTAGTGCTTGCGTCAATCACGGATCCGTCTGTCGGGAATGAAATAATCGACTTCACTGCAAGGGACGTTATCGTTCTAGTGGGCACCTTCGCATTCGGATTGTCTGGTGTCAGTGTATCCCCAGGCAATCGATATGCGGAATCCATGAAGAAGCCGTGAAATTCCTCTGTCATCACTCGTATTTCTGTAAGCCATTTGATGGATGCGGAGCCGATCCAACCGGGCACCAATGCCCGTAATGGATAGCCATGTTCCGGTGTCAGTGGCGCGTCATTCATCTCTGTAGCGATCAATGTTTCGGGGTCCAGAGCCTTGGCGATCGGGATGCTGCGGATGAATGGCGGAGACGGCGAAGGCACGGCAACTCCGCGAAAGGCTACATGGCGCGCGGTGCGTTTCAAACCGGCGGCCTCAAGCAATTTCGCGAGTGGTGGCCCGCTGAACGTACCATTTCCCACTCCTCCGCGGCTCCATGGCACGCCTGTAACGCGCGGCGAAAAAAATGCCCGCCCGTTTCCGGCGCATTCAAGCGTGTTGGTCACCCGTCCCGGTTCGTACCGCCCAAGTTCCTGCAGCGTCAGTTCCAGTGGATGCGCCACTTCGCCAACAATGGAAAGCCGCCAGTTGGCAACGTCCAACCCGGGCATTAACTCATTGTTGCGCACAAAGAAATGTTGAACGGGCGTTATCCAGTCATGCAGAAAAGAAACCGGCATTTCGCGCGTAATGTATTCTTCCGAATAGACGATCATTCCGCCGGTGTCGCCTGATGTCACGGTTTTTCTGGTGCCATCTTGCGTGGAGATCAGTCGGGGAGGCGAAAAACTGAGGCTGTTCAGGAGGGAGACGCCTAATAAACACATTCCATCCGCAAGGAAATTCCTACGGGGATAGGCCTTTCGGACCATTCTTGCTCTCGCTCCGCGCGCAGCGATGACTGTTTCGGTTTGCCACTCGACAGTTATTGTAACTAAGGGGTCGCGCTGGTCTGGGCCTCTAGGGTCCTAAAAGCATCCGACAGCGTGGGTCAAAGACCGCACCATTTTCCACCCGTCGCCACTGAAAACCTCCGACCGTTCCCCATTAATCTCGCCAGGGCCACGCCGGGAGCTCCCCTATCATCCGACTGGGCGAATTCAAACGGGCCGGCGTTTGAGTGAATGCCGTACAAGCGCCACGAAAAGCACAGCATGGCGAACAACCGATTCATGATAGTCCATGCTATGCCGATTACCGGCTCCCGCAGTAATCTCAATCTTGAATATTTCGTTACCAACGATGCGCAGCGCGAGATGAGTCCGTTCCAAGTCCTGAGTAGTCGGCAACCCGGGAAAACCATTTTCTTTATTGCTTAGCTTCATAGACTATGTTGAAAGGCGTTTCCGTAGCTCGTCGGAAGCGCGTGAAGCCAGCAGAAGTCACCACATCCCGAATGCGCGCCTCCCCCGCTTGGGCGCCCAGGCAGAGTCCTACTTCTTGAGAACGCGAGCACGGCGTGCAGCAGTGTTGAAAATGAGTAGTAGACCCGGCCTACTGGATTCAGATTGTCCTTTATATTGTTGTTGGCGTAGGGCTCCACGATCATCCAAGTGCCATCCTTCGCGAGTGACTGCCGCACATGTTTGGAAGCTCCGACTGGGTCTCCCATGTCGTGTAGACAATCAAAAAAGGTCACCAGGTCGTAGTCGTTTCCCGGATAGTCCTTTGCCGCTGCTGGCTCAAACGTAGCGCGGTCGGCGACGCATGCCCGCTTGGCTGACTCGCGCGCACCTCGCACTGATTCAGGATGATAATCGAACCCGTAGAAGCGGGACTTCGGAAACGCTTGCGCCATCAAGACAGTGGATGCGCCTTTTCCGCAGCCCACGTCGGCGACCTTTGCTCCTGCCTCGACCTTGGCCTTCACACCCGTGAGCGCAGGAATCCAGTTGCTTACAAGATTGGCGGCATAGCCTGGACGGAAGAATTTCTCACATCCGTGAAAGACCCGGTCGTCGTGTTCATACCAACCCATTCCGGCGCCGGTGCGAAAAGACTCCGCTATGCGGGGAACCGCGGCCAATGAGCCCAAAGCAAGTTCAAATGCGCCGGGAAGGTACGCAGGACTGTCTTCATTAGCGAGCGTAAAAGCTTGTTCTTCGGTTAGCCTGAAATTGTTTGCCTTCTCGTCGAATGTAACGTAACCACCCGCCGCCTGCGAGGCTAGCCATTCGCGCACATAACGCTCATCGGTGTTGGTCTTGGAGGCGAGTTCGGCCGATGTCATCGGCCCAGCAGCGAGAGCCTTGTACAAGCCGAGTTTTTCGCCAATCACAACCATTCCGGCGTGCACCGCGGCGCCTAAATCGCCAACGAACTGCCCGACGAAAGCGTTCAGTTTATCCATGTCCAATGCAGGACGTGGTGAGGTGCCCATGATTTCTCCTCCTCTTCGAATACGTGACTCAGAAAAGGACTCCCGCCCGCTAAGGCAGGGCCGCGGCGAAATTCTGCGTCGGTACGATATGGAAGTCAAGCAAGGACGGCTCGATGAGTTCTGGTTGGCCGGCGACTCGGGCCGTTTCCGACGCTCTGTTCAAGAAACCTTGGAGGCTGTCGAAGAAGGCAGAATTAATGGCCGGTGTCGGTCCCGAGTGGATTCACACCGATGAACGCGGCAGAACGACAAACGCGCTCGGCAGGACGGTGGCAAATGCTTTAGAATCAGGGCTCGCTTATCCGTGGGCGTGTAGCTCAGCTGGCAGAGCACCTGCTTTGCAAGCAGGGGGTCGGGGGTTCGAGTCCCCCCACGTCCACCAAGCTTTTTTCTGACATACTTCAGTTCGCCTGGGGCTGCTTGAAATTCCTGCAGATTTCCTGAAATCTGTCGAATGGGCCGACTCCCATCCGTCATACATTCAGAAGCATAAAGGCGCTCACAATGGCGCCAAAGGAGAAAAGCGATGCAATTCGCCTTGCTAGTCTATGAATCGCCGGAGGCTTTTATGGCGCGAAACACCGACGAAAACGACCCCTATACCGGCGCTTGGCGGGCCTACTACCAGTCTATCGTCGAGGCCGGCATTTACGCCGGCGGGAATCCACTGGGGGCGCCGGAGACAGGGACTATAGTGCGTCTTAAGGACGGAAAGCGGCGCGTGCAGGATGGCCCCTTCGCGGATACTAAAGAGCAACTGGGGGGATTCTTCATTCTGGAACTCCCCTCGCTTGATGCAGCCCTCGATTGGGCAGCGCGTTGCCCGGCAGCTTCGATCGGGGCAATCGAAGTCCGTCCGCTGGCACTTGAATTCAAGCGCCGGGTCACGGGATGAGTGAAAGCGGCCAGGAGGGCACTCACCGGACCATCGAGCGGGTGGCCCGCGAGTCCTACGGGCGTCTGGTGGCCTACCTCTCCTCGCACACGCGCGACGTAGCCAGCGCCGAGGACGCCCTCAGCAATGCGCTGGTAGCTGCGCTCACGACCTGGCCGCGAGACGGCGTGCCACAAAATCCAGAGGCCTGGCTGCTGACGGCGGGGCGCCACTCGCTTATCGATCTGGTGCGTCATCAGCAAGTAGCCGTTGCGAGCGAGCCCACTCTTTTGCTGCTCAGGGAGGAGCCCAGGGAAATGACCTTGTCGCCCGAGTTTCCAGATGAAAGGTTGAAGGTGCTCTTCGTGTGCGCCCACCCGGCGATCGATCCGGCCATGCACACGCCCCTTATGCTCCAGACTGTTCTCGGCCTGGATGCAGTGCGTATTGCTCAGGCGTTCCTGATCTCACCGACGACGATGGGGCAGCGCCTGGTGCGTGCCAAGACCAAGATCCGTGACGCCGGCATTCAATTCGAGGTACCGCAAGAGCGTGAGCTGCCGCAGCGGCTCGACGCCGTGCTGGAAGCTATTTATGCCGCCTTCGGGATCGGCTGGGATGACATGGCAGGCGCCGACCAGCGCGGCCGCGATCTGGCCGAGGAGGCCATCTGGCTTGCGCGCGTCCTTCTGCAGCTGATGCCTGAAGAAGGGGAGGTCCGGGGGCTGCTGGCTCTCATGCTCCACTGCGAAGCCCGCAGACCGGCGCGGCGAGGACCGGATGGCTGCTATATTCCTCTCTCGGAGCAGGACCCACAGCTGTGGTCTTGGCCATTAATCGAAGAGGCGGAACGCCATCTCGCCGAAGCGGCGAGTCGCGGCCGCGCCGGCCGCTTTCAACTCGAAGCCGCGATTCAGTCGGTACACGCCGGGCGGGCGCGCAGCGGCCGGACCGAGTGGACGGCGATCGCGCTGTTCTACGAACAACTGAGCCGCATATCCCTGACGCTCGGCACGCGGACAGGATACGCCGCCGCGGTGGGCGAATTGAACGGACCTGAAGCAGGGCTGGCGGTGCTGGATGGGATCCACCTGGACGATGTCTCCTCGTATCAGCCCTATTGGGCCGTTCGCGCTCACCTCTTGCAACGGCTAGGGAAAACATCCGAGGCCGCGCATGCTTTCGACCGGGCGATTGGCTTGGCCGAGGACCCGGCCGTGAGACAGTTCCTGCTCCAAAGACGCGGTTGAATTTTTTCTGTTTGCCCTGTCGAAATCAATCCTCATCACCCGTCACCACTATAGAGGCGGCTTAGCGATTAAGCTTCGCCGCCCGAGAGGATACCAATGACAATCAAAGACAAAGCAGTTCTGGTGACCGGGGCCAATCGCGGTATCGGACAGGCGCTGGTCGAGGAAGCCTTGAGGAGAGGCGCGAAGCGGGTGTATGCCGGCACGCGCCAGCCGTTCACTCACTTGGATGGGCGCGTCACGACCGTGACCCTGGACGTGACCAACGCTGCGCAGATCCAGCGGGCGGTCGACGAAGTCGACACCCTCGATGTCCTGATCAACAATGCCGGCATCGCCATCTATGACGATCTGAGCAATCTCGACGTGATCGAACAACACTTGGCCGTCAACTTGTTGGGGCCGCTCAAAGTGACGCACGCGTTCTTGCCGCTGTTGAAACGCTCCAAGGGAGCCATCGTCAACAACCTGTCATTGGTGGGTCTCGCTGCCTTGCCGGTCATACCCTCCTACTCCATTTCGAAGGCAGCCGCGTTCAACATGACGCAGTCATTGAGAGCGCTCTTGGCCGGCCAAGGCGTAACCGTCCATGCCGTTGTCCTGGGTCCCATCGACACCGACATGAACCGCGGCTTCGAGATACCGAAGGCCTCGCCCGAGTCCGCCGCGCAGCGCATCTTCGACGGGCTGGAAAAAGGCGAAGAGGACATCTTTCCCGACCCCGCGTCTCAGTCCATCGCCGAGGGCTGGCGAACTGGGGGAGTCAAGGCGATGGAGCGCCAGTTCGCAGCTTTCGTAGCAGCACAGCCCGTCACGTCATAAGCAAAGGCGATGGAACTCCGGCACGTTGCGGGCCGCTCCAGGGCCAGCTGTTGCCACAAAGCCATGTCTTCCTGTAGCGACGAAGCGCGTGCCAGCCTTCCTCATCCAATCCCATCTTGGCGAGGCGCGGGTGTGGGCCAATGGAACCCCTAACCTCCTGCGGATGGCGCCAAACCCAGCACCCCCAAGAGTAGAATTGTGCAAGCCAGCCCACGATTCTCCACGATACTTTCTGCCCCGCTCTTCAGAACTCGAAGCGGGCTCCAACCTGCAACTGCCGCGCGCCTAACAGCGGGCCCGATGTGGTCGTGGGAACCTGGAACGAGGAGAAGGGAACCAGGCAGGCATTCGTATGTCCCACGCACCCGGTGCCGCCTGGAGCCGACTCGGTGAACTCCTGGGGATTAAGATCCTCCACAATCATGCTGTTGAACAGGTTGAACGCTTCGGCGTGGACCATGAAATTAAAGCGCTCACGGAACGTGAACGTCTTCGCGACACGGAAGTCAAGATTGGTCCAGCCCGGCAGAGTGGAGGAGTTACGCGCCACCCAGGAGATTCGCCCGCCTGAGGCGCTGGCGCTGGTCCCGATTACGGCACCGGTCATGCCTCCGGCAAGCCCGCCGGTGGGTGTGAACGTCCCGATCGTTGGCGTGAACGGCTGCCCTGAAGCGGAAGTCAGGATGCCCGAGAGGATCCAGCCATCCAAGGCCGCGCGCTCGAACTTGTTTGAAAGGTTCCTGGCGTACGGAGGAGTCCACACGACGCTTGCGACGAAACGGTTCCGCTGGTCGAGGTCCGAATTGCCATAGTCTTCAGAACGGTTGTAAGGGTTGAGCACCGAGTCGTTACCGAAGAAAGTCGCGCCGCTGGTATTCTCGCTGGTAACGCCACCGGCAGTTTCACCGTCGTCCAAGGAATGGCTGAGGGTGTAGTTGGCCAGTATCTCAATGCCGCTGCTAATGGGTTTGCGAACGGTCAGAACCATCGCGTTGTACCAGGAGTTGACCACGCTATATTGAGCCTGGATGATGCCCGTACTCGGATCGAGCGGCGTCGTGTAGAACGGCACGGTATAAGTATTTACGGTCGTTCCCGCGGTATTCAACACGTCGTAGCTTCTTGTTGTGGTGGACGGAGCTACGTTGGCGTCGGCGTCCCAGGGCAGGTGTTCGCCCCGGGTGAGCAGGTACGTCCCCGAAACGCTGACATTCCATGGGAGACGATGCTCGAGAGTGAGTTCTCCCTCCAGTGCCCTGGGATTGACGAAGTCCGGGGGCATTCCATGCACAGCGCCGGCCGCTCCCGGCAGCGGAGCCGGGATTCCAACCGTGGGCGTCAGCGCGCCCACGAATGGAGCGGCTAGTGCCGGACCGGGAGGCGTGAAGAAGACGTTAGGCGCAACCGGTGCGCAGGCTCTTAAGGCCGCGGTGCTGGCCGTGGGGCTGCAACCTGAAATCGTCTGCTGATAAATACCGTTCTCCACGCGAAGCGCGTAATAGGTGCTGTTTGACGTCTTCCCAAAGAAGGTCCCGAATCCCAAACGCAGCACGGTGTTGTTCGCGAAGTTCCACGCGAGGCCAATCCGGGGCGCCGCGTCTCCCCTATCGATATTCAATGTCGACGTGTAGAAGGCCAACAGCGGCGTATTCGTGTTGGGCGATGGCGGTGGCGGGACGTGCTGAAGGTCATAACGGACGCCCAGGTTCAGCGTCAAGTTATGGCGGACCTTCCAGGTATCCTGGATGAACGCGGCATAATCGTCATCGTAAAAGTCGTCTTTCCCGACGTGGGTGATCGGATCGGTCACCTGCGTGAAGGTCGAGTAGTGCTTTCCCGCCCGCGTATCGCCGGGGATGTCCGTCACGCCCGCGACGTCGAGCAGCCAGTCGCAAAATTCCGTATTTTGAGTGGTCGCGGGGCAACCAGCTGCCGCGGGCAGAGCAACCGCGGTCGTATAGGAGTAGCTCCCATCGCCTTGAAAGAGATTAATCAATACCTCGTGGATGAAGTTAAAATCCACCCCCATCTTGAACGTGTGAGGCCCCTTAATGAGGGAGTAGTTGTCGGTCACCTGATAGCGATTCTCGTCGGGAAAAGCCGGCCGGGGAAGAGCGGAAGTCTCGCCGTACTCGATAAAATTTCCGATGTTGAAGAACGGCCCCGGCGCGTTCGCTGAATCATATTCGAAATCCTGGCCCCACTGGAATCGGAGTTCGTTCAGCATGTTGTTGGAGATCGTGGAATCCCAGCTGGCAATCACGAAGCGTTCCCGCGTGGCCCCGGTGCCGTTATTCCCTTTGCCTCCGTTGCTGACCGTATAGGATGTGTTATAGCCGAATGGCTCGCCCCAATCCTGAAAGTTGACGAGCGCGTTCAGGTGGTTCGCCGTATTGAGCTGGTAATCGAGTTTTGCGAATCCGATATCCTGCACCAAGTCCCGCGGAGCGATGCCCAGTTGGCTGAGCAGGAAATTCATGGCGTTGGCGCAGGTTGCCGCCGGAACGTACGTCGTCGAGGGGCAGGTCAGAGTAGTGACCGCGGGGCTCGTGCTGAAGTACTGAATTGGATTTACCTTGCGAAACCCGTCATACGTCGCGAAGAAGAACAGTTTGTCCTTCAGAATGGGGCCGCCCAGGCTGCCACCGAACTGGTTCTGCTGGTGAACTGTCTGGGTAACCGGCAGGTGGCTGTTGACATCATTCGTGATGGTCGCCGGGTCCAGCGCATTCCAGGATGGATACCGCACATTCCAAAACGCGTCCCCGTGAAATTGATTCGTCCCCGACTTCGTAACGGCGTTCACCGTGCCACCGACGGCCTGGCCTAGCTCGGCACTGTAATTGCTTGAGCTGACTTGAAATTCACGGATCGAATCCGGACTGTATACGTACGCCACCACGCTCGCGCGCCCACGCGACTCAGAGAAAAATGCCTGGCTATTATTGGCCCCGTCCACCGAATTGTTGTTGTAAAGCCCTGAGATCCCGCGAAAGGAAGAGAGTCCGGAGAAGCCGTCGGTGGTAACCCCCGGAGTGAGCAAAACGAAATCCTGCCAGCGTCGACTGTTCGTCGGCAAGTCGGAAACGAGATCTTCCGTGACGGCCTGCGACTGTTCCGTTTTCTCCGTTTCAATCAGCGGAGTCGCCGCCGTCACTGTAACGGTGCCTTGCTGGGACTGCAAGGGCATCTGAACGTCGATGGTCAGCGTCTGTCCCACGATCAACGAGATATCCTTGTTCTGGACAGTGGCGAATCCGTCTTTGCTCACGGTCACTTCGTAGTGGTCTGGTTGCAGCAGCGGCGCAACATACCGGCCGGTATCGTTCGTGGTCACCGGCGACTCTGTGTTCGTATCCGTGTCTTTGATGACGACGTTCGCACCCTCGATTGGTAAACCCTTCGGGTCCGTCACCGTGCCATTGATCACTCCAGTCGCAGTTTGCGCGCGGACCGAGCCAGGGAGCGCTGCCATGATTAAAGTTAACGCCAGCAAAACGACTGGATGTGGGGCTCTCGTTGCACGCACGGACAAACCCGTAGCTACACGCATCTTGGCGTTCTCCTTCCGTTTACGGGTCAGGTCGAGAAAGCGAACAGACTTCGCAGCGTCGGCTAGACGGGAGAGATCCACAGTACAAACATCGTGCCCTGAACCAGTTCAACCCCTGCCGACCTGACCCCACTGGCGGTGACTTTAAGCAGGTAGGGCTCTCCCGCAAAACGCAATTAATGGATTCTGCCCATCGGTTTAATCGATTCCACCAGTGCTCATACGGAACTGAAACACAATCCCGGCGGTCCACCCGAATGCGGGGGGAGCTCATTCTCGGATACACTGGCAGCACCGCAGCGCATGATGGACATGACGGTTCGCACTAAGGAATATAGTAGAAGGGATTCGGTAACTTGACCGAACGCTCGGCTTGTGGACTTCCGGTTAGATCACTCCTTTGATCGCCAACATTTAGGATTATGCGGTATCCAGCATCGACAATCTTTTCGCGTTCCCCAGATTTGTACTCAGCGACCGTTTGGGTCGGCGGATGCGATCCGCGTAGCGCAAGGCCAGCCCACTGTGTATATCCCGCGGTCTTCAAGTTGTCGGTTGTAGCAGTTTCTTGCGAGTCGCTCCGTCCGGTTATGAAAAACACCGACACGCCGTTCTTTACCGC
>Ga0302324_100028749_pt1 | contig 10560 bp, 8 predicted proteins | sample Palsa_T0_1_FD_201949 | JGI IMG/M metagenome (GOLD analysis project Ga0302324, IMG submission 201949) | Peat permafrost microbial communities from Stordalen Mire near Abisko, Sweden - Palsa_T0_1 | ecosystem: Environmental > Terrestrial > Soil > Palsa > Peat permafrost | place: Sweden: Abisko... | reverse complement strand
GTCGACGTTCCAGTGGTAACTCACCGCGGCAGTTCCAATCGTCAGCAAGCCCCATCCAAAAAAAACGGCCCCGAGCGACGACGGTGTGCGACTCTCTTGTCTCGACTCTTCTGACCAAAATACCCAGGCGGCTAAGAAAAATACGATTGCCGTTCCGATATTCAGCGGCGCCTTCAGTCGCAAGAATCCGTCTGCATAAGCCCAGACGCCAGCGATTGCCCCCAGTCCCGCAATCACCGGCGCGGACGGCTTTTTGCGCGCATAGCGCTCGGCGCCCGCATAAAAGGTTAGCGCCGCAATGGCGAAGAACCATTCAGACAGAGAACTGAACCAGTTTGCATGGGCCTGTGTTTGCGAGAGCAGCCAGAATAAGGATTGCAGGGAAAGCAGGAACCATCCCGCTGACCAAAGCCGCAAATATTGCTGCTGTTTTTGGCGGTGAAGTGAACTAAAGAAAATCCCCAGCAGAAACGAACCCGAAAGAACCGCAACCTCTGCAGTGTCAGCGTAATTCAAGACCGCAAGTCTCCTGAAGCCATCGCTTAGCCAAGTTTGGAGAATAGCAGAAATTTGAATGGTGTCCTGAGGCCGATATACGGCGAGTTGCGTGCGGGGCACCCTCCACGGCCGGCTTCGCTCCCGCTGTGAAGCCACCACCGCTCGCGAAACGCGAATATAGGGAATCCCTTCCGCGGCGTTCCGCGAAAAGCCGAGAATAGTGGAGGTCCCAAATCGGGTCAACAGTACATCCGTACCAACATCTCTTCTGTCTCGTCGCTCGATTTTGCGGATTCGCTCCGGTAGTATAATCGCCTTGTGAATCTTTCCACTTTTCTGAGGAATTCCTGAATGCCTTCATCTGACAAACCCCGCGTGCGTTTCGCTCCATCTCCAACGGGCTATTTGCACGTTGGCGGAGCGCGAACTGCCCTGTTCAACTGGCTCTTTGCGCGTCACGAAGGCGGCGGCCTTCTGCTGCGTATCGAAGATACCGATACGGAGCGAAATCGGCCGGAGCTTGTTCAGGGAATTCTCGATGGGCTGAAGTGGCTGGGCATCGAGTGGGACGAAGGACCTTTTTTTCAATCGCAGCGCCTGGAGATGTATCGCGTCGCGGCCGAGAAATTGCTCGCGAGCGGCGCGGCTTTTCCCTGTTATTGCAAGGCCTCGAGCTATAGCGGCGCCGACGCGGTCGCCGACAATGCCGACATCGAAGAAGGCGAAGGCGATAATGAAGGGCCCAAGGCGGCAAAGAAGCTCGCTTGTTCCTGCCGCGACTTGGCGCATACCGAGCGCGCCGCCAAGGAAAAAGAAGGCATTCCTCACGCGATTCGCTTTCTCGTGCCGCGCACTGGTGTCACGAACTTCGACGACGCTGTTTTTGGTTCGCCCGGCTTACAAAATGAAGAAATCGAGGATTTCGTTCTGCTTCGCTCAAACGGCTTGCCCACCTATCAACTGAGTGTCGTCGTCGACGACATCGATATGGGCATCACGCACGTCATTCGCGGCGCCGATCATCTCTCCAATACGCCGAAGCAGGTCTTGATTTACCGCGCTCTTGGGGCCACGCCTCCTATTTTCGCCCACGTACCCCTGATCCTGGGTGCGGATCGCACGCGCCTCTCCAAGCGACACGGTGCAACCAGCGTAGGTTCCTACGCAGACGAAGGTTTTTTGCCGGAGGCCTTCCGCAATTTCCTCGCGCTTCTTGGGTGGTCCCCCGGAAACGACTCCGAATTTCTCCGCACCTCCGAACTCATCGAGCGGTTCGCGCTTTCAGGCGTCAGCCGCACCAATGCTGTCTTCGACCGCCCCAAACTTGAATGGTTCAATACGCAGTACCTCCAAAAGCTGCCAGTCGATGAACTCCTTCCTCAGGTCGAAGCTGAGTTGAAGCGCGCAGGACTTTGGCAGGAAAGCTGGACTTCCGCCGACCGGGCGTGGTTTGCGCACACCGTGGATTTGACTCGTCCCCGCACACGATTGCTCGGCGACTTCACCACTTGGGCGCGCGCTTTCTTCACCGACGATTTTGACTACGATGCCGAAGCGCGAACCAAATTCTGGAAGGACGAGCGCTTGCCTCTGCTCCTTGAAAAACTCGCAAACTCGCTCGAAACGCTCGCCGAGTGGAATCACGACGCGTGCGACGCCGCATTGCGCAATCTCGCGACTGCCGAGGGCGTGAAAGCTGGCCTGCTGATCAATGCCACTCGCGTCGCAATCGTGGGCCGCGCCGTTGCCCCACCGCTTTTTGAAACCATGGTCGTCCTCGGCAAAGAGAAAGTAGTCGCACGGCTTCGCCGCGCGCTTCCTTTCGTCTCTTCTGCGCAGCCTGCTTCTCACTCTTCGTGATTATTTTCAGCTTTTCTTGTCAGTGGCGGAGAACAATTCGGGGTGCACGGCCTGCGTCTTCGCGCCGGCCGCGGCAATAGTCACCGGAACCGTCACCGGCACCTTCACCGGTGGCAGGCAAGCGGCATCGTTGCAAGCCTGATATCGAAGCGTAAGTGGAATTGTGGCCGGCCCAAGCGGAGCGTTTCCCTGCGCCATCAATCGCATCTTCAGCGTTACTGTGCCGGTGTAGACGTCCAGCGCTTTGTTGGGCGAAAACGAAAATTTCTCGAGCTTTCCCTCGGGATAAAGCGTATCGGCGAGCTGAAAGCCGGCGGGAAGCTGCGCCGTAAGGGACGTCGGAATCAAATACTCATCGCTAGGCTTGTGCGAATTCATGTGGAATCCGCGCGCGATATCCACTACCACGGCAATCTGGAACTCTTTGCCTTTTGCGACCGGCTCGGTAGAAACGTAGGCTTGCGGTTTCACCACCGTCGCGGGATTTACAAGTCCGGCTCCGCCCTGCGAACGGGCGCCGGAAGGAGCGAACAAGACCGCCAGCGCGCCGGCAAGCGCCAGCATAAGCTTTCCCCTGATAATGGAACGCGCGCGCATCCTCAATCAGAGCTGCTCTTGAATTTCTTTGTCCAGTTCCTTCTCATTCACGAGCCCGATATACCGCTTCAACACTCTGCCGTCCCGCGAAATCAGTAAGCTCGTCGGCAGACCGATCAGCCCTCCGAATTTTGACGCAATGTCGTCCGTCCCCAGCACGATCGGATAATCCATTCCCTCAGGGTGGCCGTTCACGTTGAATTGGGATTTTTGCACGAACGGATTCACGACGGTTTTCCCCTCGTCATCCATCGCTACGCCGAGCAGCGTGAATCCCTTGCTCCCGTATTTCTCTTGAAACTCGATCATCCACGGAATTTCCACTCGACACGGCTCGCACCACGTCGCCCAAAAATTCACCAGCACCAGCTTCCCCTTCAAGCTGGCGAGCGGCACGTTCTTCCCTTGCAGGTCTAGGAACGTCACATCAGGCGCGGGCGGCAATGACGACACCGTCGCCTTCGCCGTTTCTGTTTTTGGCGCGGTCGTCAAAGTGCCTTCGATCGCCACGACGCCCTTGTTTAAAAACGAAAGCTTGTCGGAAAGCCAAGTCAACCGGTTCGCAAATACAAGGCCGCCAATCGCCAGCAGCAGAATCCCGCTGAACACCTCAACCGAGTGCAGGTACCGCCGAAAATTTGCATAGAACTTCAAAAAGCTGCCAATGCCCAGCGCCGTCACCAGAAACGGCACCGCAAGGCCCGCCGAGTAGCACGCCAGCAAAAACACTCCCTGCCCGATCGTTTCCCGCGTAGCGGCCACCGCCAGCACCGCCGCGAGTATCGGCCCGATGCACGGCGTCCAGCCAAACGCGAACGCGAACCCCATCAGAAATCCGCTCACCGCCCCAGGCTGTCCGCCCATTTTGCGGAAATGGATATCCCGATTCAGCCAGCGCGTCAGAAACGGCCCCAACAAAAAAACGATTGCCAGCGCGTCGAGCTGCACGCCCGTCAAATGCCCGCCCGCAATTCCGGGACGAATGCCCAAAATGATTCCCGCAACAAGCAGCACCAGGCCGATCACCATCCCGGTCCGTATCGAAATCTTTACCAACCAGCCGACCAGGTGCAACCCAAACAAAAGAATCAGCGCTCCAGCGATCGGCGCGAGCAACGTGCGATTTTTCACCAGGAACGCGCCCACCGCGCTGGCCGACGCCCCGAACGTGATAAAAACCAGCGAAAATCCGGTCACAAAGGCCAGCGCCGAAATCAGCAACCCGCCGCGTGGCGCCTGCCCTTCCTTCAGTTGCTCCACGCCGATTCCCGATAGCATCGAGACGTAGCCGGGCACCAGCGGCAACACACAAGGCGAAAGGAACGAGACTAGGCCCGCAATAAACGCCGCAAATATCGAAACGCCCATTTTTTTAGATCCTTGCTCAGACCTCTAGCTAGACCGTTTCAGTCCGTGGCACGACTTCCGATGCGCAATTCATGGCCGGATTCCCTTTTACCAATCATACTCCACCAGCCTTTAGACGCGAATGCCGTGATTTTGGGCTCACCCTCTGGCCAACCTACCACGGTGATCAACCTGGTCGACCCGGCCAACCTGATCAACGCCCGTCCACGCCCCGCCGCATCCTCTTCGCATTCGTGCCTCTTTCCTTCGATGTCCATTTCGATGCCCATAGTGATAGAATCCCACCCCGCTTCTGAGCGACCGCGGCCGGAAACAATCGGCCGCCTGAGGAGAATCGATAAAATGCCCGAGCCCTTGCCTGAGCAGCAGAAGACCATGCTCATCGTACGTTCGCCGCTATCCGAAGACGGCGTAATCTCCATCTATTTTTCCAGCCGCGATGGGCGGCTCATGAGCCAGGAAGAATGGTGGCACTTGCAAGAGCTCATCGAGCTGACCAACAAAATGTGCGTCAAGCAGCAGGCTCGCGCCGCTAAGGCCTAGTCCTCCTCCATGCGTGAAAACGCGCAGCGCTCCCCCGCGTCGCGCCTTGTCGGACCTTGTCAGCCTTGCCGCGCCCCCCCGCAGGCGCGCGAGCCTCGTCAGCTTCTCGCCTTCTCGCTCGCGCCTATTCTCCATGCGATCTGTCTCATCACTCCCTGCCAGACTTCCGCGTCTAGCGCCGACAAGTTCATCCGCCGCACCAAGCGCCGTATCTTCAGTTCATTGGAAGCCGCCGGACCCGGGTATCCGCTCGCTCTCAATATCTCGCTCAGTAATTCCGTAACCCGCTCCACGTCCTCGCCCACCGCCTTTTCTTGCTTCTCGGGTGCGCCAGCGCTCGCCGTCTTCGCTTCGCGCGCCAGTTCGTAAAGGCAAACGGCCACCGCTTGCCCCAGGTTCATCGACACATGCGCCTCGTCGGTCGGAATATGCATCAGCCAATGGCAATAGCTCATTTCTTCATTCGATAGCCCCACGCGTTCCGACCCGAAAAGCAGCGCCACCGGTTTCGTTCGCAGTTGCTTCCTGATTCGCCGCGCTCCTTCAGTCAATGGCTGAAGCGGCTGTTGCAGCACGCGTCGGCTTCCCGCCGTCGTCCCCACCACCAGCGCGCAATCCGCCACCGCCTCGCTCACGCCGTTGTACACCTCCGCGTTTTGCAGCAGTTCCGATGCGCCCACCGCCGACCGCGCTTCCCGAAATGCCGGCGCATACGCGTTCACCACTCTCAGCCGCGAGAATCCGAAATTGCTCATGGCGCGCGCCGCTGCGCCTATATTCAGGGGATTTCGCGACGCCACGAGGACCACCCGCAGCCGCTCGAATTCGCGCGATGTTAGCGATGTCGGCAAGCACTTCATTGTAAGCCACTCTCCCGCCCATCCGTCGCCATCCCGCGCCCCTCCCGCCAAAGCGCGCGAAGTACATCGGTACCACTCGTTCCGTACCGGTGAGCCATTGGTGCGAATCTCGCCCTTCCCTAAGCTTGCAGTTGTAGAGCATAGCGGCAGTCGCGTGAAGGCCAACCAAAATGTACGCATCCTGGGGAGGAACACTTGTCCGCTCATAATCTCGATTGGTATGCAATCCATGTTAAGTCACGCTGTGAGAAAGTTGTTTTCGAGCAATTGAATCAAAAGGGGTACGAATCATTTCTTCCCATGTACTGGTCCCGGCGTGTCTGGTCAGACCGCGTCAAAGTCCTTCAGTTGCCTCTTTTTGGAGGCTACATCTTCTGCCGCTTGGACGTGCAGAGGCGCCTGCCCATCCTCCAGACGCCAGGCGTTATCACCGTCGTGGGCAAAGGCAAAATCCCGGTCCCGATCGATCCGGCCCAGATCGACAACATCCGCGCCGCGGTAAATTCAGGCCAGAATGTGCAGCCTTGGCCTCGCTTGGATTTAGGGGAACGCGTGCGCGTCGAGTTTGGTCCGCTGCGAGGAGTAGAAGGCACTCTGCTGCGCTATAAAAGCGCGTCGCAGCTGATTCTTGCAGTCGACCTGATGCAGCGCGCCATTGCCGTGGAGGTTGACGAAGACTGGGTCGTTCCGTGTCGGAATGCCGCGCCCCTGGAGCACGACGCGGTCTTGGTTCACTAAAGCTCACTAAAAGTTACGCCGTTCCAGCGTCACTACGCGCGGGGAAGCGCTGCTATTCGACACCTACTATTCAAATTGAATCAGCACAATTTCGGGGTTCGTTCCGAGCCGTACCGGCGGGCCCCACGTCCCCGCGCCGCACGACGTATAAACCATCATGTTGCCCAGCTTATGTAGCCCGTAAGCAAATTTTCCGTATATCCTTGAAACGATCTTCGTCCACGGAAAGAACTGTCCTCCGTGCGTGTGCCCGGAGAGCTGCAGCGAAATGCCTGCTTTTTCCGCTTCCCACAATCGGTTCGGGGCATGCGCCAGCAGCACGCTGGTACGTTGATTGTCGAATTGCGCTTGCTCCAGCGCCGCTTGAAATCTGTCCGGTGTCGCTAGATCTCGATACGGCACGCCCACGATTTGCAGCCCGTCCACGTTCACCGTTTTGCGGTCCAGCACGTGGACGCCCGCCCCACTCAAAGCTTCCAGATAATGAGCGCCGCCGCCAAACTCATCGTGATTGCCGGTCACATAGTAGCTGCCGAGCGGAGCAGTGATGTCCTTGAGCGGCTGGGCCAGCGCTTTCGCATCCACCGCCGTCCCGTCATACACGTCGCCCGCCAGGAAAACCACGTCGGGCCGCTCGCGATTCAGCATTCTCACAATGTGGCGCGAGAATCCGAGAGCCCGCACCGGCCCGAAATGCGTGTCGCTCACCAGCGCCGCAAGCCGTCCCCGCCACGATTCAGGAAGATTTGGCAGCTTCACCTTGATTCGGGTCACCCGGGTCCAGGACGCATTCACGATCCCGATCGCCCCCACCGCGACTGACGCCGCAAAAAGTGCTACCGCAATTTCCCTCCAATTCCAACTCGCCCCCGCAATGCGGCCCACTCCGTATAAAATCCAGCACAGAATTGCCCCCAGCACGGAGTAATTCAAAATTCCGAGCCAGCTGGACGCTATCCAGTAAAGGGCCCGCACCAGAAAATGGTGATATCGAAACGCCAGCAGCGAGGCGGTAACAAAGCTCAACGATAGCAACGCAAACACCATCGCCAGCCTTGAAATTCCCGGCGGGTCGGGCGCCTGCGAGAACGCGTTCCACGTCTCGTAGACGAACGCATGCGCTGCGAACAGGATGGATTGCACAATTATGATGAATCTGGCTCTTCGGCGTCGCACTCGATTGGTTTACCTGTGACAGGTCCCGACTGGGCAACCGATAATCTCGGGTCAATGCTTCTGCCTCGTGATTAGATGCCGATTGTACTGGAAGGAATCAGTTCAGTGGCTCGAGTCTTCCATGCGCGCAACTCCGGTCCCACAGCCCCCTGGTAGATCTGCCCCTGCGCGTAAAGGCACTCGCCCCGTAATCGGCTAGTAAGTTGACCTTGCTGGCCATTCAAGTCAGGGGTACGATAGTTTTCGCTTTCTAATGCGCACGCGACCCCTTCTGCGGCTGTTGGCGATATCGCTGATCCTCGCGGTATTCGTATTGAGCGTCCATGTCGTTGCCCACTCTGATGGTAGCGCGCGCGACGAAGCGCACTGCACCTGTCAGGTGTGCCACATGGCGCACGCCTCGATGCCTCAGTCAGCCGGACAGGCGCAGCTTCAGATTCCGCTTAGCGTCGCGCGATACTCGCCTCCTGAACACTTAGCTTCGGCCGCCGAGCCTATCAGCGCTCTTAGCATCCCTCGCGCACCGCCGGCATAATCTCTCTTTTCACAACTCCAATTGGGTCTTCCCCGCACACGCCTCGAACCTTTGGCGCGTGTTCCTTTGGACCTCAATTCGCCCATGGTGATAATTCGCCACGGCCGCGCTCACATAAGGGGATATTTCATGAAATTGAGTTTTGCCAAAGCACTCTTCTCGATGTGCATTTGTCTTTTGAGTTTCTTGCTCTTTGAGACTTCCGTCTGGGCCCAGGTAGGAAATTCGGGAACGATAGAAGGCACCATCACCGATCCGTCGGGCGCGGTCGTCATGAATGCCGACGTAAACATTCATAATCCGGTCAGCGGTTTGGACCGCAGCACGAAAACCGATAGCTCCGGTAACTTTACTTTTCCCAATATCCCCTACAATCCCTATCACCTCACGGTAACGGCTCCAGGGTTCATGTCCACTGCTCAGGATGTCGATGTGCGTTCGTCTGTTGCCGTCGTTTTGAAAATCGGTTTGACGTTGGGGCAGACCACCGAATCGGTCACCGTCGAGGCGGGCGGAGATCTGGTGGAGACCGACTCTACCTCTCACACGGACATTGATCGCACCTTGTTTCAGGATGTGCCGCTTGAGAGTTCTTCCTCTTCCCTGAGCTCTCTGGTCACCCTGGCATCACCAGGCGTTGCCTCCGATTCCAACGGTCTCTTTCACGGCTTGGGCGACCATGCCGAGAACTCTTTTTCTGTGGATGGTCAGCCCATCACCGACCAGCAAAGCAAAGTCTTTTCCAACCAGCTCCCCGTGGCAGCGGTTCAATCCATGGAAGTCATCGAGGGCGCGCCACCGGCCGAGTATGGCGACAAGACCAGCCTGGTGATTGACGTTACCACCAGGTCCGGGCTGGGAAATACCGTCCCACACGGCAGCATTACTGCTGACTATGGCACTTTCGGATCGGTGACCGGAGCTTTTGATCTCGCCTACGGAACCCAGAAGTGGGGGAACTTTATTGCCGCCAATGGATTGAACACAGGCCGGTTCCTCGATCCGCCGGAATTTGTGGTGATGCATGACAAGGGAAATGAAGAAAACGTATTTGATCGCGTGGACTACCAACTCACTAAGGTCGACTCCCTTCACCTCAACGCAAATTACTCGCGTTCCTGGTTCCAGACGCCGAATTCCTACGATTCCGAGTATGCCTCCGCTTGGTATGGCGACATCGTCAACGCAAATGGCATTGGCCCCAACGGGCAGGTCGTAGGGCCGGCCGATCAGCGGTCTCAGATCGGCACAATCGACATTGCCCCCACGTGGACCCATCTGATTGGTTCGGAGGCGGTGGTTACCACCGGTGCCTGGGTGCGCCGCGACGACTACAACTACTATCCCAGCGGTGATCCCTTCTCGGATCTCGGCGCCTTCAGCCTGCAAAGAGAAAGCGTTGCCCAGAATCGGACGCTTACCAATGCGGGCTTGCGATCGAGCATTTCCTATGTGAAAGGGATTAACAACATCAATGCGGGCGTCAGCTACGAACAAACATTCCTGAACGAGGCCGACCACATAGGCATTGTCGATCCCACTTTCAACGCCCCGTGCCTCACGAAGAATACGAATCCACTAACCGATTCCTTCTATCCTGTTGCCCCCGCCACGGGATTCACGAATCCCACCCAATGCGCCGCAGCGGGAGATCAACCGAACACACTAGCGAATGCGAATCCAAATATACCCGGCAACCCGGCCAACGGGTTTCTGAGTTCATCGCTATATCCCTTGTATAGTTCCACGTTAGCGCCTTTCGATCTCACGCGTGGTGGCAGCCTATTCACATTCAATGGGCACACGGATGTGAAGGAACTGGCCATGTATGTGGAAGATACGATCACCAAAGGGAACTGGAATTTCAATCTGGGTATTCGCGGTGATTTGTACAATGGTCTTACCAGAGCCCAGCAAGCCGAACCCAGATTGGGCATCGCTTACAACGTGAAGCCAACTAACACGGTTCTGCGCGTGTCCTATGCGAGGTCTCTTGAAACTCCCTTCAATGAGAACCTCGTGCTTTCGAGCATCGGCTGCGCAAATCCTGTCCTGGGGCTGCAGAACGGCATCCCCGGCACCGGACTTCTGGGCTGCTCCTCCAATGCCCTCACGCCGATATCAGCTGGTTTTCGCAATGAATTTCACACGGGGATCGAGCAGGCTTTTGGAAAGCACGTGGTTATTGACGCTGAGTATATCTGGAAGTACACGCACAACGCCTACGACTTCAGTGTCCTCGGCAACACTCCCATCACGTATCCCATCGAATGGGAACGATCGAAGATCCCTGGATTCACAACGCGTGTGAATCTCACAAACCTTCACGGGCTCACCGCCTACGTTGTCATGTCCAGCGTCGCGGCTCGTTTCTTTCTTCCACAG
>Ga0302324_100028748_pt1 | contig 10560 bp, 9 predicted proteins | sample Palsa_T0_1_FD_201949 | JGI IMG/M metagenome (GOLD analysis project Ga0302324, IMG submission 201949) | Peat permafrost microbial communities from Stordalen Mire near Abisko, Sweden - Palsa_T0_1 | ecosystem: Environmental > Terrestrial > Soil > Palsa > Peat permafrost | place: Sweden: Abisko... | reverse complement strand
TCGGCCCTGCAAGCTCTTCGTTTAGATTGGATTTCCGTAACCGGCTGGCCGTATAATTGCCTTCCATTTTGAATTTCACGCGACTCCGGCCTCAAGCACGACCTTACGTCCCCAAGGAGGACCAATGATCGTCTCTGCGCAAAGCTCCGGTTCACAAAGCACCAACAGCGGTTCCTGGACGCCGATTCCAGGATTAGCCATTCAATTGCCGCGCGGCGTCAACGACAGCGTTCTGCTGATCCTGAACGTTCCCAACCCTTACGCTTCGGGCAACAATTTTCCCGGCGGCAATTTCGCCTTCCAGGTCGATGGCAATGTGCTCGCTCCGGTCGCGACATTCACCTATAACGAGCAGGTGCCGCCATCGACCGGGCGCATTCCAACCACTTTGACCGCGTCGGTGCCGCTGAGCCAGATGGGCGAGCAGACAGTGCTGGCGGTGTGGAGCGGCGTGCGCGGCTCGACTGTCCATATCGACTCGCCCGCCACGCTGAGCGCTATCGTCGCCTAGATCTCGACCGCCTGGTCTGGTACGAATATGGGTGCCCCAAGGTCCCGCATTTGGGACCTGGGATGGCACAAACCTCAACAGACAGATTCACGCGGTCAGAGACCTGGCCGGTTTCGTACGTTCCTCAGATTGTCATGGCAAGAACGTCACGCCTCGACCGATCGAGCTCCCGGAGGTTCAACGAATGACGTGCAAGCCCATCGTGGCATGTGTTGCTTCCGCCCTGGCCATCGCTGCCGCGCTGATGGTTGCGCCGCGGCCCGCGCACGTGTTCGCCGCCGGCAGGGATTCCGCGCCGGGCTGGGATCGGCAGGCCGCCGAGCGCTATCTCGACAGCCGCGAGGTGTGGTGGCAGGGCTGGGACCGCACGCAGAAAGATCACGGCACTTACTGCGTCTCCTGCCACACGCAGGCGCCGTATGGGCTGGCGCGCCCGGTGCTGCGCCAGGAGCTGGGCGAGGCCGCTCCCACGGGCGCGGAGCGGGCCATGCTCGACAGCATTGAGAAGCGCGTGAAGATCTGGAACGAGGTTGAGCCGTTCTATTCCGACGCCAAGTCGGGCCCCGGCAAGGAAGTGGAGTCGCGCAATGCCGAGTCGGTACTGAACGCGGTGATCCTTTCGAGCTACGACCAACGAGCAGGCCACCTGAGCGACACCACGCGCGCCGCATTCGCCAACGCGTGGGCTCTGCAGTCGCAAACAGGCTCCATCGCCGGCGCGTGGGTCTGGCAGAACTTTCACTACACGCCATGGGAGTCTCCGGAGAGCGAGTACCACGGCGCGGCGCTGATGGCCATGGCCGTGGGCAACGCGCCCGACGATTATCGTGACGACCCGAAGATCGCCTCCAATCTCAACCTGCTGCGTGGCTACCTCACCAGCCATTATGAAGCGCAGCCGCTGCTTAACAAGATCATTGCGCTGTGGGCGTCGGCGCGCGTACCGGGCCTGCTCACCGGCGAGCAGCGCAACAAGCTTTTCGGCGAGCTGACCGCCAGGCAGCATGAAGACGGCGGCTGGAGCGCGACCGATCTCGGCACGTGGAAGCGCGTTGACGACACGCCGCTCGAAACGCGCTCGGACGGCTACGCCACCGGCGTGGTGCTGGTGGCGCTCGAAGAGAATCGCGTGCGCAATGAGCAGGTGAAGCGAGGCATAGCCTGGCTCAAGGCCAACCAGGACAAGACGACCGGCGCATGGCCGGCGTGGTCGCTCAACAAGAATCGCGATCCGAAATCGAATGCCGGTCCCTTCATGAGCGACGCCGCCACCAGCTATGCGGTGCTGGCGCTGGATGGGCGCAGGTAGCGGCGTTGGGCGGCCGCGCAGGACGCCCTCACGCGCGTGGTATCTCGCTCATCATGCCCAGCGTGTTGCCGTCCGGGTCCTTTAGAAACGCAATCCATAAATCGTGATCGGGCATCTTCGCCACCAGGTGCGGGGCCTGAAGAAACTCGACGCCTCGTTCTTTCAACCAGGCGTGCGCGCCCTCGATATTCTCAACTTTGAAATAAAGGATGACGCCGCTCCGCGCAACCGGTTCCTCCGACGCGCCAATCAGCAGCCGAATCTCCCCGCATTGAAAGAAAGACATGTTGCCGGCATCGAAGAGCGGACTCATCCCCAGCGTGTTCCGGTAGAAGTCCCTTGCGCGGTTGAGATCGCTCACGCTCAGGGCGATCTGCCCTATCTTGTCGAAGTGAACCGCAGCCGGAGTTGCATTCGTCTTCTCGCTCATCGTCTTTCCTCTGCTTGTTTGCCCGCGTTTGCAGTTCACAGACTACTGCGTTGCCCTCTCCCAATCAATCACTCTCAATCCGTGGTACCTCCAAAGTGGGATGGACGCGGGTGCCAAAAAGTCGCCATCATCGTCCCATCGAAATCACTTCACCCTGAGAGCGGACAGACCTGTCGGACAGAACAGTGCGTCGGCTCCAAATGGGGATGAGGGATGGATCCAATGATGAAGAAGGTTGTCTTTGTTGCCTGCAGCGGTATCGGATATCTGATCGGCCATTATTTCGGACAGGGCGCGACCGCGGTCTACGCGTCCATTATGATCTCCTACCATCTCTACCTCGCTTTCCTGCTCATTACCGCCGAGAAAGAAGTCGGCTTCTCACTGCCCATCGTGCAGACGATCCTGACTCATGTCGCGTGCGTTGGGATGGTTGTGCTGATCCCCGTGGCGCGTCACTTCATTCCATTCTTCGGCATCGTCCGTCTCTTCATTCCAGCCATCGCGCCGTTTGAGGCCGACTGGCTATTCAGCGGCGGAAAGAAGAAAGCTGTTGCGCAGCCGGAGCCCGAGATCGCGCCGGAGATGATGATGCCGGAGACGCCATGGAAGCCAACATTCATGCAGGATGCGTCCGCAGCAGCCGCGCCGGACGCGCTTGCGGTCGACACACACGCGCCGCAGCCGGCCGTGGTGGCTGCCGTACCGGCCGCAGCGCCACCAGCCTGGAAGCCGGCCGTGGCAGCCGCACCCGCACCGAGCGTTCCGGGCTCAGCCTTCGCCAGCACCACGGCGGATGAGTACGAAGAGTTCCTCGCCCACCTCCGCGAGGGAAAGCGCCCATTCAGAAAGCCAGGAATCACGGTCAAGCAGGAATTCGAGCTCTGGTATATGGCGCGAGCGAAGAAGCATCACGCATCGGCCGCGACCAGCCAATCGGCGTGATCCAGCCGCATTGAGGTCGAGCTTACTGCGGCAATCCGCCGGTCCGGCCAACATAAATGCGCAAAGCTAAAGTGCCGATCGTGTGGCCCGCGGAAGCCGCAGTCCATGTTATCTGTTGCCAATGCGCCGTGCCGGATGCGGACGCCTGAACTTGAACCAGGGCCTGCAGCGGATAGCACTCCCCGGCGCGCACCGGGTAGTGCGTGAAGAGCGTCTTGTCCGTCCAGCCCGCAGGCAGCGCGGATGAGATCGAGATCTCGGCCGGTTGCCCGGTGCGATTGCAGGCCAGCATGGGGATGCTGAGCTTGTCGCCGGACTTAGCTGAAATCTCCGGCTCCTGCACCATGGCAGCAAGGTTGTCGAGGTTGTGCGCCTTCCACCAAAGCCCATAAAAATGCCACGGATCGCCGATCTCCAGCGACAGCCCGGACATGGCATCGGGCTGGTAGCCGCGCACGCGGGCAAACGGCGCGGGCGCATCCGAGACCCCTTCGAACACATCGCCAGTTACAGTTCCACCCACCAGCGACTTTCCGAGAATGAGATGAATAGGAAACTCGAAGTCCCTGAAGTTACCATTCTTCAGGGCAGAAATGCCGATATCTCCTTCCTGGGTAAGGTAATAACCCTGCTGCTCGGCCTCGAGGTGCGCATAGGATAAGTGGCGTGTTGGCGAGATGGTAACTGTGTCGTAAGTCGGACCGCGGCCTTCGGCCAGGTTAGCGCGATGCGATGGTAACTCGGACTTATCGCTCCAATAAGGACTGAATACTTCAAACGCGTCGGTGAAGTAATAGATCTTTTTCGGTTGCCAGGGCAGCAATCCCTCGGTCAGGTTGGCCATGCCGGTGCGGTCCTCCGCGGGCGACACCTGCTCAGGAAACACGGTGGGATCGCCGGCCGCGTCGAAGGCTTCAGTGGCCAGCACGCCGGAGGCCTGGTGGTCGTCGTGATTCTCGCCAACGTCGTGACTGGGCAGCCAGGTGAGAATCACCTCAGGCCGCGTAATGCGCACCAGGCGCACCACTTCATCGAGCGCGAGGCCGTGATTCCAGTGGTCGAGCGACCGGAGCACGTTCTGGCCCGGCGTATCGTGGCCGGTGAGGAACCACACGTTTTCAATGCCCAGCGAAGCCAGCGCACGGCGCGCCTCAAGCACGCGGAGTTGCCCCAGCGACGCGCCGGCCTCGTTGCCCACGGCGTTCCCGCCGCCGTCGCCATTGGTGCAGTAGACCACAGCCACGCGCTTGCGCTCGTCCAGGCTGATGCGGGCCAGATAGCCTCCCAACAGTACATCGTCGTCGGGATGCGCGACGATGAGCAGCAGGTCGGCCTTGTAGCGCGCATCGGGCTGAAGCAGCGGCGGCGCGGTTTGCGCTGCCGCACCTGATGCGATGAGAAGGGAAACGGTGAACAGAATCGATGCTTTCATGGTCATTCCTGGGATCGTGGTATCCCAGATCCCAAACGGGGGACCTGGGGCACCCATATTTATTGGTTGAACAATCCGCCAACGCGGTCGTTTGCATCACAAATGGTCGGGCATCTGCACAGGCAGTTCGATCGAAACCAGCGTGCCGCGGCCGGGATTGCTGACTACGGTGAAGCGCGCCTGGTTGCCGTAGAGCACATCGAGCCGCTCGCGCACGTTTTTCATGCCGATGCCGGCGCCGGAACGCGGCAGCGCGGAGTTCGGCCTGTTGCCCACGCCGACACCGTCGTCGGCCACCTCGATGATCACGCGCGCGCCTTCCATGCGGCTGCGCAGCGTCACCGTGCCGCCGCCGATGCGCGGCTCCAGGCCGTGCTTGATGCTGTTTTCAATGAGCGGCTGCAGCAGGATGCTAGGGACGAGCACGTCCAGCGTGCGTGGGTCGATCTCTTTCTCGACGCGCAGCTTTTCCGCGCCGAAGCGCACCACTTCGATGTCGAGATAGTCGTCGGTGAAATCGAGCTCCGCGCTCAGCGGCACATAGGTGTCGTGATCCTTCAGCAGCGCGCGCAGGATGTTGGCCAGCTTGACCGTCATCTCGCGCGCCAGCTCCGGCTTCATGCGCACCAGCGATGCAATCGAGTTGAGCGTGTTGAAGAGAAAATGAGGATTGATCTGGCGCTGCAGCGCATCGAGGCGCGCCTCGAGCAGCAGCCGCTTCTGCTCCTCGAGCTTGAGTTCGATGCGCAGCGCGTTCCATACCTTGAGCGCGATGCCGACCACGATGGGCGCGCTGAGCCCCACCAGCGCCAGCAGCCACCACTCGTTGGGCACCAGTGCAAACAGCCGCCGCGGATAGGCGCGCGCCACCCATACGCGGCACATCTCCATGGCAGTGAGCAGCACCAGCAGCAGGATCTGGCGATCGATGCGCGGCTGCGACAGGTTGCGGCGGATCCAGCGATACAGGCTCAAATCAATGAGGGGCGTGAACGACCAGATCTCTTCTTTCGTGACAAAGCGGCCGAGTACGCCGGCGGCCAGTCCCACGGCGGCGTTGAAGGGCAGCGCGAGATATTCGTGGTGGTAGACGGCCGGCCCCGAAAGCACAACGCCGCCCAGCACGGCCCAGCCGGGGCCGACCAGCAGGCCGAGCAGAATGACGGTTTCAAACGAAATGTCTGCCGCGTAGAAGTTGGGCACCGTGATGCGCACCCACACGCCCAGCGTGAGCGGCACCAGAAAAAAGGCGAGCAGTGCCAGCGTCTGGCGCGGAGTGCGCCGCTCGGCAAAGAACAGGCGGCGAAAGCTGCTGGCCCGCGCCAGCACGCTGGCCACCGAGGCCACGACCCCCAGCTTCACCAGCAGCGTGATGAGAATGAGCCTGTCCGTCACAGCACAACTGTATCGCGCGGCGGCGGGGTTCAACGAATTGCATCGGTCGCTCGTCGCGGTTCACTGTTCGCTGTCCACTGTCCACTGGTCCCTGATCCCTGACCCTTGATCTCCGACCCCTGTAGAATGTAGCCATGGGCTTTGTGAGCGTCAGCAAGATCGCCGAGGCGGATTTTCCTACGCGCTGGGGCGCATTCCGCATCATGGGCTTTGAGGGCGAGCTGCCTGCGCCCCGGCCATGCTGCGATCGCGCCGCGCTGTCCGGCCGCCGCGTGGAGAGCCTGGTGGCGCTGGTCATGGGCGACATTCATTCAGCTCCACCGGTAGTGCGCATTCATTCGCAATGCCTTACAGGCGATGTATTCGGCTCGCTGCGCTGCGATTGCCGCCTGCAGCTGGAGCTGGCGCTGAGCCGCATCGCCGAGGAAGGCGCGGGCATTCTTCTCTATGAGCAGCAGGAGGGCCGCGGCATCGGCCTGATGTCCAAGTTGAAAGCCTACGAACTGCAGGATCAGGGCATGGACACCGTCGAAGCCAACGTGGAGCTGGGCTTTGCCGCCGACTGCCGCGCGTACGAGTTGCCCGCCGAGGTGCTGAAGCTGCTGGGCCTCTCCCAGGTGCGGCTGATGACCAACAATCCTGACAAGGTGGCCGCGCTTGAGGCTGCGGGCATCACAGTGAGTGAGCGCATCTCTGCCGAGGTTGAGCCGCAGGAGAGCTTTGAACGCTACCTGAGGACCAAGCAGGAAAAGATGGGCCACATCACGGACTTTGCCGTGAACGACTAATCCATTTAATCCATTTGATCCATTTAGCCCATTTTATCCATTCGCTGCCGCGTAGAAGTTGAATCATGGAGGTCGGATCGATGATGCAGCCGCCCATGCCGTCAGAACTCATTTCCATGTCGCCCCGTACGCGCTTCAGAACCGCGATGATCGTGGCGCTGATTGCCGATGCGCTTGAGCTGGGGCTGTTGCCGCTGTTTGCAGCGGGAGCAGCATCGCCCCCCGACGACATACTCGACGTGGTTGTCGGCGCAATCATGGCAGTTCTGCTGGGCTGGCACTGGGAGTTTGCGCCGTCGTTCCTGGCCAAGCTGGTGCCCGGCGTTGACCTGGCGCCGCTGTGGACGCTGGCGGTGGCCAATGTTTATCGCAAGGCCAAGCAGGCAGGCGCGCTGGAAGGCGTGCAAGTGGAGATTCCAGCGCAGAGGGACCCGCGGAATCTGTAGGCGAATGAACTCGCCCAATTGAGAGTCGACGCGTCCCACCCGTACGGCAAGAAAAAAGGCGAGAGGATGGGGCACCCGGCAATGTGTCGATTGGTGCGCAGGAAACGCAGGTCCTTCGACTCCATTTGGCGCAAAAAGACGCGCCAAATTCCGCTCAGGATGACAGCATTTTGGCGAATATTGCTTTACCACAGACTAACTAGAGTTTTGTTCTAAGAGCTTTGTGTCAGGGCACGACTTCAGTCGTGCCGATTGAGGCCGAAGAATGGCGGGCTTCAGCCCCTGCGGGATTTCGATTTGTGTCTGCAAACTCTTCCTTGAAATGCAGTCTAGAATCCCGGCGGGCGTTCGCCTGCCACGTTGAACTGTCTTTCAAGCGCGATGCCAGCCTGCATCAGCGTGCCCTCGTCAAACAGCCTGCCGATCAGCGTGACGCCATGCGGCACGCGGCGCGGCGGCGAAAACTTCGGCAGCGGGTGCGCGGGGTCTGGAGCCCAGTCGCTGCGCGCCTCGGCCACTTCGACAAAGCCGGCGCGCAGCGTGAGCGACGGGTGGCCCGTGCAGTTGGTGATGACCAGCATCTCGTCGCGCAAGGAAGGCACCAGCAGCAGGTCTACTTCTGAAAACACACGCGCCATCTCCTGCGCCACTTTGCGACGGAAACGGTCGGCCTGCACCAGGTCGACCGCGGACAAGAAGCGCGACTGGCGGAAGCAGTTGGGCCACGCGTCGGGGACCTGCGCCTTGAGTTCGCTCAAACGGCCGCTCAGGGTCAGCTCTTCAAACGCAGCCGCGCCCTCGGCAAAGAGAATCAGGTTAAGCGAGTCGTACGGCCAGTCGGGAATCGCGACCTCGACCGGCGTCATGCCAAGCTTCTTCACGGCTTCCAGCGAGGCGCGGTCCACATCGGTGGCGGGCGCCTCTTTCATCCAGCCGGGAAAGTAGCCGACGCGCAGGCCCTTCACATCGGCCATCGCATTGAAGGCAAACTGGCTGGGCACGCACGACACATCGCGATTGTCGGGCCCGCTGATGGCATTGAGCACCAGAGCCGTATCTTCCACGCCGCGCGCCATGGGGCCGAGCTTATCGAGCGACCAGCACAGCGTCATGGCGCCGGTGCGGGGCACGCGGCCAAAGGTGGGGCGCAGGCCGGTAATGCCGCAGCGCATCGAGGGGCTCACGATACTGCCGCCGGTTTCGCTGCCGATGGCGAATCCCACCAGGCCGGCGGCCACGGCCGCGCCCGGTCCGGCGCTCGAGCCCGACGAGCCCTCCTCAAGCAGCCACGGATTCATGGTTTGCCCGCCAAACCAGATGTCGTTCAGGGCCAGCGCGCCCAGGCTGAGCTTGGCCACGAGAACCGCTCCCGCCGCGTTGAGCCGCTCGACCACCGAGGCGTCTTCGCTGGGCACGCGATCGCGAAAAGGCTCCGCGCCCCACGTCGTCGCGATGCCCGCGGTGTCGAGCAGGTCTTTCGCACCCCACGGAATGCCGTGCAACGGCCCGCGATAATTACCCGCAGCGATCTCCGCGTCGGCCTGCGCAGCCTGTTTGAGCGCATGGTCGCGAGTGAGCGTGATGACGCAGCGCAACTGCGCGTTGTAGCGCTCCAGCCGATCGAGATAAATCTGCGTCAGCCGCGTTGAGGTGAGCTTGCGCAGTTCGATCCAGCGCGAGAGCTGCGCGACGGGCGCAAAGGCGATGGCTTCGTCGTCGGCCGGCAGCACAGGGCTGGCCGTGGAGCTGCGCACAAATTCATTTCCACGCGCGGCGGGCTTCGCGATGCCTGGCAGCATCGGATTCCACTGCGTGGCGGGCGCCAGCGAGGCCTCCAGTGCGATCTTGCGCGGGCCGGTGCGGCGCTCCAGCAGCGGCGCCATCTGCATGCGCCAGTTGGAAGCCGCGGTGGCGCGGTCGGCAGCTGTCATCTCGACTTGCACCAGCTTCTCCGCCTCGGCAAATGTGGAGGGCGAGACTTCCGGCCCTACTGGCGGCGATGTGCCAAATGCGGGCGGCGCGCCCGGAGGCAACTGCGCCGGCGGCGCCTGAGCCTCGGCTGCAGCATCCATCGCCGCGGCCAGCATTCCCAGCGAACTGTACGTGAGAAACTCTCTGCGTGAACGGGACATGATGCTCCTCAGCTCCGATCGCGAAAATCCGCGGCGCTCAGAGCACCACACAATTCTGCCATACGGACTCGTGCCGGCATCTCACCGCGTGGCGGGGACATCGAGCGTGAGGCAGTGCTGCTGCGTGGCTTCGCATTGCAGCATGTCGAGCGCGAGCAGGTTCCAGCCCACAAAGCCGGCGAATTTGCCGCCGGGAGACTGCGCCACCGTGGGCGCCAGACCGTCGCCGGTTTCGGCGTTATAGTCCTCGTGCATCGAGCCCCATTGCGCAATGTCGCGGCGCAGCATCTCGGCCAGCGTGACCGCCAGCCAGCGCGACTCCGCGTGAAATCCATAACGGCGCAGGGCCAGCCAGTCGAGCAGGTTGGCGTTGATCCAGATGGGGCCGCGCCAGTTGGAATACGGATCGATGATGGCATCGTTGTTATAGGCCGGATCGCGCTTCGACAGGCTGCGAAACCCGTAGGGCGAACGCATCTCCGCCGGGTTGAGCAGGTGCAGGCGGATCATGCGCCGGCCCTCGCGCGGCGGCAGCAGCCCGTCCACAAGCGGAAGAAAGCTGGTCCAGTTCATGACGTGAATCCACGCGCCGGTGTCACGGCGGCGATTGAGAAAGACGCCCTCATGCGCGGCCCAGAGTTTTGCCACGATGGCGCGCCGCGTGGCGGCGGCCTGGTCACTATAGCGGGTTGCATCGGCTTTATCGCCGAGCTTCAAGGCGAGCGAGGCCATGGCCAGATATTCGCGCATGGCATACACCGACGCATCCGCGGCGAGGATTGCGCTCGGGTCCTTGGGGTCGTTCGTCAGCGCGGCGTTGTTGTCCGCGCCCGACTGCATGGCGTTGTCCCAGAACCACAGGCCCCAGTGCGCGTCAAACTGCGTGCGCTCGCGATATGCAAGAACGCGCTGCATGGCCGGCCAGACCGGGCGCAGCCATTCGTAGTCGTTGAGCTGCTGCGAGGCCACGAGCGCGCCCTGCGCCAGAAACGGCTTCATGGCAAACTTGCCAAACAGCGGCCGCGGACCCTCGGGCGTGATGCATCCGGCCACGTAGCCGTCGGCGTCCGCAGAGGACGCAAAACCCAGCACCCAGTCGCGCAGCAGCGTTGCGTCGGCGGGGTTCTGGTTGGCCCAGTGCGCGCCGATAAAGAAGCCATCCCAGTCCCACA
>Ga0302324_100028747_pt1 | contig 10560 bp, 7 predicted proteins | sample Palsa_T0_1_FD_201949 | JGI IMG/M metagenome (GOLD analysis project Ga0302324, IMG submission 201949) | Peat permafrost microbial communities from Stordalen Mire near Abisko, Sweden - Palsa_T0_1 | ecosystem: Environmental > Terrestrial > Soil > Palsa > Peat permafrost | place: Sweden: Abisko... | reverse complement strand
GGTGCCGGTATCGGCGGCGACCTTGGCAGCGATGATGTTTTGGGCGCCATGTTAAATGGAGCTCTTCCCGGGGTGGATTCGGCAAAGGCCGGAATTAGCGAACAAAATGCCGATGTCTTAAACGAAGTAATCAAGGACGGGATCGATCGAAGCCTATCCGCGCAGTTAAATGCAACGTGCTCCGCTGCGACTACCCATGAAGCGGCTGTCTTGTACGAAATCCAGCTCAATTCAGGCGACAAAGCAGCTACTGACAGTGCACTCGGTCTCGCGTTACACGGCGATTGGAAAGCGATTGAAGCGCTTACCAACAAGCAGTGCCTGCGGAACATAGCCGTGGAGACGATAGAGAAGAAACGCTCCCTCACGGTGAACCTGCTCGGTTTTTACAGCGCTACCTCGACGACGGACTACTTGAAGTCGTGCACCATCCTCATAGACGACACCGGCCAGCTCACGATAACGGACAAGCTCGATGGCAGCCGAGTCAGTGCTTCCACCAGCCCTTACGCCGTCGACAAGAACAAGCTTAGGCAGGCGCTCATGGAGGACTTTCTCTGTACGGCCACCTATGCAGCAATGGGCGGCAAGTTGAATCTGAAGCTTTCCGTAATGCAGTCTTATCTCGACTACAAGAGCAAGATGTCATGGGATGAAATGCATGAGAACGTTCTTCTCGGATACGCTTTGAACCTCATTCCCCAGGGTTCGCTCGATGCCGTGCTGAAGGCGACTCCGTCGTTTTATCATGCATGCGTAAGCGGGACAGTGCGCTACGATACCGCCGCTCTCTTGAACATCTTCTACAAGGATCCTGCGTCGCAAACTCAGCGCTCAAGGCCTGAGTTGGAGCAGGCCGGACGCAATGTCATGTGCGCCTTGCTCGATCCTTCCGACGATACGGATGCGGTGCGACTCAGCGTACTGAAGAACGATAACGCCTGGGCGCAGATGGACGATCTTGGCAATACCGCCTCATTCCACAACATTCCCTATCTTAGCCATCTCGGCGCGCCGCAGTTGAGCGCCGTCAGCACGGACTGGATCAGCGTCGTCTGGTGGGCTGAGGCCTTGTCTAAGATCGCACCCGCTCTTAGCGCAGCTATCGTTGCCTTGCATAAGGCGCCGTCAGATAATCCGACCCGGGACGCTGGGTTCATGCAGGCAAGAGCCAAGCTCGCAAATGTACTGGGAGCAGTGACGCGGAATACGAACGCAGCGTTTGTGCATGGGTGGGGTGCGGCTGTGATGTTCGCGTTAAGTGGAAGGCACGGTTCCGCTGAGATGGATTTGAGCTGGAACAGCAAGAATCTGCACTTCGGACCTCCAGCTAGCGCATAGTTTCGGGCGTCATCGAATCGCCGGAAGGGTGGGATAGTATGTACTCGCAAACCTTAGGACAACAAGAACGACCAAAGCATGCTGCCCGTTGCGCAGATTACGTACTGATGACCATCCAACATGAAGGTCTGCGGCGCATTCGTGACTTGGCCTATATGGGTGTGCCAAACGGGAATTCCGGTGGCCGCGTCATGCGCCACCAGATTTCCTGAACCATCTCCAGCGAAGACCAGGCCTCCTGCCGTCGCCAATACCCCACCGCCCCCACCATAGGGATTGCTGTATCGGTGTCTCCATTTGGCTTCACCGGTCTTATAGTCAATCGCTGTCAGATAGCTCCCGGCCGAGCCCACTTGCGCTTCCTCTCTTCCTCCCAGTCCCATGGAGCCCCGGGGATCCAAGTCGGTCAGATAGAAGATGGAAAACGAATCATTCTCCAGCACGTATAACAGGCCAGTCTGGGGAGAGAAAGCGGGCGGTTGCCAATTGACGGTGCCGCTCGAGTTCGGGGAAACCAGGGAACCCCCGACGGTTGCATCTTTCGACGGATCGCGTTGGGGATTGCCGGTCGCGCTCGTTCCTTTCGCCCAGTTCGTGTTCACGCCATATTTGCTGGTCACCAGGTGCTCGCCAGTAACCCGGTCGAGCGTGAAGTAGTAGCCGTTTCTCGCCGCCGTCAGCACCATCTTGCGCATCTTGCCGTGAAACATGCCATCGACCAGCACCGGGGTTTGCGCCGAATCGTAGTCATGCATGTCGTGCGGTGAGGTCTGGTAGTACCAGGCCATCTTGCCGGTGTCGACGTTGAGCGCGATCAGCGAGCACGTGAAGAGGTTGTCTTTGTCACCGCGCGTACCGGTGGTGAATGCGGGCGTAGGGTTGCCGCTCCCAAAGATGTAAAGATTGGTTTCGGGATCGTAGGCGCCCCCGATCCAGGTCTGTGCGCCACCGTGGCGGGCCGCATCCAGGCTGGCCCAGGTATCGAGGCCCGGGTCGCCCTTCTGCATGGGAACGGTATAGTGTTTCCACTGCAGGTCCCCGGTTTCCGGATCGAAAGACTGCAGAAAGCCCGGAGAGTCGATATCGTTTCCCACGCCCACCAGGACGTGGTTCCCAATCACAATCGGAGCGGGAGTCGCGAAGTAGCCCTGATCGACGTCCGCGATTTGTTTATGCCAGCGCTCCTTGCCCGTCTTCGCGTCCAATGAAACCAGGTAGTCGTCCGGCGTCTCCATGTAGAGATAACTGTTCCACATGCCGAAGCCGCGATTGCCAATGTGCGTGCCGCCCTTGGTCTTCCAGAAGTAATGCCAGATCTCATGCCCATCGCGGGCATCGATGGCCCAGCCATTGTCCGGCATGGTGACATACAAAATCCCATTTACTTCGAGCGACGATCCCTTCACCGACCCATCGTGCGTAGAGATGTTTCCCGGACCTTCGCCGCCCACGATCACTTCCGGCTTTTCATAGGCGCCAAACTGTCCGCCTCCACGAGGGCCCGCGTGGGTTTCTGCGCCTTCGCTCAACGGTGATATCCATGCCAGCGTCAGATGTTTAACCGTGGAACGATCGACCAGGTTGAGCAAGCTATAGCGTTTGCCGGTGTAATCCCCATTGTAGGTGGGCCACGAATCCTTGAGCGGCTGCAGAAGTTCCTGAGGTGCTACGCCCACTTGACCGGCAACCACCATTGAGAAAAGCAGGAAGGGAAGAGGCAGCAGCGCTTTCTTCAAGGTCATTTCAGGGTCACCAGGTAAGCCGTCACGTTGTGGATATCGGCGTCGGTATAGGCCGGCAGCAGATCTTTGTGTGCCTGCAGAGGATCCTGGACCACGACCTTCGGCTCGTCGCCATGCCGCTGGAAGCTGAGCGAGGTGTCATCGGGCAGCTTCAGCACAACGATGAATTCGTCGATATGGACTAATTGACCTTGTACGGCCGGGCCGGAAGCAGGAGTAACCGTAACTGTGGCGATTGTGCCGGGATCCGGTGCTTCCCCGCGCATACGACCCGTGATCCACGAATTCTGAAGCGTCTTTGGATTGCTGATCCTGGTCGCGATGCCCCGAAGGTCGCCCTCCGGCGAATGGCAGCTCTTGCACTTTGCGTCGAAGTAGGCTTGGCCTGCGGCGGCATTGCCGACCACGATGTCCAACGGCGCCTGCTGTTCGGGCGGCTTCCCCTGAACGCCAATCATCGCCACCACACTCCGGACATAGGCCGCAACCGCGTTCGAATCCTCTATGCTTAAGCCGATTTTCGGCATTCCCATGGCTTGGCGCGCGCCCTGAATAATGGGGACGATCCCCTCACCATGTTGATCGGCCAATGCAACTTCAGAGCGCAGCAGGTTTGGACCGCCCATATCGCCGCCGCGCAGATCTCGTCCGTGGCAACCCTGACAATTGATGGCATAAAGCGTCTTGCCGTGCTCCACCACCGCCGGGTCGTCCGCCGCTCGCACCTGCCCGGGCACGAATCCTCCAGGGGGCCGCTGAGGTGTTTCCTGATTTTCCGCGGGTGCTTGAGCCCACCCCAAATACGCCAAGCTGGCCAACGATGCCGAGAAAACCGCAGCCATCAGCCTAGACTTGACTCGCATTTTGCTCCTTGCCAGAAAAAATCCCCTGCTTGGCTTAAGTAGACTGGATATGCCTCAAGCGATCGCAGAGGACGCGACAGACCTCGCCGCGAGACGACCCGCGTGACGGCCACCGTCCGGCCGGTCGCCGGGGTGGGTGTCGATCCCGTTTCGGACTTTAATATAGGTTAAGGTTAACTGCAGGTCAATATGCCGGAGAGTTGGTCTGGCGGAAATGAGAGATCACCCCGGATGGATTTCTGCAAAACAGACACACCCCGCAAGCGGCATTGGGTCATGCTGCCGGTTCTGATTTTTGTCGTCACAGGCGGCTTTCTTCTGCGTGCGCAGCAGAAAACAAAGCTGCCGGGCAACGATTGGATCCAGCTCTTCAACGGCACTGACCTGACCGGTTGGACCAACGTGGGAAACGAAAGCTGGACGGTCGAGGACGGGCTGCTGCACGGCAAGGGCCTGACAAAGGCCTACGGATACCTGGAGACGAACAAGGATTACAAGGATTTCCAGCTGTCGCTTCGTTTCAAATGCGTAGGCGATGGGAACAGCGGCGTCTTCTTCCATACTGGATTTAAGCCCGGATCCGTCGATGCGACCCAGGGCATGCAGTTCGAGATCGACTGCACCATGATGCACCACACCGCCGGCGTCTACGGCGAGGACGGAAGAGGTTGGGTGGTATGGCCCGCCCCAGAGAACGAGGGCGTGGTGCGCATGGGTGAATGGAACGATTATCTGGTCGAAGTGGCCGGCAACCGGTATCGTTCGCGCCTGAACGGGGTACAGATGGTGGACTTCACTGACCCCAAACCAAGTTCCTTTGACGGCAAAATCGCCCTCCAGCTTCATGCTGGGGGCCAGGGGAACATGCAATTCAAGGACATCTGGATTCGCGACCTCTCCGCCCGTTAGGGCAGAGACCCCAGTTCGTCCTTGACACCGAAGGACAGTTTCCATACAAGGAGCTATGCGCCGCCGGGAATTTCTTGAAGCTGCACTCTGCACGGGAGTGCTCTCTGTCAGCCGCACCGCCAGAGCCATTCCCGGCGCAGCGGCGGCTTCGCCACAGCCGATGGCGCTGGGGCTGGTGATTACGCCGCGGGGTGATCCTCAGGCCGCCATCGCGCGCGTCAAAGAACTCGGCATGCCAACCTGTTTCTTGTCGCTCGACGCCTACATCGGAAAGTTCAACCAGGCTCTTGCCCAGCAGATGCAAGGCGTGCTGCATCAATATGGAATCACGCCGACAGCAGCCGAAGTCGTGGGTCCGGGCAAACTGGTCTGGGACTTCATGAGCGGCCCGGCGACGATAGGCGTCGTTCCCAGGGCGACTCGTGCGGCGCGGATGGACGCGCTCAAGCAGACATCCGATTTCGCGAAGATGTTGGGTATCCCGAATATTCAAACGCATTGCGGCTTTATCCCCGAGAATCCCGGTGACCCCCTGTACGAGGAAGTGGTGCTTGCCATTCGCGAGCTAGCGGAGCACTGCGCGGGCAATCAGCAGTGGTTCCTGATGGAAACCGGGCAGGAAACGCCAACCACAGTAGCGCGGACCATCAAAGACGTGGATAAGCCGAATTTGGGGGTGGGGCTCGACACAGCAAACCTGATCCTTTACGGCAAGGCGAATCCCGTCGACGCGGTAAACATTCTCGGACCGCACGTTCGCAGCGTTCACGCCAAGGATGGCAAATGGCCCGTGAACCCTAACCTTTTGGGGGAAGAGGTCATCATCGGAACCGGGTTGGTCGACTTCAAGCAGGTTTTCACCAAGTTAAAACAACTGGGCTACAGGGGGGCTATCTCTATAGAACGCGAAACCTCTGGCCCCAAGCAGATCGAGGACGTAAGACAAGAGAAGACCTACCTCGAAAGCGTGCTGAGTCAGATTTAGAGCGCCTGTCCAGCCCGAAAGCATCATGACCACTCGTCGTGAGTATCTCCGTCTCTCCGCGCTTGCGGCCGTGGCTGGCTGCAGGTTAAGTCTTCCTGCGACCGCTGCAAGCCGGCCTTCGGAGGTGCTTTACGGCGTTCAGATTGCAGGCGTGCGCCAGGAAGCGGAACGGGACTTACCGCAGCTTCTGCACGCTCTTCGCCGGATCGGTTTCACCGAGGTCGAGCTGCATTCGATCGTTTACCACCATCCCGCGGCCACGCTTCGCCGCATGGTTGAGGACGCCGGCCTTCGGGCGCCCGCCGGCCACTTTTCTTTCTCCAGCATCGAGACACAGCTGGAATACGCTCGCGAACTAGGTCTCCAGTACATGGTCGCCATGCTGCGGCCCAGCCCGCAAACTCTTGACGAGTACAAACTCATCGCCGGCCAACTGAATCACGCAGGCAGTATCGTCCGCAACCATGGAATGAAGTTTGCACTGCTCTTTCACAATCACGAGCTTAAGCCTCAGGATGGGAGTTCGGGTTTCGACGAAATCATGAAGCACACGGATCCTGCTCTTGTCTATCTCGAGGTGGATGTTTATTGGATTGTGCAGGCAGGTCTGGCGCCGGCAGATTTTCTCCGGCAGCATAAGGATCGCGTGAAGCTCCTTCACCTGAAAGACCGCTTGTCCGGCTTCCCGGCCAGCTACACCACCGATCCGGGCTCCGATCACTCGACCGAGTTAGGCAAAGGAACGATCCCGTGGGGCGCGCTTCTCAAGCAAGCCAGAAAGCAGGGCATTCATTACGCTTTCCTCGATTATGATAGGACATCCGTTCCTATCCTCGACAGCTTGAAACAAAGCTTCACCTATCTCGAAACGCTGAAGGATGAATGATTGGCACAGGGAAAGTGTTTCCGGGCGAACAAGTGGATCCTGATTCTGTTGGCCTGCATCTCCTTCGCATTTGCCCAAGGCCAGGAAAACAAAGCCCCCTACACCACTTGGCGTGAGTACGGAGGCTCTGCGGACGGCTCCCAGTATTCCGCGCTGCGCCAGATCAATCGTTCCAACGTGGCGAGACTGCGGGTGGCCTGGACCTACCGAACCGGAGACGACAGGAAATATTCATTCAACCCAATGGTCATCGACGGAACGATGTATGTTCTCGCTAAGGGTAACTCGATCGTAGCCCTCGACGCTGCCACTGGCCGGGAACTCTGGACTCACGAGACGGACCCCAAGACCACCCTCATCACCAATCGGGGATTCAACTATTGGCAGAGCGCCGATGGATTGGACCGAAGGCTGCTTTTTTCTATCGACAACCACCTCCAGGAACTGGACGCTCGTACCGGCAAACGCATCTTGCAGTTCGGTGCCGATGGCGCGGTAGACCTGCGTGCCGGCTTGGGACGTGATCCCAACAGCCTTACACTGGTGCAATCCTACAATCCGGGGCGCATCTTCGAAGACCTGCTCATCCTGGGCTCCGCGACCAACGAGGAATACAACTCCGGTCCCGGTGATATTCGCGCTTACGACGTCCGCACCGGCCGACTGGCGTGGACCTTTCACACAGTTCCCCACGCTGGCGAGCCAGGTTCTGAAACGTGGCCGAAAGACGCATGGAAGTCCGTTGGAGGCGCCAACGACTGGAGCGGCTTGTCGTTGGATGAGAAGCGCGGCATCGTCTATATTCCGACGGCCAGCCCTAAATACAACTTCTACGGCGCCAATCGGCCGGGAGCAAACCTCTATGGTGATAGCCTGCTGGCGTTGAACGCGCGCACGGGCAAGCTGGTCTGGTACTACCAGATGGTGCACCACGATATCTGGGACTACGACAACGCAACCACTCCCATGCTGGCCACCGTTCGTCACAATGGCAAGCTGATCGACGTGGTGGCGCAGCCCACCAAGGTTGGATTTGTATGGGTCTTCAACCGAGAGACGGGCGAGCCGCTGTGGCCGATTGAAGAACGGCCGGTACCCAAGTCTGACATGCCGGGAGAGGAAACCTGGCCGACCCAGCCCTTTCCCTCGAAGCCGCCTCCGTTTGCGCGCCAGGCATTTACCGTGAGCGATCTAAGTCCGTTCCTGGAGCCTGAAGAGCGTGCACAATTCACCAGAGAAATCTTGAGTGCTCACAACCAGGGTCTATTTACGCCGCCGGGCCGGGAAAACACGGTGGAGATGCCAGGCAACAATGGCGGTGGCAACTATGGCGGAGCAACAGTGGATCCCGCGAATGGCGACTTATACGTGGTGTCCAAAGATCTGCCGGCTATGCTTAAGTTGGAGCTGGCCGGCCAGGTTTCGCAAACCGGGTCGCCGGCAGAACGGGGCCGTTCACTCTTTACCGTCAACTGCAGTGTTTGTCACGGCGCCAATCGTGAAGGCAATCCTCCCGCGATTCCTTCGCTGGTTGATGTGGGATCGAGATTGTCGGATGAGCATATCCAGAGCGTTGTGACCCATGGGCAAGGCCCGATGCCGTCTTTTTCTCAGCTATCCGGTACGGACATCACGTCGCTGTTGGTTTATCTCAAGCATCCTGAAGATGCGCCGGCAATCGCGCATGCTGTGGAAACCGGCGTGGTTGATCCCAAGAACGCGCATTATCGCAGTGGGTTCGGCTTCATGTTTGCCAGCAGTGGATTGCCCGTGATATCCCCGCCGTGGACGTCGTTAACGGCGTATGACTTGAGCACAGGAACGATTCGGTGGAAGATCCCTCTGGGAGTGGTTCCCGAACTGGCCGCGAAGGGTTTCACGCAGACGGGCTCGCAGTTTCCGAAGGTGGATCCTGTCCTGACTGCGGGCGGCGTGATTTTCGCCGGCACACGCGATCGCAAGGTGCGTGCCATTGATTCGGCCGACGGCAAAGTGCTCTGGGAGGCGGAGACAGAGGCCGCGCTCGAGGGGATGCCCGCGGTTTTTGAAGTGCACGGACGCGAATACGTCGTTTTCTGCGCTGCCGCGCAGGCGACAACTTACACCCACGCTGTGCCCGGGCATCCGGCATCGCAAGCCCCCATTCCGGGCGCTTATGTCGCCTTTGCGCTGCCAGAGGTAAAAACCAACCACCCTTGAAATGAAGAAACGGCAGCTGCAGATCTATCCCACTCAAGCCAAAAGACGGCTTGAATGGGCCACCCGGCTGTGAAGGCTGGGAGAGATCCCAAACGACCGGGAGCAAGATGGACGAAGCCCCTCGAATGCTTCTAATCGTTGAAGCGGCGGGGTAGGGAAGCGCCTCCTTACATCGCTGCCAGAACTTCCTGGAAGAGATGTTTCGCGCCTTCTACGCCATCCCACGGGCCGGCCTCGTACTCCAGCGCGAAGACTCCGGTGTAATTGTTGTTGAGCATGATGCGCACGTTCCGCTGAACGTCGGGTTCGCCGAAGCGATCCCAGAACTTCGCGTGCACCGTGGTATGTGCGTAGGGGGCCAAGTCGTTCAGCGCATGATAAAGAAGATACTTGTTTTCCCAATTGCAGAAATCCGGGCTGGCTTCGCAGAACGGGTTGTTCACTTCCTCAACGATGATCCGAATGTTGATCGGGTTCGCGGTAAGTCCCCAGTGGTTCTCGAGCGTCACCTTGACGCCGACCTGCGCGCCGTACTCCGCCATTTCCTTGAAGGAGGCAATGCAGTTCGTCAGGTACTCCTCGATAGGAGCATTGGTTGCGTAACCGGTGGAATTGGGAGCCGCACAAGGAGCTATCCGCGGGCCGCCGCTATTCACGCGCATCGACTTTGCGCCGAGTATCGCGGCGCCATCCAGCCACTTCTTCGCCACGTCGATGCCTGCCTGGCGTTTTGCGGGATCGAGGTCGCAGATATCGCGCGGCGCGTTGTTCGAGATGTGATGACACTTTGTCCCCGTCTTTACCTGTACGTTGGCCATTTTTTCCAGCCATTTCTTCCCCGACGGACTGGAAGGATCAAACTCCCGGGTGGTGTGGACCTTTCCGTCGTTACCGGTAACCGACACGGTAACGTATTGGCTGGTATCGTCGCTATCCCCAAACAGGGTGGACCATAGATCCATCTGGTAAACGCCGGGGAAGTTTTTCTTGGTGAAGTCCGGGAAGTCAAGCATGGTAATTTCCCCATACTTCTTCTTCATCGCAACCACCGTATCTTCGGCTGCCAGGATCGGCCGGTCGGACTTGAAGATGTAGCGGATGGGGTAGCTGTTGGACGCGATGCGCACGAGCTTCTCCTTCTCCGACATGGGAGGGGAAACAGTCGCATGAGTAATCGATTCGGGGCTGACCGATTGGGCTTCGACGGGCTTGCCGGCCAGTAGACCGGCCGCCAGGGTGCCGCCTACTCCCTGAAGAAAACCGCGCCTGTCCAGCTTTCCCGGTATGATCATCGCAGGTACCCTCCCTTAACCACTCGAATGAGGCCCGGTGCAGCTGCAAACATAAATGTATTCAATTCGTGGCGCAAATTATAACTGCGGGAGACGCCGGAAATGGATCTCAAGCGCAAGATATCGGGCCAATTGGTGATCGAAGTATTCGCCAATATTGTTCTCCCTTATGTGGTCTATCTCACGACGCAAGCCCATATCGGCCAGGTCCGCGCCCTGCTGGTGGCGTCATTACCCCCAATCGTCTTCAGCCTGGTTGAGTTCGCCCGCAACCGAAGGGTGGACGCCATGTCGATCCTCGTACTGGCCGGTATTGTGCTTTCGTTGCTTGCTTTTATGGGCG
>Ga0302324_100028744_pt1 | contig 10561 bp, 13 predicted proteins | sample Palsa_T0_1_FD_201949 | JGI IMG/M metagenome (GOLD analysis project Ga0302324, IMG submission 201949) | Peat permafrost microbial communities from Stordalen Mire near Abisko, Sweden - Palsa_T0_1 | ecosystem: Environmental > Terrestrial > Soil > Palsa > Peat permafrost | place: Sweden: Abisko... | reverse complement strand
GGATGCCAGACCCCGGTCAAACGTGACGAGCGTGGCATCTGTAACCTGGCTGACCGCAAGCAGATAGCAATCGCCAAGCGCTTTCGGCGACGACAGCCGGGAAACCGGACGGGTTGCCGCACGGAAGGCTACGTCAAGTTCAACCGCCTCCTGCCGGATTGCGACTCGCGAATCCTCAAGCCACCGGTCGTACACCTTTCAGGCTTCGCCGATGGTCCTCACATCCTTGCCCATCACCGCAGACGTTGCCAGCAGTCGCAACAGCCCGATCTGCGCGAACCGGCAAAAGTAGAAACGGTTGTCCTCCTGCCGGGAAAACCAAGTCCACGCAGCATCGGAGTGCATGTGGTTGGCCCAGCTCAAGGCAAGCCACACGTTTAGATCAGGCAAATAAGACGTCGTATGGATTCTCCCTGTCGGGACTGCCAGCGGCGGGCTTACCTTTCTTTCCCACCAATGGTCCTGTCACGTGCCGCGATGGCTGGGGCCGGAATGTGCTCTCGATGGCGCCGGTAATCAGCGAACGAATCGAGGTGCGCTCTTGCAGCCGCACGCTGCCGGAGCGCGGCATGCAGATCGTCTGGAATGTCGATATGAAATCTTCAAGTCCGGTTTCTGGTCGCAAGGCCCGGTAATGATCGAGACCCTGAACCTGCTGGAGAGCTACGACCTGCGGGCCATGGGCCAGAACAGTCCAACCTACATTCACACCCTCGTGGAAGCCATCAAGCTGGCCTTTGCCGATCGCGACCGCTACTATGGCGACCCGAAGTTTTCGAAGATTCCCGAAGAGACGCTCCTTTCGAAAGACTATGCGGCCGAGCGGCGCAAGCTGATCGATCCCAACCACGCATCGCTGGAGCATCGCCCCGGCGCGTTCGGCGGACCGCTGCCTATGCCGGCGTCCACCGAATCGACCATCGCGGCGCGCGACACCACCTGCGTGAACGTGGTGGACCGCGAGCGCAACATGTTCTCGGCTACGCCCAGCGGTGGCTGGCTGCCCTCGGTGATCGCGGGCGATACGGGCCTGGCGATGAGCGAGCGCATGCAAACGTTCGTGCTGACGCCCGGCCATCCGAACCAACTGGCGCCCGGCAAGCGCCCGCGCGTCACGCTCAGCCCCATGCTGGTGCTGAAGGATGGCAAGCCGTTCCTGGCGATATCCACGCCCGGCGGAGATCTGCAGGACCAGACGCTGCTGCAGGTGTTCCTCAATATAGTGGAATTCAATATGTCGCCGCAGGAAGCCATCGAAGCGCCGCGCTTCGACAGCGCGCATCTGTATACGTCCTTCGATTTCCACGAATTTCTGCCGGGCAAGTTGAACGTGGAACGCCGGATTCCACAAGCCACGGTCGATAAGCTTATGGCTATGGGACACAAGGTCACTGTAGTTGGCGATTGGGCTAATCTTTCCGCGCCCACGGCGATTCGGATCAATATGTCGGATGGCGTGTTGACGGGGGGCGCGGACCCTCGCCGCAGCCGGTTCATTTATGGGCGATAACGTCGTTCTCCATTGCACCGATGGCGGGGGGTTGTGGCCGATATTTTCTCGGTTTGGGAGGAGGATCGGGCCATCATCTACAGCGTGGTTTCTACGAGCTGGCCAGACGCTTTTCCGAATCGGGCTACAGGCGTAGGATAATGTCGCAGTAGTGCAACTGGACTGCGCCCCTTTTTGAGACAGATGGAGATGCGACACTTTTCATCGAAAGGAGAAGAAAGGTGTCAAAGGCTAAGCAAGCCGTGGAACGGATGAAGCTGGGCGAAAACGTCAGTGCGTTAGCGCGGGAACTGGGAGTGGATCGAATCAACTTGTACCGGTGGCGGAGTAAACCCGTAAAGGTGCCTAGCGGAGAAGCAGGAGTGGCCTATGATCCCCAACAGGAGCGCGTCCAGGAATTGGAGGCCAAAATCGCGGGGCTGGAAGGGACGCTGGGGCGCAAAGAGATGGAACTGGATTTTTTCGTCGGTGCCTTGCGCAGGATCAAGGATACACGCCAGCAGAGAAGCGGGTCTGGAGAGAAAGCATCTACTCGGAAATCCGCCGAGGAGTGCAAGCGCAAGGCGAACTGAGCATCGTGCGGATGTGCGGACTGGCGGTGGTGAGCCGGGCCGGCTGCTACCGGCAGTGGGAGCAGCAGGAGCCCAGTGCAACCGCAATGGCGTTGCGGGATGCCATCCAGCGGCAGGCGCTGGCGCACCGGCTTTACGGATACCGGCGGGTGACGATCCGGGTGCAGCGGGAAGGCTATGCATTCGCCGAGCACGGCGTAGCCGTGCTGTCATCGGTACTCAACAGCCAGCGGGCTGTGCAGATGAATATTTTCATCATCCGCGCCTTCGTCAAACTCCGCGAACTGCTGGCCACCAAACTCGCCCGCAAAGTCGAGCAGATTGAAGCCGGCCAAAACGAGCACGCCTCCATCCTCGTCTCCGTAGTCCAAGACATCCAGGAACTCAAAAATCCGCCAACCACCCGCGCCATCGGCTTCGTTCTCCGCAGCCCCGAGAAGAAGTAACCGCCCACTTGAGATTTCAAATTGCAATCTCAAAAACATTAGAGAAACCGGTCACCATTTTGCGACCGCCCAGGGCTGGCTCCACACTCTCGGGGAGGCGTGGTTCTGAAGGAGGAACTGGGCACTCTCGGCACGGAGATCAAGCAGCGCCTTGACGGCCTGGAGCTTCGGTTCAAGGGGGTCCCCATGAGATCGAAGTCAAACTGACGAAGCGCGTGGACGATTTCGCGGCCTCGCTGGAAGAAGCAAATCCGAGACGCCCAAACGGAAGTTCTGAAGGCCATTCTGGAACGCCGTCTACTAAGGATCGAAATGAAACTGTACATCCCGCCAGCGGCGTAGTTGGTTACCGCGCCGCCCGATTGCGTCACTGCGATAGCTCGACATCCTGGTCCTTGCTCCGCCTTCTGCCGCGGAAGAGCAGCTTGGCTACCAAGAAAAGGCCCAGGCCCCAGTTCAGAACCTCCAGCCCGGCAAACGCGTTATGCAGCAGCCAGAAACGCGAGCGCTCGGCTGACGGTTGGTCCACGGGAATCCAGTCGATGATGCGTCCCAGAAACACCATCTGCGGCGTCAACGCAAATCGTTGCACGATGGCGATCAGGAGCATCAGCAGACAAAGCAGCAAGGAGACGTTCTTTTCCGTGCTGCCGAAAAGCAGGATCAGCAGGAGCGCCGCGCCCAACGCAGTCTCCATAAGTCCCCAGGTTTCGAAGTACCAGCGGTTCTGCTCGGAAACCTGATGCCGTAACAGGACGCGCGCGGTATCCGGCCCCAGTTTGGCTAACTGCTGCGCGGCGGGCGGTGCCGGCGTGGCTAACAGCCGGTCCACCGACCGGAAATTCTGGGTGGCCACCATATCCATGAAGAGGCCGCCCCCCAGCCAGAGCCCTAGCAGGAAACAAGCGAATCTACGGAAGTGCACGAGGGCAATTCTACCGCGAATTACCTCTGGATAAACGCCCCCAAACTCTCCTTGACAGGTTAGGAGAGAGCTTATATACTTCTTATATACTTCTCCTAAGGAGCTTAGAGGAACGCATGGCCGATCCCGCCAAACAGGCCGAACTGCTGCCGGGCACTCTGGATTTGCTCATATTGAAAGCCGTCTCGCTGGGAGCGCTGCATGGTTACGGCGTGTTGCTGCGCATCGGACAGATTTCCGGAGGCGCGCTTACCATCGAACAGGGCGCTTTGTATCCGGCCCTCTATCGCCTGGAAGTCCAGGGTCTTCTCGAATCCGAGTGGGGAACTTCGGACCACAACCGCAGAGCCAAGTTCTACCGCCTGACGTCCGCCGGACGTAGGCGCCTGCGCGCGGAGACGGAAAGATGGAACCGCTCGGCTTCGGCAGTGGCCGCGGCGCTGGGCGCCAAACCTCAGGAGGCCTGACACCTTGAAACAAATGCTAAGACGCTTGCGATTGCTCTGGCACGCCTTGTCCGGGCGCCCTACGCTTGAGCGTGACATGGACGACGAACTGCGCTTCCACCTGGAGAACCGCGCCGCGGACTTGGCCCGCTCCGGCGTGCCGCCCGCCGAAGCCGCCCGCCGCGCGCGCATCGAATTCGGGGGTATGGAACGATATAAGGAAAGCTGCCGCGAGGCGCGCGGCCTGCGGTTCTTCGACGAACTGCGCGGAGATCTGCGCTATGCGTTCCGCGTCCTGCGCAAGAGTCCTTCGTTCGCCATTACGGCGGCGGCCACGCTGGCGCTGGGCATCGGCGCGAATACGGCCATCTTCAGCGCCGTGAAAGCCGTGCTGCTGAATCAATTGCCGTACCGCGAGCCGGACCGGCTGGTGAAACTGGGCGAGTCCGACGATGGCGAGAAGCGCGCCGACACCATCGGTTACACCACGGCCTACGACTGGCGCAGGCTGAGCCAGTCGTTCGAGAGCATGTCTCTTTACCGCGACACCGCCGGCGTCATCGTGGAACGGGGCGAGTCCGAACTGGTGCGCGGCTTGCGCGTCAATTACGATTTCTTCGACACGCTCGGCGTCCGCATGCAGATCGGCCGCGCCTTCCTTCCCGAGGAGGACCGCCCCGACCGCCGCCATGAAGTGGCGCTCTCCCACGGCCTTTGGATGCGGCGCTTCGGCGGCGATCCCAGCATCGTCGGGCGCGTCATCCGGCTGAGCGATTCTGCATTTACGGTGGTCGGCGTGCTGCCCGCCGGCTTCCGGCCGCTCGAAATCGAGGACTTCGGCACGCCCGAGATTTTCGAGCCGCTGGGATACGCGCTGACCGACCCGAACGCCTGCCGCGACTGCGAGCACCTGCAATTGATCGCACGCCTGAAACCGGGTGTGCCGGCGGCCCAGGCGCATGCCGAGTTGAACACCATCATGGCCGATCTGGTGCGCCAGTATCCGGCATCCTATCCGCCAAAGGCGACGGTGGCCTTCGAACCGTTGTACGATCACATGGTCGGCAGCGTCAGTACGGCCCTCTGGGTGCTAATGGGTGCCGTCGGTTTTGTGCTGCTGATCGCCTGCGTCAACGTCGCCAACCTGATGCTGGCGCGCGCCACCAGCAGGGCAAAGGAGATGGCGTTGCGCGCCGCACTCGGCGCCGCGCGATGGCGCCTGATCCGGCAGCTCATTACCGAGAGCTTCTTGCTGGCCGTGGCCGGCGGCGGTGCCGGCGTGCTGCTGGGCTGGTGGTTTACATCGCGGCTAGCCGCGCTCGCGCCCAAAGAAGTGCCGCGCCTGAACGAAATCCGCATGGACCCCGCGGTACTTTGGTTCGGCCTGGCGGCCAGCCTGTTCACCGGCCTCCTGTTTGGGCTGATACCCGCGCTGCGCACCTCCCGCGCGGATTTCGGCAAGACCACCGGCAGCCGTTCCCGCAGCAGACTTCGCGACATCCTGGTGATGGGCGAATTGGCGTTGGCCTTCGTACTCGCGGTAAGCGCCGGGCTGCTCGGCAGGAGCCTGGTGCGCCTGGTCAAAGTCGATCCGGGATTCGACTCGCACAACGTCCTGACGGTCAAGACCTACGTTTACGGCCCGCGCTACCAGAAGCCCGAGGTCGAGCTCGAGTATTACCAACAGGCGTTCGCACGGCTGCGCGCCACAACCGGTATCGAGAGCGTGGCAATGACGAGTATGATTCCCTTCACAAACTTCGACCGCGCCGGCTTTCACATCCGCGATCGCCGTCCGGCGCACGATTCGGAGGATCCCAGCGCCGATAGATACTCGGTGAGCCCGGATTATTTCCGGGTCATGCGCATTCCGCTGAAGCGCGGCCGCGTGTTTACCGGTCAGGACGTCGTGGCCGCGCCCAAAGTGGCGATAATCAGTGAAACCTGCGCACGCGAGCAGTTCCCAAATCGCGACCCCATCGGCAAACAGATCCAGTTGGGTGGCCGGGACGACGGCAAACCGTGGATGACCATCGTTGGTGTGGTCGGCGACGTGCGCCAATCCGGCCTGGACACTCCCTCCAACATGGCGGCGTACATTTCGCAGGCGCAAGATCTCTCATTCGGCTACTTGCTGGTGGCGCGGACCACCGCCGATCCGCGCCGGATGGAAAAATCGGCGCGCGCCGCATTCCTGGCCGTCGATCCGACGCTGCCGGTCTTCCAGGTGGAACCCATGGAGACCTACCTGGCCTCCTCTCTGGCGCAGCGCCGATTCACCCTGGCGCTGCTGGCGCTCTTCGGCGTACTGGCTCTGGCGTTGGCTGCGATGGGAATTTACGGCGTGGTTTCTTGCGCGATGGCATCGCGCACGCGGGAAATGGGAATCCGTATGGCGCTGGGCGCCGAGCGGAGCGACGTGCTGGCGATGGTGCTGCGGCAAGCGGCGGTGCTGGCGGGCGCGGGGCTAGCGGCAGGCCTCGCGGCATCCCTGGCGCTGACCCGTTTCCTCGCGAGCTTGCTATTCGAGGTACGTACGACGGATCTCGCAACCCTGGCCGCTATCGCCGCACTGCTGGCCGCCGTTGCGTTGGGCGCGAGCTATTTGCCGGCACGCCGCGCCGCCAGCGTGGATCCGACCGTGGCGTTACGTTATGAGTGAGCGTTATTCAACCAACTCGATCTTCGCCCGATGCCCGTGCGCCGAAGCCATACGGCCGTCGCGCGTAATGAGCGGGGCATCCAGAGCCTCGGCGAGCGCCACATACGAGGCGTCGTAGGCCGTGAGACTGTGGCGCAGTTGCCAAATGCGTGGGACATAGGGTTGGTGGGGGTGGCGCACCAACTGCGCATCGCTCAGGTCCGCGAGCGCTTCCGCGGCGCGGCTGGGCTGCAGTTCTCCGATCAGGCACAAACGGCGCAACACGTGGACAATCTCCAGGTCCAGCAGGTGGGGCGCATGCAGCGTCTCGCCCTCGCGGTATACGCGTGCGCTTACGCGCTCGCCGACGTCTGTTGAGAGCAGCACCTCCAGCAGCGCCGACGCGTCAATCACGATCAAGGCCGTCTCGTAATGCCCGCAGTATTTCCACCGGGGACGTCTTCAGGTGTACGGGCTTGCGGCGCGCGAGCCTCTCCATCATCTCGCGCATCGTCGGTTTTTCCTCGAGTTGCCGGATCTCCCGGATGATGTAAGCGGAGAGCGACAGGCCTTCCATCGCGGCGCGCGATTTGAGCTTCCGGTGCAGGTCGTCGGGGACGTGGCGCAATTGGATCATGACGGGCATGTCTTTAGGATATTTGCATGTGCAGCACATGTCAAGGCCAGTTTCGGAATGAGCCGGATGAAAGCCGTCCCCAAGAGGGGACCCCAGGGCAAATTGCCCGCCCTCCAATTAATTCCCTACGGCGAAAAGAATCGCATCGTTGATGGCGTAAGCGGTGCCGTCCACGCCGATCACGGTGGGCGTGTAAGCTTCTCCGATACCCGCCGTGAGGGTCACCTTCTGGCTTAAAGTATTGTTAGTAAGATCCCAGCGGTACAGGTTGCCGTCCTCGCTATTCGCCAGGATGGACTTGCCGGGGATGTCCACCGCAGCGGAGTTGATGCACCACTCCTTCACGCCCTCGGGAGGGCTGGGGGTGGGACCCAGAATGGTTAGGACCTCGTTCATCACCGTAACACCGGTGATGGGGTCCGTTTCCGAGGCATTCGGATCCAGAATCGCAATCTTGTTCTCTCCGTTCCCGGTGCCTATGTCTGCGTAATTGTTGTACTTCGTCATCAGGAGATAGCCGGACGTGCCGGTGTACGACGCAACCATCGACGCGGGGACCAGCGACGCGGTCTCGTCCCACCCGAAAGCGCCGGGAGTCTTCGACTGCGAAAGGTCGGCGCTAAAATGCAACAGCCAGCCGCGGTCGTTGTTTTCCGGAAACGGGGTTTCAAGCACTCCATAATAGACATCTCCGTCCAGCCCGGTGGTAGGGGATGCCGACGAGTCGTCGTCGATCCAGGCGTCGTCTCCGGACTTTGGGTCTTTGAGGCGCACACGCGCCCCGGGCGCCAGCGTGGTGCTGTCCAGGCCTACCAGATAACCAGCCGTGCCGTTGCTCACGGCAATATACAGCGTCTTGCCGTCCCAACTCAGGGCAGGCGCGCAGTTGTAGGGGACCTCCGTCATTGTCATGTCCGAGGCCGCGGTGGTCACCGCGATCCAGGCCGCCGTCCCGTCGCTGCCGATGCGCGCGATCCCGCTGGTCAGACCGGCCAAGGGGCTGGTGCCACTCACCAGAAAGCCAAAGTAGATATTCCCGCTCTCATCTGTGGTAAGCGGCGTGTTGATATAAACGCTGCTGCTGAAACCGGTGGGATTTGCCTGGTAGTTCGCCAGTCCGTAGAAAGCGATCCGGCCTTCGGTCCCGGTGGCCGAATCGGGGTTGTCGCGATAAAGAATGGTGCCACCAGCGGCCGGAAAGTAAAGTCGTTCCGCGGTCAGGGCTGGGCCGAAGACTGGCGTCCATCCATGCGACGGGGGCAGGATGTAGTCTGACTGCGTGCTCCACACCAGGTTTCCGTTGGCGGCTACGTGCGCGTTCACGCTGAAGCCTCCGCTGGCCCCGGTCTTCACCGGGACGATGACCGTATTCGCAGTCGTAATCAGAGGCGAGCCGTAGTGAATCAACAGCTCGTTCGCCCCGTTTTGAAGAGGTTCGGGATCGCGGCCGGGATATTGCGGGTGCAGATCTACCGGTGTCTGCCAGTGAATACTGTTTAATGCCTGGGAAGCCGTGCCGGACGCCGCTCCGTGATGCGCAACCTTCGCAAAGTTGGTCCAAGCGGTCTGACCGAGCGCAGTTGACGCGAAACCGAATACTACTAAGGCGAGAGCGGCGCCGGCGGGTGCGCGACCCGATGTAGACCGCCGCGATTCGGAATTGCACATAAAAAGTATCTTACGTCAGTTCCGAATCGGACATCAACCGGCAAGAAGATTGTTTACAAAATCGAGGCAGGCCTGCCTGCCGCTTTTGACCCGCTCAATGTCCCCCGGTTTACCATGAATTCGGCGATCGCGAGCCGCGGGGCGCCACGTTTAAGATTTGATACTCCGGTGCCCGCCGGGCCCCCACGGCAAGCCGCGCTCCACCTGCTCCAGAACGTCAAAAACGAAGATCCTGGTTCCCCGAAGTGTTAGCTTGCCGTGACACACCCGCGGGTCGGCGACGATATGGCGTCCGATTTGCCGAGTCGCTCGGGGCGCTGCGGCGTTCTTCGCGGATTTCCTGGCTGGCATTGGGATGTTAGACCTCATATATAGTCTCGCCCAGTTGGCGGCGAAGCGTCTACCCGCTGACGCTCAAGCCGGCATGCGTGCGGACTTGCTCGTATGAAAGCGGCCCGTGCCTCTCGAATCGACCGCGGGCCGCCTTCCGTGAAAAGTATTTTCCACGGATGCAAGATGGAAAAAGGGGTTGATCGCAAATGCCGTGCGCTTCCAAGAATCCTTTCGTACATCGTTCCGGCTTCGAGTTAAGAGTGAAACTGCAAGCATGCACGCGCCAAAAGGGTGCGGTATGGCTAGCTTGGTGCCCCCTCTTGACGTCATGACCCAAGCGGAAACCGAGCAGCGGGCGATCGACTCATTGCGGGAGGCGGTCGAGCTTTGGTTTGAATCGTGCATTTCCCGCAACGTGCTTGACGATGCCTTGGTTGAAGCTGGTTTCTGTCGATTGCAGCCTGCGGATGCGGTCCCGGGCGACTCCAGCGTTACCGGCGTACACGGACAACGCACCTGGCCCGCATGTCACGCGGCTACAGGGGCTAGAAAGCAGGGAGTGGACGCCTTAACCAGAGAACGAGGTATCGAGGTATCCATCCCGGCCTAACATAGCGGCGCAATACGACTGGTCGGGAAACCGGCTGCCTCCCACTGACTGGAAGAATCTCGTCAGGCTCTGCGTGGGCGAGGGTTGTCTCCGGATAGGGAAAGAGGCGATCACTACATCATGACCAAACCGGGCCTCGCGCGGCCTGTCGTAATCCCGAAGAAAAAGGACCTCTCCGAGGACATTGTTCTTTCGGTGGGGCGAACGCTCGGATTAACCCGCAAGGAAATTGAGCAGCGGCTGAACCCCAAGAAAAGAAGCCGATCCGTCCTGGTGCTAAAGGGAGCGTTTAGCCACAACAGCGGGCGCCGAAGACGGCGGCGCCAAGAACCTCGCCAAATCACACGCCAAATGGCCGCGTCCCACATTTGATACAGTCGGTTGTGCGGCCGGTTGTCTTCCATCCCAAAGCAAGGGACGCGTTGCGCCGGTTTCCAAAAGAGGCGCGCCTGCATCTGGGGAAGGACCTCTTCCGGTTGCAGATTGGGGGAGCGGATAGCAATGCCAGTCTCTCGGCCGATGCCGGTGGTGAGCGCGGGCGTGTCGGAACTGCGCGTCAAGGGCGTGGACGGCATTTTTCGTGTGTTCTACTACCTGGCATCACCGAAGGGGGTTCTCGTCTTTCACGCATTCGTCAAAAAGACCCAGCGAACGCCACCCCCCGAAATCGAGTTGGCACGAAAGCGCTTGAAGGAGCTTCTGGATGCATAGAGTCAAACCGATCGTTTGCAACACGCCCGAAGAACTGGCCGACGCCATGGGGCTCTCCGCGG
>Ga0302324_100028742_pt1 | contig 10561 bp, 9 predicted proteins | sample Palsa_T0_1_FD_201949 | JGI IMG/M metagenome (GOLD analysis project Ga0302324, IMG submission 201949) | Peat permafrost microbial communities from Stordalen Mire near Abisko, Sweden - Palsa_T0_1 | ecosystem: Environmental > Terrestrial > Soil > Palsa > Peat permafrost | place: Sweden: Abisko... | reverse complement strand
GTAAAGACCGAGGAGCAGGGAACCGACTTGCTTCGACTTTTCGAGATAGCGGAAGCCCCCTACGACGCAATCCGCGGTTCGTTGCGTTTTGATTTTCTGCATGCCTTGGCGGTTGCCGGACTGATAGGGAAGGTCCGTCCGTTTGGCGACAATGCCATCGAGGCCGACTCCCATGTGAAACCATTTTCGGGCAACGGGCAATTCGTCCGTGGCGGGGGATAGCCGCAACAAACCACCTTCCTTGAGATACTTCCTGGCGAATTTTTCGAGGGCCGCGCGGCGTTCATGGAGCGGATTTTTGACCGCAGATTTACCCACGTCGTCGACGAGCAAATCGAAAATGATAAAAATGCAGGGCGTTTCTTTACTCAGTTTCAAGACCCGGCTCGCCGCGGGGTGGATGCGCATCAATAGGTTATCGAACGACAGATTGCCGTTCACGGGTATGACGATTTCTCCATCCAGCACGAATTTTTTCGCCTTGATGGCCGCGAGGGCAACGACCAACTCGGGGAAATATCGTGTCAAAGGCTTGCCGGATTTTGATTCCAGGTCAATTTGTGCGCCGTCACGAAAGGCGAGACAGCGAAAACCGTCCCACTTCGGCTCATATTGCCAGTTCGGCCCGGAGGGAAGCGCGTGAGCGGACAGCGCTTCCATGGGCGAGTAGGTCTTCGGGAGAGGCAGCGTCACAGGAATCTTTCCAGACGCGCGCGGCCTTTCGGAGCGAGAAGGGGAGCCCACAAATCGCCGAGCTTCTTGAAACGGGGCAGCACGTTCTGCATGGTGAAATCCTCCATGCGAAATCCGCGCTCGACTTCTTTCCACGTCACGGGGGTGGAAACCGTGGCTGCGGGCTTGGGCCTGACGGAATACACGGAAGCGAGCGTGCGGTTCCAGGCATTTTGGTTGTAATCCACCAAGACGTGGTTTTTAGGGCGATGGGCGACACGATATTCGGCGGTGATCAGTTTCGGATGACGGTTGAGCAACTCATGCGAAAGCGCTTTCGCGAAGGTCCAGACTTGCTTTTGTAACGGGCCGCGCTCGATGGGTACATAGACGTGAATACCGCGCGAACCGGTGGTTTTCGCGTAACTGGTGATTTTTAGAGAGTCGAGGGCGTCACGCACCACCAGGGCCGTCTCGAGGACACGTTCGAATTTCGTGCCGGCCACCGGGTCGAGATCGAACTGGAGGTAGTCGGGGCGGTAAACATCGTCACAGCGCGCGTACCAGGGATTCAGATCGATACAGCCGAGATTCACGACCCACATCAGCGATGCGACGTGCTGGACGACCGGGAATTCGATTACGTTGCCGGAGCCGTGCTCGATGGAACAAACCGGAACCGATGGCGGGCGGCCGGAAGGCGCGCGTTTCATGAAGAAAAATCCGCCGTCGATGCCGTTGGGATAACGCTTCATTACCATGGCGCGGTTCTGGAGGTGCGGCATCAGGTACGGCGAGACATCGAGATAATATTGGAGAAGATCGCGCTTGGTGAGGCCTAGCTGCGGCCAGAAAATCTTGTTGAGGTTGGTTAGTTTCGCAACGCCGCCTTCGACTTCGATTTCGGCGTCAGACACGTTCAGCGGAATGCGAAGGTCTGGGACTTTCGCCGCTGCACGGCCAGACATTTTGCCAGCGGACCTACGAACAACGGGTTTCGACGATTTTGGAGTCATCACGGATGGCTCGGCAGTGTGCCTTTCGAGGCAGTATAGTCCGCGATCGAAGGAAAACGCGGAATACCTGCAAGACCCGATAAATCGGGGTTCGGGCCTGTAGCGAATAAGTGGGCCGACTCACTCCTGTGGTTTCGCGGATAGCGACTTCAAATACGCCACGATGGCGAGCTGGTCTTCGTGCGACATATGGTAGAGGTGCATGGGCCGTTGAATGGGCTGGCCGTTCGCGCCGATTCCTTTTTCGAGAATGTTCACCGCGTCTGCTTCGGAATATCCCGGGAATCCGGCGAGCGTGGGCGCGTTCCACGCCCATTTCGAATCGGGCTGTACGGGAGCGATCCAGGTGGGCGCGCCTTGCAGCCAGCGATCCTGGCGCAAGTTGCCACTCGCATCGCGAGGAGTGTGACATTCGCCGCACATCGCGACATCTTCCACCAAATATTTCCCGCGCGCCACGTCCCCTTGTTTGGACGCGGATTTCGGCTCGGCGGGCTTGGCCGCCGCCTGTTTGATGGCACGAGTGGAAATTCCCACACTGGCTACGGCAAGAAGCAAGGAACCGCTCACGACCCAAATCGTCTTCATCGAATTTTTCGCTCCGTGAATTCGTTAGCCGAAGATGCTAACGCAATTTTCGCCCCAAGCGGCAATTTTTCGCCAGTTCTGGACGGCGGGTCGAACGAAATGCTCGGGCCCGTTGCAAACGGTTGTCCGTCCTCGGCCCATGCTAACCGCGTCGCCAGCGAACCCGCAACGGTGGAAGCATCCCTCACTTACGGGGTCTAACGCTTTGCGGGCACTTCGGCGGCGCTCCTGAGCCAGCCCAGGACGCTGGCATTTCATGGTGCGCCGGTTGATCCGAAAGGGGCTCTGATTATGGACGCGGGGGAGGATTTGGGCGTCACCTAGGCCGATTCAGGACGCCTTGGCGAATTCGCGACGATCTCTTTGGAGGGAGTGTGAATCGCGTAAAACTCGTTGGGAGACGACTGACTCAATTCCTCAACGCGAGCGCGCGCCTCGATGAGGCCCTTCACAAAGGCTCTCCAGACGTGCGACCCATCGGGGAATTTCTCGAACACATCGTATTCTCGGTGCACCGCAACGGCCTCCCGGAAGGAACATTCCGCGCTTACCAGATTTTTATAGCACCCGCCGCCAGTGTTGAATGTTCCAAACGAAACAATTCGCTGTTAGGCTAGTGTTGTCGTAAGCGTAAGAATCTCGATCGTCGGAGACGAGCAAGTGCTTAAGCCCACCCTGAACGCCCAAGCAGACAACGGGACGAGTTCTCGCCGGGTGTTCCTGTTCACCTGCGTTTCGGTGATTGCGGGCGTGGGTTACTGGCGGTTTCGGACGCAAAGCGCCCTGGCGAGCCAGCGGCGCGAGGTAGAGCGGACTTCTCTGGAGAAAGTGCCGATTGTGAATTTTTCCGACGCGGGGGTCCGGCTCGGGACCGTGCAGGTGTGGAAGATTGCAAAAACGGACTATGAATGGGAGGAGCAGCTCGGGCGCGGAGTCTACGAGATTGCAAGAAAGGGCGACACGGAGTACGCGTTCAGCGGTGCGTATTGGAATTTAGAAGAGAAGGGATTGTTCCGGTGCGTATGCTGCGCGACGGCGCTGTTCAGTTCGGAGACCAAATTCGATTCCGGCACCGGGTGGCCCAGTTTCCGGGAGCCGGCCGTGCCAGAGAACATTGAGAAGCGCCTGGACGATAGTTTTGGCATCAGCCGCACCGAGGTTTCTTGCAGCCGCTGCGATGCGCATCTGGGGCATGTGTTCGACGACGGCCCACCGCCTACAGGTTTGCGCTACTGCATCAACTCGGCTTCGCTGCGTTTTACCAAGTTCGCCTGAAGGTCCGGCTGCGTGGCGCGAGGCGGCTTGACGAATGGCGGGGCGGCCCATATCGGTCGGGGAGTGCTAATGGCTGATGAGCGTTGCCTGACTCGCGACGCAAAGCCAGACTCCGTTTTGATTCACCCAGGTATCGGTAAATCTTCCTCGCCTCGTGAACGGCTTCCCATTCTCAACGCCCTTCTGCTTGTAGACGCCCGTGACAATCGCGCTGTCGCCGTACAGACGGACGCGGATATCCTGATCGGTAATTTGGTCGGAAGACGCGGGCGACGATTTGACGTTCTTTAGAAACTCGGACTTGTCCGAAAACGAGCCATCGAAGTCGGTGTAGACGAAAGTCGCCGCCAGCATTTGATCGAGGACGCTGGCATTTTTCACTTCCTCGGCGAGATTCCAGGCGCTTTCGAGCGCACGAATTTTCGATTCGTCATCCGAGACGGGACTCGTTCGCTGCGCAGCGATCACTCCACCAAGAACCGTGAGAAGCAGGCCGATGCCTACAATCTTTTTGGTCATGAATTCTCCCAAGCGCCCACGGATTCGAGGGGGTATTGAAATTGCTTATCCCATTTTCCGCGAAACGACACAAGGCAGGAATGGAGGCGTGTGCGCCAGCACCAACCTCCGCGACGAAGCTATTTTTGCGCAGGAGCGCGGCACGCAGACGAGAACAGGAGAAACCCACACGGCAAGAATGGGACCGGATTCACCGGGCGACCGCGAGCACTGCTGGTCAGCGATTGGCCGTGTTTGTTTCGATGTAGGTGAGCGCGTCCATTACGGTCTTATACCCGCCGTGCGAGCCGAGCACGTTTGTTTCGCCCTTGGAGAATAACGGACGGCGCCTTGCGGAAAATTTCGACGGGTCGAATGCTCCGCGATTGGTGTGGAATACCCAAACGTACTCGTGGTGACTGCTGTTGGCTTCCGATTGCGTCATTAAGGCGGTATCCACGGTGGACATGGGAGTCCAATCGGAGAAGCCATTGCTGTCGACGTGAACCGCGGTCGGCATGGTGACATTGTAGAAAGCGACGTCATGGGTGAAAATCACCACGAAATCCACCATGGACGGAGTTGGCGCTGGACAGACGCTGGGAAAGGCCTTCTTGCGATTTTGGGCGATCCACTTGTACTGATTGGGCGAGAGGCCATAGGCCGAAAAAAAGTGAGTACATCCAGCCGTCGCGTCGACCGAGGGCTTGGTCATCGAGTCTTCATCGTCATCCGGATTCGAGGCGGCAGCCGAGGGATGCGTCACAGCGATCGCGTGAACGTCCGGCGCTACATTCGAGGCGTTTGCAGCATACGCGACCGCCGGTTCCGGTTCGGGCTGAGAACTCGCTGCAGGTGTCGCAGGCACGGAGACTACGGGCGAGGACGCGGGGGCCGGAGCAGGGATTGCGGGAGCGGCTGCTGGCACCGTTGAGAGCGTAATTTCGACTGGTTCACGCTGGGGCGCAGGTGCAGTGGTAGCGGCAACCTCCGAAGGTACGGCAGGCGTGCTTGTGGTGATTACGGGCTGTGGTTTCACCTCGGGAGTCACGATGGGAGGCTGAGGTTTGGCCGCCGCGGTCGTAGCCGAAGCACTTGGTGTCACGATCGACGCCGTAGCCGGAAGCGAAGAACCTGCGGGAGCGGAATTCGACTTCGCGATGGTTGGCGCAGCCGTGGTTGTGGCAGGCGCAGACTTCAACACGCTCGCGCCGGGTGCGGCGGAGTGGTGCGCGAGCGCGGCGACCGATGCGGATTCGACGTCGTTTGGTTTTTCTGCGGGTTCCGGAGGAAGCGCCGATTTTGGGAACGCGGTATCCGCGACGTAGCCTTCCACGCCCGCCTGCGTTTGGATTTTTACGTAACCCTTGATGCGCCCGATGATTTCGACGGGTTCGCCGCATTTCAGCTTGGCGGCCAGATTGAAGTCAACGACAGATTCGTACACCCACACACGGTCCTCGTTCAGGGCGCATTTCACGTTCGTACCCGCCGCCTTCGCGCCGGGAACGTAGCCAAGAATCGCGATAATCAAGAGTGCTCCAAACGTCCGACTCATGTTTCCTCCGCCGGCATTAGCAAGCCCGTGGTGTTCCGCGGGGCGTCAACACCTTAAGGCACCAAGACAATTGGGGGTCGCCGCGAGTTTGACGATCATGGGCCCGGATGCACAGGGGAAATCGGGCGCGGACGATGAATAGAGCCGTAAAGCCCGAAGCGAGGCGAGAGTGGCACGGCGATCCCCAGGTTATCGCTCACAAATCGCAAGATACGGTTCCTTCAGTATGAATCGGAGCGAAACTGGGGCACAACTGAACGAACGACCAGAAAAGGAGCAGGGTAGTACAGTTCGCCGGATTGTCGCTCCGAGGGCTGAAAGTCGAAGCCTCGGAGAACTGCGGACACCGCTATTTCTTGTGGTGGCCGGCGCGGCGTTTCTTGTCGTAGCGGGCTAGCGCGCTCTCAATGACCGGGTAGGCGGAAGATGCGGGCTGAAACTCGTCAACCTCGACGATTTTGCCTTCGAGCTGTTTGTAGTCTTGAAAAAAGCGACGGACCATCGCGAGCTTGTGGGGCGGTAATTCGCTCGCTTCGTGGTAGGAGTTGTATTCGGGATCGGCGGTGGCCACGGCGATGATTTTATGATCGAGCGTTCCAGAGTCGATCATCGCCATTAGCCCAATGGTTCTGGCATGCATGACCGTGAGCGGCACGACCGGCACTTGACACAGAACAAGGACGTCGAGCGGGTCGTGATCTTCAGCGAGCGACTGGGGAATGAAGCCGTAATTCGCGGGATAGATTACGGCGGAATAGAGAACGCGATCCATGCGAATTATTCCACTGGCTTTGTCGAGTTCGTATTTCACGCTCGAACCGAGCGGAATTTCGATGACGGCGTCGAATTCGCGCGGCACATTCTCGCCGGGACTCAGGTCATGCCATGGATGCATTGGATCCTCCGAATTAATTCTTCATTCCCTATTGTAAACGGGAACCTGCATTTCATTGTCGTGCCGTGCAGCGCACATGTCACCGCGCCTGCCGGCTCTTATCGTGACGATGCGGGTGTGACCGTCGTGTTTTGGCGGTTCGTGAACACAAATTTGCCGCCCTGTTCGGCGAACAAGAATACCGTGGCAGGATCGATGTCGTGCAGGGCCGCATCCTTCATGTAGTCTTCCGTGAAGAAGAATACGCGGTTGGATCCGGACCACAGGCGCCGGAATGAGGCGTCGTCGAGAAATACGTCCGGCGAACCGGGAAAAAACGATCCGAACCACAGGTTGCCGTCGCGTCCATTCAGGACGTACACACTCTGCCCCGTGTAATAATTCAGCGTTGATCCCCGCTCGTATTTTCCGTTGATGACGATTACGTCGCCGGGCTCGAGGCTGCTTCGAATCCGCAGAGCCATGGCTTTGGACGTCAGCTCCGGAGAAAAAGTCACGAATCCGAGATGCACGCAATAGAGCACCACGATCATCATCGCGACGAGGCAAAGGTTTGCGCCGGCCAAGGCGCCACGACGCCGGAGAATCCAATTCGAAGCCGTTCCGAACAGAAGGCCGAGTCCGACGAGCAGCAGCGGTGTGCGAAATAGCCCAAACGATTGGATCGTCAAATCCTGCATATGGCCGAGAGAAAGCTTGTATTCGCCTGGATGGGAGACGAGCACGGTGCCGATGTCCGCGCCGGGCGGGAATGGATGCGTCAAGGCCAGCATGGTCATAGCCGCTGCAAAGCCGACCACGCCGATGATTAGGAGGACGGTGGAAGCGCGCCGACCGGATCGCCGTTCGCCGCTCCCCGTGGAGGATTCGCGTTCGCGCTGCAGCCAGGCTCCGATTAGGAGTGCCAGCGCGGGCAAGATGGGCAGGGAATAGTATTCCTGGCGGGTCGAAAAGCTGAAAAACAGCATGATCACGCCGGCCCAAACGCCGAGCAAGAGGCTGGTACGCGCGCGGGCATCCAGATTGTTTCTCCAGGCTCGCACCCGCACGGGAACCTGCCGCAGCGCCGGGAACAAGAAGACAAACCAGGGGATAAGCCAGACAAGCAACAGCGCCCAGAACAGTAGGAGTGGAACCTTATCGTAGTCGCGTGGAATTCGTTTATTCATGTAACGCAGGAATTGCTCGTTGATGAAATAAAACCACAGGAACCCGCGCTCCGGACCGGAGGGTTGCGCGGGGCTGCGAATCGCCGAGAGAATGTGCCACGGGGCGGCGACAAACAGAAAAACGATTGCACTCGAAACCGGATGCATTTTCAGGAGCTTTTTTAAGTCACCGATCGACAGCAAGAACACAAAAATGATCATGCCGGGAAAGACGATGCCGATCAGGCTTTTGGTAAGCACGTTGAGGGCGATCGTTACGGCCAATGCCCAACAGACCCACCGCTGCGGATGCTCCTGCTCGTAAGCCATCAGAAAGAGATAGAGGCCGAGCGTCAACCACATGGCCACGACAACGTCGGGAATCAGGAAGCGCGTGTAAACGTAAATTCCCGGCGCGGTAATCAGGATCAGCGCCGCGTAAAATCCGGACTCTTCGCCAAAGTAACGCCGGCCAAACGCGAAGGCGCACCAGGCGAGGCCCAACACCGATAACGCAAGCGGCAAGCGCGTTTGCCACTCGCCAACGCCGAGGAATTTGTAACTTACGGCGACGGCCCAGTACATCAGCGGGGACTTTTCCAAATATCGAATCCCGTTGATATACAGAGTGACCCAATCGTGATTCAGAACCATTTCGCGGGCGGCTTCGGCGTGAATTGAATCCGCGTCATCGAGCAAGCCTGGCCGTGACAGGCCGGGAACATACACGAGGAACCAGGTCATGACGGCGACGGTCACCATCAAGCCGCTCGACAGAAATCTGGCCGAACCGTTGGATTTTGAAAGGGGAATCACGGAAAATGCCTGACGATCAGGCAGGAGGATATTGTAACCGACCCGGGAGTGCCGCTGGCTGCGAATCTTCTAGAGGCACGGAATACCGCGCTATTGGGGATCTTTCGGCAGCGGTGGCGCGCCGCCGCACTGGGCGTAGACCAACTCGTGCAGGGCGTCGTCGAGCAAGACGCCGTTGCGCGACTTCGTCGAACAGATTTGGGAAGCACTGAGCTGCAGCGCACCGCGCAAGTCCGCACCATCCAAGATTGCACCTTGTAGATTCGCGCCGTTCAACACCGTGCCGTTGAGCTGCGCGCCGCTCAGGTCGGCGTTCTGCAGGTCGGCATCGATAAAGATTGCGGTCGCCAACTGCGCCTTGCGCAGACTTGCACCGGAAAGTTTTGCCGACCACAAATAGCTTTGCTGAAGGTCCGCACCTTCAAGGTTGGCGTTCACGAGCCGCGCTTCGCGCAAGTCCGCTTTTTCGAGATTGCCGCGCAGCAACGAGGCGTTTTCGAGATTCGCGCTGTACAGGCTGGCGCCATCGAGGCGGGCGTCGGGTAAGCTCGCGCCGATCAGCGATGCATAGGAAAGATTCGCGCCGCGAAAGTCCGTGCGCGAGCAATTCGCGCCATCGAGCTGGGCGCGATCGAGGTTCGCATGCTGCAGGCTAGCGCGGTCGAGCACTGCAAACTTCAAATTCGCTTGGCCTAGATCCGCACTCCGGAGGTCGCCTCCGGACAGAAATGCTCCCTGAAGATCAGCCTTAAAAAGCCGCGCATTGACCAAAAATATTTCGTAGGCCTGCGCGTAACGAAACTTGGTTTCGTTCAGTTGCGCGCCCTTTACCGACGAGACCTGGTCGTCAGCGCCAGTCCAATTCTCGGGACGGCGCGATATCGAGGCTTCGGTGAGTTCCGCGTACGGATCATAGCCAACGAGCCACATCGCCGCGGAGGCCCAGCGACGCGGGTCGGCGGACATAAATTGCGGCGCGCGCTGCTTATCGTGTGGAACGCCCGCAATTGTGCCGGCCGCGAGAAGCGACATAACGACGAATAGCGTTGCGAGAACAGTCACGAGCCGTAGAGCCTTCAGCTTTTCAAGGATGGGAGGAGTCGGCTTCTCGTCGGTGGCCCATTTTTCGCTGGGACGGCCGATCTGGGTCGAGCAGTAGAACGCCGCGCCCACCGTAATTAGAAGCAGAACCTGATGGAGCAGCGTTCCATGAAACTCCTGGGCCGTGAGGTAACGCGCCCAGTACATCAACAAAATTATGGGAACAGCCCAATATGCCAGCAGCACGGAAAAGCTTTTTTCAATCCAGCGGGTCGAGTGGCCGTCCTGGTCCATCCAGCGGAAGTGTGTTCGCAGCAAGCCGGTGACAATCCGCGGTCCGTTGTGACCGAGCATCCGCCCATCCGGAAAAACGGCCGGCAATTCCAGAACTGCATCCCACAACTCTTGCAGGCGATACAAAAAGAAAAGATACAGCGCAACGAGCAGCGCCGGCGCAAGCAGGTAGATCTGATCGGTCGGCATGGCTGCGGCCGCAGCGGGTGAATGCAGAAAGGAAATGATCGCGGAGTCGGAGAGTAATTGAATATCTTTCGTCTTCAAAATCATCACGAAGGAGGCGAAGCCGACGACCATCAATGTGGCAAACAGGCGCGCAACAGTCCCGGAGGCGGCTAAAAACGCCGGCAGAGCATGGAATTCGGAAATTTGCGAGGGAAGCGACGATTCGTGGAGATTTGCTCCAGCAAGCTGGCGCGGAAGCAGGCCCATCGCGCTTTCCAGGGATGCGCCCTCGAGATTCGCGCCTTCCAAGTTTGCGCCGACGAGGCACGTTTCCCGTAAATCGGCACGAACCAGGCAGGCATCGCGCAGGTCCGCAAGCAGCAGATCCGCGGCTTTCAAGTTCGCATCCTGCAAATCGGCATAGCGAAGATTTACGCCAATCAGCTCGGTTCCTTCCAGCTTGGCTTTGCGCAGGTCGGCCTTCCTGCCAGCCTCTCCGTGAGAATCGATCCACTCTTTGTGGTTGGCGAGGGTTTCTTCGAGCGCCCATTCGACCGCTTCGGCCTTGGCGCCGGCGGTAGCCTCGTCAGGG
>Ga0302324_100028740_pt1 | contig 10562 bp, 9 predicted proteins | sample Palsa_T0_1_FD_201949 | JGI IMG/M metagenome (GOLD analysis project Ga0302324, IMG submission 201949) | Peat permafrost microbial communities from Stordalen Mire near Abisko, Sweden - Palsa_T0_1 | ecosystem: Environmental > Terrestrial > Soil > Palsa > Peat permafrost | place: Sweden: Abisko... | reverse complement strand
AGATTCTCCCCTGCGCCGCCTACCTTCAAGGCGAATACGGCATTGATGGCTATTACATCGGCGTACCCTGCAAACTGGGCGCAGCCGGCCTCGAAAAAATCATCGAGATCAAGCTCACTCCCGAGGAAGACGCAGCCCTCAAAAAGAGTGCCGCCGCCGTAAAAGAACTATGCGCCGTTATCGGCGTTTAGAGCTTACAGAATCCGCAAAAAAGAGGGCCGCCCGCGCGGCCCTCTTTCATTTTCTCCACCCTTCGATGGAGAAATCTCCCCTCCTGCAGGCCGTTGCCCATCGTCGTCCCGCAACTGCATCCTCAGTCACAACTATGAAAAGGTATTCGCTCTTCCTGCTTTCTTTGCTCGCCTGCGCCAGCGTCTACGCACAAACCCAGTCCGCCACACCTGCGACGGACGACGGCAACTTCTATTCCCGCTTCTCCACTCGCGTCAATGCCATCCAATCGCAGCAGCCGGCTTGGCCCCCACCCATCGTCACCACGTACACCGGCCTGTTCCAGGTCGCCCGCACTGACATCGTTCGCCAAATCACCCCCACCCACGGCGAGACCTGGAACTACGACAACAGCAAGGGCGTCAGCTTCATCCCATTCAATCACGTCGAATTCGACGTAGATCTCCCACCACTCCTCACCCACAACGCCGCACCGGGCTCAACAGCCAAGACACCCATCGACGGCGCGGGCGACATGTCCTTCCTCGGCAAATATCGTTTTCTCAGCGGGAATGAGCAGCACGGCACATACAACGTGAGCGCTTATGTGCTGGCCACCATCCCCACCGGCAGCTACAAAAATGGTTCGACCGACGCAAGCATCGCGCCGAACCTCGCTCTCGGCAAAGGCTTTGGCCCACTCGCCATTCAAACCACCGCCGGTACCACACTGTATATGGAAAAGCCCGCCACCAGCACCTCCGGCAACCCCATCGCCTGGAACCTCGCGGCGCAATATCGAATCCATAAAATCTTCTGGCCGGAGATCGAAAGCAACGCGACGTACTACAAAGGCGGCACCAACCACGGCAGGGAGCAGGAGTTCGTCACTCCCGGCCTGCTCATTGGAAAATGCAAGCTGCACCCGGAAGATCCGCACTCGCGCGGCGGGTTCGCGTTCGGAGCGGGCATGCAGATTGCCACCAGCCAGTACCACGCCTACAACCACTCTCTCGTCACCACGGCCCGCTTTATCTTTTAACGCCTTAAATCCAAACGAAAACGGCACGGCCCACTTATCCCAGGCCGCGCCGTTTTCATTGCAGTCAAATTCACTTCCTCAGAAACGCCTCAAGCTCTGGCCCAATCCTGTCCGCGCATTGCACCGGCGCCAGATGCCCGCACCCCGGCACCACATCGAATTCAGACTGCGGCACCAGCCGATGCATCTTCTCGCCCTGGGCCAGCGGTGTAATGTGATCTTCAGAGCCCCACTCAATGAACACCGGCATCTTCAACTGCGGCAGCATCGCATCCGTTGTGTCTTTGCCCGCCAGCATGGCGCTCATTGCCCGATGAATTATCCAGGCATCGCGGCGTGAGATTCGCAGAAGATCGCGCAGCACAAACGCCGGCACCTGCGGAGGGTGCGGCATCAGCAACGCATCGAATTGCTCCAGTTCCTCTGCCGAAGTCGGCGTAAACAGTGCCGTATTCCACGCCGGCTGTTCGTTGATCCCCGCACTGTCAAACAACATCAACCGCTTCACGCGCTCGGGATGGTCATACGCGATACGCTGCACAATCCATCCACCCATGGAGAATCCACCCAGATCCACCTGCTTCAATCCCAGCGCGTCCATGAATCCCACCACGATCGCAGCCTGGTCAGGAATCGAATACGAAAAATCCGCGGGCTGCTCGCTCTTCCCGAATCCCGGCAAATCAGGGAGATAAATTCGAAATCCAGCGGCCAGCAGATACGGCGCGAGGTTCCTGAAATCCGCCGCGCTTCCCCCCAGCCCATGCACCATCACCAATGGCGGCGCATCTTTCGGACCCAAAGTGTAATAGTGAATCTGGTGTCCCTGCACCGTCACCCACTCGCTGTGCGCCCCCGCCAGCCTCATCTGCACAGCGATCAATCCATAAAGAAAACTCAGAGGCCGCAGGTAGAAACCAATCCCGATCGCCAACACAATCGCGACGACCGCAACAGCAGCGATTCGCCCCTTACGCGCCCGCCTCATTGACCCGTTCCTTCCATCACTCTCGTCCGCCGCCATCCCGCCTCCAACACCCGCACGGTAACCGGATCGACTACCAGCGCATCCGTCCCAATCCACTCGCTCCGCTCCACCCACCGCACAGCATCCGCATCCGATGCAGCCTTGAGCGTCCCGCCCACAACGCGGCAAAGATAATCCGCAATCACATAATGGTAGCGAACCCGCTCGCCCTCGCGATGAATGCGATCCAGCAGCTCCACCAACTCAACCGGCTCGACCTCGAGCCCCGTCTCCTCGCGCACCTCGCGCACCACCGCTTCCTGCAGCATCTCGCCCACTTCAATCAGCCCGCCCGGAATCGACCATCTTCCTTTAGCCGGCTCCGTTCCCCGCAGCACCAGCAGCACCTTGCCCTCATGCACAATGACCGCACCCACGCCCACCAGCGGCGCCAACGGAAATTCTCGCTGCAGCATGTATCCAGCCAACATGTATCCAGCATAGTTCGGCTGCCCATGCTGCTCCCAATCGCCGCCTGCATCTTTCCCAACGCAGTATCATCAAAACCAACAGAGGGAATCGATGTCCGAATTCACACTGCGTATCGACGGAATGCACTGCGGCTCGTGCGTTCGCCGCGTCAGTCAAGCTCTGGCATCCACTCAAGGCGTAACAGTGAAAGAAGTCCGCATCGGCGCTGCCCGCGTCGAGTCGAATCAGCAAACCGCAGCAATTGACAACGCCATTTCCTCGCTGTCCCGCGCCGGCTACGCAGCCCATCTCGATTCCTCCGGCGATGCCTCTCCCACAGGAAATTAACGTGGCCCCGCCCACCCAGGAATCAGTCACGCTGCCCGTCGTAGGAATGACCTGCGCCGCCTGTCAGCATCACGTAGAAAACGCACTTCGCTCCACCGCCGGAGTCTCCGAAGCCCGCGTGGACCTCATGGCACATCGCGCCCGAATCGCGTTCGATCCGTCCATCACGCAACCCGCCACCCTCGTCGCCTCCATTCGCAATGCCGGCTATGACGCCGTTCTTCCCCGCCCCACCGCCTCGACCTCGCCGGAACGCGACGCAACCAGCTCTCAACTCAAAGCCTGGACAGTCCTCACCGCCGGCGTCATAGCGATGCTGCTTTCGATGCCGCTAGGAACTTCCATGGGCACGCTCGATCACGCCCTGATGCGCGTCTTCCCGCAGCTCTACGCGCTGCCGCCTTCCGTCCTCAGCTGGACACTCCTCCTCGTCACCGCATGCCTCGTCCCCTGGGCCGGCCGCGCCATCTTCCTCAGCGCTGCTCGCGGACTGCGCCACGGTACTACAAACATGAACACCCTGGTCGCCCTCGGCACCAGCGTAGCGTTCATTTATTCCGCCTGTGCGACCATATATCCCGCGTCTGGCCTGCAGGTCTACTACGACGCTGTCCTTTTGATCCTCGGCTTTCTGCTCCTCGGCAAATCGCTCGAAGCCCGCGCCAAACATCGCGCCCTGGCAGCCCTCGACGCGCTCAGCCGCATGAACCCCGTCACCGCGCGCCGCGTAATCGACGGCAAGCAAACCATCGTGCCACTCGCTGAAATCCGCGCCGGAGACCGCGTCCTGGTCCTTCCCGGCGAGCGCTTCCCCGTCGACGCCACTATCCTCGAGGGCCGAACCACGGTCGACGAGTCCATGCTCACCGGCGAATCCCTGCCCCTCGATCGCGCTCCCGGTGGCCGTGTCCTCGCCGGCTCCCTCAATTACGATGGCGCCGTCACCTGCCGTGCCGAGTCCATTGGCAAAGCCAGCGTGCTGGCCCAAATCACGCGCATGGTCGAGCAGGCCCAGAGCTCCCGCGCTCCCATGGAACGCCTCGCCGACCGCGCCAGCGCCATCTTCGTCCCCGTCGTGCTGGTCCTTGCCGTTCTCACCTTCGTCCTCTGGATCGCCATCGCCCACTCCCTGTCCCTCGCTCTCGCCAACACCGTCGCCGTGCTCGTCATCGCCTGCCCTTGCGCCATGGGTCTCGCCGTTCCTGCTGCCCTCACCGTCGCCGTCGGACGCGGCGCTCAACTCGGCATCCTCTTCAAAGGCGGCGAAGCCCTCGAGCGCCTGTCTCACCTGGACGTGCTCGTCCTCGATAAAACCGGAACGCTCACCATCGGCCACCCCGTCCTCGAATCCATCCAGTCCCTCCATCACGACGACGCAACCATGCTGCGCTACGCCGCAGCCGCCGAAGAGCAATCCAATCACCCCCTGGCCCACGCCATCATCGATCGTGCCCGCGCCCTAAGCCTCAAGTGGCCCATAGCCACAGCAGTGCAGGTTTTCCCCGGGCGCGGCATCACAGCCACCATCGAAGGCCATGATTGCGTCCTCGGCAACCCCGCGCTCTTTTCCGAGTTGTTCATCCAGCTTCCGGCTGACAATGCCCCACCCGATCCCGGCGTCACCCGTCTCTGGATGGCCACCGACAGCTCTCCAAGCGGATACTTCGATGCTCGCGATGCTCTCCATCCCGAAAGTACTGTCGCCATCTCCACCCTCCGCGGCCTCGGACTGCGCATCCTCATGCTCACCGGCGACTCCCCCGAAGCCGCCGCCCCTATCGCGCAACAAGCTCACATCGAAGACTGGGAAGCCGCCCTCGATCCCGCCGGCAAACTCGCCCGCATCCGCACCCTTCAGCAATCCGGCCTCCGCGTTGGCATGGTCGGCGACGGCATCAACGACGCCGGAGCCCTCGCCCAGGCCGACGCCGGAATCGCCATGGGCACAGGCGCCGATCTCGCTCAGGAAGCCGGCGACGTCCTCCTGCTCCGCGCACGTCCCTCCGCCATCCCCGACGCCATCACCCTCGCCCGCGCCACCCTCCGCGTCATGCGCCAGAACCTCGCCTGGGCCGCCGCCTACAACGTCCTTGGCATACCCCTCGCCGCCGGCCTGCTTTACCCCGCATTCCACATCCTGCTCACCCCCTGGCTCGCCGCCGCCGCCATGGCTTTCAGCTCCGTCAGCGTGCTCGCCAACAGCCTCCGTCTCCGCCGCTGGAACCCTGCTCCGCTCGCCGCGCCCACAGCGCATTAAACGCCCTCAGCCCCCTAAGGCCCACAGCAAGTTAAACTGATTGCAGAGCTACTCAGTGCGCATCCTCACCCGCTACATCCTCGGCGAGATCCTCTCCCACGCACTGATTGGTTGCGCGCTCTTTACCTTCATTCTCTTCATGCCCCGCCTCGCGCAGATCCTCGAGATGGTGGTCCGCAACAGCTCCTCCTTCGTTAATGTGCTGGAGATTGTTCTCTTCACCTTGCCCAATCTCTTCTGGGTCACCATCCCCATGTCGGTGCTCGTCGGCATACTGCTCGGTCTCAGCCGGCTCGCCGCCGACAGCGAAATTATCGCCATGCGCGCATCCGGCCTGGGCATTGGCTATTTCGTCCGCGTCGCTTCCATCGTCGCCATCGGCGGCGCACTGCTAGGCGTCGTCAACTCGCTCTGGATCGCTCCCCGCGCCAACCAGGCCATCCTCGATATGGAGCAGTCGCTCGCGGCCTCACAGGCTTCTTACGAAATCCAGCCGCGCGTCTTCTACGAGGACTTTCACAACGCCGTGCTTTATGTTCAGGACGTGCGCTCCGGAACCGGAGCCTCCAACTGGAATCAGATCTTCATGGCCGACGTCACCGACCCGGCCGCGCCAAAAATCACCACCGCCGCCTCGGCCACCGTCGTTAATGACAATTCGCAGGATCTCCTCATGCGCCTGCGCAACGGACAGCAGCATGAAACGGTCCCTGGGCAGCCCGACCAGTACAACGTCTCCACCTTCACCACTACCGACCTTCCCCTCACCCTCAGCCCGCAAAGCGATGTCCACCTCGGCCGCATGGATACCGCCGTCTACGCCATCTCCACGCCCGAACTCCTTCAGCGCATCCATGAACCCGACAGCAAACGCTTCCTCATCGAGCTGAACAATCGTTTCTCGTATCCGGCAGCCTGCATCGTTCTCATGCTGGTCGGCGTTCCCCTCGGCGTGGTCTCGCGCCGCGGCGGCAAGAGCTCAGGATTCGTCTTTACCCTGCTCCTCGTCATCCTCTACTACGTCCTGTCCTACACCGGCGTCGCCCTTGCACGTCAGGACAAAATACCCGTCATCCTCGCCGTCTGGCTCGCAAATATCCTCTTCGCCGCAGCCGGCATCTTCCTGCTCTGGCAGATGGCCAGCGGTGGCCGCGTACTCGCCGCCATCGTGAACCTCACCGCACGCACCCCCAAACTCCCCGGGTCTTCCTCCATTCCCGCCGCTATCCACGGAAATACCGCGCAACTTTCCAAATTTCTGGGCAAGCTGCAACCGCGCCCCGTGCGCAAAATCTCCCGCAACGCCTTCCCGCGAATCCTCGACGCCTACGTCGTCCGCGAATTCGTCAGCATGTTCCTCATGGTGCTCTGCGGCTTCGTCCTGCTCATGCTGGTGTTCACCTTCTTCGAACTGGTCGGCGACATCATCCGCAATCACGTCTCGCTCACCACCGTCGGCCTCTACCTCCTGAATCTCACCCCCAGCATGCTTTACACCATCGCGCCCCTCGCCGTGCTCATCGCCGTGCTGGTCGTCTTCGGCGTCCTCAATCGAAACAGCGAAATCATCGCCATGAAGGCCACCGGTATCAGCCTCTACCGGCTCGTCATTCCCGTCGTCTCCATCGCCGCCATCCTCGCCGTCAGCCTGTTCCTGTTCGACGAGCTCTACCTCCCGCAGGCCAATCGCCGCCAGGAGGCGCTGCGCAGCACCATCAAAGGCCGCCCCCCGCAGACTTTCCTCCATCCGGAACAGAAATGGATCTTTGGCCAACCGCGCCCCGGAGAGCCGAGCCGCATTTTCTATTACCAGTTCTTCGATCGCGATCGCGAAGAGTTCGCCAACCTCTCCGTCTTCGAATTCGACCCTTCCACCTTTGCCATCTCGCGCCGCATCTCCGCCGAGAAAGTCTTCTGGGACTCGAGCGCCGACATCTGGCGTTTCCAGAATGGCTGGGTACGCGACTTTCAGGGAGCCAACCAGAGACAGTTCCGCGAATTTATCAACACCTCGTTCAATGAAATCCACGAGGATCCAAGCTATTTCTTCAAGGAAAGCCTGCAGTCCCAGGAGATGAACTTCGGCCAGCTCGACCGCTACATCCGCGATCTCCAGCAGAGCGGCTTCGACACCATGCGACTGCGCGTCGCCCTCTGGCACAAACTCGCTTACCCGCTCATCGCCATCGTCATGGCCATGCTCGCCATTCCTTTTTCGCTCTCCATGGGACGGCGCGGCTCGCTCACCGGCATCGCCGTCGCCATCGGCGTAGCCCTCGCTTACTGGGTCGTCGATAACCTCTTCGGCGCCATGGGCAACGTCAATTACCTGCCCGCTTTCATCGCCGCATGGTCCTCTGATATCCTCTTCGCCCTCGCCGGCGGCTACCTGCTCCTGCGAACGCCCACCTAGTGCCTGTTAACAGGCTCTAGGCATCGGGTCCCGCCACGTCCAGCACCTCAACCAATTGATGAAACGCCCTGGAAAGCCGCGGATCGCTGCTCAAAAATTCAAATCCCGCGCCTCGGCCCGGCCGGATGACCATCACGCGCGCCAGCACCGCGAGATACACTCCGCGCTCCGTAAACCGCACTTCCACTTCCGCCATCCGTTTCAGATTCAGCCGGACAGACGTCTCGATAAAACACCCTGACTCGCTAAGGTCCCGAATTCTGCCGCGGAACAAAAATTTTGGTTGAAAAACCATCACCTCGGCGCTTCCCTCGCACACAAAACGAGTGTGGCGCCGTCTATCTTTGCCGCTCGTGCCAGCTTCAATCGCCATCACCAACTCCCGCTTTCCTATGAAGTCGGAAAAATGTCGGCCCGTTCCCGCAATCCAGGCCGGTGCTTAAGCTATCGGCAACCGTGTCCCATTCTTGAGAACCCCTGCCCGTCCCCCTCACGCGCCGTCCCGATACAATGGATACATGCTGCGCGATCTGCGCCCCCTCTTCTCCTACATGCGACGCTATCGCTCCAGCTACGTCTGGGGAACTCTCGCCTGCGTCGCCACAAATATCGTCTGGGTGCAGTTTCCCCGCGTCCTCCAGCTCGCCATCAATGAGCTCAAAAGCGGCACCACACACCGGCGCATTCTCCTCCTCGCCGGCCTTCTCATCGTCATCTCCATCGCCAAAGGAATCTTTCTCTACGCCCAGCGCTGGATCCTGATCGGCATCTCCCGCGATATCGAGTTCGATCTCCGCAACGACCTGTTCCGCGAACTCGAACGCCAGGATTCAGGCTTCTACCAGCGCTATCGCACCGGCGACCTGATGGCCCGCATGACCAATGACCTGAACGCCGTCCGCATGCTCCTCGGTCCCGGCCTCATGTACAGTGCCAATACCATCTTCCTTACGGTCTTCGCCCTGTTTTTCATGCTCCGCATCAGCCCTTACCTCACCCTCGTCGCGCTGGCGCCCATGCCCATCGCCAGCATTCTCGTGCAGTACTTCGGCAGCAAGATCCACGCTCGCTTCGAACGCATCCAGGCCAGCTTCTCCGATATCTCCGCCCAGGCGCAGGAAAACTACTCCGGCGTGCGTCTCATCCGCGCCTTCGCCCGCGAAGAATCGCAGATCGGCCTCTTCGAAAAACTCAATCGCGAATACATCGCCCGCGCCCTGCGCCTCGTTCAGCTCATGGGCATGCTCTGGCCCACGCTTGAATTCATTCTCGGCATTTCCATGATCATCACCCTGCTCGCCGGCGGACACCTCGTCATCCAGAACCGCATCAACGTTGGCGATTTCGTCGCCTTCAATACCTACATGATCCTGCTCATCTGGCCCATCATCGCCGTCGGCTGGGTCGTCAATATCTTTCAGCGCGGCACCGCCTCCGTCATCCGCATTCACGAGATCATGCTTCAGGATCCAGCCATCAACGACGCCGAGGCCGATCCCGCCATTCCCGCCGATGCCGTCCTCGGCGGCGAGATCGAATTCCGCAACCTCAGCTTCAACTACGGCAACACCCCGGTCCTGCGCGACATCTCGCTTCGCATCCCCGCAGGCACCAGCCTCGCCATCGTCGGCCCCACAGGCTCCGGAAAATCAACCCTCGTCAGCCTTATTTCGCGACTCTATGAAGCGCCGGAAGGCTCCCTGCTCATAGATGGCCGCCCAATCCGCCAATACCCCCTCGAAGCGCTGCGCCGCAACATCGGCATGGTCCCGCAGGAAACCTTCCTCTTCAGCGATAACCTCCGCGATAACCTGCGCCTCGGCGCCCCCGATGCCACCGTCGACGAGATGCTCCAGGCCGCCGAAGCCGCCCACATCCGCCAGGAATTCGAAGAGTTCCCCCAGGGCTTTGAAACCATGGTGGGCGAACGCGGCGTCACCCTCTCAGGCGGACAAAAACAGCGCACCGCCATTGCCCGCGCCCTGCTGCGCCATCCAGCCATCCTGATTCTCGACGATGCTCTCGCCTCCGTCGACACTTACACCGAAGAGCGCATCCTTGGAGGACTCCGCACCTACACCTCCGAATCCACCACCGTCCTCATCTCCCACCGTGTGTCTACCGTCCGCGACGCCGATCAGATCGCCGTCCTCGCCCACGGCCGCATCGTCGAACTCGGCCGCCACGACGACCTGCTCGCCCGCGATGGCTACTACGCCAGCCTCTACCACAAGCAGCAGCTCGAAGAAGAACTCACCGTCGCCGGCTGAGTTAGGCCCTACCGGCCCGGCCTGTCAGGCATTCCATCGCTGGCTGCCTGCTGCCTTGTATTCGTAACCGCTGCTCTCGCTCGCCACCTGCAACGGCGTCGGATTGACAGCCGGATCGCGCGCCACCTGCCGCCACGCATCGCGCACGTTCCGCACGCAGGCAATCGCTTTCTCCATCTTCGCCCGCGACGCCCCCTGCGATCCCTGTAAAATCAGCGCAAACGTCGCCGCATAAAATTCGCTCAGCGCCACTGCCGGACTGCCCCCAATATCCATCCGCAGCCGCGCCTGCAGGTGCAGAAGAATATCCATGGTGCGTTTTACGGCCATGCGCCGCCCCACTTCGTCCCCGCGATCGATCGCCTCGCACGCCGCATAAAGAAACCGGATCATGCCGTCGTAGAGCGCCACCACCATGTCCACTGCCGATGCGCCATCCAGCGCACATTCCCGATAACTGCTCATCGATCTGTTTCTCCCTATCCGTTCGCGCCCTGGTTGTACCCGGTCACCGCCGAATACAGCTCGTTCACGCCCTGCAACTGCGAGGGCAGCTGCTGCAGAATTTCATTGGCGCTGTTCAGCTCCGCCGTCAGGCTCGTCTGCTGCACGGAAATAATGCT
>Ga0302324_100028738_pt1 | contig 10562 bp, 11 predicted proteins | sample Palsa_T0_1_FD_201949 | JGI IMG/M metagenome (GOLD analysis project Ga0302324, IMG submission 201949) | Peat permafrost microbial communities from Stordalen Mire near Abisko, Sweden - Palsa_T0_1 | ecosystem: Environmental > Terrestrial > Soil > Palsa > Peat permafrost | place: Sweden: Abisko... | reverse complement strand
ACCGAGGACGAGGCGATGGCCACGATCGTCCGCGGGTTCGTCGAGCCGATCGCGCGCGAGCTGCCGATGGAGTACGCGCTCGAGCTGAACCGGCTGATCGAGCTGCAGATGGAAGGAGCGGTCGGCTGATGTCGGTGCTGCAGGGGGCCGTCGAGTCGTCGGCCCCCGTGTCCAGGCTGCACGCACGGCAGTCCTACGATCCGGCGGACTTCCCCGTGCCAACCGGGCGGGAGGAGGAGTGGCGGTTCACGCCGCTGCGCCGGCTGCGCGGGCTGCATACAGACGGTGTCCTGCCGGAAGGCAAGGTGCGGGTGGAAGTTGACGCCGCCCCGCAGGTCACTGTTGAGCTTGCGCAACACGGTGACCCGCGCATCGGCGCCACCTTCGTGCCTGCGGACCGGGTGAGTGCGCGGGCGTTCGCCGCGTTCGGCGAGGCCACGGTCGTCACGGTGCCGGGGGCGGCGCAGAGCGCCGAGCCGACGGTCATCACGGTGCGCGGCGAGGACGCGGCGGGAGCCGCGTTCGGCCACCTGCTGGTTGACGTGAAGCCCAATGCCCGGGCGGTGATCGTGCTCGACCACAGCGGCAGCGCGACCTACGCCGACAACGTCGAGATCGTCGTCGGTGATGGCGCTTCGCTGGCGCTGGTGAGCATGCAAGGGTGGGCGGATGACGCGGTGCATCTGTCGCATCATCATGCGCAGCTCGGCCGGGACGCCAAGCTCACGCACACCGCCGTGACGCTCGGCGGCAGCGTGGTCAGGATCGCGCCCACAGTCCGCTACGGCGGGCCCGGCGGTGATGCCGAGCTGCGCGGCCTGTATTTCGCCGATGCCGGCCAGCACCTCGAGCACCGGCTGTACGTGGATCACGCCGAGCGCAACTGCCGCAGCCGGGTCGGCTACAAGGGCGCGCTGCAGGGCCAGGACGCGCACGCGGTATGGATCGGCGACGTGGCCATCCGGCCTGAGGCGACGGGCACCGACACCTACGAGTACAACCGGAACCTGGTGCTCACCGACGGCACCCGGGTGGATTCGGTACCGAACCTGGAGATCCTCACCGGCGAGGTAGTCGGAGCCGGCCACGCCAGCGCCAGCGGGCGGCTGGAGGACCATCACCTGTTCTACCTGATGGCCCGCGGCATCCCGTTCGAGGAAGCACGGCGGCTGGTGATCCGGGGCTTCTTCGGCCAGCTGATCGCCGAGATCGAGGTTCCCGGGCTGCGCGACCGGATTACCGCGGCGATCGAGGCGGAGCTGGCATGACCGGAGCTGGCAGCTACCAGCGGGCGTGCGCCCTGGCCGACATCCCGGCGCAGGGAGCGATCGGCGTCGAGGTCGCGGGCACGCCAGTGGCGATCGTCCGGGCCGGCGGCGAGATATTCGCGCTGCACGACGTGTGCTCGCATGCCGAGGTCCCGCTGTCCGAAGGCGAGATTTACGACCAGACGGTGGAGTGCTGGCTGCACGGATCGTGCTTCGATCTGCGCACCGGCAAGCCCACCGGGCCGCCGGCGACAGTGCCGGTCGCCACCTACCCAGTGCAGATCGACGGCGATGACGTCTACGTCTCGCTTCCTTGAGCGACCAGACCAGGAGAGATGATGTCCACCCTAGAGATCCGTGACCTGCACGCCAGCGTGACGGATGCGGCCGGCGTGAGCCTTGAGGTGCTGCGCGGCGTGAATCTGACGGTGTCGTCCGGGCAGACCCATGCGATCATGGGGCCGAACGGGTCGGGCAAGACCACGCTCGCCTACGTGATCGCCGGGCATCCCAAATACCAGGTCACCAAGGGCTCGGTCACGCTGGACGGCGAGGATGTGCTGGCCATGAGCGTGGATGCGCGGGCCAGGGCCGGCCTGTTCCTGGCGATGCAGTACCCGGTCGAGGTACCCGGGGTCTCGATGTCGAACTTCCTGCGCACCGCGATCACCGCGGTCCGGGGCGAGGCGCCGAAGCTGCGCACGTTCGTCAAGGAGCTGCGCGGGGCCATGGCCGACCTGTCGATGGACCCGGCGTTCGCCGAGAGGAACCTCAACGAGGGCTTCTCCGGCGGCGAGAAGAAGCGGCACGAGATCCTGCAGCTGCAGATGCTCAACCCCAAGTTTGCCATTCTGGACGAGACCGACTCTGGTCTGGACATCGACGCGCTGAAGGTCGTTTCGGCCGGAATTAATAAATTCCGCGCCGACCCTGAGCACGGCGTGCTCCTGATTACCCACTACACCCGGATCCTGCAGTACGTGCGGCCCGACTTCGTGCACGTCTTCGTCGGCGGCCGGATCGTCGAGGAAGGCGGCTCCGAGCTTGCCGAGGAACTCGAATCCACCGGGTACGAGCGGTTCCTGACGGCGGGCGCACCAGCGTGACGGCCGCAGGCGAGGTCCTGACGGGAGCGCCGGAGATGGCCAACACTGGGGGCGCCAGCATCGAGCCGCTGGACACCGACGCGATCCGGGCTGACTTCCCGATCCTGGGCCGGGCGGTACGCGGCGGCAACCAGCTGGTCTACCTGGACTCCGGCGCCACGTCGCAGAAGCCGCGGGTGGTGCTGGACGCCGAGCGCGATTTCTACACCATGCACAACTCCGCCGCGCACCGCGGCGCGCACCTGCTCGGCGAAGAGGCCACCGACTCCTATGAGGGCGCCCGGGTCCGGGTAGCGGATTTCATCGGTGCCGACCCCGGCGAGATCATCTTCACCAAGAGCGCGACCGAGGCGCTGAACCTCGTCGCCTACGCCATGAGCAACGCCGCCACCGCCGGCCCGGAGGCTGCCCGGTTCCGCGTCGGCCCCGGCGACGAGGTGCTGGTCACCGAGATGGAGCACCACGCCAACCTGGTGCCGTGGCAGCAGCTGTGCCTGCGCACCGGCGCCACGCTGCGCTGGTTCGGCGTGACCGTTGACGGCCGCCTGGACCTGAGCAACGCCGATGAGCTGATCAGCGAGGCGACGAAGATCGTCGCGGTCACCCATCAGTCCAACGTCACCGGCGTCATACCGCCGGTCGGCCAGATCGCCGCGCTGGCGCATGCCCGCGGCGCGCTGGTGGTAGTCGACGGCGCCCAGTCGGTGCCGCACCAGAGCGTGGACGTGGCCACGCTCGGCGCGGATTTCCTCGCGTTCTCCGCGCACAAGATGCTCGGCCCGTCGGGCATCGGGGTGCTGTGGGGGCGGCGCGAGCTACTGGAGACCATGCCGCCGTTCATCACCGGCGGATCCATGATCGAGGTAGTCCGGATGGAGGGCTCGACGTTCCTGCCGCCGCCCGAGCGGTTCGAGGCCGGAGTGCCCGCGGCCGCGCAGGCGGTCGGTCTCGCCGCGGCCTGCGACTACCTGGACATGCTGGGGATGGCCAACGTGGCCGCGCACGAGGAGTCGCTGACCGCGCACGCGCTTGCCGCGGTAGGCGGCATCGGCGGGGTGCGGATCCTCGGCCCGCTTGACACCGAGCACCGCGGCGGGGCCGTCTCCTTCACCGTCGAGGGGATCCACCCGCACGACGTCGGGCAGGTACTCGACGAGCTGGGCATCGCCGTGCGCACCGGCCACCACTGTGCCTGGCCGCTGCACCGGGCACTCGGCGCGCAGTCCAGCACCCGCGCGACTTTCTACGTCTACAACACCCACGATGAGGTCGACGCCCTGGCCGACGGCGTACGCCAGGCACAGAAGTTCTTCGGGACTATCTGATGGCCGGCGCGGTGTTGAAGGCTAAGTGATGCAGCTCGAGTCCATGTACCGGGAGATCATCCTGGACCATTACCGGCACCCGCACCACGTGGGCTTGCGGGAGCCGTTCGATGCCCAGGTCCATCACGTCAACCCAACCTGCGGGGACGAGGTGACCCTGCGCGTCACGCTGCAGGACGCCGGCGGCGAGCCCGCGGTGGCCGATGTGTCCTATGAGGCACTCGGCTGCTCGATCAGCCAGGCCAGCGCGTCGATGATGACCGACGCGATCATCGGCAAGACCGTCAGCGAGGCCATGGATATCAGCGCCGAGTTCCTGCGGCTGATGCAGTCACGCGGCGAGGCCGAGCCGGACGAGGACGTGCTCGGCGACGCTGTCGCCTTCGAAGGCGTGTCCAAGTTCCCGGCCCGGATCAAATGCGCGCTGCTCGGCTGGATGGCCTGGAAGGACGCGACCGCACGCGCGCTTGAGGAGAGGGAACAGACATGACCGAGAACGCCGCCGGACTGACCGACGAGCTGACCCCGGAGACCGAGGACCTGCTGGAGGCCATGCGGGACGTCGTGGACCCCGAGCTAGGGGTCAATGTCGTCGACCTCGGCCTGGTCTACGGGGTCAATGTCAGCGACGACCACGTGGCCACCATCGACATGACGCTGACCAGCGCGGCCTGCCCGCTCACTGACGTGATCGAGGACCAGACCAGAGTGGCCCTGGAGGGCCTGGTCAGCGACTTTCGGATCAACTGGGTGTGGCTGCCGCCGTGGGGGCCGGACAAGATCACCGAGGACGGCCGCGAGCAGCTGCGCGCGCTCGGCTTCAACGTCTGACCCGCTCGCCGCTTGGCGCTCGCCGCTTGGCGGGGCTGGCTCGCGCAGCGGGCCTGCCGTCCGGTAGCCTGATGCAGTCATGATGCGCGCCCTGCTCCTTCGCGGCCGCGGCGAGGCCCGGTAACCACTCCGGTCGGCCCCTCGTCGCGGGCCGCAGTGCTGCGCCGACCGAAATCCGCCAGGTCACCTTCCAGGAGCAGCATCATGAGCAATCCCAGTAATCAGCGTCCCTCCGGCATGCCATGTCACCGTTACCGGCCGTTCCCGGCCGTCAGCCTGCCCGACCGGCAGTGGCCGTCGCGCAGCATCACCGCCGCGCCGCGGTGGCTGTCGACCGATCTGCGGGACGGCAACCAGGCCCTGATCGACCCGATGAACGCCGCCAGGAAGCAGGCCATGTTCGACCTGCTGGTGCGGATGGGCTACAAGGAGATCGAGGTGGGTTTCCCCGCCGCCAGCCAGACCGAGTTCGACTTCATCCGCAGCCTGATCGAGGGCGGCTCGGTACCCGACGACGTCTGCATCTCGGTCCTGACCCAGGCCAGGGAGGAGCTCATCGAGCGCACCGTGCAGTCCCTGGCGGGCGCCCGCAGGGCCACCGTGCACATGTACAACGCGGCGGCGCCGATGTTCCGCAGCGTCGTATTCGGCTGGGAGGGCGACGGGCGCGCCGAGTGCAAGGCCGTGGCCGTCGAGGGCACCAGGGCGGTGCTGAAATTCGCCGAGACCTACCTGGCGGGTACCGACTTCGGGTACGAGTACTCGCCGGAGATATTCATGGACACCGAGCTGGACTTCTCGCTGGAGATCTGCGAGGCGGTGATGGACCTCTGGCAGCCCGAACCCGGCCGCGAGATCGTGCTCAACCTGCCGTGCACGGTGGAGCGCTCCACGCCTAACGTCTACGCCGACCAGATCGAGTGGATGAGCCGGAACCTCAGCCGGCGCGAGCACATCGCCCTGTCCGTCCATACCCACAACGACCGGGGCACCGCCATCGCGGATGCCGAGCTGGCAGTGCTGGCCGGGGCCGACCGGATTGAGGGCTGCCTGTTCGGCAATGGCGAGCGCTCCGGCAACGTCGACCTGGTGACGCTCGGGCTGAACCTCTACAGCCAGGGCATCGACCCGATGATCGACTTCAGTGACATCGACCAGATCCGGCGGACCGCCGAGTACTGCAACCGGATCAGCGTGCACGAGCGGCATCCCTACGCCGGCGACCTGGTCTATACCTCGTTCTCCGGCTCGCACCAGGACGCCATCAAGAAGGGCTTCGATCACCTGGAGCGAGTTGCCGCGCAGGCGGGCCGGCCCATGCGCGAGCTGCCGTGGGCGATGCCGTACCTGCCCATCGACCCCAAGGACGTCGGCCGGTCCTACGAGGCGGTTATCCGGGTCAACTCGCAGTCCGGCAAGGGCGGCGTCGCCTACATCATGAAGAACGATCATCACCTGGACCTGCCGCGCCGGCTCCAGATCGAGTTCAGCCACGTGATCCAGCGCCACACCGACGACGAGGGCGGCGAGGTGGACGCCGCCCAGATGTGGCAGATCTTCGCGGCCGAGTACCTCGACGCGGGCCCGTTCGAGCTGGTTAGTTTCGGCTCCGTCAGCGACGGGGACACCGAGCGGATCACCTCGACGGTCCGCGCGTTCGGCACCGAACACACCCTGACCGGTGTCGGCAACGGCCCCATCGCCGCGTTCTGCCAGGCGCTGTCCCCGATCGACCTTGGCCTGGGCGGGATCAGCGTGCGCGTGCTCGATTACGCCGAGCACGCGCTCACCGCAGGCCGGGACGCCGAGGCTGCCGCCTACCTGGAGATCGAGGTGGGGGACCGGGTGCTGTGGGGCGTGGGCATCAGCGAGTCGATCGTGCGCGCGTCGCTGCGCGGCGTGATCAGCGCGCTGAACCGGGCAGCGCGGCTGCGCCCAGCCTGATCCGCGGCGCGCCAGCCGGCCTCTTGGTGGGTACCGTGCTGATGGGTACCGTGCTGACATGGGCAGCCCTGCGCAGCGGCCGTTGCGTCTGGTGATCATCGACGATCACCAGATGGTCCTCGACGGGCTGCAGGCGATGCTGCGCCCCTACCGCGCGCAGGTGGAGATCGTCGGCGAGTCGAGCGACTCGCGGGAGGCTGCGCAGCTGATCGCGGAGCTGGAGCCGGACGTGGTACTGCTGGATGTACGGCTGCGCGGCACCAGCGGCCTCGATCTGTGCACCGAGATACTCCGCCGGGTGCCGGACTGCAAGGTCGTGTTCCTCACCGTCTATGACGATGAGCAGTACCTGTACCAGGCGCTGCGGGTCGGCGCCGTCGGCTTCCTGCTCAAGCGGATCCGCGGCGCGGAGCTAGTCGACCATCTCAGTCGCATCTGCGAGGGCGAGGTGCTGATCGACCCCGCGCTGGCCGGCCGGGTCGCGCTGTCGGCCGCGCGGCTGCGGGCTGGCCAGTTCTGGCCGGGCGCGCACCTCGGGCTCACCCAGCGCGAGAGCGAGGTGCTCTCGCTGCTGGTAGCCGGGCTGACCAACCGCGCGATCGCGGCCCGGCTGGTGGTCAGCGAGGAGACCGTGAAGACCCATTCCCGCGGCATCTACCGCAAGCTCGGCGTGTCCGACCGGTCGGCGGCAGTCGCGACCGCCCTGCGCGAGGGAGTTTTCCACTGAACCGCAGGCGGCCGGGCGAGGAAAGCCCGCAGCGTGACGCCCGGCTGCTGACCCGGGTGATCGAGACCATCTCGGCCGGGCTGGACCTGGACCGGATGCTGCAGGGGGTCACGGCGCTGGTCACTGAGACGACCGGTACCGACGTCTGTTTCGTGCATCTGCTCGACCAGAGCGGCGCGCGGCTCGAGCTTCGCGGCGCGACGCCGCCGTTTGACGCGATGGTCGGGAAGGTCGAGCTGGCACTCGGTGAGGGGGTGTCGGGCTGGGTGGCCAGCCGCGGCGAGCCAGTCGTGATCGTGGACCACAAGAGCGCCGATCCGCGGTACCGCTACATCCCGGCGCTGCGCGGCGAGGACTTCACCTCGATGGTGTCGGTACCCGTGGTGACGCCGCTTGGCCACCTCATCGGCGTCCTGAATGTGCATACCAGGCTGCGGCGGGAATTCACCGATGCCGATGTGGAGCTGCTGGGCTCGGTGGCGGGCCTGGTCGCCGGCGCGATCGAGAACGCCCGGCTGCACAGCCGGCTGGCCGAGCGCGAGGAGGCGCTGGAGAGGTTCGCCGAGCAGACCATGCAATGGCAGGAACACGAGCGCCGCCGCCTGGCCGGGGAGATCCACGACGGCATCAGCCAGCGCATCGTGAGCCTCTTCTTTCACCTCTCTGCCGCGGCGGACGCGATTCCCGGTGAGCCCGAGATAGCGGCAGTGCAAGTCGCCAGAGCCCAGGATCTTGCGTCCGCGGCACTGGAGGAAACCCGGATGGCCATCGCGGGCCTGCGGCCGCCGGTGCTCGATGACCTGGGCCTCGCGGCCAGCCTGGAGAGCCTCGGACACTCGTTCCCGCAGCTGGCGGTGCACGTAGACGCCGCCGGCTGCCGGATCTCCGAGCACCTGGAGACCGCTGTCTACCGGACCGCGCAGGAAGCGCTGCAGAACGTCGCCAAGCACGCGCAGGCGAGATCCGTGCGGATCCGGATGTCGGTCCAGGGCGACCGGGTCCTGCTGGAGGTGCGTGACGACGGCCAGGGCCTGGCCGCCGCGCTGGGCCGCGCCAGCCTGACGGCCAGCCCGACTGGCTTCGGCCTGTCGGGGATGCGGGAGCGGGCCGAGCTGCTCGGGGGGCGGCTTGAACTGTCGAGCGCGCCGGGCCGCGGCACCACTGTCCGGCTGATGCTGCCGCTCGCCGCGGCCGGGCCAGGCCCGGTCTGACGCCGGCTCAGCTCCCGGACCCGAACCCGGACCCGGGCACCGGCTCCCGGGGCCCGGGCCCGGAGCGGCCGGCCCCGCTGGCCACACCGGCGCCACCGGAGAAGACGCGGCTGCCCCGGACGTCGGCCGCGCTGATCTCGATCACGTCGTCCCGGCCGACCCGGCCGCCCGCCGCGACCAGGCGGCCTGCCTGGCGCAGCCGCAGCCGCTCGATGGCGTTCCTGATGCTGCGCGCGTTCGCGTAGCGGGGCTGGCCCATCCGCAGCCCGATGTACTCGCGGAACGCGTCCCTGGCCTCAGGGGAGAGCCGGTACTCCTGCTGCGCCAGCATCAGGTCGGCGATCTGCATCAGCTCATCGAGGCTGAAGTCGGGAAAGTCGATGTGGTGCGCGATCCTCGATCCCATGCCGGGGTTGGACCGGAAGAACACCTCCATCCGGTTGGCGTATCCCGCCAGGATCACCACGAGGTCGTCGCGGTGCGCCTCCATGAACTGCAGCAGGATCTCGATGGCCTCCTGGCCGTAGTCGCGCTCGTTATCCGGCCGGTAGAGGTAGTAGGCCTCGTCGATCAGCAGGACCCCGCCCATGGCGCGCTTGAGCACCTCCTTGGTCTTGGGCGCGGTATGGCCGACGTACTGTCCCACCAGATCGTCGCGGGTCACGCTGACCAGCTGGCCCTTGCGCAGGTAACCGAGCTCGGCCAGCAGCCGTCCCATGTACAGCGCCAGGGTGGTCTTGCCGGTGCCCGGGCTGCCGGTGAAGCACATGTGCAGGTTGGGCCGGGCGCAGGACAGCCCGTAGCGGCCGCGCAGCCGGTCGACCTGCAGCAGCGCGGCGATCTCCCGCACCCGCTCCTTGACCGGGGCAAGGCCGACGAACTCACGGTCCAGCTGGCTCAAGATGGCGGCGATGCGCAGCGCCTGCTGCTGGGAGGACAGCTCCACCACGGCGTCGGCGGCCAGCGGCTGCCCGCCGCCCGCCGGCCCCGCACCGCCCGCCGGCCCCGCACCGCCGGCCCGCACCTCGCCGCGGTCAGGACCGCTATTGCCCGCCGTATTCCCCGCAGCGCCCCCGGCGGGATTCCCCGCAGCGCCGCCCCCGCCGGGCCGCGGCATCGCGAAACCGTTCGCGGCCGGCGCGGGCCCGGTCACGGGCTGCCGTTGCTGCTGGCGTACCGCTCCCCGGCAGGCCGGTCGGTGGCGTAGGCATGCAGCGAGTACCGGATCTGCCGGTCGGCTACCTCCTGCCGGTCCAGCCGGAAGCCCGGCTCATGACCCGGGCGATTGACGATGAAGCTCAGCGCGGTCGTCTGCCGGCCGAGCGTGGCGTCATACGCCGATACCTTGATGTAGTGGTCGGGCCAGGCCTGCTGGCAGGCCGTTATCTCGTGCATGGCCGCTGATGCGTCCGAGATCTCGAACATGGGCAGGCCCCACATCTCCCACAGCACGTTGCGGGGATGCGGGTCGTCGGTGAACTCCACCGCCACCGCCCAGCCCTGGTCAATGGCGTACTGGACCTGTGCCCTGATCTCGTCGGTGGTCAGATCAGGCAGATACGAGAATGTGCCCTGAGTTATCCGCACGGGAAACCTCCTGGTGAGGTGCGTCGAAGGGGCGGGCCGGGCGCGCCGTCAGGCGGTCGGCGTGGCAATGACATCGGGGGTGTCAGTCGATTCGTAGTTGAAGGTGATGTCGCCCCAGGTGTCGATCGCGGCCTGCAGCGGGCGGCACTGCTTGGCGGCCTCGGCGAGGATGTCGCCGCCCTCCCGGGCGAAGTCACGGCCCTCGTTACGGGCCTTGATCATCGCCTCGACGGCCACCCGGTTGGCTGTGGCGCCGGCCGCGATGCCCATGGGATGACCGATGGTGCCGCCGCCGAACTGCAGGATGACATCCTCCCCCAGGTAGTCCAGCAGCTGATGCATCTGCCCGGCGTGGATGCCGCCCGACGCGACCGGCATGGTGCCGGGCATCGATCCCCAGTCCTGGTCGAAGTAGATGCCCTGGCCCAGATTCTGCGGTACCCGCGATTCGCGCAGCGTGTCGTAGTAGCCGCGGACCATGGCCGGGTCGCCCTCCAGCTTGCCGACCACCGTGCCGGCGTGGATGTGATCGACGCCGATCAGCCTGCACCACTTGGCGATGA
>Ga0302324_100028737_pt1 | contig 10563 bp, 13 predicted proteins | sample Palsa_T0_1_FD_201949 | JGI IMG/M metagenome (GOLD analysis project Ga0302324, IMG submission 201949) | Peat permafrost microbial communities from Stordalen Mire near Abisko, Sweden - Palsa_T0_1 | ecosystem: Environmental > Terrestrial > Soil > Palsa > Peat permafrost | place: Sweden: Abisko... | reverse complement strand
GCTGTTCGCCGTCCGCATCGATGATCTCACGGTGATCGTAAATTTCGGCGCGCTCTCGGGCTTCGTGCTGTTGCATCTATCCGTCATCAATCACTACTGGGTGCGTCAGCGAACCGGCCGCTGGCTGCGGCATCTGCTGTGTCCCCTCCTGGGGCTGTCGATTATCCTGTTCGTGCTGTATGAGATGGATCGCTCGGCGAAGATCCTCGGCGCGTGCTGGATCGCCATTGGCGTCGTCTACTATTCGATTCTCGCACTGCGCAGCCGGAACCGGATACCTACCCCGGATCGGAGAGCCGCGTGATCTATTCTTTGGGCGACAGGAAAATCGAGACCGCGGGCGATGACTATTACATCGCACCGGGAGCTTGTGTGATCGGCAGCGTAAGGCTCGGCAAGGGATCGAGCGTCTGGTTCAACTGCGTGCTGCGCGGTGACGCCGACTGGATCGAGTTGGGCGAAGGCAGCAATGTGCAGGACGGCAGCGTCATTCACACGGACGAGGGCGAGCCGACCACGCTCGGCAGCAATGTATCCGTCGGTCACTGCGCTCTTCTGCACAGCTGCATCGTGGGCGATTCGACGCTCATCGCGAATGGCGCACGGATACTCGATCGGGTCCGTATCGGACGGGACTGCGTGATCGCCGCCGGCGCGCTCGTGCCGCCCGACAAGACCATTCCGGATGGCTCGGTGGTCATGGGGGTGCCGGGAAAGATCGTGCGCGAAGTCGGCGACGACGATCTCAAGATGATCGCCGACGCCGCCGCGCACTATCGAGGGCGCATCGCGCTATATAAGCGAGAGCTGCGGGTCGACGACCGCCCGGACCGCTCGCGCCGCTGATCATCAAAGCCGGGGCGGCCATCCGGCGTCCTGCCGCCCGGCGCGACCCGGCTCCGTCTCAGGCGGCGACCACCGGCTCGATCAGCCCCGCATCATCGTTCGCCGGCTTGTTGACCCGCGTGCTCACCGGCCACGCCACCATATGCCCATCCGGATAGGGCTTGAGGGTCGCCCACGCTTCCTCGGCTGATCCCGCAAGCCACGAATCGCGAGCCTCGCGGGCGAGGATGGCCGGCATGCGGTGCTGCGTGTTGTGGATTTCACTGAGCAGATGATTCGCGGGCATCGTGAGGTGGACGCACGACTCGACCCAGGTGCCTTGCGCCGTCCTCGATGCATCCCAGAGCCCGGCGAAGGCGAAGATTTCCTGGTCGTTGAGGTGAATGTAGTAGGGCACGCGCGATTTGCCGTCGGCTTGCGTCTGCCATTCATAGAAGCCCTGCGCGACCACCAGGCAACGCTGTCCGCGGCTCCAGGGTCCTCGGTACGAGGGTGCGGTCTGGACGGTCTCGATGCGCGCATTGATGGTCGAGTACTTGGGCGGAACGCCTTGTGCGAAATAGGGGATCAGGCCCCAGCGCAAGCGAATACCCTGAGGCTCGCCGTCGCGCAGTCGAACCACCGGTACGTCCTGGGTGGGCGCTACATTGAAGCTCGATGGAAATTGCCACTCCATGTGCACGAGGTTGAACTCGCGCTCGATCGCGGCCTCACTTGGCGAGACATAGCGCCCACACATCCCTCAGCGCCGTCCGCCGGCCGTGCTCATGTCCAATATACGCGCACCATTCACGCTGGGGCGATAGGCCTCGGACGCGACCAATCAGCGCAGCATGTCGCGATAGGCCTGCCAGGTGGCGTGGCCCAGGAGCGGCGCGGTGATCAAGAGCCCGATGAGCAGTGGGGCATACCCGATCACGGTCAGAATCAAGATCAGTGCGCTCCACAGAATCATCGCCGGAATATTGGCAAGTACGACCTTGATGCTGGCGAGCATCGCCTGGGTCGCTGTGGCCTGCCGATCGATGATGAGCGGGATTGCAACCACCGAGATCGCGAATACGCCGGCCGCCAGGATGCCGCCGGCTCCGATGTAGCCAAGCACCTGCGAGCGATTCGCGGAGTCGATGAAGCCCCGATACATGGTCTCGCTCACGCTCGGCGCGGGAATGTGAAAGACGCTGCCGAGCAAGACCGCGGAGAGCGCGAACCAGGCGACCCCGCAGATGGCGAGAATCACCCCGAATTCGACGAGCGCAGGCGCATTGCGCACGAATCCTTCGAGCGAATCGTCGAAATTCGCCGGCTGGCCGAGCGAGGAGCGGCGCGACATTTCGCACAGACCCGCGGACATGGCAGGCCCCACGAGCAAAAACCCCGTGATGGCGGCGGCGACGAAGTAGGGATGTGTCGCGCAAAATACCAGCAGCGTCCAACCGAGCGCCACGATGAGCGCTCCGTAGCCGAGGCTCGCTCCCCAACTCTTGCGCATATCGCGCCAGCCGCGGCCGATCCAGAGGAGCGGCTGGTAGAACGGCACGTGCAGAATTTCGAGATGGAGAGATCGGTCTTGACCCGAAACGAGTGTCGTGCCCATGGCAGTGTCCTCCGTAAGAGGACTCGACTATAACCCCCGCGAGGCGCTCGGAGAATCACCACCCCGATGATACACCGGACGCCGAAACACGGCGCTGCACTGCGGCATCTACGACTTCGATCGACCGATGCGCCGCGGACCCGTTATCGGGGATGGGCAATCGTTCGTCTGGTGGGTCGCGCTGCATGCCTCGACCCTCCACTTCGAGGATGGCTGTCATACGACGAATCTCATGGCGGATCTCCGACCGCTCGTCGGATCGCGCTTGAGAGGGCTCGAATCCCATGGACTCCCGGCTGGATTGCCTGCGTCGCGGAAGCGTATATGCAACAGTTCTGATCAATAACGGGCTGGCTGCGAGAAGGACTGCCACCCCCAGAAAACCGAGAAATTCCAGTAGGTAAATCATTCGGACGTCTCCGTAGCGGACCTTTGTTCAAATCGATCATAGCGTCGCCGTCAACGTCTAAATCTAGGACAAAGCCGTCTTTTGAATTCCTTTGCACAAGGCCGCGGTTCCTTCACTTCTTGAGCGATCCAAGGAGCGGCCTGAATAGAGGGGGTGGAGGTGGGCAGGTGAAGGGTTACTTCGTGATCCGCCGGGGCGACGCTCGGTGAATCAACGAGCCGGACAAGGGTGTCTATAGCGCGGGTCTCGCCCAATAAGCCTCGGGACGGCTTGCCGGCATGGAGTGCCAGCTGCCTTAAAAATTCCGCTTAGGTCTCTAAATCGTCGCTCGTTATCCCGAGATGCTTCATGACTTTGCGAAGATCGCGCCTGAGCTTCGCCAGGCGGGTCGTGTTGACCGCGGTCTTCAGCGCGTCCGGCAACCGTTGCAGCGGATAGCCTCCGTAGGACCCGGCTCGGGTCACGTTGTTCGTGACCGTGGATCGCCCGGCGAGGTGGACGTTGTCGGCGAGCGTCAGGTGCGCCGAGACCACGGAATTTCCGCCGGTCATGAAGCCTCGACCGATCTTGGTCGAGCCGGCCATCATGAATCCTGCCGTGTATAGACCGTACTCTCCGAGATCGCAGTTATGGGCGATGTGGCAGATATTGTCGAGTTTCGCTCCGGTGCGAATGAAGGTCGACGTAAGCGTCGCTCGGTCGATGGCGCAGTTGCTGCCGATCTCCACATCATCGCCGATCACGACATTCCCCAGTTGGCTTATCTTCAGAGGCTTGCCTTGCGGGCCACGCGCGTAGCCGAACCCGTCGCTCCCGATGCTCGAGTGGGGATGAATCTCACAATCGGCGCCCACCTCGCAGGCTGAGCCCACGAAGACGTGGGGGTGCAAGATCGTGCGCGCGCCGATGGTCACGTCGTTCTCGACGACCGTGTGACTGCCGATCCAGGCGCCGGCCCCGATGACGGCGTTCGCGCCTATCACACAATAGGGGCCCAGAATGACGTCCTCTCCGACCGTCGCGGTGGGGTGCACCAACGCTGTAGGATGGTGCTTGCCCCATTGGTCGAAACGTTCCGCTTTTCGATCGAAGTACTTGAGCAGTGCCGCCATCGCGGACGGGATGGCCGTCACCGAAAACAAGCACCCTCGCCATGGTTGGCTGGCGTTGATGGAGGGCAGGAGTTTGTCGTGCACGATGACAATCGCCGGATCGTGGCTTACGGCGCAATCCAGGTGCTTTTGCTCACTCAGGTAGACGAGGCTCTCCGAGCCGGTCTCTTCAGGTCGGTGGCACTGCGTCGCGGTCGAGGCGAGATCACCCTGAAGAAAGGTGAAAATATCGGAGTGTCGCTCTTTTATCGTCTCGGCTCTCAACACAACGCCTCCGTGGATTTAATCGAAACGCAGCGCTATATGGCCGTGGGCGGCAAGCTTACACCACCGCCCACCATTATTTTACTTCTTACCGCAAAGTCTGTGTGCTACCGCACAGACGACGATAATCGATGCGGCGCGGAGCCAGGGATTCGATTTCAATTCGCGGGCGACGACGCTGCTGGAATGCGCACCATCTGCAGGGGTGCGTCCCCCCAGGCATCGATGGCCGCCTGGCAATAGGCGGCATCGTAGGGTCCGCGCGCAAACTGCCCGGGCAGATATTTCTCGCACTCTATGGAAAGCGCCTTCAACTGCCTCAAGTCCAGCTGCTTTATGGGCGGGGTGTGAATGAGGGCCGGCTCATCCGTGCGCCCCTGCGACACCGGCGCACGCGAGCACGCGCCGAGTACGCCAACCAGGGAAAGCATGCAAAGCACGAGCCGCCTCATCGCCCGCACCTTCCGGTGCCGCGCTTCTCTGCCGATTCTGTAGGGGGAACGCATGGGGGCAGTTAATGTAGCAGCAGGCCGACCGAGTTCGCACGGATTCAAGTGCCGGGAGACCCGGACAGGGACCTCACGATGTCTCGCCAGCTGACGATGCCCACGGCCCTGAAGCCCTCGTCGACGATGGGGATGCACGATACGCGATGCTCGAGCAATAGCTGGATGGCGTCCTCGAGACTCGCCTCCGCGTGCAACGCCAACGGCGAGCGCGTCATGATCTGGTGGGCCCGCTTTTTGAGCGTTGCCGAGTCGCGCGCAGTCTCCGAGGGTGTCCCAACATATGGACTGATGGCACGCAGCAGATCGCGATCGGAGATCACTCCGCAAAGCTTCTTGTCGGATCCGATCACCAGCAGATGATGGAAACGCAGCGAGTCGAAGATCTCCTTCACCGTCGCGAGCGAATCGTCGAACTCGACGGTTACGACGCGTGCGGTCATTATTTCACCCAGTGTCATACATCGTCCCCGGTCCGCGCAGGCGCTGCCGCGGCGGTCGCAGGACCCAGTGGAGTCGGAGAGCTCTCGAGGTCGGTCGATGTGGACGGGCCGGCAGGCTCTTTGTGATACGGGAGCCAGGCGTAGATTTCAGGCGACGTCTGGGGATACTGAAGGAATCCCTCGCGCTCCTCGACGCATCGATCCTGCGGGCGGCGGCGAAGTCGCCAGGTCGCGAACAGAGTGAAGCCCGCGGTCAGCACGATCACGTATTCGAAGAACGCGCTTGGCGAGATGAGCTGGATGGCGAACGTTCCGGTGGTCGGCCCGATCGCCGCACCGAGCGCCCAGACGAACAAGAGCGTCGAGGACAGAGCAACATAATCACTCTTGTCGGCGCGATCGTTGGCATGCGCCACGCCGACCGCATAAAGGCTCTCGGCGAAGCCGCCGAAGATCGCGAACAGGATACCGATCAGGAAAAAGGGCATGCGCTGATCGACGCTCACGAGCGCCGCCGCGACTGCCAGTGTTCCTAGCCCCAAGCCGATGAGAGCGTGCAGCCGGTCGATCTTGTCCGACAGATGACCGATCGGCCACTGTAGAAAGAGGCCGCCCAGCGACACGCAGGCCATCAATATCACGACATGCTGCTGGTCGAACCCGATGCGTACCCCGAACAACGGACCCACGGTAAAGAATCCGGTGAGGATCAAACCGTTCAGCAGACACGCCATCACGCTCGCCGGCGAGGTGCGCATTGCTTTTAGGATCTCAAGCTTGACGCGCTGCGGCAGCTGGGGCGCCCGTACATTAATGCCCACCATGGGCACAAGCGCGAGCGTGGTCGAGATGCCGGAGATGATGAGAAACTCCGGTCCTCGTACGTCGAGGTTTTGCGCGAGCAATTGTCCTGCGCCGTAGAAGAGGCCGTATACGAGCACATAGAGCGTCAATACGCGGCCGCGCTGCTCGTTCGGCACCAGAGCGTTCAACCAGCTTTCCACGATGATCGCGAGTCCGGCCGCGTTCAATCCGATCATGAACCGGAAGAGCATCAATACCGGCATACTTTGCGCAAAATACAGGCTGAGGACCGCGACCGCCTTCATGCCGGCGAATGCGGCGTAGGCGCGCTCGAGCCCCACAGGCGCAATGATCTTATGGCTGTAAAGGCAGCCCACGAGGAAACCGAGCGCCTCGGCCGTCGCAATCAGACCGATCGTGCCGGGTGATAGGCCCATCGCCGAAAACCGCAGGGGCAAGAGCGATCCCAATATACCGGCGCCCAGCATGATCAGCGCCGTGCTGAGCAGCGGCGGCGCGACCCGCCAGGGAACGAAGACCGGCGCACGGGCGGCGGCAGCGGCCTGCATGCGGTAAGCACCGTCTTCCATGACTCACGTTAAGCGAACCGATCACGCCGCGCAACGAGCAGCACACGGGAAGGTCGGCGACCTGGTGCATGCGGCGCTCGGACTTGACCCCCTCGGCAACCGTCGCCAAACTGCCGGCGCTGCTGACGCTGGCGAAAGTTGTGAAGGCTGGTTTCCCCAAGGGGCGCTTGCATGAAGGTATTGGTGGCGGACGACAACCGTGATGCGGCACTCAGCCTGGGTGTGCTCCTCGAGTTAAGCGACCACGAGGTGCTAATCGCGCATGACGGGGAAGATGCGCTGAACATCGCACGCCAAGCGATGCCCGATGCCATGATTCTCGACATAGGAATGCCGCGTCTCACGGGAGATCAAGTGGCGCGCGCGGTGCGCAGCGAGCCATGGGGCCAGCGGGTCTTCCTGGTCGCGGTGACCGGTTGGGGAGAACCGGAGGACAAGGAGCGCGCCAGCGCCGCCGGCTTCGATCATCATTTGACCAAGCCCATCGATGTCGACGTCATGGAGAAGCTGCTCGGCGATTTCGCCGCCAGGGCTCAGCCCGGCTCTTAGGCCGTCCCTTCTGCGCTGTAGCGCGCGAGCAGTCCGGTTCGTACCGCGCGGCGATAAACCTGGGCGTAGAGGTACGCGACAGCGAACAGCTCCGCCACGGCCACGGCGCCCCCCTCGAGTAGCAGCCGCGTGGGGAATGTTCCTCCGGCCAAGAGACCTCGCATTCCCTCGAAGACGTATGCAGGTGGCAGCGCCCGCGCCACGGCCTGCATCCAAGCCGGCAAGATGGAGAGTGGATAAAACACCGCGGCGAAGGGGGAAAGCAGCGCAGGGAGCGGCCAGAGCAGCCACTCCGCCGCCGGTCCGAAACGCAGCACCATGGCAGTCGCCAGGATGCCGAGACTGATGCCGAAGATGAACAGCACCAGGATAAAAGCCCCCAGCGAGACACCGAGCATGAAAAACTTCAGATGGAAGACAGCAGTGGCCACCACCAGCATGGCGACGAGCCCGAGACTGCTCGTGAGCATGCTCGTGATTACGAGCCCCGAGATATATTCGGCGATCGACAACGGCGAGGAGAACAGGTTGAGGAAGTTGCGCGACCACACATCCTCGAGAAAGGCGGTGCTGACTCCCTGCATCATCCGCTCGCTGAAGTCCCAGAGCAGCACCGCCCCGAGCAGCGTCGGCACGAAGTTGACGCCGCCCCCGCTCACCGTGTTCAGGTAGCGCGTGATAAAGCCCCACAAGACGATGTCGATGGTGACCCACACGATGAGACCGAAGATGCGCACCGGGCTCTGTCGTAGGAGATAGAGCTGCCGCAGCACGATCGCGAAGATCGGTCGCGGTTTCATGGAGCAGGCTCCGGAAGCGTCAACGGCTCGCGCGCGACACGGATAAACAGATCCTCCAGGTTTGCGGCCCCGTGTTCCCGCGCCAGAGCATTAGGGTCGCCCTCGAGCAAGAGCTTGCCGCGCGAGAGAAACAGCACGCGGTCGCATACCGCTTGAACCTCGTGCATGTTGTGCGAAGTCCAGAGGATCCCGCAGCGTTCCTGCGACGCTAAACGCTTGATCCTCTCGCGGATGATTTGCGCGGCGGAGGGATCGAGAGAGGCCGTGGGCTCGTCGAGCAAGAGCAAGCTCGGGCGGTTGATGAGGGCCTTCGCGAGCGCGGCACGCGTTTGTTCACCCGAGGATAGAAGCCCGCAGCGGGTGTCGCCCAGATGTTTTAGGTCGAAGTCCTCGAGCAGTTCATCGACGCGGCTCGCGAGGGCATCGATCGAATAGAGCAGTCCGAAAAAGCGCAAGTTTTGCTTGACCGTGAGATTGCCCGGGAGTGCTGCATACACCGCGGCGAAATTCGCACGCGTCAGCGCGAGCGAGCGGGCTTTTGCGATGTCGATCGAGTCGATCACAACCTCGCCCGCGGTCGGCTCGAGTACCCCGAGTATCACGTTGATGGTGGTCGTCTTGCCCGCACCATTGGGGCCAAGCAACCCTACGATCTCGCCGCGTCCCACGGCAAACGAGACATCCTCGAGCGCCGTGACGCCGGCGTATCGCTTGGTCAAGCCCGTAACCCGCAATGCGGGCTGCGGGCTTTCGGTGCTCGGCATCGGGGTCAAGTGAGTCATCGCACGATTATGCACAGTTTTCGAACGATCAAGAATCATGGATCCGGCGTTCCCGCTTCGTCCGCGCTTTCTCGCATCGTGTGTCTTTCTTCGCATATCGATGACTTAATTTTGTTCTCGTGTCGGCGTGCTCCTCGCAGACTGTCAACCACGCGAGCGATACCGATGTCGTCGCCGCGCAGTCAACTCAAAAGGAGATTACGCATGAATAGCTTCAATCTGACCGCGGTCGGTAACCTGGCCAATGATCCCGAACTCGCCGCCAAGGGCGAAACCACATACACGAAGTTTTGCCTGGTAGGCAATGACTATGCGGGCAAGGACGAGGAAGGCAACACTCGCGAAATCGTCACGACTCTGTGGTTCGTCGCGTTCGACGGCCTCGGAGAAGCGATCGCGAAAAATGTACGCAAGGGTGATCAGCTTATCGTCGAGGCCCGGGTTCGATCCAACAATTGGACCGACAAAGAGGGGGAACAGCACTTCGACCATTCGTTCATCGTGCAGTCCTTCCGGTTCGGCGCGCCCGGCAAGGCGAAGCGCGAGGAACTGGCAAGACGGGCGGAACGCGAGCTCGACGAAATGGAGACCGAGATCTAGCCGAGCATTCTTCGAAACAGCAAAGGATCATCCCCATGCACCACCCCCACTGTCGACGAGTCAGGCGCGTGCCGCTGTCGTTACCCGCCCTGCTGGTTGCGCTGGCGTTATGCGTGCCCGGGCTCTGCCTGGCGCAAGCGTCGCCCTTTATGACCGGCGCCAGCGCACTGCAAACCAACATATTGGCGTGGCTCACGCCGATCGCGATCATTTTGATCATGGTCCTTGGCGGCATGGCCATGGCAAATCGAATGTCGTGGGGGTGGTGCCTGGGCGCGATTTTGGGGATTGCGATCGCTTTCGGCGCACCGCAAATCGTGACTTGGGTGCGCGGCATGTTCGGCGTCTAGGAGAACGTGATGAGCGATCTCAACGCGGGCTTGACTGAGGATCCCTTATTCGTGGGTGCCACTCGGCCGCCGATGCGCTGGGGCGTCACCTATTCGGCCCTGCTTTTCAATATGGTTTTTACAATGGAGGCGTTTTTACTCACGAAAAACCTGCTGATGCTCCTGCTGTGCGCGCCGATCCACGGGATCTGCATGTTGCTCTGCGCCCGAGATGCCCGATTCTTCGACCTGGTTATGCTTTGCGCGCGCACGAAGTTGCCCGCTTTCTTCGCGAACTGGCGGCTGTGGAAGGCGAGCAGTTATTCGCCCCTGGCAACGGATTTGCCTGATCGCACCGGTCGCCGACGAGTCGACTCGATGGAGCTCGTTCATGCGCATCGGGACGCATCGTCATGCCGGCCTTAAAACGCGAAAGCGCGCTGCGGCGCGAGTTCAGCGCCGCGGAGCGTATTCCCTATCGCACGCACGTGGCGCCGACCGTCATTCGCACGCAGTTCGGCGACTACGTCCAGGCCCTGCGGATCGGCGGCGCGAGTTTCGAAACACGCGACGATGCCGAACTCAACAACTGGCACGCGCGGCTCAATGTGCTCTGGCGGAATATCGCGACTCCCGGGATCGCGCTGTGGTCGCACGTCATCCGCCGATCGGTTTCCTTGGACGAACGCGGGGAGGAAACGAAGACGCGATCCGGCAATCTCTTCGCCGAGTCTTTACATGCGCGCTATCGCCGACGCCTTAGTGGCGAGACCCTCATGCTCAACGAGTTGTACGTCGCTGCGCTCTATCGGCCGGTGTCGGGAGCCGCGACAGGCTTTTTAGCACGAGTCCTTGCGCGTGCGCAGCGCGAGGCCTGGCGAGCCGAGCTGGCCGATGCGCTCGATGCTTGCGAAAAGATCGCGCAGACCTTG
>Ga0302324_100028736_pt1 | contig 10563 bp, 10 predicted proteins | sample Palsa_T0_1_FD_201949 | JGI IMG/M metagenome (GOLD analysis project Ga0302324, IMG submission 201949) | Peat permafrost microbial communities from Stordalen Mire near Abisko, Sweden - Palsa_T0_1 | ecosystem: Environmental > Terrestrial > Soil > Palsa > Peat permafrost | place: Sweden: Abisko... | reverse complement strand
CCACTTCACTCGTGTCGCTCACCACATCGCTGCTGTCGAATCGCGGAAGGGAAGAGAAGTTATTCACGCCGGCCACATAGCGATATTGCAGGTCGGGCTCAATCGTGTGGCGCATTTCGCTGCCTAGTATCTTTTCCAGCGAGGGAACCTTGAAATCCCGCATCAGTGCCGGCGGCCGCAGCTCAAAGCTGGCCTCGAGGTCGGATCGATTGACGCTCGCGTTTACCGGCTGGGGGGTCGTGGCGCTGGGGATCTGGCTCTGGGTGTAGAAGGTCTCGCGGGCAGCCACTTCTGGCCGAAACGTCCAGCCATCCAGATGCAGCGGGAGCTCGAGATGGGGATACAGATCGAAGCGTCCCATCGTGCCCGTGCTGTAGCCCGGCTCACTGCGGTTCAGCCCGGCTGCGGAACCGGCCACGCTCCAGCGCAGAGGCGTGTCTCCCAGTGGCTGACCGATGGCGTCGAAGTCCAGGCTGGGCACATGGAGGATGCGTATCTGTGGCGTATCGTAGGTGTTTCCCACCAGGGTGATGCCTTCAAAATTCTGATAGCGGTCGAAGCGGATGCTGGCCGAACGTCCGCTGTCATTGTGGGTGATAAAGGCGGAGGACGTAACCTGGGAGGCGACCGCGAGCGCGAAGGATTCGGCAAAGGCCTCGCGATAGACATACGAGCTGAGATACTCGCCGGTAGCTACGGCACGGGTTTGCTCGTCCAGGTCGAAGTCGCGCCGGCCGCTGAAAAGGATGTCCTGGCCGCCCTGGTTGAGATTATCGGGCGGCAATCCCCGGTCGAACAAAGCGGTAAAGTGGGCGGATACGAAATCCTCCCCTCGCCCGCGATAGCGGAACTCCCCGCTGGGCGACCAGCCACGCTTGGAAAAGTATTGCGTGCCAAAGGTGGCATCCATACTGCGGTTGATGACCAGGTAGATCGATTCACCGACGATGGTCCCCTTGGTCGAGGAGGTACCGATGACCGGGAGCAGCAGGCCGCTTTGCCTGGCTTCGACATCCACCGGATGAGTGACGTAGGGCAAATACAGTATGGGAACACCGAGCAAGGTGAAATAACTGTTGTTGGCGCGGGCCTCGCCGTAGTTCACCCGGATCTGGGCGGAATGGATTCGCCAGTCCGGGTCAGGCAGCAGGCATGAGGTCATTGTGCCGTGGATGATCTGATAGCGTTCCGGCCCTTGCTTGATGACCACACGGCCGGTAAAGAGAAACGGGTTCGAGGTGGTGTACACCAGCTTGCGCTTGCTCGCGGATGGTTGGCGGCCGACACTGCCGGTCACGTTTTCGAACCGGCCAGTTTCCAGGTCCAGGTTGAGCTTGCCGTGATCGGCGAGGATCAGCTCGTTGTTTCGTCCGCCTTGGAGCTGCACATGGCCGTCGGCCTCGACGTCGCTGGTGTCGCGATCGTAGGAAACTTTGTCTGCAGTGAGAATGTAATCCTTGTATTCGATCCTGACATCGCCGGTTAGCAGATAGACATTTCCATGCTTCTCCTGCTGATGGGATATGAGTTTCACGGGAACGCCCGGGGGCGCCGTGTCAACCACCTCGGCAATCGGATAGCCAGGGGCATCGGGGGGAGAGGTTGATCCCGAAGCAGCCTGTGGGTCCTGCACCGCCACGCGATCCTTCGCAAGGTCCGTCTCCGCTCCACCTTTGGCAGTATCCCCGGATGCCATTGCGGGAAACTGCCTGGTCAACGTCTGCGGCCAAAGCTTGAGATGACACAGCATTAGCGCTGTGATAAACAAAAAGGTGCGGACTCTCATTACCAGGGGCGAGGTTAGGATAGCAAAAGGTCCTTGCCCAAGGTATGCGACGGTTCCGCGGCTCTGGTCATTGCAGGCTCGTTCTCTCACCTTCATCGCCCTTGCCGGTGAAGAAAGAAGCGTGTTTCTGTTTTCTCCGCGCAAATTTCGCCTAAGCCGGGTTTACATGCCTAAGGGTGTGTTCAACCCTATCCTTCGTTTTACGGGGCCACGCAATGCGCATCACACTAGAGGAGAACAGAATTGAGTCCTTCTTCGCCGAATGTCGGAGAGAATGTATCCCATGAGGGCACAGCGATTGTGCCCGCATGGAAGAAGGAACTGAACGAGCGTCTTGCCGCCACGCGCTCGCGCCGCATACGCAACCGGGAGGAGCAGGTGCCTCTCCCCGGCCTGGAGGATATTGAACGCAAGGTTGAATCCCGCGCCTCCCGGCTCGCCGCTAAAGTAGCGCAGCGCTATGCGAATGCTCCGTCATACAGCGAGCTGTTGGCAGCTGAGCTGGCCAGGGTGGAGGTTGCCTCTGCCGCGCTGCCGGCAAGCGGTGGTAATTGTTTTTCGCCGCAACCCCAGGACGTATCGCAGGCGGCTCCGGTCGCTGCGGTGAGTGTGAACGCGAAGGAGCCAGAACCCTCAGAACCCCCACAACACAACGAGGTGGAATTTACCGGGGCGGTGGAACCCTTGGCGGCGAATCTTATTGATGTTCCGCGGGAGCTGGTAGCTCCGCGCAAAATCCGTCCGCGCCTGGCGGAAGGTCCGTTGCTTGTGAGCGCACGGGCGGGACAGGATCAGCTCAAGATTTTTGAGGTGGCCCCCGAGAGCATCTCGAAGACAGTGAAAGTCGAGAAGATCCCTGCCCGTTGGGCTCCCATCCGGCTGGATGCAGCTCCGGCGGCCCATAACGAGAGTCGTTCTCTCACCCAGGAGACTCCTCTCAAGACAGCGCCGCTGGAAGACCGCTTGATGGCCGGAATCTTTGATCTTGCGCTTGTCATCGCCGCCTTTGCGATCTTCATTCTGGTCTTTGTTGCTTGTACGGCGCATCCGCCCACTGGCAAAGCTGCGCTGCTCGGCGCTGGTTTCGTGTTGGCAGGGTTTTTCCTGCTGTATCAATACCTCTTCTTCAAGTTCGCCGAAGGAACGCCGGGCATGCGTTACGCGAAGATTGCGCTGTGCACCTTCGAGGACGAGAACCCAACCCGTAAGGCAATGTGCCGGCGGATATTGTTCCTCGTGCTTGCGGCGGCCCCGCTGGGCTTGGGATTTGCCTGGGCATGGTTCGATCCGGAGCGCTTGGGATGGCACGACCGGCTGTCGCGCATTTACCAACGAAGCTACTCCTAAGCCCTCAGCTGGCCGGCGCCAGCAGAGCGGACGCCGCTGCGCCAATGACCGCAACCTTGGGGTCATCCGGCACCACCTCCAGCGAGTAGCTTTGTAGCGGGCTCATCTTGACCATCTGCCACAGGTACTCCTTGAGCAGATTCAGATCGAGAAAGCGAACGTTCAGACCGGTGTAATAGAACCGCCCGGTCCCGCCCAGATGTATGGAGGTAGCGGTGGCGGCGCCCAGACCTCGATGCCAGAGGCGCACGAAATCCATGCACCGGCTATCGCCTTTCTTGGCCGCGGCAAAGACCTCTTCCGGTTCCATGTCCAGGAAGCGCAGGCGCATCGCGCGATAACCCATGATTCCTTCCAGGTGTCCCCGCCCACCGCATCCGCAATAGGTTTCCTTGGGATCGAGCGTCACCACCATGTGACCTCCTTCCCACACGCCTTCGGCGTAGGGAAAGCGCCCGAACCCGATGCCGTTGCCGATGGTCCACACCCGCACCAGGCGATCCATGCGGCCTTGCGTGACGGCCAACCCCGCCGCAACCGCATCCGCATCGTTCATGGTCTTCAACGGGGCGACAATCCCCTTCGACTGAAAAATCTCCGCTAAGGATGAAGCAATATTCGCACCCTTCAATTGCGCCAGGTTAGGAGAGTCCTCCACGATGCCGTTGCGGATGATCCCCGGAAGGGCGACCCCGATCGCATCCAGCTTGCCCTCCGCATGAAGCGCCTCCACCTGGTCCGAGATCAAATGGCAGAGGCTCTCAAAGGGATGTTCCAGCAGAGCCTCGTGGTCATCCGGATTATCCGGATAAGTGCGAAGCGGTCCAACCAGCTTGTGATCTTCAATGAGCCCCGCAACAATTCTCGAGGACACGACAACGCCAATGGTTCTGTCCATGCGCCCTCCCCTTTCAGTCCGCCGCCCGGGCAAGCCGGTTGATGCCGTTGAACGCGGCAGCCTTATAGCACTCTGCGAGGGTGGGGTAATTGAACACTGTATCGATGAAGTAGTCCATAGTACCGCCGAGAGACATCACTGCCTGTCCAATGTGCAGCAGTTCGGCGGCGCCCTCTCCGATGATGTGCACTCCCAGCAGATGCCGGGTCTCGCGGTGAAAGACAATCTTCAGCCGTCCTGTCGTATCGCCCCGGATCTGGCCGCGCGCGATCTCGCGGTAATAGGCCACCCCAACCTCGTAGGGCACATCTTCATCGGTGAGCTGCTCCTCGGTCTTGCCGATAAAGGAGATCTCCGGGATCGTATAAATTCCATACGGGTAGTAGCTGGGATTGGAAACCAGGTTCTCGTTGCCGAAAGCCCGGGCGACCGCGATACGACCCTGCTCCATCGAAACCGAGGCTAAGCTGGGAAAGCCAATCACGTCGCCCACCGCGAAGATGCCCGGCGTCTTGGTGCGGAAATCCTTGTCCACCGGGATGCGCCCGCGATTATCTGCCTCGATGCCAACTGCAGCCAGGTTGAGTTCGTCGACATTGCCGGAGCGGCCGACGGCATAGAGCAAGGCGCCCCCGGAAATCCTCTTCTTGCTCTCCAGGTTGGCGACCACGCTGCAATCGGGCATCTCTTCCACGCTTTCCACTTCCTCGTTCAGGCGCATGGTCACGCGGCTGTCGCGCAGGTGGTAGCTCAGAGCCTCTACGATCTCCTGGTCGGCAAACTCCAGCAGCTTGGGCCGCTTTTCGATCAAGGTGACGCGCACCCCGAGTGCGGCGAACATGCACGTATACTCGACGCCGATGACGCCGCCGCCCACCACGATCAGTGTATTCGGCAGTTTCGGCAGGTCGAGAATCTGATCGCTATTGACGATCGTGCGGCCGTTGGTGGGCACCTTGGGGGAGTGGGCGGGCTTGGTCCCGGTAGCGATGATGATGTTCTTCGCCTCATACACCTGGGTGCCGCCCTCATTGGTCACCTTGACGTGGGTAGTGTCTTCAAAACTGGCCACCCCTGCCAGTACATCGATTCCGTTGCGCGAGAGCTGTGCCTCGGTCACGTCGATCTCGGTCTTGATCACATGCTGAACCCGGAACGCGAGGTCCGCCATCGTGATCTTTTCCTTTACCCGGTAATTCATCCCATAGATCGAACGATAGTTATAGCCGGAGAGGTGCATCACGGCCTCGCGCATCGTCTTGCTGGGGATGGTGCCGGTATTGACCGAGACTCCGCCAATGGTTCGCATGCGCTCCACCACGGCCGCTCGCTTGCCCAGCTTATTGGCGTATATGGCGGCACGCTGCCCCGCGGGGCCGGAACCAATGATGAGTAGGTCGTAGGTAATCATGCCTTGTCGGAAGGGTACCGGAAGAACGAATTGAAGAGATTAATTTCCCGTTTTCTATGGAAATTGCCAAAAGCACTGCATGACTCCGTCTAGCATACGCCCTCCCTTATCCGCCATAGCAAGAGGAGAAATGCTCTAGACTCCACTGCATGCAACTCTGTGCCATTACGGACCGGAGGTGTCTCGAAAGGCATGACGCCGCGCTTCGTCTGCGCCTCTTAAGCCTGGTGGAGGGCTGGGCGGCAGGCGGGGTAGATTTCATCCAGCTGCGAGAAAAAGATCTCGATGCGCACCAACTCCAGTCCCTGGCCGGCGAGATGATGGAGAGGATCGGCCGCTACCCTGCCAAGCTGCTGGTCAATATCTCCGCGCCCGAAGCCGCCGCACTGGCTTTGGCCGCCGCCGCCGATGGCGTGCATCTCGCCGGGAAACCCGCACCGGGCGCGGCCAGGAGCGTCCGCCAGTCCTTTCGCTCCCGCGGCCGCGACGCGATCATCAGTGTTCCCTGCCATGATCTGGACGATATCCGGCTGGCCGTGGCAGATCAGGTGGATCTCCTGCTCTTCTCCCCGGTTTTCGAGAAGCTTTCCCGGCAGCCCAAGGGACTCGAAGCGCTCCGCCGAGCCTGCGCGGAGGCGCAGGGCATGCCTGTCTTTGCCCTGGGCGGCGTGACCCCCGCTAATGCCCCGGATTGCCTGGCTGCCGGCGCCGCCGGAGTCGCCGGCATTCGCCTCTTCGCTGGTGATGATTGGCGGCAGTTGAAGGGGACGGCCTTCAGGCCGTCCATAACTGGTTTGCAATGAATTCGGTTTTAGCCGCTGAGGGATAGCCTTCTCCCCAAACGGGTACTTTTTTCCGCAAGCTGTGAAGTGTTTCTCCGCAGCTTAGAGCCCACCCACCCCACTGAGACCAGGTCTGGCGCCCGGCAAGCTCAACCTATGGAACCATATATAGTGGGATAAGACGCAACCATGCAGAGTGTCAGTTTGAACAAGTCCTGGAGTTTTCCTCGATCGGCCTGGAGCCGGCAGTATCCATATCTTTTCATCGCATCGCTGATGGCAGTCGGCCTCTTTCTATGGGCCCGTCCTTGCCCTGCGCAGGTCACCCAAACCGCGCAGACCGTTCCCGAGTTCAAAGAGAAATTTGATCTCGGTTTGGGCGGCTTTTATCAGGTTACCGGTGCCTCCAATGGCAACTTCATTCGCGAAGATACGACCGAGTCGGGCGGAGCCCTCGTCAGTTTTCGCCAGCCGTACCGCCCCTGGTTGGGATATGAAGCGAACCTCGGCTACACCCGCTTTTCCGAGGCCTACAACAAGGGCATAGTGAAGCTGGCGGATAACGTGACCGACATCAGCTTCGCCTACTTGCTCCAGTCGCCGACGGTTTACGGGGTTCAGCCATTTCTAACCCTGGGTGGGGGAATTATCTACTTCTCCCCGATGGGCACAATCACCGATCTGAACGCTGTGACGCCACCCCATTTTTCGTCGCAATTGCTGCCCGAGTTTGTCTATGGCGTGGGGCTCAACTACCCGATTCTCAGTCGCTTCGGGGCGCGAGCACAACTCCGCGGGTTGAAGTACAAGACCCCTGATTTCCATCAGGAGTCGCTCGATAGCCATAGGTTGCGCACTACGCTCGAGCCAACCATCACCGTGTATTACCGCTTTTGAGCCGGGAGGATGCTATGGCCATACTGATTACCGTCCTCGATCTAGAACGCGAGCCGCTCGAATTCAGCGAGACCATTCCCGCCGGCTCTATCGATTATGGCTCCGGGATCCGTCAAATCGACGCCATGCCGGTGAGCGGCCGCGCCGATCTGATCACCGAGCACCGCGGGGGCCACAATGTGATCGAGGACATCCGTTTGCGCGCCGGCTACCAGGGTGACTTTGAGATGCCCTGTGCCCGCTGCCTGGATCCCGTGGCGCAACGGCTCGAAGAGCATTTTGACCTGCTATTCCGCCCCATCGGTGTCGATGCAGACGCCCCCGAGCACGCCATCTCGACCTCTGACACCGAAATCGGGTACTATGAGGGAGGCCGTCTTGCGCTGGAAGACGTATTGCGCGAGCAGGTGTTGCTTTCCCTGCCGTCGAAAGCGCTCTGCCGGCAAGACTGCAAGGGACTCTGCCCTCGCTGTGGACGGAATCTCAACACCGAGATCTGTGCTTGCGATGCAAGCCAAGCCGATGCGCGGTGGACAGCGTTGGCCGATCTCCGCAGCAGGATGAAAACGTAAAGTTGCAAGCGATCACAGGCTATAGCCCAGGCATCTGATAAGGGCAGTCTGCGAGAACGCCTGAAAGGAATTTTGCAATGCCTAATCCAAAGCGGCGCCACTCCAAGGCCCGCACCTCCAAGCGCCGTTCGCACGACGCGCTCACTCCCATCGGCGTCTCCGAGTGTCCTAACTGCCACGAGCGCAAGCTACCCCATAGGGCGTGTCCCAAATGCGGCATCTACAAGGGTCGCGAAGTGCTCGAAGCCAAGGAAGCTTAGCTCCAGCCTCATCCATGCTGCTGACGGACATAGCGCTCGATGCCATGGGATCGGACAAGGCTCCTGAGCCCGAAATCAAGGGCGCTATCCACGCCTGCCGTCACCTTCCCGTTCGGGTTCACCTGGTAGGTCCTGAGGAGCGTCTCCGCTCCGCGTTGCATGAGGCAACGGGCGGCGAGGAACTGCCCATCGTGATCGTTCCGGCAACGGAATGGATCACCATGGACGAGAAAGCCGCGACCACGATCCGCAAGAAGCCGGGGAGTACCATGCGCGTCGGCCTGCGCCTGGTCAAAGAAGGCCGGGTCGCCGGCTTTCTTACTGCGGGCAATACCGGCGCCGCGATGGCCTTGGCCAAGATGGTGCTGGGGGCGTTGCCAGGGGTGGATCGTCCTTCGCTGGCCGCGACGCTGCCAAGCACTAGCGGGTCGCCCTGCGTGCTGCTGGATGTGGGCGCCAATGTCGACTGCAAGCCGCACAATCTCGAGCAATTTGCCGTGATGGGCGAAATGTACGCGCGCAGCGTGCTCAAGATCCCTCGCCCTCGGGTTGGCCTGCTCTCCATCGGCGAAGAAGAGGGTAAGGGCAACGATCTTACCCGCGAGGCCTTTCCCCTACTCAAGCAGCTCTCGATTAACTTCATCGGCAATGTCGAAGGTCGCGACATCTACAACGGCAATGCCGACGTTGTGGTCTGTGACGGTTTTGTCGGCAATGTCGCGCTCAAGACCTCAGAGGGGTTGGCCCGCCTGGTGCGGGACCTGCTTCGCCAGTCGTTGAACTCGACCGTCACCGCGCAAGTAGGCGCGCTGCTTTCACGCAAGGCGTTTAACGACTTCAAGAAGCGCCTCGACTACTCCGAATACGGCGGCGCCCCGCTGCTTGGAATTCGTGGGGTTTGCATCGTGAACCATGGCTCTTCCAATGACCGCGCCATCTATAACGGCATTCGCGTGACCGCTGAATTCGCGCAAGCGGGTATCAACCAGCAGCTGGAGCAGGAGTTTGCCTGCCGGCGTCCGGCCGATGATGCTGCGTCCGAGCCTGGGATGAGCGTTCCGGTCCAGCCGCTTCACTAAATAAACATGAGCAAGACTGCTTTTCTCTTCCCCGGTCAAGGTTCGCAAAGCGTCGGCATGGGACGTGACCTGGCCAACGCCTTCCCTCTCGCCAGGCAGACGTTCGAGGAAGCCAATGATGCCCTCGGCTTCGACCTTGCGGATCTCTGCTTTAACGGGCCGGAAGATCAGCTGCGCCTGACCGAGTTCACCCAGCCGGCGATCTTTACCGTATCCGTCGCGGCGCTGCGTGTCCTGGCCGCGGCCGGCACAACTGCGGATTATCTCGCCGGGCATTCGCTGGGGGAGTATTCAGCCAACACCGCGGCCGGGGCTATCGAGTTTTCAGCGGCCGTCCGCACCGTGCGCCGCCGGGGCCAGTTGATGCAGCAGGCTGTCCCTGCAGGCGAGGGCGCCATGGCGGCTGTTCTTGGTATGCAGGCGGAGGCGGTAGCCACCCTCTGCCAAGAGGCATCGCGGGAGGTGGGTGCGCCGGTTGAGCCCGCCAACTTAAACGCTCCTGAACAAACTGTCATCTCGGGTGCAACCGCGGCGGTGGAGCGGGCCGTCGTGCTGGCTAGGGAACGTGGCGCCAAGCGGGCAGTGATGCTGCACGTCTCTGCGCCCTTCCATTGCAGCCTCATGCAGCCGGCTCAGGATGCCTTGGCTCCGGTACTGCAGGGCATCGCCTTCTCCCCGGCAAAAATTCCCGTCGTGGTGAATGTGGATGCCAGGCTGGTCACCGAGGCAGCAGAACTGCGGGACGCGCTAGTCCGCCAGGTAACCGGCGCGGTTCACTGGACGGAGTCGATGCAGTTGCTCATCGCCCAGGGTGTAACCACCTTTGTTGAGGTCGGTCCGGGCAAAGTGCTCAGCGGTCTGTTGCGCCAGATTGACCGCAGCCAGAAATGCGCGCAGGTAGAAGATTCCGCAGGCGTCGAAAAGCTGGTAACTGTTCTGAGCTCCTGATTAGTCTGTCGCAAGCTGCACGGGGGAGAAGCCAAGCGTCTTGTTGCTGCGCTGCACCCAGAGAAAGACTGGCGTCTTTTGTCCGTTGACTTCCACGCCAACCACCACCCCCGAGCCTACCGTCTTGGACAGCGTGATCTTATGCGTCTTTATGTCGCCCCAGTCGCTGGAGTGCCCCCAATCGGTTTCGAAACGGCCGTAGGGGTAGGTTGCATACTGCTGTGGATGCTGTTGCCAATCCGGATCATGGTTCCAGATGCCGAAGGCCTTCGGCAGATCCTTGGCTTCAATCGCAGCGAAAAATTGGTTGACGCGATGCTCCTGCGGCCAGTCCCAGAAGTACCAGAGTAAGCCGGCGAACACCACACATGTCACCAGGCCCGCAATGAGCAGGTTCTTGCGCATGCGCGCCTTGGCCGGATCGTAGGTCGGTGCATCGAGCAGAGTCATGGGGCCCTCTTTGCAGGAAGTTTACCGCTCCTGACGATATCACCGCGAGTACGAGATTTGCTCCTGTTCCGCTTTGCGTTCCAGCGCCAGCTCAATCAACCGCGAAATCAGCTCGCGATATTTCATGCCGGAG
>Ga0302324_100028733_pt1 | contig 10564 bp, 10 predicted proteins | sample Palsa_T0_1_FD_201949 | JGI IMG/M metagenome (GOLD analysis project Ga0302324, IMG submission 201949) | Peat permafrost microbial communities from Stordalen Mire near Abisko, Sweden - Palsa_T0_1 | ecosystem: Environmental > Terrestrial > Soil > Palsa > Peat permafrost | place: Sweden: Abisko... | reverse complement strand
AAAGGCCGTAGGAAAGGGCCGGGAAGTATAGCCCTGCGGCTTTACCCGTCAACATAACGCTACAGCGATTGAGTGCGCTGCCGCGAGAAGCGCGGGGCGACTCGGCTCGAGGGCGCGCATTATAGAGGCCACGCTGCCCCTGTCAACGCATGCGAGGCAATTAGTTGCGCTTTTGCTACGGGATTTCTAGATTGCTGTATTTATTGAGCTTTTCCTATCCGCAGGCGCGCGAAGCGGCGCGGCCCGACCTGCAGGGTGTGCACGCTGCCGACGGGTAATCGCGCTGCCACATCCGCGACCCTCTCACCGTCGATCCGCACCGCCCCTTCGGCAATCTTGCGCCGCGCCTCGGTGCCGCTGGCGACCAACCCGGCCCCGTGGGCAAGCGCGGCGGTCAGCGAGACGTCATTGGCACCCGCCTCGGCCAAAAACAGCTTCTCCGGCAGGTCGGTCGGCAGCTCCTTGTTGGAGCGCGCCGTAAAGTCGGCCTGTGCCCGCTCCGCCGCCTCCGGGTTATGAAAGCGCGTGACGATCTCGCGCGCCAACTCGAACTTGACGTCGCGGGGGTTGCGGCCGGCCTCGACCTCGCCGCGCAAGCGCGCGATCTCGCTCAGCGCTCGAAAGCTCAGCAGCTCGTAATAGCGCCACATGAGCGGATCGGAGATTGACATGAGCTTGCCGAACATCTGCTCGGCCGGCTCGTTGATGGCGATGAAGTTGCCCAAGGACTTGGACATCTTGTTGACCCCATCGAGTCCCTCGAGCAGCGGCATAGTCAGCACCACCTGCGGCTCCTGGCCGTAGTGCTCCTGCAGCTGGCGGCCCACGAGCAGGTTGAATTTCTGGTCCGAGCCGCCGAGCTCCACGTCGGCATTGAGGGCCACCGAGTCGTAGCCCTGCACGAGCGGATAGAGCAGCTCGTGCAGCGCGATTGGCGCATGAGTGCGAAAACGCGTGGCGAAATCGTCGCGCTCGAGCATGCGTGCGAGCGTATGTCGGGCTGCTATCTCGATCAGGCCCGCAGCGCCCATGTTGCCGAACCAGCGCGAATTGAAATCCACGCGCGTGCGCTGCGGATCAAGGATGCGAAAGATCTGCTGTTCATAGGTGCGCGCATTGCTCTGCACTTCTTCGGGCGTGAGTCGCGGCCGGGTCGCGTTGCGACCGCTCGGATCGCCAATCAGGCCGGTGAAATCGCCTATGAGGAAAATGACCTCATGTCCGAACTGCTGGAATGTGCGCATTTTGTTGATGAGCACGGTGTGGCCGAGGTGCAGATCCGGCGCGGTCGGATCGAAGCCGGCTTTGATGCGCAAGGCCGCACCGCGCTGCAATTTGCGTTCGAGCTCCGCGGGCAGCAGCAACTCATGCGCGCCGCGCGCGATCTCGGCCATCTGTTCCTGCAGACTATCGTCCATGGTGCGCTGTAACTGTAGCAGGATCGGGCGCTGGCGCCGTTGACCCCGTTGTCGGCATCACGGTAGGGTCCGTCTCATCATGACGCTCTACCTGGGGATGATGTCCGGCACCAGCATGGACGGCATCGACGCCGCGCTGCTGGAGATTGGCTCGAGCCGAATGAATGTGCAGGCAGCCCACAATCATGCGTGGCCCGCGCAATTGCAGCAGCGCCTGCGCCACGCGGCTGAGCACAGCGAGCACACGGGCTTGCGCGAGCTCGGGGAGCTCGACACGGCCGTCGGGCTGCAATTCGCGCAGGCCGCCGTGGGACTGTTGCGCTCCGCGGGCATATCGGCGAGCCAGGTGCGCGCGATCGGCAGCCACGGCCAGACGCTCCTGCATCAGCCCGCGGGTGAGGCGCGTTTTACACTGCAGATCGGGGATCCCAACATCATCGCCGAGCGCCTCGGCATCGACGTGGTAGCCGATTTTCGCCGCCGCGATCTCGCCGCCGGCGGCGAGGGCGCGCCATTGATGCCCGCCTTTCATGCCGCCGTGTTCGCCGCTCCCGGGCAGTTGCGGGCTGTGGTCAATATCGGCGGCATTGCGAATGTGACAGTACTGATGGCCGATGGCGGCGTCATCGGTTTCGATACCGGTCCGGGCAATTGCCTGCTCGATGCCTGGTCTCGTCGCCATCTGCGCGAAGCCTATGATGCCGGGGGGGCCTGGGCCGCAAGCGGTGCGGTCGATCAAGCGCTGCTCGCGCAGTTACTGGCGTTGCCCTACTTCGCTCGCAGCGCACCCAAAAGCACGGGCCGCGATACCTTCAGCGACCAGTGGCTCGAGGGCGTGCTTGCGGGCCGTTCGATCAGGCCGGTCGACGCGCAAAGCACGCTCTCGGAGCTGACCGCGCGCAGCATTGCCGACGCGCTGCTTGCAGCGGCTGGCACGGCGCCGCGCGAGATCTACGTCTGCGGCGGGGGTGCCTTCAATGCCGAGCTCATGCGCCGCCTGGGCGAGGCTCTCCCGCAGGCTCGGATTAGCACCACCGAGGCCTGCGGCATAGCCCCCGAGCACGTCGAGGCCGCAGGCTTTGCCTGGCTCGCGCATCGCTATCTCAATGATTTACCTGGCAATTTGCCGTCCGTAACCGGGGCTCGACGGCCCGTGCCGCTCGGCGCGCTGTACCGCGGCGGCACGGTATAACGGCCCTGTCATCCGCCTGGAGGCGCGGGCAGATACAATAGCCTCAATACCAATTCTTCAATTCGCACAGGCCGCCCCCCGTGGATCAGCCCGCGCTGCGCTCGCCGCAGAATTTCATCAATCGCGAGTTATCGTCGCTCGAATTCAACCAGCGGGTGCTGGCGCAGAGCCTCGATGCGCGCGTGCCATTGCTCGAGCGGCTCAATTTCCTGTGCATCTCATCGAGTAACCTGGACGAATTCTTCGAGATCCGCGTCGCCGGTCTCAAGCAGCTGCTCGAGCTTGGCTCAACCCAGATCGGCGCCGACGGACTCGCACTGGGCGAGCAGCTTGCGGCCATACACGAGGGCGCCAAGCGCCTGGTGCACGAGCAGTACGCCTGCCTGAACGACGTGCTGCTGCCGGCGCTGAGCGCCGCCGGCATCGAGGTGGTCAATGCCGCCGACTGGGATACCGCCACGCGTGCCTGGGTCGAGCATCACTTTGTCGCCGAAGTCGAGCCCGTACTCAGTCCGCTGGGCCTGGATCCGGCGCGGCCTTTTCCTCGGATCCAGAACAAGAGCCTTAACTTCATCGTGCGACTCTCGGGCAAGGACGCCTACGGGCGCGACAGCGAGCTCGCGATCGTGCAGGCGCCACGCTCACTGCCGCGCATCGTGCCATTGCCCGATGGCGGCTCGCAGCGGCGCTTCGTAGCCCTGTCGACCATCGTGGAAGCGATGGTCGAGCATCTGTTCGAAGGCATGCAGGTGCTGGGCTGCTATCAATTTCGACTGACCCGCAACAGCGATCTGTTCGTCGACGATGAAGAAGTCGATGACCTGCGCCGTGCGCTCGAGGGCGAGCTGGCACAGCGCCGCTACGGCGCGGCAGTGCGGCTGGAGACGGCGGCCAACTGCCCGCAGGACATGATCGATTTTCTGCTGCATCAGTTTGCGCTCACGCCGCTGGACTGCTATCAGGTGCCCGGGCCGGTCAACCTCAATCGCTTCTCGGCGATCTACGATCTGGCGCAGCGCGCCGACCTGAAGTATCCGCCGTTCACGCCGGGACTGCCGGCAAGGCTGATCGGTGCGACGGACCTGTTCGCGGTGATCCGCCAGCGCGAGCTGCTGCTGCACCATCCTTACCGCAGCTTCGGACCGGTCATGGACCTGTTGCGTCAGGCCGCCGGCGATGCGGGCGTGCTGGCGATCAAGATGACGCTCTATCGCACCGGCAATAACTCGCCGATCGTGGAAGCGCTGCTGGACGCTGCCCTCGCAGGCAAGGACGTGACCGTCATCATCGAGCTGCGGGCCCGGTTTGATGAAGAAGCCAACATCGAGCTCTCGACGCGCCTGCAGGAGGCCGGCGCGCACGTGATGTACGGCGTGGTCGGCTACAAGACGCACGCGAAGCTCACGCTGATCGTACGGCGCGAGGCCGACGGCATTCGCCGCTACTGTCACCTGGGCACGGGCAACTATCACCCGCGCACCGCCCGGCTCTACACCGACTATGGCCTGCTCACCTGCGATGAAGAGATCGGCACGGATGTGCACGAGATCTTTCTGCAGCTCACCAGCCTGACGCGCACGCCACGCTTGCGCAGGCTGTTGCAATCGCCGTTTTATATGCATGAGGCGCTGCAAGGACTGATCGAGCGCGAGCTGGCGCATGCCGTGAACGGCAAGCCCGCGCGCATCATCGTCAAGCTCAACGCGCTGGTCGACCCACAGATCATCGAATCGCTTTATCGCGCCTCGCGCGCCGGCGTGCGCATCGATCTGATCGTGCGCGGGGTCTGCGCCTTGCGCCCCGGTATTCCCGGAGTGTCCGACAACATCGTGGTGCGCTCGGTGATCGGTCGTTTTCTCGAGCACTCGCGCGTCTACTGGTTCCAAAACGACGGCGCCAGCGAGCTGTATCTGGCGAGTGCGGACTGGATGGAGCGTAACTTTTTCCGCCGGGTCGAGATCGCCTTTCCGGTGCTGGACGCGCAATTGCGCGAGCGCATTTTCAGCGATCTGGAGACGTATCTGGCCGATAACACCAACGCCTGGGAATTGCGCCCGGACGGCTCCTATCTGCGTATTGCCCCGGGCGAGGGCCCGCCACAAGACGCGCAGGCGCTGCTGCTGGCGCGCTACGCCGGCGGTCCCACACCGGATTCCTAAAAAGCCGCGCGATTGCCTGTCAGGGGCTGGCGCGACCGGCCGAGAACACGCGCAAGCGCAAGCCCTGGGGCCGCAGGTAGTCGATCTCGAGCTGCAGATCGGCGACGGTCAGCGGATGCTCCTTGAGCCAGCGCGCGGGAAAATCCAGCTCCAGGGTGCGGCCGCGCGCCACGAGCTCGATGGCGGGCAGGGCCTCGGCGCTGCGGCCGCGATGCAGCAGTACTGCGAGCCGTAGCAGCACGATCAGGAAGATCGCGAGCCGGTCCCAGGGCGGAATGAGATCCTCGAGTCGATCGAGCGCGAGCTTCCGCCGATGCGAGCCGACCAGGCGCGCGATCAATTGCTGCTCCTCGGTCGAGAAACCCGGCATGTCGGCATTCTCGAGCAGATAGGCGCCATGCCGGTGATAGCCGTTGTGGGCCACATCGAGGCCGATCTCATGCAACCGCGCGCCCCAGGTCAGACTGAGCTCGGCCAGCGGATCCTCGAGTCCCCAGGTGCTCTTGACCTGCGTCAGGAACGATAGCGCCGTGGCCTCGACCCGCGCGGCCTGTTCCCCGTCCACATGGTAGCGACGCTGCATCGATGAGACGGTGCGTTCGCGCGCATCCGAGCGCGTCAGGCGACCGACCATGTCGTAGAGCAGACCGTCACGCAGCGCGCCTTCCACGAAACGCATCTGCGCGATGCCCAGCGCATCGATGATCTCGGCAAGGATCACCGTGCCTCCCGGAAATACCGGCCGACGCTCCTCGCTGACGGCCTCGAGCTCGAGCGCGCGCATGTTGCCGGCCTGGGCAAGGCGCTGCAGTACGCGCTCGAGCCCTTCCGGCGTGATCGCGCTGGCGGTCGGATCGAGCTCGCGAATGCTCGCGCCGATAGCGCGCACCGTACCGGAGCTGCCCACGGCGCGCTCCCAGCCGCGGCGCAAAAACGCCGCCTGAATCGGCTCCAGCTCCAGGCGCGCGGCCAAGCGTGCGCGCTCGATGCGCTTGGCCGACAAGCGGCCGTCGCCGAAGAAGCGCTCGCTCAATGAGACGCAGCCGATCTGCAGGCTCTCGAGCTCGAGCGGCTCGTAGTGCTCGCCGATGATGATCTCGGTGCTGCCGCCGCCGATATCGACGACCAGGCGCCGGCCGGCCTCGTTGGGCAGATTGTGTGCGACGCCCGAATAAATAAGGCGCGCCTCCTCCATGCCTGAGACGATTTCGATCGGGAACCCCAGAGCTTCGCGCGCGCGTTCGAGAAACGCCTGCTTGCGACGTGCGATGCGCAGCGCATTGGTGCCCACGACGCGCACATTGCGTGCATGCATGTCGTGCAGACGCTGGCCGAAGCGCTGCAGGCACTCCAGTGCGCGCGCCGCGACGCCCTTGTCTAGGCGGCCGTCCTCGCCGATCCCGGCGGCCAGGCGCACCATCTCGCGCAATCGATCAATGATGACCAGCTGGCCGAGCGAGTAGCGCGCGACCACCATGTGAAAACTATTGGAACCCAGGTCGACCGCCGCGATGACGTCGGACATGGTGGGCGCGGCGCGGGCTCAGGCCACGGCGCCGGGTCGAGCTCGCGGGGGAAAACTCAGGCGCTGAAGGAGGAACCGCATCCGCAGGTGGTCTGAGCGTTCGGATTGCGGATCACGAATTGAGCCCCATCCAGCCCTTCGCGGTAATCGATCTCCGCGCCGCCCAGATACTGGAAGCTCATCGGATCGATCAGGAGCTTAACGCCCTGATTCTCGATGCAGGTATCCCCATCCTGCAGCGCTTCGTCGAACTCGAAGCCGTATTGCAGCCCCGAGCAGCCGCCGCCCTGGACGAACACCCGCAGCATGAGCTTCGGGTTGCCCTCACCGGCGATCAGCTCACCAACCTTGTGCGCTGCAGCATCCGTGAATATCAACAGCGCCGGCTCGCTGTGCTCGGCGTGTTGGGCCCTGTCATGGGTGTGTACTGTGGTGGCTGCTTCGCTCATGGCGTCAGTGTAGGGGGAGGCGCCCGGGGCGTCAAAGCGGGTGCGTCACATGCTGCGCTGCGCTACCCACTCCGGGGGCCCGACCCGGCGCCAACGCGCGGCACGAGTTTGCCAATGATTTCCGCGCCCAGCGCCATCTCGATCTCGCCGTAATGAACGTTACCCTGCACGCGCGCCTTCGCCCCCAGCACGACGCGCCCGCTGCCAAAGATGTCGCCGTTGATCCGGCCGTTGAGCACGACATTCTGCGCCTCCACCGAGCCTTCCACGACCCCGTGCTCGCTGATGGACAGCGATGCAGGCAAGCCGGCCGTAGCGCGCACGTTGCCGGTGATGCGGCCATCCACGTGCAATCCGCCCGCAAATTCGACATCGCCTTGGACATTGGCGCTGCGGCCGATCAGCGTGTCGATCTGGCCGAGCTCGTCTTTTTCATGGCGCTTGAACATGCAAACCCCCAAAAGCGCTAGCTCAGATCGGCGGTCCAGACGAAAGTGCGGCGATAGGGCGCCACGCCCTTGCGTGCCGGTCGAACCTCGATGGTCACGCGATCCGGCTTGAAGTCAGCCGGCAGCGTGAGCGGCTGCTCAATGGTCTGGTAATAGCGAAAATTGAACGGCACGTCCTTCCTGCCCCCCGCGAGCTGCGCCAGATCGACGCTGGTCGCATCGCCAGCCTGAGTGCCCTCCACGGTGATCCCGAGCGTGCCGTTGATCGCCTCTTCGGGGCGCTGCAGGCGGCTCAGGCTGAAGCGCAGCGCGAACCGCTGCGCGCCCGGCAGCACCGCGATCTGGAACTGCTGCACCCGCACGGCATCGGTTGCGTCCGGACCCGGCTGCGCCACCAGCCCACGATAGAACTCGACATCCTGCTGCTGGCGGGCCACCTGAGCCTGCAATTCGCCGATCGTGCGCGCCACCTCGGTGCGCTCGCGCACCGCTCCGACGCGCGTCTGATCGGCGGCGTCCAGCTGCACCCGCAGCTCACGTTGCGCGCGCTCGAGCTGATCAATCTGCGCACGCAGCGCATCGCGCTGCTTGGCCGCCATCATCGCGTCATAGCCGGCCGTATAGCGTCCGAGCTCGAACATGACATAAAGAGCGAGGCCGGCGAGCAATATCAGGATGCACAACATGACCCAGCGGCGCGCCGGGGCGTAGGTGCGAACCACCAGCTTGCCGGGGACCTCCACCGGCCCTCTTCAGGGGCCTGTATCGGCGGGCGCGGGTTCGCTGTGTGCGACGCGTGCTCGCCACCAGGAGGGATAGGGTGGCAATCCAGCCGGAAAAGCCACCGGTCCGAGCTCGTGCAGCGCACGCGTATAGACCGCGCGCTTGAAGTAAATGACTTCGCGAATAGGTTGCCAATAGTCGACCCAGCGCCAGCGATCAAACTCAGGCTCTGTAGTCATATCAAAGCGGATTGCCGGGTCGGGACGGCGCAATCGCAGCAGGAACCAGTGTTGCTTCTGCCCCAGGCACAAGGGCTGCACATTGCGACGCAGGTAGCGCTGCGGGAGGCGGTAGCGTAACCAATGCCGTGTACGGGTCAGGATCTGCACATCATCGGCCTGCAGCCCGATCTCCTCGTTGAGCTCGCGCAGCAGCGCCTCCTCAACCGTCTCGCCGCGGCGCATGCCACCCTGCGGAAACTGCCAGCCTCGATCGCCGCGGCGTCGGGCCAGCAACAGCTGGCTATCTTCCGACATCAGCACCATGCCGACATTGGCGCGAAAGCCATCCGGGTCGATCAGATCGCTCATGTCACAGTAATACCAGTGCCGGGCGCACAAGCCAACCTTACGCGTCGCATCTGCGCGCTACGGCGCGCTCACACGCGGCGCGCCGCCGCATCCCGCCGCCCCTGTACGTACTCGTGTCCGAGCAGCATCAGCGCCTTGAAGCGCGCCTGGTCGCCGGCCATGACTGCGGCGCGTACGCTCTCGACCGCGCGTGCCAGCGCTTCGAGCGATTCGCTGCCGAAGTCGTTGAGCCGCTGGATCTCAAAATACAATTCCGGGCTCTCCTCGGCGACCTTGCTCGCAATATCGAATTGAGCGTCGAACGTGGTGCTGGAGAGCCGCACCAGACGCGGCGCAGCCTCGCCGCTGTCGGCCAATGCGGTCAGGAAGGCAATATTCAACGCGTGCGAGAGCCCCAGAACGTAGGCGATCAGGCGATCGTGCTCATCGAGCCCCATGACGGTCTGTTCAACCATGGTCGGAGCGAACAGCGCACGTGCGCCCTGCAGCGCTGCCGCGTCTCCCAGATCGATGAAGATCACGTGCCGTCCGGAGAGCAGCTCGGTGTCCGGACCGAACATCGGATGCACTGAGGTGACGGCGACCCCGGCGCTGCGCAACGCGTCCAGACCCGCGCGCAACGGTGACTTGAGCGAACCCAGATCGAACACGAGTCCCTGCGGCTTGCGCGCCGCGAGCTCGCGCAGAATCGTGTTGGTGATTGCGAGCGGCGCCGCCACGACGATCAGATCGTGATCAAGCGCGGACTCGTGCCAATCCGACATCGCCATCGAGGCGGCTGGCGCCTTTGGATCGGCGATTTCGACGGCGAAGCCCTGCGAAGCCAGAAACTGCGCGAACCAGGCGCCCATCTTGCCCGCCCCGCCAATCACGAGCGCGCGCCGACCGCTGCCGGAGGCCTGGGCTGCAACACTGGCCTGCTCCTGAGTCGTCAGCGATGAGCGGATCAGCAGGCGCATGAGCGTCTCGGCGACGTCGGGCGAGATGCCGAGCTCGGTGGCGATCTGGCGCGCACCGAGTATGACTTCGCGCTCGCGCCGATAGTCACGCGTCGCATGCCCGGTCGAGCGCTTGACCCGCGCGATTTCGCGGCTCGTGGCCTGCCGCTCGGCAATGAGCTGCAGCAGCTTGTGATCCAGCCCGTCGAGATGTCCGCGTAGCTCCTCGAGATTCATTGCCCCTGCCCCGTGTGTTTAGGTCCGCCTTTGTATAGGCAGAGTTCGGCTCACCGCAAGTTCGTGTCCCCACGGTGCAGGCGGCACGCGCGCGGGCTAGCATGCGGGCATGACATGGCATGAGGAGCTGCTGCCCGAGTCGCTGCCGCAGGAGCCCCTGGCGCTCGCGGCGCTGTGGCTCGAGCAGGCCACGCGCGAGCAGGCGCAGGCTAATCCCAACGCGATGGTGCTGGCCACCGCGGACGCGCAGGGCCGGCCGTCGGCGCGCGTCGTGCTGTGCAAGGAAATTCGGCCACAACCCGGATACGTGTGCTTCTACGGTAATTACGAGTCGCGCAAAGGCGCGCAGCTCGAGGCCAACCCGCGCGCAGCCGCCGTGATGTACTGGCCAGCGATGCGCCGGCAGGTGCGAGTTGAAGGTCCGGTTCTGCGCGTCAGCCCCGCACAGAGCGATGCCTACTTTGCCTCGCGCCCCTGGCAGAGCCGCATCGGCGCCTGGGCGAGCGAGCAAAGCGCGCCGGTCGCCTCGCACTCTGCGCTCATCGCCGCGTTCGAGCGCGCGGCACAGCGCTTTGGCGTGCCGGCCTCGAATCAATGGGGCCCGGAGGCGCCCGATCCGGGCGTACTCATTCCCCGTCCGCCGCATTGGGGCGGTTGGCAGCTTTGGGCTGAGGCCGTTGAGCTGTGGGTCGAAGGCCGCTCGCGCCTGCACGATCGCGCGCGTTGGACGCGCGCGCTCATCCTCGGCACCGAGGGCTACGATGCCGGCCCATGGAGTGCGACGCGGCTCAATCCCTGATCTTAGGACCCCATCGCCTCGAGCACCGTCGCGTGCAGCGCTGCATTGCTCGCCAGCACTGAGTTGCTCGACAAGCCGACCGGCG